>Ga0100389_1004809_pt1 | contig 10382 bp, 10 predicted proteins | sample CryGeymeta201513_FD_81537 | JGI IMG/M metagenome (GOLD analysis project Ga0100389, IMG submission 81537) | Groundwater microbial communities from Crystal Geyser aquifers in Utah, USA - Crystal Geyser metaG 2015-13 | ecosystem: Environmental > Aquatic > Deep subsurface > Groundwater | place: USA... | reverse complement strand
TCATTCGTCTGGTTTTGGACCTTCGGACCTTCCGATTCGATGCGGCGATCCTTTTCCAGAATGCCTTCGAGGCGGCCTTCATCGCGGCCCTTAGCGGCATCCCCATGCGTATCGGATATTCCACCGACGGGAGGGGAATTTTACTGACCCACCGTCCGCCGCTTTTTCCCCGGTCTCGAAAAATTCACCAGGTGGACTATTACCTGGGCATTCTGAAAGGCGTCGGTATCCCGGACACGTGCCGAAAACTCTGCCTTTCCATCGGAGACAGGGAGACGGAAAAGGCACGCTACATCCTGGATCGATACGGAATCCGAAGGAGTGATACCCTGGTAGGGATCAATCCCGGTGCGGCTTATGGGCCTGCCAAGCAGTGGCCGTCCGATCGTTTTGCCGCCCTGGGTGATCGGATACAGGAAGCCTTCGGGACAAAAATCCTGATTTTCGGGGGGTCCGCGGATCGTTCTCTTGGGGTTCGAATCCGCCAAAGCATGCGATATCCGGCCGTGAACCTGGCCGGAAAGACCGATCTGTCCGAGGCCATGGCCCTGATTCGGGAATGTCGGTTATTTATCACCAATGATTCGGGGCTGATGCATGTGGCATCGGCTTTAAAGGTTCCTCTGGTCGCCATTTTCGGCTCCACGGATCCGGAGGCTACGGGGCCATGGGGATACCGGGGAAGAATCCTTGAGTCCAAAATTTCCTGTAGTCCCTGTCTTGAGCCGGAGTGCCCTTTGGGTCATTTGCAGTGCATGACCCGGATCACAACCGATGCAGTCTTTGAGGCTGCAAAGGCGTTGTTGTGAATATCCTCATCGTCAAGCTCAGCGCCATCGGAGATGTGATCCACACCCTTCCGGCCTTAAACGCCCTGCGCGCCCATTATCCCTTTGCGCGCATTACATGGCTAGTGGAAGAGGCGGCCTCGGATCTGGTCATCGGGCATCGGGCCTTGGATCGCGTACTGGTGTCCAGGAGAAAGACATGGATCCGCGGGTTGTTCTCCGGGGATGCGGTCTTGCATTTCAAGGCTGCGGCATTTTTTTTAAAAAACCTTCGGGATACCCGGTATGACATGATCCTGGATTTTCATGGCCTGTTAAAAAGCAGCCTCCTCATCTTCCTTGCCCGGGGAAAGCGAAAGATCGGATTCGGAAAGGGAATGGCGCACATGGAATACAGCCACCTTTTCTTAAACGAACGCATTCCGGCTGTTTCCATGGAATACCATGCCCTCAAACGGCAATTGATATTTCTTGAGGGCTTGGGAATCCGGTGCAGCCGGATTGTTTATGATGTGCCGATCCGAATGCAGGACCGGAAAGAGGCCGGGCAACTCTTGGCCTCTTGCGGAATTCAACCGGATGCAGTCTATGTGGCGATCAACCCCGGGGCCAAATGGGTGACCAAGCTGTGGGAGCCGGGCAAATTTGCAAGGGTTGCTGATGACCTGATCCGGAGGCATTCGGTCCGGATCATTTTTACCGGAAGCCGGGAGGATTCCGCAATGGTGGGAGCGATTCGGGGACGGATGAAAGAACCGGCGGCCGGAGTGACGGGAAAGACGACTCTTAACGTGTTGAGCGCCATCTATGAAAACGCCGCATGTGTTCTTTCCACCGATACCGGCCCCATGCATCTGGCTGCTGCAGTAGGAACACCGGTGGTAGCCCTTTTCGGGCCCACGGCCCCCTCGAGAACCGGACCTTTCGGCAAACGGCATCGTGTGCTCCGGACGAAAATGGCGTGCAGCCCCTATTTCAAACGGGAGTGCCTCCTTAAGCGGCACGGAGCAAACGTTACGGCGCTATGTATGGAGCAAATTTCGGTTCAAGATGTCATCGAAGCCGTCGAAGGGCGGATGGATGAAATGGGGAAGGGTTAATGGTGGCGGGCGGATCGATCGATATCACGGTGGTCATCGTGAACTGGAACACGAAGGGGCTCGTGCTGGAGTGCCTGTCGCGGGTTTATGAGACCCTCGACAGTCCGGCATATGAAGTATTTGTGGTGGACAACGCCTCCGCAGACGGAAGTGTTGCATCTGTCAGGAAGCGGTACCCCGGCGTGAACCTCATCGTCAATCCAAGAAATTTTGGGTATGCCTCGGCCTGCAACCAGGCCCTTCGCCGGATGAAAGGGCGCTATGCCCTGCTGCTCAACACCGATGCCCTGCCCGAGAAAGGAGCGGTCAAGCGCCTTTTCGATTTCATGGAAAAAACGGCGTCGGCCGGGATGACCTGCGCACAGCTCCTCCATTCGGACGGAAGGTGCCAGAATTCCGCGGCTCCTTTTCCATCATGGGTGACGCTCTTGACCAACGAGGGGATCGCAAGAGCGCTCTTTCCTTCACGCTTTACCGGGAAAAGGCACACCGAAACGGACCCGGTGGAAGTGGATTCGTGTATCGGCGCGTGCATGATGGTTCGCAAAAGCGCCATGGACGCAGTGGGGCTTTTGGATGAACGGTATTTTTTCTTTTTTGAAGAAACCGATTGGGCCTTGAGGATGCATCGGGCCGGATGGAAAATCTTTTTTATCCCGGAAGCCGAAGTAATCCACCGACAGGGTCAGAGCGTGGGATCCGGGGCGGAATCGAGGAAACTATTTTACCGGGCCCGGTATGCCTATTTTCGAAAATGGCATCCCCGCTGGTTTTGGATAATCTACGCCTTGGTTTTTTTACGGTTGCTGGTCAATGCGGTATTGACCGCCCTGGGCGTCTTCCTGACCCTGGGACTTGCGGGAGAGCTACGCCGGCGCTTAGGGGTCTACCTGAAACTCATTGCCTGGCACCTGACCGGGTGTCCCACGCCGATATCCATTTGTCGGTGAGACGATGCTTATTAAAGGAGAAAGCAGGCTCCCCAACATCCGCGGTTCCATCCTCCTCATCCAGCTGGGAGATATCGGGGATGTGGTGCTCTCCTTGCCGGTCCTCGTCGCCCTCAAGCGGCATTTTGCCGAATGCGATATCTGGATGTGCGTCCGGGAAAAGGCGAGAGGGCTTTTGGAGCATATTCCGGAAATTGAGGGAGCAATCAGCGTGGATGCGGCGCCCCGACCAACGATGAGGGCGTTGGATCACCACTTGCAGTGGATCCTCAATCTTTGGCGCCGGCGGTTTGCTTTGGTGTTGGATCTTCGGACCGGATCCAGGGGTACGGTCATTGCCTGCCTTTCCGGTGCCCCGTTTCGGATAGGAAGACTCGATCACGGACGGCAGGGGATGCGAAAATGGGGTTTTACGCACCTGGTGCAGCCCGATCCCGACCGGGAAAAGGGTCAGTACGCCGTGAAACATCATCTGAACATCCTTGCCGCCGTCGGTGTGCCCCCGGCCGAGGAAAGACCCACAATCCGGATCTTACGGGAAAAAGAGGCGGAAATCCGGGCGTTTTTAACAAAGGAAGGGATTTCTCAGGAACGTCCTCTGGTGGCCGTTTCCCCTTTCTCCCTTTGGCGCTACAAGGAATGGAAGGCCGATGGCTGGATTCGCCTGATGGCCGATCTGGTGAAAAACCGTGGGGTTTCAGTCGTCGTCACCGGGTCCCCCGAAGAACGGGAACGGGCCCAAACCCTTGTCGGAGGCATGTCGAAGGGTATTTTCAATCTGGCGGGGAAGACCCGGATACAGATGCTTCCAGCCCTTTTCAAGGCCTGCCGGCTTTATATCGGTGTGGACTCCGGATCCTTGCATGTGGCCTCCGCGGTGGGAACCCCGACGGTGGCTCTTTTCGGTCCGTCTTCGACGGTCACATGGGCGCCCCGAGGCATCCGACATCTCATCGTATCCAAGGACATGTCCTGCATTCCCTGCCGGAAGAAAGGGTGTGGGGACTGCGGAATAAGCCGATGCCTTGAGGAATTGACCATTTCAGAGGTTTTAAAGGTGGTGAATCGACACTTCGAGCATGAAAAAGGTATCGATTCGGTGGAGCAGGACGGGAGTGACAGAAACCGGGATATCTGATACGGATTCAGAGTATGGAAAAACCGCCCCTTCCTTCTAAATGGCGTTGCCTTATCGGGAACCCGGGTTTCTGGGTGATCCTCTTAGGGGCAGGCATCCGGCTTTTTGCCTGGGTGCAGACCTATGTGATCAACCCGGACGGGACGCTCTATATCCATCAAGCTCGGGCCCTTTATTACGGACTCTGGAAACAGGCAACGCCTTGCGGGACCGGCTTTTTGTCCAACTATGCTTTTCTTATCACCGCCGCTTTCCCCTTATTCGGAGACTGGGTTCAAGCCGCACGGGCGGTCTCTTTCCTGTTCGGGACCCTGACTCTGGTCCCTCTCTATTTCCTGCTGCGCCGTTTTTTCACCGAGTCGGTCAGCGCTTTAGGCATACTTGTCTTTGCGGTCATGCCGGTTCTGGCGGGACGGAGTGCCGACGTAGTACGCGATCCGGTCTACTGGTTCTTTTTGGTTCTCGGTATGTATACCTTTGTTGCCCGGAAACCGACGACAGGCTATCAAGGCCTCCTTTTGTCGAGCCTGTCTTTTTTATTGGCCACCTGGGCCAGGGTTGAAGCGATGACGGCCATCTTCGTTTCAGTAATTTATCTTATCATCGCCGAGCGGGAAGCACGCATTAAAAAACTGGCCATATTCCTGATCCCGGTTATCGGCGCGGCGGGAATATCCTTTATAGCAGCCTGGACGTACGGGTTACCTCCCTCAGGCCTTTACCGGGCCCACGAGATTATCGATAAGGCATCCGGACCCATATCCCACTATAAGATGCTCCGCTTCAATCTGGCCGATTTGGGGTCGGGGATTCAGGATCCCCTCGTGAAGCGCTTTTTGCCGGAAGCCAGCAATTTCGGGTGGCTTGTCGGTCTGGGGACTTTTGCCAATCGCGCCCTGGAGGCTTTCTTTTACCCCCTTTTTGCCTTGTTTTTAGTGGGCGTTGTGCAGATCAAAACGTATCTTAAAAAAGAGCCCGTACTGCTCTATTTCATCCTCATGATCGTTGTCGCTGCGGGTGGGTTATATCTTCATATCCTGCAGTGGTGGATCCTGGACAACCGGCATATGGCCATTATCATCTTTCCCGGTGCTGTTTTCGCCGGTCTTGGAGTGCAACGCATCCGCCATTTCCTCCGGTCGCGGTTCGGCCTGAATGACCGAGCAGCCCTTTGGATTATCTTTGCGGTGATCTTGGTATTCACACTCCCTAAGAACCTGCAACCCCGGGAAAAGGACAAGGAGGTCTTTAAGGAAATCGGTGAGACCGTGGCCCGGATTTCAGGGAACCGGGAAGAAATCCGCGTGGCAGCCTCCATGGATACGATCCGATGGTTTTCTTTTTATGCCAACCTTAAATTCCCCGGAGCCCCGTGCCCCCAGCCTTACAACGATTTCCACGCCCTGGTAGGAGATAGCTACGAGGCCTTTTTATCTAACTTAAAGAGCATGGGCGTGCGCTATTTTCTTTGGGAAGAGCGGCACTGGCCAAAGGACCGATATGACTTTTTTCAAAAAGGCTATAAAAAGGACTTCAAGAAGATTGGGCGATGGAAACACCGGGACAACGGACGCATGATTCTATTCGAGCTTCGTTCCCGATGATCGCACGGCTTCCGGCAAAGGAATGAATCGCATTTCAGGCGCCTCCCCGGATTTTTTGGCGGATTTGACCGTCATCATTGTCAATTACAACGCCGCACGTTTCCTTAATCGATGCCTGGAATCCGTTTTCGCACAAGATGGAGTACGATTCGAAGTCCTGGTAGTGGATAACGCATCGACCGATCACAGCCGAAATCTTATCCAAGAAAGTTTTCCAAAGGTTCATCTCATCGCCAATTCGATCAACATGGGGTTTTCACGTGCCAACAACCAGGCCCTGGAAAGTGCGGCGGGAGAGTACATTTATTTCCTGAACCCGGATACCGAAGTCCAACCGGGAGCTTTTTCTCGTATGGTGGCATACTTGTCCGTCCACCCGGAGGTAGGGATCGCCGGAACCCGAATCGTAAACCCCGACGGCTCTTCCCAGTCCTCCGTGGAGTGGCGGTATCCCGGGGGCAAGCACGGCGAAAAAGAGATTAAGAGACGGATCGGTTTCCCGACCGGCGATACGAACCCCATTGCATGGGTCCTGGGTGCCAGCATGGTGGCCCGGCGGTCTTTGCTTCGAGAAATCGGGGGATTTGACGAGCGGTTTTTCCTCTACGGTGAAGATGCCGATATCTGCCTGCGCGTGCGTCAAGCCGGATTTCGGATCGGATTCATCCCGGAAGCCGCGGTATTGCACTGGGGGGGACAGAGCGAACGCGGACACTGTCGCCTCGCGGTCTGGGAAAAGAAAGTCCGTGCCGAAACGCTTTTTTATGATAAGCATTATTCAAAGGCAACTTGCCGCCGGATCCATCGCGAGGGCCTTTTGAAGGCATACTGGCGGCTTTTGACTCTTGAGGCGGAAACGATTTTTTTAGGGAAAAAAGAAAAAAACCTTGAAAAGCGGCTCAAGTACCGTGCGGTGGCAAGGGGCTATCGATGGAATCCCTAAAAAAGGTGCACAAGAAAGGGAAAATTCCCATCGCCCTGGTAGTTCCGAAGTATGGCCTCATGGGAGGAGCGGAATCCGTTGTTTTCGAGATGGGGGAGCGTCTTGCCCGGATGGAAAGTCTTACGGTTCACGTCCTGGCGCACCGCTGGAAGACCGGCAATGCCCCTATTTGGTTCCATAAAATCCCGGTGGTGAAGTTCCCGAGATTTTTAGAACCTCTAAGCTTCGCTCATTTTGTGGATCGATGGATCCGTCGCCATCCCGACGTCTTGGTTCACAGCCATGAGCGGATCCACCAGATGGATCTGTTTACGTTTCACGGCATCCCCCATCGGACATGGATTCGGGAAGTTCGAAAAAAGCGGATGAGCCTTTTCGACCGGGCCACCGCCTGGGTGGAGAAGCGAGGGATGGTCAATCCTCGTCTCGCAAACATCTTGCCGGTTTCCAGTCTGGTCAAGGAAGAAGTTTTACGGTGCTATGGGATCCCCGAGTCCCGGATCCGGATCATGCATCCCGGAATCGCCCTGGAGCGATTCACAGGGTTGGACCGGCAGGCATGCCGCAAGCAAGTCCGGGCCCGGTACGACCTCGCATCCTCGGATGTGGTCATCCTATTCTTGGGAATGAACTTTGAAATCAAACGACTGGATCTGGTGATGAAAGGGATGGCCCATGCCCTGAAGCGAAGTCCTGAAATTCCTTGGAAACTCCTGGTGGCAGGGAAAGGAAATCTAAGGAAGTATCGTTTCCTGGCAAAGGAATTGGGTATCGGGGATCGCGTCATTTTCGCAGGTCCCGTGACTCCCGTGGAACCCTACTATCTTGCGGCAGATCTTTTTGCCATGCCGTCCTGGATGGATACTTTCGGAATGGCTGTCCTTGAAGCGATGGCCGCCGGGCTCCCGGTGATCATCAGTCAAAAAGTCGGCGCCAGGGATCTGATTACAACCGGTGAAAACGGATTCGTGCTTTCCGGTCATCCGAGCCCGGAGGAAATGGGCGGGGTGCTCGAACGACTGTCAGAACCCCATCTGCGCAAGAGCATCGGTGAAATGGCCCAAAAAAAAGCTTCGGAACAATCCTGGGATAAGGTTTTGGAAGAATTGGTTCACATTTACATATCAACAGGTTGGCCGTGGGACAAAATCCGGTAAAGGCGGACTGAAGCAGATTGGCTTTTACAAAGGCCGTGAAAAACAGCTGATATCGGCTATGGGTCAAAAACAAAAGCAAATAGAGAAAAATCAGCATCAGGCATCATTTTCTCAGGAGCGGATGACCTATGTTCCGGAAGCCGGATCGGTGATCTATCAGTCCAAGGACGGACGAAATACCCGCGTGTTTGACGCTCTGGAATGGTCCCGCCAAAAGGCAGCGGGATGCAAGCACTCGCCGCCATGACCAGCCATGTTCCGAACAAAGGGGAACAGATAGTCCGGTATTATGGATGAGATCCTCCCCAAGTGCCGGGGAAAAATGCGGGTGGTCGCGTTTAGTGAAGATCCGGATGTGATCCGAAAAATACTCAAACACTTGAACTTATGGGATCTGAAACGACCGGAAAGGCCCGTCGCCCACGCTCCGCCTCTGATTGAGACACCAACATATGATGACTCCGTTGCGCCTTCCACAGAGGATTACGTCGCCGACCCGGTTTATCCCATGGATGCTAACTCCTAAAAGCCGGTCGGCGCTGCTCCGTTGGACTGTATCCAAATCGACCAAAATAATGGCCTTCTGCCGATAACATTGCGATTGACAGCCCAGCCAACTTTGGATAATTGAAAACCCATACGCCATGACCAATGCGCGTTCCCAAATCTTGGGGTGCAGATGCCGGTAAAACACAATTCGTCCTCACGTTTAATAAGTCCGCAAAAAAGCGATTTCTTATCAATCAATTCAATTCAATAGTTGGACACCTCCTTTCTTACCCCCGCTGACCGATTCGATGGTTTTGCCTATTTATTCATTGTAATATTAATATATTGACAATTATAAAAATAAACTTTATATTTGTCACATGTATGTTCCCAGGATACTATCCCAAACCTTGAAAAAGGCCCTGAAGCAGTTCCCGGCAATTTTGGTTACCGGCCCGAGGCAATCCGGCAAAACCACCTTTCTCCTTCAGGAGTTCCAACATGATTTCGACTATGTCAGTTTCGATGATCCGCTTGAAAGAGGCTATGCACTTCAGGATCCCCAGGGGTTCCTCAACCGATTTAAAAACAAGCCGGTCATTTTAGATGAGATCCAGTATGTCCCGGAGATCCTTCCTTATCTTAAAATCAAGATCGATAAGAAACGACAAAGCTACGGCCATTGGCTCTTGACCGGATCCCAACAATTCCGGTTGATGAAAAATGTGAGCGAATCACTGGCAGGACGGATAGCCCTGCTGGAGCTGCTGCCGTTTTCCCTCTTGGAAACCCAGTTCGCTAAAAAGAAGGCGCTGGAATCCTTGATCTGGCTGGGCGCCTATCCCGAACCTTTCCTGATGTCGGAGAAGAGGGACCTCTGGGTTCGGTCCTATCTCCAAACCTACCTGGAAAGAGACCTCCGGCAACTCCAAAATGTGCAAAACCTTCATGACTTTGAAACCTTTTTAGGTCTCTGCGCCGCCTACCATGGGCAATCCTTTAATACGGCAGCTTTGTCCCGAAAGTGCGGCGTTTCCCTGCCGACCATCAAGGCCTGGGTCGGTGTTTTGGAGGCTTCCTATCTGGGGCGTTTACTCCAACCTTATTTTAAAAATTTCGGGAAACGCCTGGTAAAAACCCCAAAGCTGTACTTTATCGATTCGGCCATCGTCTGCACACTTACCCGCCAGCCTTCCGGGGAGGCTTCTTTGGCCGGGCCTTTGGGCGGGCCGTTGTTTGAAGGGTTTATTATCAGTGAGACCCTGAAAGTTTTTGCTGCCAATGGCCAACGGGCCGATTGTTTCTTCTGGCGTTCCCATGACGGTCTGGAAGTGGACCTCGTACTTCAGCTCCAGGGCAAGCTGGTTCCGGTGGAAATCAAGCTTACCGCCACCCCGACACTAAAGCATCTGGAACCCCTGAACCGATTCAAATCACTGGTTGGAGTGGACGGGGCTCCGGAGGGGGTTCTTATCTGCCGGATAGACAAACCCACATCTCTGCCGCAAAACAACTGGGTACTCCCCTGGCAAATATTCCCGGAGTGGCTCCAGGAAAGACTTCCCTGACTTTATCCGATTAAAACCCGTCGGTTATAAGAATTGCATGTTGGGAAAAACCGGCTTCTGATCATTTCATTTAAAGGCGAGAATGGGATGATACAAGGGCGCTTTAAAATATCCGCCGTAAGGACGTCATTTCGACAAAAGCATAAAGACAATTTTATGTAAGTATGCCTCTTCCTCTCCAAATGTATCAAAATTCCTGCCGCCCTTTGAGACGATCAAATCAGCCCGGCCCGCCAAATCCTGAATCTGTGAAGAGCATCGGTTGATAATGGTCCCCGGTAAAAGGCCGTTAATACCGTTCTCAAGCAATTCCGCCACCTGATCAATACCGGCCTCTCTCGCTTCGCTAAAGGTGGCGGCGTTTTTCAGTTTTAAACGGATCAGGGACACCAACCATTCCGGTGATCTTCACAATATCTCAAAGTATCTTGGCAAGGATGATCCTGTTTTAGAAGGCATTGTCCGTGAGCTTCACAAAATTCTCGTCAAAGGCGTCCGTGGCGAGAACGCAAGCCCCCGGTAATTACAGAAAGCTTCAAAACTACGTCGTTAATCCTCGGACTCGTGAGGTCGTTTATACTCCGCCTCTGGCCTTAGATGTTCCACATCTTGCGCGGGAGTTTATAGAATGCATTAACAAGGCCG
>Ga0100389_1004808_pt1 | contig 10383 bp, 10 predicted proteins | sample CryGeymeta201513_FD_81537 | JGI IMG/M metagenome (GOLD analysis project Ga0100389, IMG submission 81537) | Groundwater microbial communities from Crystal Geyser aquifers in Utah, USA - Crystal Geyser metaG 2015-13 | ecosystem: Environmental > Aquatic > Deep subsurface > Groundwater | place: USA... | reverse complement strand
GCGCTACAGCTCCGCTTTTCTGTTTCATCCCACCGACATGTCGCAATGTGCCGTGGTAGCCCGGGTTGAGGCCCAACGGGCCGAAACCCGGGGCACCGCGTAGCGGTGGAACCGACATCCACACCTGAATGTTCTTGGCGTTCACCTTTGCGCTTTGCGTCTTTTGCGGATCAAAAGTTCTACGCTCCGCCGGTCGGGTTCATGGTTCGTGTGCAGTTCCAACCACCGGAACAGGCGGCTCGCAATGACGCCGGTTCAGGGCGTCCGCAAAGTGTTGCCGCCGCAGCGCTCAGTTGAGCGGCACCATGTCGAAGTCATCCTTGGTGACACCGCAATCGGGGCACACCCAATTGTCGGGCACGTCGTCCCAGCGCGTGCCGGGCGCAATGCCTTCTTCGGGCAGACCGGCTGCCTCGTCGTAGATGAAGCCGCACACGACACACATGTACGAACGGTAGACGGCGGTTTGGATTGACGTAGTCATTTGCGGCTTGCACAAAGGGAGAGCGCTAGAATTATCCCATCCCCACGTGCGATAAGGAACCCGGGTTGAGCGATTTGTGGCCGCGTCGTGGGCTGTACCTGATAACGCCCGAATGCGCCGATGACTGCCAACTGCTGCAATCGGTGCTGCGGCTACTGGCCGTGCGCCCGGCACTGCTGCAGTACCGCTGCAAATCCTTGCCGCACACCCAACGGCGTGCCCAGGCCCTTGCCCTGGCGGGAGCGTGTGCCGATCACGGCGTTGGCCTGATCGTCAACGACGATCTGGAGCTTGCCGTCGAGGTCGGTGCGCTCGGTGTCCATCTGGGCCGTGATGATGCCAGCATCGCGCAGGCGCGTGCGGTGCTCGGCCCCGGCGCCGTGATTGGCGTGTCGTGCTATGACGACATCGTGCTTGCCCAACACGCAATCGCCGCTGGCGCCAGCTACGTCGCGTTTGGCGCCTTTTTTGCGTCGGCGACAAAGCCTCGGGCGCGGCTAGCACCGCTTGCTGTGCTGCACGCAAGTGCCGGCCTTGCCGTGCCGCGAGTGGCGATTGGTGGCATTAGCGCCGACAATGCGGGGCCGTTGGTGGATGCTGGCGCTGATCTGCTTGCGGTAATCAGCGCCGTATTCGACGCGCCCGACCCGCTCGCTGTCGCGCGCCACCTGCAATCCTTGTATCAGCCGCTTTCGTCCGAACGCAACCAGGAAACCCCATGAATCACACCATCAGCCACGACCTGTTTACCCGCGCCAGCCCACTGCTGCCCGGCGGGGTCAATTCGCCGGTACGCGCCTTCAAGTCGGTAGGTGGCGAACCGTTCTTCGCTGCGCGCGCTACCGGCCCGTACCTGTTTGATGTCGATGGCAACCGCTACATCGATTACATCGGCTCGTGGGGGCCGATGATCGCCGGTCATGCACATCCTGCGGTGATCGAGGCGGTGACGCGCACGGCCGCCGATGGGCTGAGTTTCGGCGTGCCCAATGCACTGGAAGTAACGATGGCGGAGACGATCACGCGGCTGGTGCCGTCGTGCGAAATGGTACGCATGGTCAATTCCGGCACCGAGGCCACGTTGTCGGCGATTCGCCTTGCGCGTGGCGCCACCGGACGCAGCCGCTTCGTCAAGTTCGAGGGTTGCTATCACGGCCACGGCGACAGTTTTCTGGTCAAGGCCGGCTCCGGCGCGCTCACCCTCGGTGTGCCCGATTCACCCGGTGTACCCAAGGCGCTGGCTGACCTCACCATCACTCTGCCGTACAACGATGTCGATGCCGCCAGCACGTTGTTCGCGGCCTGTGGCGACGAGATTGCGGCCGTCATTGTCGAGCCGATTGCCGGCAACATGAATTGCGTACTGCCCAACCCAGGGTTTCTCGAACACTTGCGCGCACTGTGCACACGGCATGGCAGCGTGCTGATTTTCGATGAAGTGATGACCGGTTTCCGGGTTGCCCTGGGCGGTGCGCAGGCGCGATATGGCATCACCCCGGACCTGACCACCTTCGGCAAGATCATCGGCGGCGGCATGCCGGTGGGCGCTTACGGCGGCCGCCGCGATTTGATGTCGCAGATCGCGCCGTCGGGGCCGATCTATCAAGCGGGCACGCTGTCCGGCAACCCGGTGGCGATGGCCGCCGGTCTGGCCACCCTGGAACTGATCCAGGCACCTGGTTTTTACGAATCGCTGGAAGCCAAGACCAACACGCTGTGTGATGGGCTGGAGTCGGCCGCGCACAGCGCCGGCATTGCGGTCAGCACCAATCGCAGTTGCGCCATGTATGGGCTGTTTTTCAGTGCCGAAAAAGTCACTACCTTCGCGCAGGCAACCGCGTGCGATGTTGCCGGCTTTCGCCGCTTCTTCCACGCCATGCTCAAGCGTGGCGTGTATTTTGCGCCGTCGGCGTTCGAGGCGGGCTTCATCAGCGCCGCACACAGCGACGCCGATATCGATGCCACCATCGCGGCAGCGCGCGAAGCGTTTTGCATGGCCGCCTGATCCAGTTGCGCTCATCTCAAACACAGGAGCACTGCATGCGCTTTCAAACCTTGGCGGTCCATGCCGGTGGCGAGCCGGACGCTGAAACCGGCGCGGTTGTGCCGCCGATTCACCTGGCCACCACGTACCAACATGCACCCGATGGTTTTCGCGCCGATGGCTTGCAATACCAGCGCGCCGACAACCCCACCCAGCGCCGCCTGGAAACCGCATTGGCGGCACTGGAAGGCGGTCAGCATGCGCTGTTCGTCGGCTCCGGCATCGCCGCCGGCAGCGCGCTGTTGCATAGCCTTCCGCGCGGCAGCCGGGTAATCGTGGCACGCGATCTGTACGCTGGCTTTCGCGCGCTTTTTTCGCAACTAGCCGAACGCTGGGATGTGGTGGTCGAGTGGTGCGACCTCACCGACCTCGACGCGGTCGGCAAGGCGCTGCACCGCCCGGCCGCCTTGCTGTGGGCCGAAACGCCGTCGAATCCGCTGCTGCGCATCAGCGACATCGCCGCGCTCGCCAAGCTGGCACACGGCGTCGGCGCACGGCTGCTGGTCGACAACACCTTCGCCACCCCGGCATTGCAACGGCCGCTCGCTCTGGGCGCCGACGTAGTACTGCATTCAACCACCAAATACATGGGCGGCCACAGCGATGTGATGGGCGGTGCACTGATCTTTGCGGACGATGCGTTGTACGCCGGTGCGCGCCATGCACGCGAGCTGATCGGCCTGAACGCCTCGCCGTTTGCGGCGTGGATGGTGCTGCGCGGGCTGCGCTCGCTGGCGGCGCGCATGGCGATGCATTGCGCCAATGCGCAGCGTGTCGCCGCCGCCCTGACCGAGCAACCGCGGGTGGAAGCGGTGCATTTTCCCGGCCTCGCGGCGCACCCCGGCCACGCCATCGCCAAAACGCAAATGCGCGATTTCGGCGCCATGCTCAGCATCCAGGTCAAAGGGGATCGTGACGACACCCTGCGCGTGGCCGGGCGCCTGCGTTTGTTCATCAACGCCACCTCGCTGGGTGGCTGCGAATCGCTGATCGAGCACCGCGCCTCGGTCGAGGGTGCGCAGCCCACTTCGCCGCTGAACCTGCTGCGGCTGTCGGTGGGGCTGGAAGATGCCGATGATCTGATCGAAGACCTGCTGCAGGCGCTGCGCTGAGGCAACGCTGATGCAACCCGATTACTGGCAAAAACGCTGGGCCGAAGGACGCATTGGCTGGCACCAACCCGAGGTGAATGCGCTGTTGCGCCGGCACTGGTCGGCGCTGGCACTGCCGGCGGGCTGCCACGTGTTCGTCCCGCTGTGCGGTAAAAGCGCCGACATGGCCTGGCTCGCCGCACAAGGCCACCAGGTGCTCGGCGTCGAACTCGCGCGCGACGCCTGCGCCGCATTCTTTGCCGAAAATGGGCTGCTGCCCGAAGTGGCTGCACAGCGCAGTTTTCAGCGTTATCGCAGCGCGCGCATCGAGTTGCTGGCCGGCGACGCCTTCGGCCTGGACGCGCACGACCTCGCGCAATGCTCCGCCGGTTACGACCGCGCCGCCCTGATTGCACTGCCGCCGGACATGCGCCAACGTTATGCCGGACAAGTGCTTGGCAAGCTGCCGATCGGCTGCCGCACACTGCTGGTCACCCTGGAATACCCGCAACACGAAAAGGCCGGGCCACCGTTCAGCGTTGATCAGGCGGAAGTCGAGCGGCTGTTCGCGGCGCACTGGCGGATCGAGCTTCTTGAGCGGCGCAACATCCTCGCGCAGCAACCCGGCTTCCAGGCCGAGGGGGTGATCCGCCTGCATAGCGCGGCCTACCGGCTCAGCAAGGCGTCTGCCGACTGACGCCCGCAGGTAACCGGTTTGCTTTCGCCGTCGCCGCCGCAGCCTGCTAGACTTGAGCGGCAAGCCCAGGGAGCTTACCGATGCACCGCAACGAGCCTGCAACGGCGGCCATCTCAAACGACGCAGTTGGCACCGTCGATGCGCTCGAAGCGCCTCGCCTTAATCTGTTGCCGCGCGAGCTGTCCGATGCGGAACTTGAGCTCTTCGTATCGACCGGTGTGTGCTCGGAAGTCGCAATGGGGGCAACGATCTTCCGACGCGACGAGTTCGGCCGGCACCTGTTCGTGGTTGAATCCGGCGCGGTCAGGCTCGAATTTGGCGGCGAAATCCACGACAAAACCATCCTGTCACGCGAATTTTTCGGCGAATTGGCGCTGTTCGTCGGCGCCCATGCGCGCATGGCCAACGCGACCGCGCTTGAACCCTGCCGGCTGCGCGTGATCGGCTCCGACGAGTTCCAAAGCCTGTTGCAGGCGGCGCCGGACATTCTTGCCCGTTTCATGCTGCGTTCGTTCTCGTACCTCGTGGCGAGCGAGCAGCAGCTGATTCAAAATCTTCGCCGACGCAATGAAGAACTGATGCAGACGCTGGACTCGCTGCACTGTGCGCGCGGCGAATTGGGCGCGGCACGGCAATTGTCGTTGAGCGATGAACTGACCGGGCTCGCCAACCGCCGTGGGCTGTATCAGCGGCTCGAAGCGCTGCGTTCGCAACTGCCGGCGGACACACCGCTCGGCCTGTTGCTGGTCGATGTCGACGATTTCAAACAGATCAACGACGGTAATGGCCATCTTGCCGGCGACCGGGTGTTGCAGGCGGTCGCCGACGAATTGCGCGCAGCGGCTGGTGCATGCGACATCGCCTGCCGGCTGGGTGGCGACGAGTTCGCGTTGTTGCTCGTGGCACCGGAGCGCGACGGCCTGGAAACGAAGGCGCAGCAATTGGTGGCGGGCATCCGCAAACTTGCATCGAATGTAGCGGCGAAGATTCCGGCCGTCAGCATCAGTGTCGGTGGTAGTCGGGCAGCGGCAGCGCAGGAATGGGCGAACCGCTACAGCGACGCCGACACCGCGCTGTATCGCGTCAAGGCCGAAGGCGGCGATGGTTGGTCGATTTGTTGAGGGTGTGGCGATTTGCCGTCACACCGGAGCTATGATTGTGCGATGAAGGCGAATCCCTACTCCCCACCGCCGACGATCGGGTACGCATGACTGCCGATGCCAACGACGCCTCGCTAGCGTCTACACGATCCAGCAGCACGCAGATGCGCGCGGTGGCCTGCCTTGATCTGGCCAATTCGACCGCTTTGATCGAAACGCTGGGCGACGCGCGTGCGGCCGAGTTGTTCCGCGGGCACGACCGCCTCGCGCGCGATCTGCTGCGCGAGCACGGTGGCCAGGAAGTCGACAAGACCGATGGTTTCCTGCTGCTGTTCGATCGCGCCATCGACGCCGTCGGATTCGCGCTTGATTACCAGCGCGCACTGGCCAACATGGGCCGTGACGGCGAACAGCTACTGCACGCACGCATCGGCATCCACGTCGGCGAAGTCGTGGTCTGGCAGAACGCTGCCGATGACATCGCACGCGGCGCCAAACCGCTGGAGGTCGAGGGCCTCGCCAAGCCGATCGCGGCCCGTCTGAGCAGCCTGGCACAACCGGGTCAGACGCTGCTGAGCGAGCACACCTATCAATTGTCGCGGCGTACCGCCGACGAACTGCCGGAGCCGGGTCGCCTGCACTGGCTCGCGCATGGCCGTTACCTGTTCAAGGGCGTTACCGAGCCGATGCCGGTATTCGAAGTGGGTGAAGCCGGCATCGCGCCGCTGAGCGCGCCGATAGCCAACGCCAAGGCCGAGCGCGAGTTGCCGCTGTGGCGGCGCAAGCGCCCGCTGTTCGTCGAAGCGGTGCTATTACTGCTCGGCGTCATCGGCGTGGGCTACGCGTTGCTGCGCGAGTCGCCGGCCATCGCCTTCGCCGAGCGCGACTGGGTGGTGGTCGGCGGCCTGAGCAATCGCACCGCGGAGAGCCTGTTCGACAACGCACTGGATACCGCGCTGCGGATCGGGCTCGAACAATCGCGCTATGTCAACGTGGTGCCCGAGTTGCAGGTCGAAGCCGCTCTGGCGCGGATGAACCTCAAGGACGCAGGCATTGATCGCCGGGTCGGCATCGAGTTGGCGGTACGCGAGGGCGCGCGTGCTTTCTTGCTGCCGAGCATAGCCGAAGTCGGTGGCCGTGTTCGCTTCAGCGTCGAGGTAATCGATCCCAAATCCGGGGCAACGGTGTACAGCGAGAGCGCCGACAGCAGCGGGCGCGACGACGTATTGCCATCGATGGATCGCGTGGTTTCGCGGCTGCGCGAGCGGCTGGGCGAATCGCTCGCCAGCGTTCAGCAGCACAGCGCGCCGCTGGAACAGGTAACCACCGGCAACCTCGAAGCCCTGAAGGCCTATTCGCTGGCGATCAGGGCGTTGTCCACGGGTGACCCACGCAATGCAATCATGCTGTTCAATCGCGCGGTGGAACTGGATGCCGATTTTTCCGCCGCGCATGCGAAGCTCGGGGGAATCTATTTTCACGCCGACGAGCGCGAAAAGATGCGCACATCGTTTGACCGCGCCTACGCAAATCGTGACCGGCTGTCGGAACGCGAACGCCTGTATCTTGAAGCATTGATGGCCGGTGATCGCGATCCGGAGTCGGTGCGCGAGCGCTGGAGTCAACTCGCCGCGATCTATCCGGACTTTCTGATTGGCCAACAAAACCTGGCCACCAATTACTATTGGGTGTTGGAGTACCGTTACGCAAACGCGCTGGAGTCTTTCCAGCCCCTGCTCAACAGCCAGCATCCGCTGCGTGGCATCTCGATGCAAAATGCGGCGATGGCGGCCACTGGCCTCGGCCAATTCGCATTGGCGGCCAGTCTGTATGATCGCGCCGCCGAGATCGGCGCCAGTAACCTGTACGATGGTCGCGCCGGCCTCTATCTTGCGCAGCGCGAGACCGACAAGGCGTTTGAAGCGCTATCCCCGGACCTCAGCCGCGACGTATCGCAAACCCTGCTGTGGAAGGGCCTGCGTCGTGTCTCCATACTTGCCGACCAGGGCCGCGTCGATGCCGCGTTGGCATCGATTGCGGATTTACGCAACAACCCCACAGTTGGGTTGCGCCCGAATCATGCCGCTCGCCTCGATCTGGCACAACTGGCGATTGCTGCCGAGTGGCGACCCGAGCAACTCGACACGGCATTAAACGCATTCATCGAACCGCGTCTGCAAACGCTCGATGAAAACGCGATTGCCTTCACCGACACCACACCGACGCTGACGCTGATCGCAGCCGTCATTGCCGCCCATGGCAATCGATCGGCGATCGCCCAGCGCGTGCGCGATGTCCTTTCGTCGCGCCTGGGCACACCCGTGGTCTACGAACGCCTGGCGCTGCTCGACACCCTGAACCACGAACTGGCAAGCGCCCGACCCACAGACGCTGCCGCCATCGCCAGTTCGGTCGATCAGCGGCTTTTCGATGGCCGCAGCCTGTACCTTCGCGATATCGCTATCGCCCGGCAAGCACTCGCGGATCGACAGCCCGGTGCGCTCGCGCAACTGGCGACGCGATGCGAGGATCGCAAGCTGGCGCTCGCCGAGTGGGGCAATGGCTTCGCCCTGCTCGTGCCCAGCATCATCGCCAGCAATCGCGCCTGCCTCGACGCGATGCACGCCGCCGAGACAACTGGCGATGCAACGCTGGCCGCCCGCATGCGCAGCGTGCTGGAAAAGGCGTGGGCAGGTGCCGATGCGGATGTCCGCGCATTGCTTGCGGTCGCCGCCACCGCACCTGCGCAATGACTGACAGCGGATGCCGGGCAGCCTGAGTGGCTATTCCACCAAAAACATGATCAAGCCAACCTTGCCAATCAACTTTGCCTTGATCGCTTCGCGATTGCCCTTGATCGCCTCCTTCGAGGGCAAGCGACGCACGCTTGGCACCTGGGCCGGGTCGACGTTCACACCGAGCGTGTGCAGCACCAGCGCCGGATTGCCCAGAAACTGCTCGCGAAACTGGTCATCACTCGACAACTTGTCGAGCAAGGTATCGACGACTTCCGGCGTAAAACAGGTATTCGACATCTGATTTCCCCATCTGGCTGATGTGTTTGATTCCCCGGCTTCGTGCGGTCGCATTGCGCTGCGCACGAAGGTCGCGACCGATCTGCGGACAAGCGCCCGCTGTTTCACCGTCGCCTCGCACATGGTATCGACATTGCCAAGCCTCGCCTAGCCGTTAGCCGCACCCTTGTCACCCGCACCCCTGCCACGAGAACTCCGCATGAAACTCCGCCGCTGCGCCGTTTTGATGATCGAGCCGCGCGAGCATCTCGAATTCGACCTTGGTGTACTGTTTCAGGGCGATGCCGCGTTCGCCGCTCGCATCACCTGGGTCGCGCTGGCGCCGCATCTTGATGGCGAAGTTGAGTTGAGCGTCGAGGATCTGCCGATCCTTGCGCACGTCGGTGAAACGCTCTGGATGGAGCGCGACGCGTTGCCGGCGGAATTTGACTCGGCACGCATTGCAGCGTTGCTCGACACCGGTATTCTGATCGGCGATCTACCGGCACACGCCGCCCACCGCCTGCGCGACGAGCGCACGCGGGCCGCGCACTGGCGGCCGCTGTCGGCCATCGGCCACGCCTTCAGTCGCTGGCACGGGCAACGCGCCGACATCGACCCCGGTACCGATCGCTTCAAAAATGTGCGCGAGATGGTGGAGGCGTTGGGTGCACCACCGCCGGAAACGATTTCCCGCGCGTCGGCCGCAGCCCGCATCGCATTGCCAACAGCAAATAGCGGCGCACTGGATCTCGCCCTGTTCGCGCGCTACACCGGGCGCAACTACGACCTTGCCGCGACGCTCCCGACCGCCACCGCCGCCCGGCTGCTGCAACGCACCTTCGGTGCACAGGCGCACCGCGAGCTTGGGCCCGGCGCGATCGCATTGAAGAAAACCAGCCCGTCCGGCGGCAGCCTGCATCCGATCGAAGCCTATGTGTTGGCGCAGCGCGTCGAGGGTGTTGCAACCGGCCTTTATCATTACCATCCACTGGCGCACGCACTCGAACCGGTGCAGGCACTGGACGCGGCATCGGCGAGTGCACTGGCACTGCGTTTTGTTGCCGGCCAGCACTGGTTTGCCGATGCACCGATGCTGGTGGTGCTCGCCGCACGCGTGCGCCGCAATTTCTGGAAATACCGCAACCACCCGAAAGCCTATCGCGCCATCGTGCTCGACGCCGGCCACCTGTCGCAGACGTTTTACCTGCTCGCCGCCGAAGCCAATATGCCGGCTTTCATCACCGCCGCGATCAACGAAGTCGATATCGAACATGCGCTTGACCTGGACCCGATCAATGATGCCGTGCTGGCAGTGCTCGGCTGCGGCGAGGCAGCCAATGAGTCCAGCACCGTCGAGTTTCGTAGCGCGACCTGAAGCGTCGAACGATCACCTGTCGGCGTAGCGTTGTGGACGCGAAACGGGACGGGAGCGGGACGGGCAACGGGGCAACGGGAGCGAGACGGAAGCGCTACGCCCACCGTTTTGGATGGACGAACCCTCCGCTTCAGCGGTATCCGGCGGTTATCTTGGGTGTCCGGGGCTTTCGGGGCTTTCGGGGGTGTCCCGGGCTTTCGTGTCCCGGGCTTTCGTGTCCCGGGCTTTCGTGTCCCGGGCTTTCGCCTCCCGGGCTTTCGCCCCATCGAACTCGATTCGCAGCGAACGGGGCATTTGGTGATGCTGAGCCACAATGGCAGATGTGTTAATACAAGACCTGACCCCGTGCTTCGGTTAGGTTGCATTCGCCTCACACCCCATGTTGCTCAATGAAGGGAGGCAGGAAGTAGAGAAGCCCAGTTACAGAATCAGGTGCAACATGGTCCCATTGAGCGTGCAGCGCGGAGTTTCGGAGGTCCTTGAATGACAAAAGCACCCCTTTCGTTGACTTCGTGATTGCGTTTAACTTGAACAGCTCTGTAACCACAACAGAGAACTCCATATTGACTAAATCG
>Ga0100389_1004805_pt1 | contig 10384 bp, 8 predicted proteins | sample CryGeymeta201513_FD_81537 | JGI IMG/M metagenome (GOLD analysis project Ga0100389, IMG submission 81537) | Groundwater microbial communities from Crystal Geyser aquifers in Utah, USA - Crystal Geyser metaG 2015-13 | ecosystem: Environmental > Aquatic > Deep subsurface > Groundwater | place: USA... | reverse complement strand
TTTTAAGCCGGAAGTGATGATTTGCGTTCCGGCCGGCTGTACCCAAGTCGAAAAGCGGGCGGTCGAGGCGGCGACGACTTCGGCCGGGGCCAAAGCGGTGTTTATCATTGCCGAGCCGTTTGCGGCGGCTCTGGGCACCGGGATTCCGGTCGGAGAGGCATCAGGCAACATGATCGTGGATATGGGCGGCGGCTCGGCCGAGGCGGCCGTGATTTCTTTGGGCGGCGTGGTTGTGTCTAAAAGCGTTCGCGCCTCGGGGAATAGTTTAGACGACGCCATTGCTTTGTATTTGAAGAAAAAATACAGCCTGATCATTGGCGACCAGACGGCCGAGTATCTCAAAATTAACTTTGGCCGGGCGATGACTTTTGACGGCGATGAGCCGGGAAAAAGTGTCACGGTCAAGGGCCGGGACTCGATTCAGGGGTTGCCCAAGGCGATTGAGATTAAACCCGGAGAAATTGAAGAAGCGATGCGGCCAAGGCTGCAGCAGATCGTCAATATGGTGAAGAGTGTTTTGGAAGAAGTGCCGCCGGAACTGGCCTCGGATATTATTGACAAAGGCATTGTTTTGTCCGGCGGGACGGCTTTGCTTAAAAACATTGACCGACTGTTGACTGAAAGCACCGGCGTGCCCTGCCATGTGGCCGAAGAGCCGCTGTTGGCCGTGGCCAAAGGCACCGGGATTGCCCTGGAAAATCTGGAATTGTACAAGCGCGCTTTAGTCAAATGATTATTGGTGTCGATGCCTCGCGGGCGGGAATAGAGGAGAAAACCGGGACGGAAAACTACTCGAGTGAGCTAATCCGGGAGTTGTTGAAGTTGCCCGAGGCTAAACGATTTAAGTGGCGCCTATATGATAAGAAAAATATCCCCTGGCGTCGGTTCTGGACTCAAGGCGGTCTAGCCCTGGAGATTTTAAAACACCCGCCGGAGGTTTTATTTATCCCGGCCCATACTTTACCGGTAATCCGATCCCCAAAAATTAAAACCGTGGTCACCATTCACGGTTTGGAGTATGAGTATCTGCCTGAATATTATAAATTTCCCCAAAAACTTTATTTGAATAAATCGACCGGTTATGCGGTCAAGCATGCCGATCGTCTGATTGCCGTGTCTAACTGGACTAAAACCCAGTTGGTTGACCGGCTCGCCGCCGATCCTGAAAAAATTACGGTTATCCACGAGGGAATCGGCCGCCGGATAATTAAAGCCAAAGATCAGCAATTTAAATCAGATTACCGGAGGCAGATCAGATACAAATATAATTTGCCCAAAGACTATATTTTATTCGTCGGCACCGTCCAGCCGCGCAAAAACCTGGCGCGATTGATCGAGGCTTTTGCAAAAATATTCCACCCCGGGGTGGAATATCCAGACACCCCGGGGTGTGAGTTGGTTATTGCCGGTAAACTTGGCTGGCTTTATGAAGATATTTTGGCGGCGGCGAAAAAAAATCCCCGGGTTAAATTCATCGGCCGGGTAGCCGAGGCCGATTTAGCCGCCGTCTATAAAATGGCCCGGCTTTTTGTCTACCCGAGTTTAATGGAGGGATTTGGTTTGTCTATTCTTGAGGCGATGACCTTGGGGATTCCGGTAATTTGCAGCAATCGGGGCGCCCTGCCAGAGGTGGCCGGAGACGCGGCTTTGCTTATCGATCCGGAAAAAACAGAGGATTTAGCCAAGGCAATAAAATTAGCTCTGGAAAATGAAGATTTACGTCAGGCTTTAGTCGAAAAAGGCTTCCGCCAGGCCTCTGAATTTTCCTGGGAGAAGGCGGCAAAAAAGACCCTGGCAGTGCTGACCGAAAAGTGGTAAAATACCCTGATGCCGGAATTAAGATCAATTAACCCCACTGATGCCAGCGTCCTGGGCTCGGTTAAAATCTCCACCAAAATAGAGATTGAAGCGGCGGTTAGCGCCGCCAAAAAAGCTTTCCCCGGATGGCGGGCGTTGGGACTGACTAAGCGCGCCCAAGTTTTAGTCAGATTAGCCGGTTTACTCAAGCAAAGTCGTCAAGCCTTAGCCGAGTTAATTACTCGGGAAATGGGTAAACCGATTGTTCAATCTTTGGACGAAGTCGATACGACCGTTTCAGACATTCTGTATAACGCCCAAGCCGGTCAAAAACTGTTAGCCGATGAAGTTTTAGCCAAAAATAAAGGGTTAACCAGTATTTTGCGTTATGACCCGGTGGGTGTGGTTGCCTGTATTAAACCCTGGAATTATCCGATTAATACCCCGATGCTGTCCATGGCCGCGGCCTTGGCAGCCGGAAACTGCATAATTTTTAAACCGGCAGGAGATACGGTTTTGTGCGGCCAAAAACTGGCTGAATTGATCTGGTCGTCAGGAGTACCAAAAGACGTTTTTCAGGCAGTTTACGGCGGCGCGAAAATCGGGGAAATGCTGATTGACCAGCCGATTGACATGGTCAGTTTTACCGGTTCCAGCGCGGTCGGTAAGGCAATTGCTGATAAATGCGCGGCCAGATTGATCAAGTTTTCCCTGGAAATGGGCGGCAGTACGCCGGCGATTGTTTGCCGGGATGCCGATTTGGAACTGGCGGCCAATGCCATTGTTTGGAGCCGGTTTAATAATTGCGGCCAAGTCTGCAACGCGGTTAAGCGGGTATTTGTGGAGCGGGGAGTGGCGGCCAAGTTAACCAAGCTGATCGTGGCCAAAGTCGCTAAATTAAAAGTCGGTAATCCCTTGGATAAAACGACGGATATGGGGCCATTGGTATCGGAAAAACAACTGCACGCTTTTGAAGCTCAAGTGACTAAAAGCGTGGTCCAGAGCGGCCGGATTATTTTAGGCGGTAGGCGCTTGAGGACAGACGACTACCTCAAGGGATATTTCCATCAGCCGACGGTAATGATCCACGTTCACACCAAAATGGCGGTAATGCAGGAAGAGGTTTTCGGGCCGCTCCTGCCGATTTGCGAGGTGGAAAGTCTGGGCCAGGCGATCAGACATGCCAATCAGAGCGACTATGGCTTAACCGCGGTTGGCTTTACCGCCTCGCGGCAAAATGCCGAACGGATAACCAATGAAGTTATTGCCGGCGGGACGTATATTAATGAAGAAGTGGCCTTTTATCCGGGTTCGCCGTGGACCGGGTTAAAAAACAGCGGTTTCGGCACCATCGGCGGCAAGCACGGTCTATACGAATTTACCCACAAACGCCACGTTCATTTAGACTTTACCGGCCGTAAAACGCGCAGTTATTGGTTTAATGCCTAAAATTTTCGGCTTCGCCGTTGATCAAATCACTTTAACCCAAGCGGTGGGACTGGTAGAGAGCTGGCTGAAACAATCCAAAAAACGCTATATTGTTACTCCTAATCCGGAAATGATCATGCTGGCGCAGACAGACGAAGCTTTCCGAAAAATTTTAAACCAGGCGGATATGGCCATTCCTGATGGCGCGGGCTTGCGTTTGGCCGTACCCGGCCTAAACCGCGTTTCCGGGACGGATTTAATGCTGGAGCTGATCAAACGCGGGCATAAAACGGTTCTTGCCGGCGCCGCGCCGGGGGTAGCCGAGCGGGCCGTAGCCATATTAAGGTCCGTCCTCGTAGGTAAACCTACAAGGACGGACCTTATAGGAATCTCGGAGCCCGATATAAAACAAATCAACCGGCTTCACCCCGACCTGCTGTTTCTTGCCCTCGGCCACGGCCAGCAGGAGCGCTGGATTGCCAAAAACCTAGCGAAGTTAAACGTCAAACTGGCCATGGGAGTCGGCGGGGCGTTGGACCAGATCGCCAAACCCTGGCTGCGGGCGCCAAAATTTTTAAGAGCTTTAGGCCTCGAATGGCTTTATCGCCTGATTCTCCAGCCGTGGCGGATTCGGCGCCAGTGGCAATTAGTCCGGTTTCTGGTTAAAATATATTTATGATTCCGAAACACCTGCATAAATACTTTTGGGATTTAAATCCGGCTAAGCTGGATGCAGCTAAATATCCGGAATATGTCATTGAAAGATTATTAAACTTAGGTGATCTTGAAGCGGTTAGGTGGACATGGGATACTTTTGGCCGGCAAAAAATTACTGATGTGGTTAAAACCGGCAGGCAGATTACTCCGAAAACCGCCACTTTTTTTACCAAGCTGTTAAATTTAAATCCCAAGGAGGTTTTCTGTTTGAAAAGGGCATTTCCAGTCAAACCAAACGCAATTTGGCCGTATTAGCCAAATTGAAGTTTGTCCGGCGCTATTTTTTAGCCGGCGGCACCGCTTGCGCTTTGCACCTGGGCCACCGTTTGTCTTTTGACCTGGATTGGTTTAGTGATAAACCGGTGGAACCCCGGGTGATTGTGGCCAATTTAAAAGATTTGGGTCAGCTGGAAGTCCTGCAAAACGACGAGGGCACTTTTAACGGCAGTTTTAACGGCGTTAAATTAAGTTTTTTTATTTATCCTTATCCTCTTTTATTTCCACGACATGATTATGCCGGGATAAAACTGGCGGATATTAAAGATATTGCCTGCATGAAGCTGGATGCCATCAGCCGCCGGGGGACCAAACGGGATTTTATCGACCTGTATTTTATCTGTAAAAATTATCGCTTGGATTATTTGCTGGAGCTATACGAGCAAAAATTTGCCAAATATAACGTGCCGGTGTGGCATGCGGTTAAGAGTTTGGGTTATTATGCTCGAGCTGATGAAAATGACCTGCCGGAAATGCTGCAGCCGGTTGATTGGAATCATGTGAAGCATTTTTTCGAGACTGAAGCCTTTCGTTTAGCCAAATCTTGGGGGATAGGGTAAAATACACTTATGTCTCCTGAACCGTTAACCATCGGTCAAACAATAAGAAAATATCTTGAGGAGGTTTTGGCTGACAAGGCCGGTACCGAGCCGGGTGATTTTGACGTTTGGAAAGCAGGTCAATTTTCGGAATCCGGAGCCGATGCTTTGCCGCCGGGGTTTATCGCAATTGACGCTTTAAGTATTGGCATTAACATCAGACCTGATAACCGTTTAATCCAGTCAGGCGAACATGAGGCTTCGGCCATTGAATTAACTAAAGGCGAGGCAGGTTTTACCGGCCGGCTTGTAATCTTGTTTCAAGATGCTGACTTAGTTTTGTTCAACCCGACTATGGAAACTAAAGGCGCTCCGGTGGGAGCCGGCCAAGAATTTACCGTAAAACCGGGTGAGCGGTTGGCGATTTTATCTAAAAAGCCAAGCGTTGACGACCAGTTTTATGTGGTGGACGCCGCCGGTTTAACCCGCGAAACCGTCCGTCCGTGGTGGCAGATGTCAGAAGGGGATGAAGATTTTAATGACTCAATTATTATGGGGAAAACTCGATCTGGGCAATGGATTGGCGATAATTTTTCCAATGAAGAGAAAATATGGATCAATAAACAAGACGGAGTTCTTAAAGTTGATAATGTTGTTGATAATGTTGTTGTTAATAGAGGAAAACCGGTAGAAATGCCATTTGGGAATCAGAAAATTTACTTTTTACATAATCAAGACGGTAGTGTTGAATTGATTAGTGAAGCGGTTTGGAACGCACGGCAGCCGGCAAAATCAGCTGAAGCCCCGGCGGGGGAAACTAAAAAATGGAATAAACCGCCGAGCGAATGGTTCGCCGGAGTCGGAAAAGATCTGCGGAAGTTTTGGGAACAAGGGGTTAAGCCGCGCGGATTTAAGGATGTTGTCAGTTTAATTGCCCGGGCAATTAGCGATTCCGGTACTCCCTATGCTTGGTTTGCCGGAGCCTTATTAATGGGGAGTAATTTAGCTTTAACTGGAATGAAAGAATTAAAAACATTTGCTGATTTAGGCGATTGGCAAAATGCAGAGAAACTTAGGGATGTTGTTAAATTATATGTGAAGCAAACCTCTTTTGGGCGCTTGATTTCCGGTAGTACTAAAACTGGGTTGACCGAAAAAGAGAGAAATTGGGCGTTAGCGTTAGGGATCGGTTCAAGCGCTTTATTTATGGGATTAACGGAACTGACTTCAAAAGTCGTCGCCGGTGGCAGTTTATGGAAGTCTCTTTTGTATAGGGCGTTTTTGGGCTATGTAATCCCTGAAACTTTTGCTTATGTTGGAAAATCAAAGATTGCCGATGAAGCAAAGGCCAAAGAATGGTTAGGTTTAACTTTGGGGGCGATGTCTACAACGATAACTGCCGCTTCAGCCATAATGTTTTTGGGTGAAGGAGCGATTGGTTTAACACAGTTAATTAGTCAGAGAATTGCGGAGGTGCAAGCGGCCGAAACGACACCAACATTGATTCCGAGCGCGGTGCCATCGATTGTGCCAACCGGGACGGCCGGACAGACGCATACGGAAGCGCCGCCCACAGCTACGCCAATTCCGGCAACCGAAACTTTGCCGCCCACGGAAACAACAATTCCGACTTTGGAATCTTTATGGCAGCCGGGACAGGCGGTTGATAAAACTTTATTGCAAGACGCAGCTGATCAAAATTTAGGCTGGGGAATTGATACTGATGGTGATGGTAATACCGATTTTCAGGTGTTTTGGCTGGATCAGGATCAAGCCCCAGATGTGATCAGAGATGTTGACAATAACCAATTTATTCGGGGAGACAACGATTTGTTTTTTCTGGATGCAAATAAAGATGGCCTGATCGATGGCAATGAGCAGTTTGGTGCCTGGAAACTGGAACAATTAAATCCGGCACTGACAGCGCTTAACTCTAATAGTGATGGCCTGATCGAGATTAATGCTAATGATATTGCCAAAGCCGGTAAAGTGCCGGGATTGGCGGCTCCTATTTCTGCCAAAGAATTAAATGGTCCTGTGCCGCCAAATATTGATTTAAATAAAGACGAGATAATGGATATTTTGACCGATGCTAAAGGCCAATTTGCCGATAATGACCATAATGGAGTTTTTAATCCGGAAACCGATACTAGAATTGTTGGGGAAATTGATTTTGATATAGGTTTTTGGCAGATTAATAAAATCGTTTATGCCGACGGCAGTATGTGGACGAGAAACGGCAATGGCGAACTGGTTGGAGTTTTGTCTGACGGTAGAACTATCCGTTTGGATGACTCCAGCGGGACCAGCCGGCTGCAAAAACAAATGCATCAGGAAAATTTGGCTTGGTCGCCGCAATTTGTGGGTGAGCAGGCGGTAATTAACCCCAATAATTTACCGATTCCTCCGGCACCGGTACCGCTCCCGCCCCCGTCCGATACCACTCCGGAAATAGTTACCGAGCCGGTCCGGGGAGATTCGGCTACCATGATAAAAGCCAACGGGGACCGGGTTTGGCTGGATGCCGAGCATGGCGGGATTCACGGCGTGGTCCAGGCAGAATTGCATCAAAACTATTCTGATCTTTCCCCGGAGCAGGTAACCGTGACTGCCCACCGTTTAATCGTAGCTAATAAAGATGATATTGAAGCATTCCATACTCCGGTAGGTAACGGTGATGCTGTTAAAGCCGCGATGAATGATTCCAATTTCCAGGCGGCCCAAGTTCTTTATCAAGTGAATATTGTCAGAATTGAGGATTGGTTAACTGCCCATGCCGATTGGATTGAGCGTGAGTTTGGCGCCAGATTATCGGGGAATGAGCGGCTGGCGATCGGGAAATTTCTTGCCCGAGCCTGGGTTAATGACTGGGATGATGAAGACAAGAAAACTTTTCTTAAGGATTACCGGCAAACAATCAACCAAATAGAACAGGAGTTTCCCCATGAATAATTTATTTGATTCAGGATTAGATTATCAACCGTTAATAAAAATCGGCTTGACCCGGGAGCAAGCCCAAAAAATGGTGGCGGTAGTCATGCCGCTGGTGCAGTTGAAACTGCAGGCCAAGGTGGAAGCGGTATTAGGGAGTGAGAAGATGATCGCACTCAAAGCCGAGGCGGATAAACAAAAACTGGACTTTGTCGCCAGTCTGGATTTAATCGATGGCGCCTACCGGGGAAAAACCGGGGAGTATTTGATGGAGCAGATGCGCCTGTTAATCAACGAACATTTAAAATTAATGGTCAAGGTGATTACCCAAGCTAAAACCGACGAGGCCAAGTTTACCCAGTCCGGCTTGGTTGGCCAGTTTGAAAAATTATTAGACGAAGGTAAAGCCGACGAAGCCGCCAAAATTTTAGAAAAGGGGTTGAAAGATGCCTGAAATAGAGACATTCACACCACAGTTACAGGAAGCCTTGGCGGTAATTAAAGACGCTGATAATCAAATTTTATTTTTAGGCAGTAGTTTAGCCAGCGTGCGCTATTTACGGCAAGAAACTGCGGATTTAGGTAGATGGGGTTCGTCCGAGACTCAAATTCCCGGATTGGTGGTAAGCGAGAGAGAAGCTGATCAGGATTTAGTTGATTTAGCCCAAGCCTGCGGCCCGGGAACGACGGGGAAAGAGAATTTGGGAAAACTCATTAGAGCCATGGGGGAAATCGACGAGCGGGCCATTACCGCTTTGATTGCTTTTCCGGGTGATAATAACAGAGACAAAGGGTTAAGGAAGTGTTTTTTGGCAATTGTCGAAAATGAATCGACTACCGGTGACTTTAGGCTCCGGGATTTAACCAGCCGGGCGGTAGATATTATGGCTTGGCTGAAAATCCAGTCCGACGGCCCGGCGGATTTATTTGAAAGATACCAATCTTTTGTTGATTCAGGCAAAATTAAACCGGGGCAGGAGATAGATTTGAGAAATACGGTGGCAATTAACGCGGCGTTGGATTTGTCGGTCCCGGCGACGGAAAAACCGGCAAACAGACCACCAATTAGAACAATATGGTAGAAAATTTGCTAAAATAAACTATGTCATCTGAAATTAAGACAATTACTGCAGATTTAGCCAAAGAGCAATTTTTAGAGCTGGAAGCAATGGAAATGATGACCAAGCCTGATGCCGAAAGAATGACCGAATGGCTGCAAGTTGGGACCGATAAATTTGACGCGGATTATGCCAAGTTAATTATTATTGGCATGGAGGAGAATCGGGTAAATCTCGAAGCCGGTTGGCCTCGTTCATTTGCTTTGATTGCTACCAGATTATTTAGCGAAAAAGAGCATATTGGATCTAGAAAAAGCCGGCAGGAAATTCATGATTTATTAGTGCAGAAGCTTGGCGATCAAGCTGGCGCGATTTTGGCTGAAGGCTGGTTTGATGATAACCCGAATTGGAAAAATAAGCCTCAATGGGAATTTAAGCCTACAAATGAAGATAATCCTTTAAAAACCGATTTGGCAGATAAAGTCGATGAAGCGGTAACCGAGTTTTTGGCGGAGAGAAAAACGACGGAAGCGGCGGCGGCCCCGGAGTCAGTGCCGGCCGGACCAGCTGTGCCGGAGTGGGGAGACGAGCAGAAAGCGGCGGCGGAAAAGTTTTATAACGAGACAATGAAGCCTGATGAGCGGGTAAAAGTTGACGCCTTGGTTAAATCTTTATTAGCTGCAGGGCAAAGCGAAGAAATTATTATTGAGGCGATTGGAAATTTACCTCAAGCTAAACGTGACTGGGATATTGCCAAAGGAACTGTGGCCGATTTTAACTGGATTGCTGAATCGGCGCTGGGAGAAATGCTAAAAGCCGATTCTGTCAGAAAAAATTTACTGGCAGTAATGTCAATCAGAGAAGCGCCGAAAAAAGGTCAAGACCGCGGTGAACAAATAATTCAACATCATACGTTTTACATCCAGTTAGCCGATGCGCTTCGATGGCGGATAGACGTAATCGGGTTGGAAAGAGAGAAAGAGGCCAAATTGGCGGAGCGGAAACAGGCGTTTATCAAGGGATTAGACCAAGTGACTTTATTGAGTCTGCCAAAACCAGACGGGCAATTAGATGAGCGATTGGATGATTTACGGACCGAGGTTAAAAGCGAATTTGACATGAGTTTACCCGAAAAACTTATTGATGAGGTTCATTTTGAAGAAGAAAGATTGAATCAAGAGTTTGCAAAAATTTGGCTAAGACTAAACGAGGATTTTAAGGGAGGGGATTTATTTATTGATTGTAAGGCAGTTAATAGTGAAGCCGGTAAAGTCTTAATTGCAATGGCTTTTGCCAAGGCGACGATGCTAACAGGTTATGAATTTAAGAGCATGGAAAAAGGCATTCAATTGGTAAGAACTAATGATAAGGCTGTATTGGCGGTAATTGGAGGAGAAGGAAATCAGTTTACTATTTCCAGTGAGAACGCTGTTGATTTGTTGGAGGCAGCCCATGTCGTCGGCCAGACCTATTTAAATTTGCAAGGAATACAGCAGGACTTTCCTTACTTTACATTAGCTAATTTACCAGAATTGGAGAAATTAAAAGAGCCGGCCCAGGCCGTGGAGGAAGAGGCAGTGCCGGCGCCTGCGGAAGAAGCGGCGGCTGACAGCGATGAGGAAACTTTTGATTGGGTGA
>Ga0100389_1004786_pt1 | contig 10406 bp, 10 predicted proteins | sample CryGeymeta201513_FD_81537 | JGI IMG/M metagenome (GOLD analysis project Ga0100389, IMG submission 81537) | Groundwater microbial communities from Crystal Geyser aquifers in Utah, USA - Crystal Geyser metaG 2015-13 | ecosystem: Environmental > Aquatic > Deep subsurface > Groundwater | place: USA... | reverse complement strand
ATCACCGCCCAGCCAAAGGGGGGGGAGTATTTTTATGTGTCTTTTCGAGCCAGTGAAAATAGTCTGTTATATTTTTCAAGTTTTTCCTTATATTTTTTGTCAGGTTTTTTACAAACTTCGAGCATCTTTTCTGCAACAAGTCTTTTAATTTCAGTTGATACTTCAGAAGATTCCAGAACCGTGGTCAATCCAATATTTAGAACAGATTCCATTCCTTTAAAGGTACTGCTTCTTAAAGATTCAATTTCATCGGACTTGATGCTTTTTACGAAATCTCCGAATGTTTGCTCATTCTTCACCAGTTTGAGCCTTGCTGTGATTGATGTCTCTTCCTTCCTCTCATAAACATTGAGTATTTGAGTCTGTACTTCTTGCCTTTCAATTTTAAAATACCCGTATCCTACATTCGTCTTGCCGCCAGCACCTAATTCGGTAAGCCCACAGATAAGCCACTGGGTTGCTTTTTCTAATAGGTCTCTGTTTCTTGAGAACACAGCTAATGAAAATTTCTGTTCCGAAGCAACAGTGAGAAACGTCACAGGCACAGGATTGAGATAATCAGCAGGTGGAATGGGATTTCCTTTAGTATCCTTTTTGCCCTGATAATAATCGCTATAGTGCGGGTTCATAATGTCGAGGTCGAGCTGTGGAAATGCTGTAGGAATTCCGTCCATGAAGAAAACTTTACCCTGTCTGTTATTTATTGCATATCGAGAATCTTTATCCTCTGAACCGAAAATTTCCCGCAAATCCTCACCCGATGGCTTTGTCTCAAGCGCAATCTCCGCATATGCCCGTGCCAGACCTTTCAGTCCGCTTCCGGGAAGATACGGAAAGCCGTACAGAGGATGCAATGTCATCCCTGTTTCAATAACGCTCGTTCCGCCGAGACCGATAATTAGACGGCTGTCGGTGATCGCATTAAATGATTCAACATGCCAGCCAGAATCTTTCAAACTCTTCATCATTGCCTGTTGGCGTAACGCTAAATTGGCAATATGTTCTTTTGCAAATGTCATATTTGCAATAGACTGACGGAACTTCTTAGAGTCTTCTTCTTTCATTTGCCAGCCGTTTTGCCATGAAGAGACATATTTATTAAAGAGCAAACCGAGATTGCTTGTTTTGGAAAGTACATTATTACTTTCGAGAATTAATCTTGTATCAGACGGCAACGGCAATTTCATTATTCTCGCCCTCCTTTGACAAGGCAGCAGCAAACCTCTTGACCCATGCAAGAAATGCCAATGCTTCCTCGGTTGCCATTCTATAGCCTTGAGACTTTTCATGAATTACCCGTTCAATTAAATTATCGTCAATGTCTTCATTTTTAGACCATACAACATTATCAGAAAGCCATGCGTTGAGATGTTCGTACATGAGGCTGTATTGTTTGCTCTTACCTTTCGAAATAAAAAAGGCGAGAGTCTGCCCCAAACCATTTGTAAGTATCATTACCGGTGCGCTCTTGGCTAAAGACGCATATTTATCAATTACAGTTTTAGGAGTTTCATTAACCAAATCCCAAGCCTTCTTTGCTCTTTCTTGCTCTTTTGAGGTAATCATCCTATCCCCTCCCATTCAGGAAATTAATATTAACAATTCCCTTGCCGATGGTTGCGTCTCCGCCGAATTGAAGCCGCTCTTTATCTATTCCACTCAAAAACGTCATAACGTCGGTGCTTGTTTTCAGTCCATCGGGTCTCTCCTTTGTATCACATGCAGGGTCATGCGCCAATATTACGGAGTAAAGCAGGGAATCAGACGACAAAGCCTCTTCATAAAATAAAGCGCCGTTCTCGCTCTTAACCGTCTTTGTTTTATTATCAATCTGAATTCTTGCCTGCACTTCGGTTGAAAGTTTCACAAAATCCCTGAAGGCATTCTCGGGCAGGATAAGCAAATCTGTCTTGACTTTATTCTTCCAAAAATCATATTCATCGCCTTTTGGGATTGCATTTACGGCAATCCATTCAGCGATTGCCTTAACGCTTTCATCTGCCTGAAAGTCAAAGGCATATTCTTCAAGAACAACTTTGCTGTTACTGTCCTTTATCTTGCTTTCCTGAATGCCGATAATTTTATCTTCTGACTCCGCTGGAATAGTCCAATTAACATCCGGTACTTTTGCCATCTCCAAATCTCTTTTAAGCCTGCTCAATGCAAAACGAGAAGTGGTATAGGCAAAGACACCGTTTAATGAGCGCACAGGGAAAAGCAGCAGTCTTCCATCCGTAAATGTAGCCGCTCCTGCATGTGCATCGCTGTCACCCCTTCCGAAGTCGGGACCAAAGGTATATTTAATTTTTTCGTTATCTCCGTTCCCATTTTTATTGACCTCAAACCATTCCCTCACCACGCCCTTAATTCCTGAAGCCTGACAGACAGGATAATCCGTGTATTTCTCTCTCTGTATCGGCAGGTCAATTACGCCGAGACTTGTACCGCTTCCGCAGTGAAGCGACGATTCCGTATAGATGAACATTACCTTTGCTTCCTTGAACATATTAATACCCTCCTATTAAGGTTATTCCAAAGCCCTCTTGGGCTCTTTCGTCGCTTATTGATTTAAGCCACAGTTTTTCAAAAAGGCTGCCACCATTGACCTCTATTAATTCAAAATAATAAACGCTTCCGGCAGGGACAGCCTTCTTCATCACCTTCGGCTGATTCTTTACAAAGTCATAGCCGCCTATGCCAATCGGTTTCTCGATACATGCGCCTGTCAGCTTTATGCCAATGCCGTCTATCTGCCCTTGCATGGTATCGGCGTTTATACAATCAGGCATCCAGCCTTGTTTGAATATTGCAGGAGTTGTTAGCACGAGTTTGAAGAGTTTGGTATCAGTGATCTTCTTTTTAATCGGTTCAACCGGAATTTCAGTCCATGATTCCACAGTATATCTTGCCGAGCGGTTGTCTCCGCCAAGCCGTAACATGCCGGACGTGCCTAACTCCGGCAAGAGCTTAGTGTTCTCAACTTCAACGGCAAAGCCTGTATTTTCTTTCAATCTGAAATACTCAACGCTATAAAGTCTGCCTGTCTCAGCACTTCGCGTCTTCCTGCTTTTCTGTATGCCGGTGCGTTCTTCTGTTTGAAACAGCATATCAGTTTCAGTTATTGAAGGAGCGGCGCCAAGGAGATAATTGCACATCTCTTTTGACGATAGAAAGCCGGATACCGCTTCCATCGGTTTTTCTGTTGGATTCCACATATTGCTTAATCCTTGCGGCAGGTCTATAATCGTCCTGCTTCCTGAAAAACTTGTTGGTCTAAGGATATGCAGTTCTTCTTTTTCTGAAATTCCACTCTTTGGCAAAGAGGGGCAAGGGGAGTTACTCTTCTCCTTCACAATATCCTTTGGCATGGGAAAAAACTGCTCAATGCCGTTGCCGTTTCTTTTTGCCAATGTGAAATGAGTAATTGCAATAGAACCTAATTCATCGGGCGTACCGATTTCTTGTTTAACATCATCACGGATATGTTCCGGCTCAGATGCGAACTTATTAAACTCTGACCAACAATTACTCAAAATATGAGAGCGCAGAGCACCGTAAATAGTTGCAGGTGAAGGTGGAAATATCCCTCTTGCAAAATGGTCGTCTCCTCCTGCAAACGGTCTTCCGTCTCGGAACATCAAAACATCATTCGGCTCTATAAATAATTTCATCTGTTCCCCTCCCTTCCAAGAAACGCTGTCACAGACAGGAACTTGCTGATGTCATCAAGCGAAAGCCCGCTTGCGTGTAGATTCATAATGCCTTCAACGAGCCTTTCCATAGCTTTTTTATCAAAATCTTTAGCCTTCTTATCCCTCTGTCTGTTGGCTATACGAAGCAGTTCATGCTGTACCGCCTGAGCAGGTAAGCCCTCTAACCCTATTGTCTCAGTCCTGAAGGTGTAGACAATCTTTGGCGACATATAGTCTTTGTAAAAGGCGTCAGCCCAGTCGCGGAGAATAGGGATTGTCTCAAAAATCCCCCCTTGCCCCCCTTTTTCAAAGTGGGGAAGATTCTCGTAGAACCATTTAGAACTTACATCCACAGTGCCGCCAGCTCGTTTTGCAAGGGCAATGCAAAAGGCATTTTTGCCGTCGAGTTTCTTTGCTTCTTTCTCACAGCGCCGGACTTCATCAAGAACCTGTGAAAGGTTTGAATTATGATGAGCGATCACAACGCCCATGCTTGCTGTTGCGTTAGTGCCCATAGAAAGCCTGAAACCATTAATGTGCTTTTCATGTTTATCAACATTTATAGGATACCCCTCGTCATCAATAGGTACAAATCCGGAACCATTCTGAAAATCAATGCTAACCTTATTCGTTTCCTTATTCACTTTTAAACTACCAGAGAAATAAGCCCTTAACTTTGCCATCACCTTTGACAAATCCCTAAGATTCACAAACGCCAGCACATCATCCCCGCCTGCATAAACAAGTTTGCCGAGATGATCTTTTTCTACAATCTCCCTTGCCACATGAAGCGAGAAGTCTCTCAATGCCTTGCTTGTTGCAAGATGCAGAGATGGATTAAGGGGTCTTTGCTGTTTCAGCAATTCGCTCCATCCGCTGTCATTGTCAAGAAGGGTATTCCTTACAGTAGGATGCAGTATTTCTCCTATCGTCGGCGCAATTTCTCCCGAAAGCCATTTACCCATGTTATCACCGTCCATAAGAAGAACAGCGTAGTATTTTGAGGGTGGATCAATACCGAGTTTCTTTGCTGCATTGATTAGGTTATGTAAAGATTTACGTGCATTACCAAGAGCATTTTCTGAAAAGTTAGTAAGTAGTTCATCCTTCAAAGAATCCCGGAATGAATCCTCATAAAGCCAATCTCCTTCCAATGAAGCTAATTTGCAAGCCAATTCTCTGATATTAATGCTTACGGTCTTCTCATTTAAGCACATGCCGTATACCATTCGGAGGGATTCGCCATTCATGCGGACTTCATTGCCTTTAAATAATTCCCCCAAATGATTTATGAACTCATTGACTCTTGTGTACAGTTCCGGGTTCCCAAGATTCTTAATTATCTTTTCCTTGAAAGAAGCTGTAGCAATCATACTGACAGAAGGGAAAGCATTGGAAATGTTATAGTCCAATTTCTCCCTGAAAAAATGAGACGCCGCAAACCGCTTTGTTGAACACACCGCACACAGCCTTTCTGACCGTCTTATTTGCGGGAAGGCAGGCATAACCTTATCCTGCCAAAAACCTTTTAATGCCCCGAATTCTTTGGTGCAGCTTTGATCCTTATGCATCCCCGGATGCACGGGCTCTCTTACTCCGCACAGAGTGCATTTGTGATTCGGCTCGTCTTGTTGGTTAAAGTCTCTGACAGCTTTTCTGCTTCCAAGCGTTTTTTCAGTAAGCCTATATATCTGTCCATAAGCAGTGCCGATGTTAGGCGTAAAGCCTTTTTCGTAAGCCTTTAGCAAATTGTCAAACTCCCAATTGCCAGTAACTCCCATCAACTGTTTATATTCGCTGATAAAACCTGCAAGGTCTTTCACATCTTCAAAAGGAGTTGCAGCCCAGTAGGTCTCTATGAAATCTGTTGTTTGCCTCTGCCAGATACCTTCCCATTCGTCAGAGTTTATCCGAAGGGTTGCCGCCATCTTTTCTTTTACCGCCAGGCATACGGACTGAAAAGACTCTATTACCGCTCTCTTTGCTTTTTCTGCAATATCTCTGACTGAAGCAGCAGGAACAATTACAAGAAAACGGTTTGGAAGTGTAGGAGATGAAAGTTCTTCCTTTCCAAAATTGGGCTTTTCAAGACATAACCCCTTGTCATTAATAAGCCATAAGTCTGCAAATGGCTGCCTGCACAGGTCGGGAAATATCAGGCTGTCGGGACCAAATTCCTCAGATACAACCTTCATCGCACACCATGAAAGATACGATAGAAGGTAACTCCCCGCCCATAAGTCCTGAGTCTTCCGGGCAGTGGCGATAAATTCCTGAACCGGACCAATTGCAAACAGAAGAAAAGCTGGCTTTGGCAAAGCCCCTGCGATTGCAGATGTTACCCGCTTGTGCTCCCAGATTGAATGATCCGGAATCCTTGTATCAGCAGGAAGCAGTTCCCATAACTGACCAAGTTTTGCAGCGTCTTTGGGGTCCGCTTTCAATCGCTCAACAAGCTCTCTCCATAAAGCAAGATAGATTCGTTCATTGTCATCTTTATATTTGTCTTCAAGATAGACAATCGCCCTGTCCACCGTAGATGTGACGTCTTTCATGTCCACCTGCGCCAGACTTTTAAGATCAAACTCTTTTCCCGATAATGGATGAATGATAACGGGCTTCCGGCAAAAGTCGGCTACGAAATGCTCGTTTTGGGGCAGATTAATCCGGTCAGCGGCTGATGCTATATGATCAGCAGTTCTGACATCTTCTGGGATCCTTGCCTCGTCAAAAAGTCCGAGTTCAGACATTATCTCTTTAGCCCTTCCCTCATGCCCAATCTTGCCGAGTATGATAGGCTTTTCAGGCGGGTCATGAAGAATCGCCTGAATCTTTTTTATAAGAAGTTTATTGTCCATATTATTCTATTGCACTTTTCTGTTGTATCACTTTATATAGATACTTCAATGAGCCTACATAAGAGCCTTTTATGCGCTCAAATGTCTTTCTTGACTTCTCAAAGGTATAGGTGTGGACTAAATAATTCCGGTCTTCTATCATCTTGAGCCATGTTTCTTCACTGTCAAGCAGATCATTTGTAAAGGCGCTCTTAAAGCAATCCCGAGGGTTATTGCAGATGATTCCCATATCAGCAAGATATTCCTTGATAAGCTTCCATGAAAGCTCATAGCACAGTTCAAAGCGCTTTATTGTGCCGTCAATATCAAGGTCGTCTTTTGATTGTTCAATTCCTGCTTCAAGGTTTCTCAGCGCAGTTTCAAAATCATTAAAGTATTTCTTAACCCTTTCTCTCATAAATAATCACTCCTTCTTTTTCTATCTTTTTTCTCAGCGATTCATCCACTGCTTTTAGGTTAACCACATCCAGGGCTCCATTGAGCGTTGAGCCACTCAACTGTTTTTCTGATTCAACCGCAATATCTGTATCGGAACGGTTATGAAAATCCCCCCTTGCCTTGGAACCAAAGAGAATGATTCTCTGAGGGTTAGCTTCCTTTTTAATCTCGCCTATAATATGCTCAAGTGTGGCAGGCATTGAAAGTATATGTGGGTTGCCCTTCTTTTTTAGTTCTGTCCAGAATTCATCAATAATTCCATAGTCCGGTTTCTTTGCATCTCCATACGCAGTTATTACGCCGCTTTTCGGTAAAAATTCTCCCGCAATCCTTAGGACAAACCAATAGAAAGTATTATTGACTTTTATCACTTTAAATAAGACAGGAGAACTTCTCCGGTTAATAGTGGGGTTAATAGTGATATTTTCGGCTCTCCCTTTGACTCTTGTTCTCCTGTTTCTGTGGAGAATTGGTATTCCAAAGGCCGCCGTCTCAAAAATCCTTGCTTTATTGTTATCACGAAATGTTTTAAAATCTGTTTCTCCTAAAGCATCTTTCCATGTTGTGAAATAATTATTGCCGATTACAAATCTCGAAAAACTCAGGTTGGAATATTCGGATACAAACATTGTTTTGTGGTCGAATATAACTTTTTTTACCGCTGCAAAATTAATTTTTATCCATTCAGCAACTTCTTCTGCTTTGTTGCCTTTTGGAATAAAATCCAATCCTGTGCTGTTGAGCACTTCTCCTGCATCTTGAAGGTTGCTTATTACAACATTCCCCGCGCCACGCCTAGATCTGGTTCCCAGACCGCCGAGATAAACCAATATCCATAAAGAGGCAGCAGCAATTTTCAGATATTGAGCTTCGCGTGAAGACAAAGTAATCGTAAATTTACTTCCTTCAGGAAAGTAGGGACGCTCCTTCCCTGTTTGCATAAATGTTGAATAAAAGAGGTATCCCACGGGATCCGGCCGGCCTTTTGTTTCTTTTTTAAAGTTCGTTAAAAATGGCTTGTCAGGCTGAGTAACTCTAATGCTGAATTTGGAAGCTCCAATATCTTCATCACTGCTACCAAATATCTTGTTTTCTGCCCTCTTCAACTCGTCTATCTTAGTTCCAGCCTGCAAAGCCCGCCACCAGAAGCGCAACAGCCCTTTAATACTCGCAGCCCGCAACTCCGCCTTACTCTGATCTGCCCCAGCCAGAAACATCGGTGTAATGGTTTCGATTTCAAATGTAATTTTTATCATTTCCGCTCCTTTCAAGGGAACATAAATTCAAGATTCAAAATAATCCCCACATCCCCGAAAAATCGGGATCTGTCGACATGTAGCAATGCGCCGAGGATTACGGCCTGGTATTCTTTTTGATTAAAGTCTGTCATTTTATCTCCTCACTCTATCCTTATCTTTCCCTTCTCCACCCTTATTCCAAATCTTGTACCGCCATATTTCCTCAATGAAGATATTGTGTAATAAGTAGAGAGTGTTTCATTTCCAAGGTTTTCCATGATTTCTCTATTTATTTTGCTTCTATCAGAACGGAGCTTTGCAGCATCTATTCCATCCTTCCATTGCCTGCGGTAATTTTCTACATGACCTGAATGAGGGCCGTAGATAATTTCATAATCTCTTGACAATAGTTCCGTAACCTTTGGTGTCGAAAGATCGTTTAACTGAGGGAAACAATCGGTACAATCATGACAATAAGCTCTTTCAGGATATGGACATTTTTCGACCTTTTGCTTGAGTAAATAAGCATAGAATACAAGGTGGAACGGTTTAAATTCGATATCCTTTTCCCCAATGGTTACCACCCTTTCTTTTAGGTTTATAAAAATAAAAGGTTGTGTAAGTGACGTATCTATTTCCTTTTGCCCCTCTTCAACAAGCTCTTTAAAGCTCTTCCCATTGAGAGGAATCTTGTTTTTTATTCGTATAAATGGCAATTCCGCAAGGAAGATTTGAGCATCTTTTGTGTGCAGTTCCTTTAACCCCCCATTTCCCCCCTTATCTAAGGGGGGATTATTGGAAGTAAGAACCTTATCTAAAGATCGATTAAGGGAGGTTAGAACCCTGTCTTTCTTTGGCTTGTAATAAAAATCAGGGTTTGATTCAAATTCAGGCGTGACCAGTACATGATAAAGCTTATCCCATGGTCTTCCGAATAGCTGAAGGGCTGAACCCATATAAAAACTCATGGTCTTTCTCCCTCCTGCAAGGGAACAGTGAAGTCTTGTCTTATCATCACCAGCCCTGTCTCTTACAAAACTCGTAATAAAGTCTCCAAGAAACTTGTTATCATCTGCCTCTTTTATATCATCGAGCGGATTACCATTATGCCCTTTAACAATCACAATAGAATCCTCATCTAAGATATTCTCAGGAACATTGAATTCTTTACAGAACTCTTTAAATCTTCCGGAATCAATAAGATTCTCTTTAATAAGTCGCTTTCCATGTGTTGTTGTGATTACATAGATTTCATCAGGATTAATTGGAGGGTCCTGATGAATTAAGGCATAGATAGTTTCTGTGATTATCTGAGGTGTAGTCCCTGCCACAAAGATAAGGACTTCTTTGAAATTTGACTCTTTCATAAGTCAAGCATAAACCTTTTGCTGTATCCCTTCAAGGAAAACAATATTTCGACAATGTTTTTCAGTGTATTGGAGGATAACGCCCCCTTGCCCCCTCTTACCCTAAGTGGGGGAATCTTATCACCTCCTCTTAAGCTAAGAGGAGGTCGGGAGGAGTTACCTTTTCCGCAATCCTCACCAAGACTCCCTCCATATTCTGCATTACTTCGTTGTTCCAGAAACGTATGACCTCCATATCATGTAATTTCAAATATTCAGAACGGTTCTCATCATATTCCTGTTGCTCCTGTTCGGAATGCTGACCGCCGTCGAGCTCAATCACAAGCCGAAGTGTCGGGCTGTAAAAATCAAGGACATATGGTCCAATACTATACTGACGGAAAAACTTGACACCATAGAACCTGTTGTTCCTTAATTGAGACCAGAGCAATTTTTCAGCCTCTGTCTGATTCTGCCTGAGTTCCTTATGCCTTTTCTTGAGTTTAGGGTCGTTACGGATGAACATAGTTTTTTGAATCTTTCTGTTAAAGTAACTCCCCCTAACCCCCTCTTAACCCAAGAGGGGGAATCTTATCTCCTCACCTTAAGTTAAGGGGAGGCCGGGTGGGGTTATACAATATTTCCCCAGCCCAAAACCCGTCCCTTTGCCCACATGCAAAACCTCTCCGGCTTTAATGAAAGGCATGAACGGTTCGATATCTCCCTCAAATGTTATCTCTCCCACAAACCCTCCCATCTTCAATCTTGTTTCCTGTCTCCCTGAATACCGTTCCCACTCATACCACTTTAAATTTTTTTCTTTAACCTTAATTT
>Ga0100389_1004773_pt1 | contig 10421 bp, 11 predicted proteins | sample CryGeymeta201513_FD_81537 | JGI IMG/M metagenome (GOLD analysis project Ga0100389, IMG submission 81537) | Groundwater microbial communities from Crystal Geyser aquifers in Utah, USA - Crystal Geyser metaG 2015-13 | ecosystem: Environmental > Aquatic > Deep subsurface > Groundwater | place: USA... | reverse complement strand
TTCAATTGGTTAATACTTTAGGGATAGGGAAGTAAGAGTTCAGCATCTTTGACAAAATTATGTTTTTTCCTGTAGTGGAACGATTCATCGTTCCATAATTATGGTGTGACCTGCCTGCCGGCAGGTAGGTAAATCACACCACTACTATAAAACGTAATCTGCTTTGAAATAAAAAAATAATTATTTTTGTCAAGACTTGTAAACTCTTACATAGGGAAAATTCACTTGCTATTTTTTTTAATTCGAATATAATAATATTCTCAGATACATATGAAAAAATCTGAGTTTTTTTTTGGCCAAGATATTATCTCCTTAGATCAATTCAATCGTAGGTCAGTTAAAAAAGTTTTTGCTATCACTGCAAAAATTAAAAAAACTCCGGCAAAAAAACTATTAAAAATTCTTCAGGGCAAAGTAGTTGGCTTGTTATTCTTCGAACCATCGACGAGAACATTTAGTTCTAATTGTGCGGCCGTCAAACGGTTAGGTGGGCAGACAATAGAATATCAAAATCCTCTTTTAACCTCTTCAGTCGTTAAAGGTGAAACTATAGAAGACACGACAAAAATGATTGAACAATACTGTGACGCGATTGTTATGCGCCATCCAATTGTTGGGACACTAAAAAATGTCGCCGACGTCGCTGACATTCCTGTCATTAATGCTGGTGATGGAATTGGCGAACATCCGACTCAGGCACTGCTTGATATGTACACAATTTACGAAAAACATAAACGCTTAAATAATTTAAAGGGTTTGATGGTCGGAGATTTATTGAATGGCAGGACAGTCCATTCGCTCATTCGTGGTCTTTCAATCTTTCCAAACAATACCATCTTCTTGCTGTCACCGAAGCAACTTCGTTTGTCTGAAAAAGACTTAGAAGAAGCGAAAAGGCGAAAGATAAAATTAGTCGAAATAAAATCTCTCGATGAAATCCCACCCGACTGCCACTTCTGGTATTGGACCCGGGTTCAAAAAGAACGATTTTCTTATAAACAGGAATATGAAAAGTTGAAATTAAGTTTCATTTTAACCAAAAAGTTAGTCGATGAGAAAGCCGGAAAAAATACCTTGTTGATGCATCCTCTTCCTCGGGTAGGGGAAATTGAGACGGCGGTCGACAGTGATCAACGGGCAGTCTACCTTACTACTGAGCCGAAAAATGGGATGTATGTGAGGATGGCCTTGTTAAAACTCATTTTAGAAAAATAAAAGCTCGACACCAAATTTTTTATCGGAAAACACCAAACCGAAAAAAATTTAGTATCTTCGCTTTTTGAATATTTATGAATGCAAAATTAATCTTAAAGGACGGCGAAATTTTTGAAGGACAAAGTTTTGGTTATGAAGAGGCAAGGTCGGGAGAGTTGGTTTTTTCCACCGGCATGGTTGGTTATCCTGAATCGTTGACAGATCCTTCCTATGAAGGTCAAATACTTGTTTCTACCTACCCAATTATTGGTAGTTATGGAGTTCCTGATAAAAAATCTTGGGAGTCGGACAGAATTCACGTTTCAGGGCTAATCGTTTCCCAATACATTGATACCCCTTCACACTTTCAAAACAAAATGACTCTTTCTCAATGGTTAAAAAATGAGAAAATTCCCGCTCTTGAAATTAAAGACACTCGTTTTCTTACTCAAAAACTTCGCGATGGGGGAGCTCAGTTGGCAAAAATCGTTTTTGATACTTCGACTCCTTCGACGTTGCTCAGGACAAGTTTGCTCAGTATAAATTTTGATGATCCAAATAAGAAAAATTTAGTGGCCGCTGTGTCCACCCTAAGGGTGTCCAGAGAAGGAGCAGGAAGTAAGACCGTTGTGGTAATAGATTGTGGTGTTAAAAAAAATATTATAAGAAGCTTATTAGTTAGGGGAGTTAAGGTAATTACCGTTCCCTGGGATTATGACATATTTACTCTAAATGAAAAAATTGACGGCGTTGTTATTTCAAATGGTCCAGGTGATCCGAAAATGTGCGATGTAACAATTGAAACCACCAAAAAAATAATGACAAAAAAAATTCCTTTACTTGGTATTTGTTTAGGAAATCAAATCTTAGCATTGGCAGCCGGTGGAGATACTTACAAAATGAAATTCGGGCACAGAGGGCAAAATCAACCTTGTATTATGGTTGGAACAAAAAAATGTTATTTAACCACGCAGAATCATGGTTTTGCCATTGGTAGGATCCCCAAAGGTTTCTTGCCTTGGTTTATCAATGCAAATGACGATACAAACGAAGGAATAATTCATAATAAATTACCGTTTATGTCAGTTCAATTTCATCCTGAGGCTTGTCCTGGTCCGGTGGATACAGGATGGATATTTGATGAGTTTCTGAAAAAAATATGAAAAAAATTTTAATCCTAGGTTCTGGTGCTCTAAAAATCGGACAAGCAGGCGAATTTGACTATTCAGGATCTCAGGCTATTAAGGCATTTAAAGAAGAGAAAATTGAGACAATTTTAATTAATTCCAATATCGCCACAATTCAAACCTCTAAAGAATTAGCTGACAAAGTTTATTTTTTACCGGTGACTACGGAATTTGTTGAACGAGTGATAGAGAAAGAAAAACCTGATGCGATTGTCCTTTCTTTTGGCGGTCAGACAGCCCTAAATTGCGGAATGGAGCTCTATAAAAAAGGCATTTTGAAGAAATATAATGTTCAAGTTTTAGGAACACCTGTATCGGCCATCGACCTAACCGAAGATAGGGAAAAATTTGCTAACCACCTTCGTAAAATTGGAATTTCAACTCCAAAGAGTTTCGCTGTCACAACAATCGAAACTGGTTTGAAGAAAGCCATAGAAATTGGTTATCCAGTTATGGTTCGGACCGGATTTTCTCTTGGAGGGCAAAAGTCAGGTGTTGTCGAAAATGAAAAAGAATTTTTTTCCTTGGCTAAAGAGGCCTTGGCTTTTTCACCACAAATATTAGTTGAAAAATATTTTCATCATTATAAAGAAATAGAGTATGAGGTGGTCCGTGATCTATATGATAATTGCGTGACCGTCTGCAATATGGAGAATTTTGATCCTTTAGGCGTTCACACCGGCGAGTCAATCGTTGTAGCTCCAAGCCAGACACTGACGAACTTCGAATATCACCATCTTCGACAACTTTCTATTAAAATCGTCAGAAGCTTGGGGATTGTTGGAGAATGTAATGTTCAGTTTGCTTTGAATCCAAATCCGAAATCCGAAAACCGAAACCCGAAACAAACTCAAAATTCTAATGACAAAAATTCAAATCGTTTTGATCATTCAAAATTTGAAAATTCTAGAATCGTTTCGAATTTCGAGCTTCGTGCTTCGAATTTAGACGACCATCCAGTTGAGTATTACGTCATTGAAGTCAATGCCCGCCTTTCCCGTTCTTCGGCTTTAGCCTCTAAGGCGACCGGTTATCCGCTTGCCTATGTTGCCGCCAAACTAATTCTTGGAAAAAGCTTAATGGAGATTAAAAATCAAGTCACTCAAATTATTCAATCATTTTTCGAACCGGCCTTGGACTACATTGTTGTCAAAATTCCCCGCTGGGATATGGATAAATTTAAGGGGACATCGGAAAAAATTGGCAGTTCGATGAAGTCAGTCGGAGAAATAATGGCGATTGGCAGGACATTTGAAGAAGCAATTCAAAAAGGTGTCCGCATGTTGGATATTGGTGTTTTGGGAGTTACGGATAACAATTTTAATTTAACCACAGATGAAATTTTGGCAAAAATTAAACAGGCTAACTCCAAAAGAATATTTTTCATTACCAAAGCTTTGAAATTAGGAATAACTGTTCAAAAAATTTATGAATTATCCGGAATTGATCCTTGGTTTTTATATCGTTTGCAAGAAATCGTTAAGGCAGAGAAAGAAATTGTATCAGTAGAGAACAAAAATTTTTGTTCCCTACAACCAGAACAATTATTACGTTTAAAACAATTAGGCTTCTCTGACAAGAAGATAGGCGAACTAATAGGAAAGACGGAATTCGAAATTAGGAAATTAAGAAATAAATGGAAACTAAAACCATCAATTTTTCAAATTGATACCATGGCCGGTGAATTTCCAGCTAAGACAAATTATTTGTACACTACTTATAATGGAGGACATCACGACGTTGCCCCAATTGGGGATAAGGGTGTAATGGTTTTGGGCTCCGGACCGTACCGAATCGGGTCCTCGGTTGAGTTTGATTGGACCTGCGTCAACACGGCTTTGAATTTAAAAAAATACGGTAAAAAGTCAATTATTATCAACTGTAATCCCGAGACAGTCTCGACTGACTACGATATTTCTGATCGCCTCTATTTTGAGGAAATCAGTTTTGAGCGGGTAGCTGATATTTACGAATTTGAAAATCCTTCATCTGTCATTCTTTCGGTGGGGGGGCAGACGCCGAGTAATATTTCCAAAAAGATAGATAAATACGGAATAAAAATAATAGGGACAACAGCGACGGACATCGATAAAGCTGAGGATAGGAAGAAATTTTCTCAGTTGCTTGATGATTTAAAAATTAAGCAACCTGTCTGGAATAGTTTCACCGAAATGGAAGTGGCTTTTAAATTTGCGCGTGATGTTGGTTATCCGATATTAGTCAGGCCATCTTACGTCCTGTCCGGGGCAGCCATGAGCCTTTGTTATAACCCGATTGAATTGAAACATTTTATCGAAAAAGCATCAAATATTAATAAAAAATATCCGGTGACCATTTCCAAATATATGACCAATGCCAGAGAAATCGAGTTTGATGCCGTAGCCGAAAAAGGCGTCGTCAAAGTCTTTGCCATTTCCAATCATATTGAGCATGCAGGAGTTCATTCAGGGGACGCGACCATCGTCTATCCGGCCGAACGGGTTAGATTTTTTAGCGGAGAGCGAATGATTGAGATAGCCCGTCAACTGTCTAAATCCTTGAATATCACAGGGCCATTTAATATTCAATTTATGGTCAAGGATAACGAAGTTTTTGTCATTGAATTAAATCTGAGAGCTTCCCGGACTTTTCCATTTATTTCCAAAGTAACCGGGGTAAATTTTGCCGAAGTGATCGTCGATAGTTTTTTTGACAAAGCGAAAGAACAAAGAATAAAGTATCCAAATTACGTCGCCGTCAAAGCTCCTCAATTTTCATTTGCCAGGATGGAAGGTGCTGATCCGGCACTTGGTGTCGAAATGGGGTCAACCGGTGAGGTCGCCTGTTTTGGTGATACGGCCGAAGAGGCGTATTTGAAATCATTAATATCAACCGGTTTGTCACTAAAAAATAAAAGTGCATTAATATCAATTGGTGGAGATGATTTTAAACTTAGATTTTCCGAGTCAATCTGGCGTCTCAAAAATCTCGGCTATACTCTTTATGCAACTAAAAAAACCCATCTGTTTTTAAAAACTAAGGGCGTCAGGACTAAATTAGTTCATAAACTTTATGATAAGCAAAGTCCAACTGTTATTGACTTAATTGAAAAACGTATAGTCTCCTTAGTAATTAATTTGAGCGAAGATTATAATAATGAGGGTTCGTTTAAAAGAGTGATCACTGACGGATACCGAATCCGTCGGGCTTCAATTGATAATAATATTCCTTTATTTACCGATTTAAATTCCGCCCGTTTTTTTGTCAATGCTTTGGATAGATATAATCCGCCAGCCGGCGGAAAAGACTTAAAGATTAAGAGTTGGGATGAGTATTTGTAGTATAATATCTTCATGACACAAAATAAATATAAACAATTGGTTTGGGATTATAATTTATCCATCAATGACTTCAAAACTATTCTTTTGGGTGAGAAAAAAATTGGGTCCTTTGATCAAGATTGGGCTATTTCTCGGGTCTTAGAAAATTTTAATTATTACGACGCGATGGATATTGTCCCATATAAAGTTCTGATAAATAGATGGAGCCATGTTAAGGAAAAATTATTTAATAAAGCTATAAAAAATGGCTATGAATTCTTATTACAACGATATCCTGTATCCATTGCAGGATAAAGTACTAAAAATAATTGATAATTTAAAAACCCCTTTTTATTTGACCGGTGGAACGGCTTTATCCCGCTGTTATCTGCATCATCGATATTCTGACGATTTAGACTTCTTTGTTAATAATGAGTTAAATTTCGCAAAATTAGTTGAGAAAATATTAATCAATTTAAACAAAGAATTTAAGGTTAATGTAGTAATTCGGTCAGAGAGTTATATTTCACTAATGATCAACGATGAGCTTAAAGTGGATTTTGTCAACGATGTAACTTACAAATATGGAAAATTAGAAAAACAAAAAATCTATTCTAATGTAGATAATTTAGAAAATATTTTATCAAATAAATTATCGGCACTAATTAGTCGTGATGAGCCGAAAGACGTAGTGGATATTTTAATGATTTTTAAAAAAATTAAAGTTGATTGGAAAAAAATATTTTCTGATGTCAATTCAAAAGCAGTTGGAATATTTCCAATTGATGTTTCTATGCGATTACTCGATTTTCCGATCGAGATGATTGATAGAATAAAATGGATCGACGGCATGAAGCCAGAAGAAAAATCATTTAATAAAGATATCAACTCACTTTGTGATTCTATATTAGGGACCTAAAGATTAAGAGTTGGGATGAGTATTTGTAGAGAATTATTAATTTTTGTATAATTTGATCGATGTTAGATTTTAAAATATCTCAACTACTTGGTCGGATTGTGTATAAATATTTACCTAAAGATTCCTATAATGCCTTCGTTTTCGGCTCTCGGGCTACCGGAAAAAATCGTAAATTCAGTGATCTTGATTTGGGAATAAAAGGACCAAAACCTTTGACGCCAAAAGAATATATATTAATAAAGAATGATTTAGATGATTCTGATATTCCATATCGTGTAGATTTAGTTGATTTTGCAAAAGTAAATAATAAATTTAAACAAATTTTAAATAGTAGTATAATCAAAATATGAACGAAAGAGATAAGTTGGGAGATTTAAAATTAGCCCTTTCCAGACTGAAGGAAGGAGTTGTCGAGGTCAAAAACGACCTTGATAGAGATGGGGTTATTAAAAGATTTGAATTTACTTTTGAACTTGTTTGGAAAGCTATTCAAGAGTATGCGCGATTTTCTGGATTGGAAGTTGTTAGTCCGAGAGATGCTTTTAGGGTGGCAGCTGATTTAAAACTAATTGAAAATCCGGAAGATTGGTTTGTCTTCTTAAAAGATAGAAATGAAACGACTCATTTATATAATGAAGATCAAGCAAAAGAAATTTTTCTCCACATTCCTGATTTCATAAAAAAAGTTGAAGTACTAATTTTAAAACTTTAGGCGCTGGTAGTCCAAACAGTCAATTCAATAAAATTCCCTTGATAAACAAATTTCTTTTTTATATCATTTCATCTAATGTTACGACTACCTGGTTTAATAGATATTCATGTTCATTTACGAGATCCGGGACAAACAGAAAAAGAGGATTTTTTTACCGGGACTTCAGCGGCACTCGCCGGTGGGTTTACAACAATTTTAGACATGCCAAATAACAAAGTTCCGATTACTTCAATTGAATCTTTAAAAGAGAAACAAAAAATTGCCAGTCAAAAAATTGTTTGTGATGTTGGCTTTTATTTTGGCTCGCTAGGACAAAACTTGACGGATTTTAAGGAGGTACAAAATCAAGTTTTTGGTTTAAAGATTTACTTAAACCAAACAACAGGAAATTACATAGTTGACGAAAAAATATTTAAAAAAATTTGTGAAGTTTGGCCAAAAAAAATGCCGATTTTACTTCATGCAGAAGCAGACGTGATTGAGCAGATGATAGAAATAGCAGGGCAAGCCGGCCAACGAATTCACATCTGTCATATTAGTTCAGAAATGGAATTTAAAACCATAATTAATGCAAAGAAAAAGGGTTATAAGATTACCTGCGGAGTTACTCCTCATCATCTTTTTTTGACAATATCCGATGAAAAAAAATTAGGCCCATATGGGATGATGAAACCATCTTTGAAATCTCAAAAAGACGTTGATTTTATTTGGGAGAACCTAAAATATATTGATGTTATTGAATCCGATCATGCCCCTTACACAATTGAAGAAAAACAATCTAAGAAAATGCCATTCGGAGTCCCTGGTCTTGAGACTACTTTGCCACTTTTACTAACAGCCGTTTCCGAAAATAAATTATCGATTAATCGATTAATTGAATTGTGTTATGAAAATCCTAAAAAAATATTCAATATTAAAACCGATAAAAATACACATGTGGAAATTGATGAAAAGGAAGAGTATATTATTGATAATAAAAATCTAAAAACGAAATGCGGCTGGTCACCATTTAGCGGATGGAAAGTAAAAGGTAAAGTAAAAAATGTTTATATTCGAGGAGAAAAGGTATTTGAAGATGGAAAGTTATTAGTTAAGTCGGGAATTGGAAAAGTTCTAAAACCATTATAAATTAATTATTCATAATTATTAAAAATATGAGTCTTAAAATAAAATTATTTAATAAAAGGTTGAAGAATCCGTTATTTCTTCCTTCAGGAATAATAAATGAAATTGCAGGACATAAAATGGCTATTGACGCAGGAGCGGGGAGTGTTGTTTTAAAATCAATCACCATTAATCCGAGAGAAGGAAATCCGATTCCAAGAGTGGCTAAATACGAATATGGCATTATCAACTCAGTTGGTTTAAGAAATCCGGGCTTAAAAGAAGGAAAAAAACAGATTAAAGATTTTATAAAAAAAACTAAAACGCCGGTAATTATCAGTGTTTTTGCCACTACCGTTAAAGATTTTAGAAAGTTAGTCAGTGAAACATCAGAACTTAAACCTTATGCAATTGAAATTAATCTTTCCTGCCCAAATGTTGAAGGGGAATTTGGCCAGATGATTAGTAATAAAAGCGATTCTTCGCAAGAAGTAATCGAAGGGGTTAAAAAAGAGGCAGGTAAAATTCCCTTGATTGCCAAGCTTACACCTAATGTTGATCCAATATCTGAAGTAGCTAAAGCCTGCGAAGCGGCCGGAGCTGATGCAATCGCTGCCATTAATACCATTGCTCCAAGCATGATAATTGATATAAAAAAACGCAAACCTATTATAGGAATGAAAAAAGGCGGTTTATCCGGACCCGGTATTAAGCCAGTGGCGATTGCTAAAATTTATGAAATATATGAAGTAGTTAAAATTCCGATTATTGGGATGGGTGGAGTGGAGAAGTGGCAGGATGTGGTCGAGATGATGATGGCCGGGGCAACTTTGGTCGGCGTCGGCTCAGCTGTTTATCTACGTGGTTATAAGATTTATCAGGAAATATTAACAGGATTAGAAGAATTTATGAAGAAAGAAAAAATTAACGATATTAAAAAATTAATTGGAATAGCTCATTAATGTTTCCTTTTGAATTATCTAAAAGACGCGGCTCCGAAGAACTAAGAGGAAAAGCATTTCTTACGGCTCCTTGTGGAGAAATAAATCCAACTGAACTTTATTTTTCACCAGAAGGATATAAATATAAATGTCGTGCTTGTGGAGGGAAAGCCACTTATAAAATGTTATTTTTGTCTCCTAAATATGAAGTTGAGGGTTTTTTGGACCGGTATATTTTTTCCAAAACGATCTACCTGATATTAATATGGTTGTCACCACTGCAAATTATTACAGAGTTTTATATGGAAAATAAACCACCGTATTAAAATGTTATAATTTTTATCAATTAATAATTTTCTTAAATTTATGGATAATGTCGTTGATATATTAAAAAAAGTTGGTGCCGTTATCATCGATTCTCATTTTGTTTATACTTCCGGAAAACATGGTAGTGTGTATGTAAATAAAGACGCCGTTTATCCTCATACGGCAGAAACTTCAAGAATAGGGGAGTTATTTGCAAAAAAATATAAAGATATAGATATTGATGTTGTTGCCGCACCGGCACTTGGTGGAATCATTCTTTCCCAATGGGTTGCATTTCATTTATCAAAACTCAAGAGTAAAGAAATTTTGGGAGTATACACCGAAAAAACGCCTGACAAACAGATGATCTTTACTCGTGGTTATGACAAATTAGTGAAAGGAAAGAATGTTTTAGTAATTGAAGATTTAACTACAACCGGTGGATCGGTAAGAAAAGTAGTTGATACTGTCAAAGCAACTGGTGGTAAAGTCGTTGCTGTCTGCGTCATGGTCAACCGTGATCCAGAAAAAGTCACTTCTGAGGTTGTTGGAGCCCCATTTAGTGCTTTAGGAGTAATTGAGGCTTCAGCATTTGATGAAGCTGTCTGCCCTTTATGCAAGGAAAACGTTCCAATCAACACCAACGTCGGCCACGGAAAAAAATATCTCGAAGCAAAAAGGGGGAGAATATGACCTTTCAAGAAAAATTAGATAGGATCGTTAAGAAAAATAAGTCGTTGGTCTGTGTCGGGTTGGATA
>Ga0100389_1004772_pt1 | contig 10424 bp, 7 predicted proteins | sample CryGeymeta201513_FD_81537 | JGI IMG/M metagenome (GOLD analysis project Ga0100389, IMG submission 81537) | Groundwater microbial communities from Crystal Geyser aquifers in Utah, USA - Crystal Geyser metaG 2015-13 | ecosystem: Environmental > Aquatic > Deep subsurface > Groundwater | place: USA... | reverse complement strand
GGTATAAATGCCGCCTTGGAGAACCGTTTTGATTATGAAATTTTTAATCTAGGAAACTCCGAACCTGTTACCCTTGGTAAATTGATAACAACGATAGAGGAAGTGGTGGGGAAAAAAGCTAAAATTAAATTTATGCCTGTAAGGAGAGGGGAGGTAACTAGAACTTTTGCCGATATTTCTAAAGCGAAAAGATTGTTGGGATATGTCCCGAAGACAAGTTTTAAGGGGGGAATTCAAAAAACTTATGAATGGTTTTTGTCGACCCCGCAGTGGTATAAAGACCTGCCGTAACAGGCAATTATTATTATGAAAATATTAGTTACCGGCGGTGCCGGGTTTATAGGGTCTCATTTAACAAAAGCCCTTTTAAAAAGAGGAGACAAAGTTATTGTAGTTGATAATTTTGATCCGTTGTATTCTGTAAGGGTAAAAAAGATGAATGTTTCTCCATTTAAGAAACATCAGATTGATAAGATTGTCCATTTAGCGGCGTTGGCATCACCGCCAATTTCAATGAAAGAGCCTTTGGATTACGCGCATGTAAATTATTATGGAACCGTTTCACTTTTAGAGGTATCAGTTAAAAGCAAAGTTAAAAACTTTGTATTCGCTTCAACTTGCGCAATTTATGGAGGCAGTGCAAGAGTGCCATTTAAGGAAAGTGATAGCTTGGACAAACCGATTTCCCAATACGCTGCTACAAAAGCGGCAGGGGAGCTTGTTTGTTACACTTACCATCACATTTACAAAATGCCTATTACCTGTTTGCGGTTTTTTACGGTATATGGGCCAAATCAGAGGCCGTATGGTATGGCGCACCAGAAGTTTATTAAGCTCGTGTATGCCAATAAACCCTTGCCGGTGTATGGGGATGGGAGTATGGCGCGGGACTATACTTATGTTGATGATACTGTTAGCGGAATTTTATTGTCTTTAGATAAGAATTTGCCTTTTGAGGTTATAAATTTGGGAAATTCCGCTGCTGTCACATTAACCCAGTTAATATCGGTTATTGAGAAGGCTTTAAGCAAAAAGGCGATTATAAACAATCTGCCCATTCCTAAAACGGAAGTTCCTATTACTTATGCTGATATAACGAAAGCGAAATCTTTGCTTGGGTATAACCCTAAAACTTCTCTTGAGGAAGGGGTTGAAAAGCAGGTTGAATTTTTTCTGAACGCTCCCGATTGGTACAAGAACCTGCCCGCATAAAATAGGGTTTAACCCATTTGGGTTAAACCCATTTGGGTTTAACCCTAATTGAGTATGGAGGTTGCAACTATGAGAAGAAAATTAAATAATCCTTTAATTGCGGGGTCGGTGGTTGTGATGGCCGGCAGTTTTTTGGTTAATATATTAAGCTACCTGTTTCAGCTCCTTATGGGAAGGCTTTTGTCGGTTTCGGATTATGGCATACTAGTATCGCTTTTTTCTTTGGCGGCAATTCTAAATGTTCCCGCAATTATTCTAAACACATCCATTGTAAAAATTGTGTCCGAACTTAAAGCTAATAATTTGTATGAAGCTGTTTCGGGTTTGTTTCTTTGGCTTGTGAAAACCCTTTCATTTGTTAGCGTTTTTATAATTTTTCTTTCATTTGTTCTAAATAGGCAAATTTTGCACTTTTTAAATTTTAACAACCCTTTAGCTTTTATGATATTTATGCTGTTTGTTGTTGTTTCTCTAGTTTTAACCATTCCCCTATCTTTCTTGCAGGGCTTGCAAAATTTTACGAAATTTAGCGTGTCAAATATTATGATGGCGTTAAATAAGTTTTTTCTTGGAATAGGCATAACTTTACTAACCTATGAAATAACCGGAACTTTTCTGGGAATGTTTATAGGAGCTTTAATATCTTTTGTTATTGTTTGCCTTTTTCTGAGAAAAGACCTTAGATTAACAACGGGCGCGGAAATATCAAAATGGCTCAAGAAACTTTTAATGTTTGCCCTGCCTTCGTCCTTAACTTTACTTTCCTTAACGGCGCTTTTTAATGTGGATGTTGTTTTGGTGAAACATTTCTTCAGCGAAGAAATTTCTGGAGTGTATTCTAGTATGGTTATTATAGGAAGAATAATGTTCTTTGGCGCATCCTCTATTAGCTTGGTTTTGTTTCCTCTATCTTCTGAAAATTATGCTAAGGGAAAGAATACCAGCAAAGTGTTTTTAAGTTCTTTAGCGTTGACAACGGCGCTTTTGCTTTGCGGGCTTTTTGTGTTTGTGTTTTTTCCAAAGTTTGTGGTATTAACCTTGTTTGGCAGTTCTTACATAAAAGCGGTGGAGTACCTGCCGAAATTCACAATTTTTATGTTTTTATACACGCTCATTTATTTGTTTTCGCAGTATTTTTTATCCATTTACAAAACCAAAATTGGTATAGTATTGGCAGTAGGTGCCTTTACGCAAATCCTTTTGATATGGTTAAGGCATAATAGTTTAAGTATGGTTATAGATAATTTAATTTATATCAATGCGGTTTTATTCGCGATGATGTTGGGGTACTATATCTTAAATTCAAAAATTCAAATAACAAATGACAAATCAAGCTCAAAATTCAAAAAGTTTTAAACATTTAAATTTTTAATTTGAATTGAATTTTGATATTTGTCATTTGAATTTATAACTATGGATTTATCAGTAATAGTACCCTGTTATAAGCAGGATAGCACCATTAAACAAGACTTAAAAAATGTTTTGTCCGCTTTGGAAAATACGCGTTTTTCTTATGAAGTTATTGCGGTGGTGGATGGACTTTTAGACAAAACTTATCAACGGGCGAAGCAAATAAATAATCAAAAACTGCGCGTTCATGGCTATAAAACCAATAAAGGCAAAGGCTACGCGGTGCGTTTTGGTATGGCAAGGGCAAGGGGAGATTTTATAGCTTTTATAGATAGCGGGATGGATATTGACCCAAACGGAATTTCCTTAATTATGGAGCATATGTATTGGTATGAAGCGGATATTATGGTGGGAAGCAAACGGCATCCAGCCAGCAAATTGGTTTATCCTTTTGAGAGAAGGTTTTTTTCTGTGGGGTTGCAGTACCTTCAACGGTTTTTATTTGGATTAAAATTGCGGGATACGCAGGCGGGACTTAAGGTTTTTAAAAGGGAGGTTTTGGAGAAAGTTTTGCCCCGTCTTATTATAAAAAGATGGGCGTTTGATATTGAACTTTTGGTGGTTTCGCGGTATTTAGGTTACACAAGGATATTTGAAGCGCCCATTAAAGTTAATTGGGCGGAAAATAGTTTTAGTTCTAATTGGAGAAGTTTGGTAAAATTCTCATGGCGGTTTTTTGTTGATATGCTGGGGGTTTTTTATCGTCTTAACATTTTGGACTACTACAGCGATAAAAGCAAAAGAAAATGGGTTTATGACAAGGAACTGGAGATGAGGGTTAATGTCTAGCAAGGTCAAAAGTCAAAGTTCAAATCTAAAATTCTAATATTCAAACTGTTTAGAATTTAGAGATTGTAATTTATTTGGAGCTTAGAGTTTAGTATTTAGGATTTATGAATCATCCATTTATTTCAGTTATAATTCCGGTTGAAGAATTTAATTCTTTTCTGGAGGAGTCTTTGCCAAAGTATAGGGGTTTGGACTACTCAAACTTTGAAGTTTTGGTCTTTACCACGAAGTCGTGTGATAGAAAATATCCCAAAGTAAAATTTATTAATGAACCTTCTTACGCAAAAAATCCGGCTAAAAAAAGGGATTTAGCTTTAAAATACGCAGAAGGGGAGTGGCTTGCTTTTATTGACGATGATGCGTACCCTTCTAAAGGTTGGCTAAAAAATGCCTCAAAATTTTTTTCCGATAAAAGTATCTCTGCAGTTTGCGGACCGGGAATTACTCCTCCTAATGTATCTATGTTTGAAAAAGCGTCTGGTTGGGTGTCAGCATCTCGTTTAGGAGGAGGAAACTGCGGCCATAGATTTATTCCTACTAAAGAAATGTTTGTGGAGGATTTTCCTTCTATGAATTTTATTGTAAGAAAGGAGGACTTTACCAAAGTTGGCGGATTTGATTCTAATTTTTATCCGGGAGAAGATACTAAACTTTGTTTGGATATAGTTCACAAACTAAAAAAGAAAATTTTGTATGTCCCTTCTGTTCTTGTATATCATCATCACCGCCTTTTGTTCAAAAAGCACTTAAAGCAAAATGGTAATTTTGGCTTCCATCGCGGACATTTTGCAAGAATTCTTCCCCAAACTTCTAGAAAATTGGGATACTTTATTCCAACTATCTTTGCGCTAGGTTTTTTTTCAGGCCCGTTTTTATACTTCTTATCCTATCCTTTATTTTTAGTATGGACGGCAGTAGTTTTGATGTATGTTTTTTTAATAATTTTAACTTCTGTTTGGGTATATTCAAAGGAGCGGAATATAATGATTTCATTACTCGTAATTCCCGGAATCTTTTTAACACATATTTGGTATGGGGTGCGATTTATACAAGGGTTTTTTGCGAGGAAGTTGAATAGCTAGAGGGTATCAACAATCCCTTTCAGATTTTTGTTTTCCGGGTTTAGTTCTAATGCTTTCTCAAGATACTTTTTAGCCTTTTCTTTATCCCCTGAATTAAAGTATATCGCGCCTAAATTTTGATAGCTTTGCCAAAGGTTTTGGTTGTATTTTATGGCGTTTTGGTAATTTTCTATGGCGTTTTCAATATCGCCCGTTTCTCCATAAACATTTGCTAAATTATGATAAGCATCGGCATAACCGGGTTTTAATTCTATGGCTTTTTTGAATTCTTCTATGGCTTTTTCGTACTGTTTATGTCTTCCGTAATAGTCTCCTAAGTTGTTATGGTTCTGAGGGCTAGATGGAGAAAATTTCGCTGTTGCAATCCACAAAGTGTCATGACTTCGCCAATCCCTATTCCTAACTATAGTTCTAATAGAAAGTGGAATAATAATGATAGCGAGAGATAAATATAACGCTTTTGGATAATTTTCTTTGGACAATTTCTTAATGGTCTTTTCCATTGTCCATGCAACCAAAACAAAAATTCCTGCAGATGCGAAATAGCTGTATCTTTCCGCCACAATCCACGATATTCCAAAGGGGGTTAAGGTGGCGGATAGGGCAATTAAAAATAGAAGCGGCCAAAAAATTAAAGGCCTGCTTTTTTTGTATAAAAAAAACAGCAGGAGGACAACACACATAAAAACAAAAAAATGTAAAGAAAACGAGACGGGACTAAAAGATATTTCTGTATGGTATAAAGTTAAATCTTTTGGGAAAAACATTAATTTTAGATATTCTCCCACGGCAGTGGGAATTTGCAGCAGCGGGCTCATAAGAGTTTTTTCCTGATAGTGTTCTAAATGCAGGCTTTCTGCTCGTTGTTTGGCAAGGGTTATAGAAATAGGAATTATACTGGCAATAACCACTATGTAAGGAACAGTTCTTTTCCAGTTTTTTTTCAATGTCCCCCGGCTTGTTTCAAACGCAAACGGTAAAAGCCCCAAAGGGGCGGAGTGGATTAATATGTTTACGGACGCAAAAAACATTAAAAGCGAAAGCAGTTTTTTGTTTTTAAGATAAAAATAGAGCATTAATAAAATTAAAAAAGCGGTAAAAACATAAGGGCCTCCAGAAATCCATGCCACTGCCTCTACCGCAAGAGGGTGCACTGCAAAAACAATTGCTGTTATTAAGCCCACAGTTTCCGAAACTAATTCTGCTGCCAAAATAAAAAGGAGATAGCTAACACCTAAATGCAGTAGAATATTTGGCAGTCTAAAATACATAGGGTCAAGTCCGAATAGTTTATTTGTCAAGAATATAACTGTGTTTCTAATGTTAAAAATAAGCGGCCCGAAAATGTAGGAAATGTTATTTATTTGAGGGTTGGCGCTTATTATAGGGATATCGTCGGACACAAAATCGTTTCCCAGAGAATTTAGATAGCAAACAAAAACCAAAAAAGCCAAGAATACGAACACAAGTTTTTTGTTGTATTTGATACTTTGAGGACGCAAGATGTCCCTGGGGCTTTCTAAATCGTTAAACTTTTCTTTGCCCCAAGTTTCTTTTATATGTATCCCCAAATCTTCAAGCGGGATATTCAAGTTTTTTGAAATGTCCCTTAAACTTTTTTTTCTTATGTTTTTCTTTACAAACTTTTTTTGAGTTTTGGTAAGTTTCATTTAATTCTTGTTGTTAAAAATATAAAATACCGCCCAACCCTTTTTTCTTCTGTAATTTCTATTTCTTTATCCACCCATCTTCTAAAAAACTCGTCCACCCGTTTTTGCGTGGTAAACACGAATGCGGGATTGTCCATTTTGTCCACGATTAGTGTGTTAAATGGGGTTTCATTTTCGCCGTATCCAAAATGCGGAGAGGGGGAGCAGATAACCTTGTAATCGCTCTCAAACATTATTGGATAAGCATTCCAGTACCCTGCGTAACACCCTTTAATTTTCTTGCTCACGAGATAGTCGGCGGCTTTTATGTAATCGGTTTTTGTGTGGTATCGTTGCTTTAGACTAGCAAAAGCTTTTGGATATATTGCATAATTTCTGTAGATAAAAAATATTAAAACAGAAGTTGTCGCGACTCTCAGTATCCACGATTTTTGTCTAAACAAGCGATAGAACCCGCAAACGAATAAAACTACAAACCCTGGCCACATATTAGTTATGTATCTGGATGAGCTGTTTATCCCCCCTGCTTTGGAGATAAAAAACAAAAGGGGTATTAGATAATAAAAGCAAAAAGCATCTTCCAGCTTTATCCTGTGAAGTTTAATTACTTTACAAAGCGAGATGAATAAGCTCGTTAAGGGAAAAATCATAATAAGCGCAAAAGTTTTAGTTTTTAGAGCCGTTCCAAAAAATAGGGGGAGTATAGCATTTGTTAAAAAATTGTATTGTTCGCGAAAAGTTTCATCTATTTGATTGGCGCGTTCAATTGAATTTCTTGAAATTGTAAAATATGCCCCAAGCATAAAAAATGAAAAAAGGAGAGAGAAACTTTTAAGATTTTTGTCTCTTGCGGGGAAAAGTAAAAGTTTTATTGGGGCTATAATGTAAAAAAGCAAAAGAAAAAGAGCGGTTTCAAAGCTGTAGTTTAGGAATTGCAGACCTTGTCCCTTTAAGTTGAATTTAACGGATAAGGTTTCGTAAGGATTGAAAAGCGCTTTTTTGGCGGCGAGCATATAAAACAGCCAAAAGAGCAGAATATAAAACATAAAGGAGATAATATTTTTAATGCTCGGTTGTGTCCATGAAATGCCGGGGGCTGCGCCCCCGTTTACTCTAGCGTCCCCCGAACGGGCAAACGCATTTCTTCGTATGCAGCCTTCGCCCGTTTTTATCATTACTATACCTGATATAAACATTGCAAAAGCTATAACTATAAAATAAACATTTTCTAAATTTGCCCAAAAAGACAATCCTAAAAGTAACCCCGTTAAACTTGATATCCAAACCCGTTTTTTGCTGGTTATCTTTTCTTTGCTTAAAAATAAGTACCAACAAGCGTACACAACTAAAAGTCCCACCAGCGAAACAAAAGGTCTATTTCCCCATGCTTTGGTGTAATTTGAGGTTACATCATAGCTTGCCAAGTTAAAGAGGAGGGGTCCAAGCAACGCTGTTTTTGGGCCGGTTAGTTTTTTTAAGATAAGGTAAATCGTTATGGAGAGGATAGTAGAAAAAATGAGAGAGTTTATTCGCAGTGTTATTAGGTTGTATCCAAATAAAGCTTGAAATATACCGACTATGTATCCTTCTATTGCCCCCATATATTTTTGATTTAGAAAAAAGATGTGGAAATCCTCACCAGAAAGAACTCTTCTTCCTATTATTGACCAAGTAATCTCGTCCGAATCGTAAGGGATGGTGTAGATAAACAAAAGCCTAGTTAGGATGGATAAGAGAGCGATTCCAAAAATGATGAAAAGGTTTTTTCTTCTCCTGCTCATTAGTATTTATTCTATCACAGTTTAGGGATATTTAGGGGTATTTAGGGGTCTGACCCCTTTGGGGTCAGACCCCTATTTAGGTTTCTATAGCGGGGTAAAATCCGTGCCTGCTTTTGCAGCTTCCCGACGCCTTCTAAATTGTTCAAAGAAGTTGCGAAACCTTATAGGTTGTGGTAGTATATAAGGGTGTTGTTGTGAATGTCCAATCTGTAACAGCAGGATGCAGGAGTTCCCGATAAGGAGGGAAAGATGACAGTGAAATGTGAGGAGCGCATTGGGGTTAATATAGCCTCAATGCTTCCATGGGCGGCGGTGCCTGTAATTGGGCTTTGGATTGCGGGGTGGATTTCCGAAAAGGCAGGATTTTCTTTTTGGCAAGTTCTGCCTATAAGAAGTGTTTCTGTTCCGGCTCTTAAAAAGTTGCATGTGTCGATTAGATATGTTGAACCGGCATGGAATGCCACGACGCTTTTGGGACATCTTCGCGGGAGGTTGGGAAGCGAGAATATGCCTACAATGTGGCAGGATGTTCTGTTCTTTCCAAATCCTGCGGTGTGTAGCAAAGTCTTTAGAGAAGTCGCGTCTTTGGGCGCGACTTTTATCACACATCATGTGGAATCGGGAAGTTTGGTGGAGTTTCATCCTGGGCTTGGAATTTCAGCCACGGAGCTTGTCAGAAGGGCATATGGTCCAGGCGGCGTTGTGATTGATACCCGTCACATCCGCCGAACTGAAGCGGGCGATCTCCGTCCCGCTAATGAGTATGGTGCGGATTTTGCGGCTCTTTTGCCTCTCTCAGTCCTAATCCATGTTCAGGCATGGGATGCGAGGGAATGGAAAAGGTTCGCGGAGGGGAAAAGGACTAACCTCGAAGCTATGCTGAAATATGCTGTACAGCATGGTTTCTTGGGGGACTTCGTTGTGGAATATCGCCCTGGGGCGATCGGTGGAATCTTGGAAATTGTATTTCCCTGGATTCTCGCAAAATCGCTTCGGAGTGTCCGCTGCCGAATTGACGAGATTATGGGGCTTTTTGAGTAGTATGTTCGTGAGCCTTTGTGGGACACTGTTGTATAATGTGTTTTGCAAGGGCTTCTTTTTTTGTGGTATTATCGTTTTATGCTACAAATTGTTATTGGCTATCCTCCTATAGAAACCACTAAAGGCACTCCGCTTTTGTCCCAGAATAGGCAGTTTCAATATTTTAATGCCCCTACCTATATTTATCCTATGGTCCCCGCTTACGCCGCGACCTTGCTAAAAGATGCGGGGCATAAAGTGTATTGGATGGACGGAATCGCCGAGAATAAAACTCTTATTGAGTGGGAAAAAGAATTGGCAAATGTACGCCCAGATTACTTGATTGTTGAAACTAAAGCTCCGGTTATAAAATTTCATTGGAAAGAAATAAAAAATCTAAAAATCCAAAATCCGAATCTTAAAATCATCCTTGTTGGAGACCACATTACATTTAATCCTTTAGAATCTTTTGAAAATTGTCCTGTTGATTACATTGTAACCGGCGGGGATTATGATTTTGTCCTCAAAAACCTTTTTGACCACATAACCAAAAAAACAAAGCTTGAAGGAGGAGTCTACTGGCGAGTTTCCGATAAATCCATAAAGCAGAAGCCCGCCGCAATGAATAAATTGTCCCCCGCCTTAAAAATTGGAAACAGCGGCCCCGCCTCTCTTGCCCATAACTTGGACGAACTGCCTTTTATGGACCGCGATTTAACCAAGTGGGAGTTGTATGCCTATGAAAACGGTAATTATAAGTACAAACCCGCTACCTACATGTACTCCGGTCGGGATTGCTGGTGGAATCGCTGTACCTTCTGTGTTTGGGACCACACTATAAACCCGCGCGGTTCTTACCGCAGTTTTTCTCCCGAGAGGCTTTTTTCCGAAGTGAAATATGTGGTGGATAAATACAATGTCCGCGAAATTTTTGACGATGCCGGTACTATGTTTGTTGGTCCTAAACTTAAGAAGTTTTGCGAGCTCTTGATAGAATCCGGATACAACAAAAAAGTTGTTTATGGCTGTAATATGAGATTTAACGCCTTAACCAAAGATTTTTATGAGCTTATGAAAAAAGCCAATTTTCGTTTTATTTTGTATGGAATGGAAAGCGCTAACCAAAAAACTTTGGATAAACTTGATAAAGGTATTAAAGTTGAGGATATAAAAAATGGCGCAAGAATTGCGTCTCAAGCAGGGTTGGAAGTCCACGCTACCGTAATGCTTGGATACCCTTGGGAAAGCTATGACGATGCCAAAGAAACAATACGGCTTGCAAGAGAGTGTTTTGACAAGGGGTATTTTAGTTCTATGCAGGCAACTGTAGTTATTCCTTACCCAGGAACGCCTTTATGGAAAGAATGCAAAGAAAAAGGATTGTTAAAAACCGAGAATTATGAGGAGTACGATATGCGAAAACCTGTAATGAAAACACCTATGACCGATTCCCAAATTCT
>Ga0100389_1004757_pt1 | contig 10443 bp, 6 predicted proteins | sample CryGeymeta201513_FD_81537 | JGI IMG/M metagenome (GOLD analysis project Ga0100389, IMG submission 81537) | Groundwater microbial communities from Crystal Geyser aquifers in Utah, USA - Crystal Geyser metaG 2015-13 | ecosystem: Environmental > Aquatic > Deep subsurface > Groundwater | place: USA... | reverse complement strand
TGCTCTTGCGAACACACTTGTTTTCAAGACAAGCCCGATAAACCGCTCTGGCATCTCGCCACCCTGAATAGATTTTACCACTTCTCGATCTACTTTTCCAGATTAAACGTATTGTGCCACAACTACTTGACAACTCTCTAACAAATATTAGATAATATAATTAATATTTATGCATAGTAAAGGAGGCTTAAAATTAGTGCTGGTACTGGCTCTTGTTGGAGCTAGTCTTTTGATGTCCTCTTCTCCTGCTTTAGCTGCCTGGTGGAATCCTCGCACTTGGTTTAGTACTGGTTCTCGCAACGACCAAATGGTAGCTCCTAGCATTACTCCTAACTCTGGTTCTTACAACGTAGACTTTGACATAACCATCTCGAGCTCGGAACTTGCTAGCGAAGTTCATTACACTACCGATGGTAGTGAGCCAACTAGACAATCCTATCCGTATTCTTATCCGTATGACTCATTCGGTTCCATTGAAGTCCCCATCAACGTCTCCAGTCACCCAGCTAATACGGTGCTTACTATTAAAGCTAAAGCATTTGATAGTAACTATCATAAAATCATCTCAACTACCGTTACTCGAACCTACACTCTAAACACCACAGATCCGCCACCCGGCACCACTCCTACTGTTACCCTTAAAGCTAACGATTCAAGTAGTGATATAACCGTCAACCAAAACTCAACGGTTAAAATTTCTTGGAAAATTGATAACTTTAATACTAATGATAATTGTTACAGAAGTGGTTATTGGAGTGGAGCAGTAACTACACCAGAAGGAGAAGAAGATAAAACCCTTAATGAGGTAAAACAATACTTTTACGTCGTTACTTGCGGGAGTGGTTCATCAGCAGTTATAGATAGGATCGATGTTACTACTCAAACTACCGTCCAAAAACAACTTAACCCTCCCACCCTCACCCCCTCGGTTTCTTTTACCACCACTACCAAAACAATCACTATCACCGCTCCCACCACCACTACCGATGGAACGGCTGTCTCTGGGACAACCATTTGTTATACAGATAATGACTCAACCACCATTCAATATCAGAGTGGTAATTGTGCATCTCCAGCTAAAAAATACTCCGATCCCTTTACTATCGCCACCACTACTACTATTAGGGCTAAAGCTTTCAAAACTGATTACACCGAATCTAATGTCGTATCGGCGACCTATACCAAAAATACTAACCGTCCACCGGTAGTCTCTGACTTCAAAGCCGCTAAATTCAAAGACGATGGTACCGCTCCAGACTCGGCTTCTTTTTCAGCCAATCCAGTCGAAGTAACTAAAGGACAAAAGGTAATGTTTACCGCCACTGTTACCGACCCAGACGATGCCAATACTAACAATGGCAAGCTACATGCTCCAGAACTGCATAGGTCAGATGGTACTGGATACCAGAACTATACCACAGGGGTGACTACAGTGCTTAACGGTAGTAATGCCAACATTACTTTAGACACCAAGGACATCCCCGATGGCACTAATTTTTTTAAGCTTAAAGCCACCGATAAAAGTGGAGATACCGCCACTAACTCCAGTTTTTCGAGCAATGTGATTGAGGTGAAGGTGACGGTAAAAATAAAATATGAACCTTTTGTTATCAAATTACAATCTAAACCCGAAACAGGTAAGAGCTACGGGATTAAAGATAGTATTTCCATAAAAGCTTATCAGGACAATATATTAGTTAAAGAAGTTATTTGTGAATATTTTTGTATTCTAGAGGGATTAATTAATGGAGAAGTTTATACGATTGAAATTTTACCAAGCTTGAACTGGCAAGGGATTAAATTTGAGTATAGAATAGGGAAAGGTGAAATAGCACCTTTGTCTGGGATGGTAGAGTTATTAGACAAATTCACTGCTCGTTCCGTAAATGTTTTTTTACGTCCTAGCTCACAAAATAATACTGGATTTTTTTCGGTTACAACAAAATTTGCACAATCCGATCCAGATCGTCCGAAATATATCTGTATACAGATATACCATATTATTAATAATCAAAAAGTTATTGATAAAAATAAGTGCGGTTCTACATTTCACGGGGAATTACCATCTGGAACCTATTATGTTGGACCGGATCCGGATCAACATAATAGTTTGGATTTTATAGCACCGGTAGAAGTTCAAATTAGGACAGCTGAAAAAATTGATTACGAGATTATTTTAAATCCTATACATTCAAAATTTACTTTAAAAACTACATTTTGGGAGAAAATTGATGTAACACCTTATATCACGGACTATTATGAGATTTATATTCAAGGCAGACTAATTGAGGAAACCAGTAAAAATTTGGTAGTAACTGATGCCAAAGATATAAAAACAAACGACGACATAAAAATAAAATTTCAGTATAAAGGCGCTCCTTTTGAATGGACGGGGAAAATAACCGCTGATCCAATTGACGGCAATTACCAAGAAATTGAAATTGAGCTTAGCCTCTTGAAGTGCATAGAAAAAATTGGCAACACAAATTTATCTGTTCCATTTTGTTATGATTCAGACAAAGGAGTAAATATTTTAAGTGGTAATGACGAAATCAATAATAAGGCGGTGTTGAGCATATCGGCTGAAATAGCGCAATTAAAATCAAATTATGATGAAACTATTCTTGAAAAAGTTTATTTGACTGATGAACCGGCAGCTTATGCGATAGTTAAACCTAAACTAAATCTTATTGTAATTACGATCCCTGAATTTAATGGATGGAAGCTTGATTCACAAGCAACACCTTCAGCTTTAGCTGATACAGCTACTCACGAATATGCTCATTTATATGACTGGAAAATGGGAGGAAATAAATTTTACTCTGAATACAATACTGATTGGCAGAAAATAACGGACTCTTTGTTGTACGATCATAAAGAAAAGTATGTCCGTGATTGTGTTTATTCTCTGCCGACTGTGGTGTGCGGAGAGTTGAGTAAAGGAGGTATAAGAAATTTTGGCGGACATCCATGGGATAATAATACCGAATACTTTGCCTCCACATTTAGTGATGTTGACAACTACGAACAAACATATTTAGAGAAAGTTAATATAATACAATATGATTATCCAAAGACCCTCCTGCTCAAAGGAGCTGAGCTAATCAAATCGTATAAGAAGTAAAGATATGAGCACATTACTAAATAAAAAAAAGAAAAATATCATTTTAATTATTTTGTCGCTTGTTATTGTTGGTATTATTGTTATTATTTATCTTAATCATCCCCAAGCGGATACCAAATCAACCCTGACTGAAACTGTTCCATCGGACAAAGGCAAACTCATCGGAAATATCAGCGGAGAGATTGATCTTAACAAGCAGGTTTATATTGATCTGAATGGACAGGAAAGCAGTCATATCTATGTTCAAAATGACGGTTACTTTCAAGCGGACGATCTCACTCCCGGTCAATATATCTACACAGTCTATGACGATGACAGCGATTTTGCGCTTCCTGATGTTACCGAGCCATATGTTTATATCAAAGCCGGAACAACCGAATATCTAGGACTTAAAAATGTTAAAAAATATGACAATGAGTACCGCAACCCCATCAAACCAGCCATTACCTCTTTTTCTCCAACCAGTGGCAAAGTTGGCGATAAGGTAACTGTCAAAGGTAGCCAAATATATATTGATTCCTTGTTCTTTATTAATGAGGTTAGAGTTGCAGATAGCGCTTTTATTACGCCGGAAGAATCTACAATTATTATTCCACAAGGCGCAACCACTGGTAAAGTCAGTGTCAGCGGTAACGATTATACTGCCCAAAGCAGTAGTGATTTTACGGTTACCACCCCTCCCCCTCCAGCTGTTCTTCCTCCTCCCACTTTCAATATTCCAGCTGGAACTTATACCACTCCCCAGACAGTTAATATTTCTGCCGAGTCAGACGCTACCATCTACTACACTAAAGACAACACCGAACCAATCCTTAGTTCACCAACTATGCCTAAGCCTTATCCGAGCGCAATATCAATTGACAAAACCACCACCCTTAAAGCCAAAGCTTACAAAGATAATATCTGGTCAACAACCGCCACTGCTGTCTATACCATTAATATCCCTCCCCCTCCCAACACTCCCTCTGTATTCAAATTCATCAAACCTACTTCTGTTGGTGTTACGGTAACTAGAAACAGTAAAGTCACTCTAGAAGTGAAAGTAACCGATCAAGATGGTATGAGCACTACTCCAGATAGGGTTACTTATCAGGTCGTGAGTAAAAGTGGAGGATACAAATCACCCATAGTCAATATGACGCAACAAGGATTTACAAATACCTATAAGGCAACCACTAAAATTACACTACCTAAAGAAGAGTATATCCTATCTTATACCGCCAAAGATGCTAAAGGAGTACCAACCACCTCGAGCCCGGTAAAGGTTATTGTAAAGTGATACTTTATTAATTTGACAAAACCTTTGATAAGTTTGATAATCATAATATGAGCTTAACTAAACAAGATCTTAATCAAATCAAGGGCGTTGTTTCGGAGATCGTGACGAAAGAAGTTGATGCTCTGGCGGTTATCACTGCTCAGGGTTTTGAAGATGTAGAAAATAAAATCGATTCCGTTGATCGCAAACTTTCTGAACGGATCGACTACAATGCCCAGTTGTCAGCCCAACGAGATTGTGAACATGCAGACAAAATCGATGGAGTGGCAAAAATGTTAAGCGGTGATTTAGAGCCAGTCTATGACGATGTCGCTAACCTCAAAAGCCGAGTCACTAAACCAGAACAAGTGGTTTTGTAAGATATAATTGAGACCGTTGAAAAACTACCGAAAATGGTCATTGCGAGGTCATTGTAATGACCGTGGCAATCCGCTTGTCATTGCGAGGATGAAGTCCGTGGCAATCTATCATCAGGATTAAGGATTGCTTCGCTAAAGCTCGCAATGACAATAAACAATGCTTTTTCAACGGTCTCAACTAACTATTGACAAACATTTCGGGGGGGTATTATAGGTATTAAGATGATAAAAAGGAAGGGAAATATAGACAACACTAGCATTAAAAAGGTCTTAAGTTATCTTTTATTCTCGCTCTCACTGGAGTGTTTCTTTTGGTCTCTAATTCTGGCGTATCGGCGTCTAGGTATGAAAGTTTAAATCCTTTCAATTGGTTTAAGGATGCAAAAACTGCCTCTGCCCTTTCTCGCAATACCACGGCTAGTTGTATGGTTGCTGGAACTGAACCGGTTCAATTAGGTAGAAGCGACACCATCACTTTTAATGTCAAGGATAGAACAGGTAATATAGTTTCTGATCAACGTAGAGATTGGTTTTTTGCAGAAGGATCAGGAGCAAATCCTATTTCTGCTAACGATCAAGATACCTTCACAACAACATTCGTCTCGTCGGAAAATAACAATTTTGCAACGATGTTACTAATCGGTAATGACCCAGATCATGCTTCAGCCCAATGTTTAATATCATTTTCAACGCAACCTCCAGGTGGAGATACTAAACCGTCAGTCACTTTGACTGCAGTTGATAACCAAGCAGACGAAACAGGATCAAATACAGGAAAGTTTAGAATTACACGAACAGGATCAACTTCGTCGTCACTTAGCGTAAGTACTTTTCTAACCAATGGCACAGGTGCAAATATTATTTCTCAGGTCGGTATAGATTATTCTTCCACCCCAACTTTAACAGCGGGAGTAGATACAATCACAATCCCAGCAAATAATTCGTATATTGATATTGTGGTTAGTCCTATTTCGGACAATACTACAGAAAGCCAAGAACAAGTCCCTTTAACTATTGATACTAACAATGCTTATACTGTTTCCGGTGTAGCGACTTCTTATGTTTATATTTCTAACTCTTTAGAACAAGTTTCTAAACCAACGTTTAATCCGCTTCCAGGTGGTTATATCAACGGTCAGCCGGTTAGTATATCTGCGAGTGCCGGGGGAAGTAGTTCGGGAGTTATTATCAGATATACCCTTGATGGTTCTGATCCAACCTCATCTTCAACCGTTTTTTCAAGCCCAATTAATATTATTAGCACAACCACAATTAAAGCTAAAGCATCTAAATCTGGTTTTAGTGATTCGGAAATTAACTCTGGGGTGTTTGAGATAACCAGTTGTCCTGATGAGTTTACGAACGATACAAGTGCTAGAAGTACTAGGGGAGCTCAATGTCCAGCCAAAGGAAGCTTAATACTCAAAGCTGTTGATAAATCAAATTTAGGTGTCAACGGTGTGACCTTCGGGATTATAAATAGCTCTGGTAATAAAATCGAAAGATCAACTCCTGCTGGTTCTAACCAAGTTTCAATTAGCAATCTAAGTGCTGGAAACTATCAAGTATATGCTAAGAGCGTTAATCCAACTGGTGACTTTGTGGTTCCGTCAACAAAACAATCGGGAACTGTTAGTTCCTCTGGCAGTGCCACTAAAACCATTCAAATTTCTCGTTACGGTAAGATTCCAGTGAGTGTTATCAACGAAAGTAACCAACCAATTGTTGGAGCTAAAATAGTTCAGAACCCGACTTGTGAGCAACTATATAATCCAGCTATAACACAAAAAGATACTAATAATGTTGGGCAAGCCATATTTGATAGTTTGACCCCCGAAAAGCAATGTCAAATATATGCTACTAAATCAGGATATAATTCTTCATCACTACAAACAGTTCAAGTTTTAGATGGTGCTGCCACACAAAGTCAAATCGTATTTACACTCCGTTTTAATGGGGCTGTAATAGATGTTTTTAAATTGCAAGCAAAGCAAAAAAAAGAAATATTAGTTCAATGATAGATATACCGCCGACTTCTAGCAGTCCAGTGCTTACCTACGAACTAGATAATAACAAGGTATATCTTATTTGGAAAGCAACAAATACTCGATCTGCCAATTCATGCACTCTTCGATCACCAAAGGGTGTATCTGCCGATATTTCCTGTGACATATTGAACAAACCGGATCAAATAATTGCGGAGCCGGGAGAATATATATTAGAAGCCTATTCTGCTGGGCTTGACGAACCGGCGACAGCTAAGTTAGTGATCAATCCTATCGGTGCTAAAAATATAAAAACCCAACCTCCAACTGCTCCGCAAAATAATAATAACACACCAAAATTAGATAACGCTGTGGAGTTAAATTTTAAAATCTACGGTGAAAAAGATCAGATAGTTGGTAGCGATGTAGGAAAAGTAATCGGTCGAGATGGAGCTAAAAAAGTAAACCAAGTTGCGGTCAAAATCAAAGGGTTTCTTGGTGGTAAAAAAAACAATAAGGCGGTTGACGCTGGAACGGTCATCGCCAAAACAGTATTGGGTGGAGTTACAGCACCCATAGCAAGTATATTGCTTGATAATATCACTGGATACTCATTGGCTAATGGCACATTGGTTTTGTATAAAAATAAACCGGATAGAGATAGCGCAGTTTCAAAAAATACCATTTCTGCCTCAGAGTTTATTAATGTCAAAGAGATTAAAATTGACGTTACTGGCAAGGTTGTAAAATCTCCGCCCTTGTTAACAAATAAAAATCCAGATCCTAATTACTATCCTGCGTTCGTATTCAATAAGACAAAAGGCAGTAACAGTTATAAGATTGTTAAATTGCAAAATTATATTGAAAAAAATCTCCTTAATCAGGTCACTATCAACATTGGATCTAATTTGATCCCAACTTTGCCGGGAGATTTAAAACAGAAAGTTATTGGCAATATTTCTGAAACAAAATGCGTTGACGGAATATTACCATCTCAACTTAAAGATAAATCGGTGATCAAAATGATTGCCAATCGAGAAGGATGCAATGGCTAAAAATGTGATGCATAATTTAAACAATTTTCTAAAAAGTAGTAATAAGAAATATATTACAGTTATATTTAGCATCCTAATTATTATTATCACGGGTTTATATTTATATTATTTTTCAAATATTAAAGCCGATGTACAAACAGTCCAGCTTGAGTGCATTGACGTCTGTCTCAAAGCTAAGCTGGTAACCTATGAAAGTGGGACTAAGCAAAAATTATTAGGAACAGGGACGGTGAGCGTCAGTGGAGAAACTGTTGCGTGGAGTAACGCTTTTCGTAACCAAGATACTCAGATTTTTATTGACAATTTAAATACTGATGTTAATACCATTTCGATTGTTGCCAACGGAAAATATTATCAACTTGCCGATCTACGGGATCCAAAAACTAGTCAGAAAGGAACTCCATTTATCTTTTTGTGGAGTGGTATCAACGACCTAGGTGAGATTGCAGTTATACCAAAAGCCGAACAAATAGACGTTGTAGACACTAACTTGTCTGGGCGTGAAGCGATTATTCCTACAATTAGTGTTACCCCACAAGCGAATTCATACAACAAGGGTCAAGAAGCAATAATTAATATTAGTTCCAAAGTTCTAGAAGATACAAAATATCTTCAAAATAACCCGGTAGTTTATTATCAGTTTGTCAGCGGTTGTGGCTCTGCTAATAATACTGCTGAAACTTGGAAAGCGCTTGATTATGCAAAAGTTCAAAAAAATCAGACTGATTATACAGCATCTATTCCAATTCCGAGCGATTTAGCAGCTGGTTTACCAACATTAAAATATATTGTAAAATCAACCAGCGTAGACGGATCTTCAACATACTATCCATCAGGTGGCGTAAACAGTGCACCTGTCTGTCTGGGAATAAATTAATATAATTTAATAGAATGACTAATCATACCAGATTTGTTACCGATGTGGTCAGTTAGGATGTATTATTGTTTCAGATAACTCTATATTGTAGTATGATCTAAGGGTAGCTCTTTAAAAACCTAATCTCGTGAGAAGGAGGTGGAATACATGCTGACAGGCATCACAGTTATCCAAGGTGGTATGGGAGCCGGGGTATCTTTATGGTGGCTGGCACGAGCTGTATCCTGGTATAAAGGATGTATGGGCACGATTTCTGGAATTGCCCTATGTCGAATACTGGCTTGGAATCTCCAGCACGGGGATCCGGGAGGACATTACCGGAGAGCTCTTAGAGCATTTCCTATTCCGGAAATTGCACAGAAGGTATACAGGGATTGGTTTAGGGAACCCGGAAGTGACAGACCATGTAAGCCATTTCCAAAACCCAGTCTTAACCCATCGCAAGACTGGATAGACCTAGCACTTGTCGGTAACTTTGTACAAGTTTATCTTGCAAAAGAAGGAAGAGGCGAAAATCATCCAATCAATATCAACTATCTGGAGAAGATTCAGTTCATCCTTCCGACTTCGATTGTTGGGGCTATGTTGGCAGGGGTAGACTGTGTTTCTATAGGGGCGGGCATTCCAAAACAGATTCCTGGAATGTTAGATGCAATTGCAAAAGGAAAACCGGCAATATATCAAGTCAATCTCGGAACTAGTGATAAACCCTTCGTCATGCGATTCGATCCCAGGAAGTATATGGGTAAATCAATGAAAGGTACTAAGCGTCCAAAGTTTATTGCGATTGTCGCCTCTGATACCTTGGTTCGACATCTAGAAAGAAATACAGATGGTGTCGATGGGTTTGTGATTGAGGGTCCTACCGCAGGCGGACATAACGCACCACCGAGAGGACATAAAAAAGGTCAGCCGTTTGTCTACGTAGAAAAAGACAAACCAGATCTCGAAGTCGTAAGGGGGTTTGGAAAACCTTTTTGGCTGGCAGGAGGTCAGTGCTCACCAGAGGCGTTAAGGGATGCTCAAGCTGCTGGAGCAAAAGGAATTCAAGTTGGGTCGGCATTTGCACTGTGCCCTGATTCTAACCTACTGGACAATCTTAAGCAAACTGTCCTTCGAAAAGCAACCGAAGGAACACATAGAGTGGGACCGAGAGATGTTTCACCCACTTTTTTTCCTTTCCGTGTGTCCGAAATTGAGGGAACTCTCTCGGATGAAAACGTATATCAAGGTCATAAACGGCGATGTGCTTTAGGGTTTCTTAGATCACATCGTCGCAAAGGGGGAAGAATTATTTCTCTTTGCCCTGCCGAGCCAATTAGCGCTTATATTCGCAAGGGTGGAAGTGCGGATGACACGGTAGGAAGAATCTGCCTATGCGACGCTTTGATGTCAGCCATTGGGCAACAATACACAAATGAACCAGCCGTCGTAACATTTGGCGACGGAAATTTTGCACGAGACCTTCGACTCATCAGGAACAAAGATGGAAGCCTTAGCGTACGAAACGTTATTCGCTACATTCGGAGCAAACAACTATCATACCCTCGCTGTTTATAAAATGGCGGGGGGTTTCATTATTCATGCAACAAAGTATACTCCTTTCTATATTTTGTTGCATTTAGAATGAGAACTTGTGACTGAATAAGTTGCGATACATATTGGACTCCTACAAGGAGCCATAATGTCGCATCTTTCGACTAATACCAGCTTTCTTTACAAGGGTGTTGTCGGGTATCATCGGTATATGAAAATACTCGACAC
>Ga0100389_1004741_pt1 | contig 10459 bp, 8 predicted proteins | sample CryGeymeta201513_FD_81537 | JGI IMG/M metagenome (GOLD analysis project Ga0100389, IMG submission 81537) | Groundwater microbial communities from Crystal Geyser aquifers in Utah, USA - Crystal Geyser metaG 2015-13 | ecosystem: Environmental > Aquatic > Deep subsurface > Groundwater | place: USA... | reverse complement strand
GCCCCCAGTAAAAGCCCGCGATTGTTTTTCTTTAGAAGAATCCTTCGATAGCTCAAAACTAAAAACCAAAGAAAAATCAAAAAACCCAACCAGCCTATTTCAGCAATTAATAAAAGATAAAGATTATGGACCGGCTGCAGCCAATAAGTAAAACCGGTTAGCGACCAATAATTTGGCAGATGGACAATAAAATTATTAAGGCCCACTCCAGATAAGGGAAAATTTTTTATCATTAAAAACGATGATTTCATTAACTGAGCTCTTTGAAAGAAAGCTTCATCGGTGGAAAAACGAGAGGAAATGGCCAGCAACCAAAAACACAAAACAAAAAATAAAGAACTCAAGCTAAAAATTAAAGCCCTTTTTATCTTTTTAATAATCAAGATAAAGAAAAATAAAAGAGCTATAAACCAAACCGAACGAGAAAAAGAAAAAATAATGGCTAAGCTAGCTAAAAAACCATAAGCCAAACCCCAAAGTTTGGCCCTCTTTAAAAAAGGGGCTGTTAAAATTAAGGCCACCAAAAGAAATCCGGCTAGAGCATTGGGATGGGAAAAGGTCGCATAAGAACGTAAAAGCAGATGCCCATTAAATACGGCTTTGGCAATGCCGGGGGTGGTTAAATCAAAAGTCCTTTCACCTAACCACCAAAAGATTCCGTTTAAAGAGCTTTGTTTAAAAAATTGGATAAGAGCGATTAAAGACGAATAAATTACCGCCAGCGATAACGGCCAATGAAGATTAGATAATGAATAGCGGTTTTGGGCCAGATAATAGCCAAGTAAGGTCAATTCAACTATTTTAATCAGTTTGTAAAAAGCCGCTCCCTGATTCAGGGCTAAGAAAGCATTAGCTAAAAGATAAACAAAAACAGCCATTAGCCACCAGTTTTTTTTCAACCAACTGGCAAGGGAACGGCTTGATAATTTGTGTCTGTCTTCCCAAGCCCATAAAGCCAAAATGGCCAAGACTAAAAGGTCAGTTAAATAAACCGTGGGAGATAAATAATCAATTTTTAAGCCCAAAACAAAACTAAAATCAGGCCAAAAGTGGCGCCCGAGTTGAACCGGCAAAAGGAAAATTAATAACCAAAAGATTTTCTGATGAAGCTTCATCTTAACAAACCTTGGGGCAGTTTTTTAGGACTTTGGTCCGCCTTGACTCGGCGAGGCAGGTTTAACGATAATATGTCTCTGGTTGCCTTCGCCTTCCGAAATGGTTTCCACCTCCGGATGATCGGCTAGGGCCAAATGAATAATTCTTCTTTCAAAAGAAGACATCGGCGGGAAAGCTTCGTTTTGCCCAGAAAGCTTGACTTTTTGAGCTGCACTTTGGGCCATTCTTTCTAAAACCTCTTTTCTTTTTTCTCGATAGTCTTCAACGTCAACTAAAATTCTTACCCACTGACCAAACTTCTTAAAAGCCATCAGGGTTATCATTTGTTGCAAGGCATTTAAAGCTTGGCCATGATAACCAATTAAAACACCTGGTTCATCACTGTTCAGGTGAATGGTAACCAACTCCGCTTCTTTCTTAATTTGAAAGTCCACTTGAAACCCCAGATGACTAAATAAATCCTTAGTTATTTTCTCCAAATCTTTAATTTGTTGATCCATGGTGTTAAACCTCCCCAACCAGCCACAAAATATTGTTGGATAGCGGTAAAGAAAGAGAAAATAAACCAATAAAGAATCAAGCCGGAGGGGAAAGAGTAGCCGATGAAAATCGTCATTAAGGGGAAGAGGTAAAGCATTTGTGACTGCATACTGGTGGCCAAATCATCAGCCTTTCCTTCAGTTTTGGCCGCTTCCTTCTGAGCTCGAGACACCGCCGGTTGCATCATTTTGGAAGATAAAAACTGGATGAAAGCCGCCGCCAGCAAAAACAAACCCGGGAGAGGAAAAGCCAAACCCGGTAAACGGAAAACATCAGGCTTGGCTAAATCTAAATAGGTAAAATGAGTGTTGATAACCGTCCCTTCAGCTAATTTTAAAGACGGATACAAAACTTGATTAAGTCTGACAATAACATCACCGTCGGCTCGTAAAACACGAATAAAGGCTTGATAAAGGGCAATTAAAATAATTAGTTGAATTATTTGTGGCAAACAACCAGCCGCCGGATTAACCCCATGCTGGCGATAAAGCTCCATTTGAGCTTTGGCTAATTGTTGTTTATCATGGCCATACTTCTTTTTGAGCTTGGCGATTTCCGGAGCCAGTTCTTTCATTTTCTGAGCGGCCCGCATCGAAGGCAGGGTCAAGGGGATTAAAAGACTACGAATAATCACTGTCAAAACAATAATCGCCAAACCAAAATTGGCAAATAAAAAATGATAAAAAAATATCAAGGCATTAACTAAGGGTTGGTAGAGAATGAGATTCCAAAGTGACATCAATTTAAATTTTATTTTTTAACAATGGCAGGGGCTCGTAGCCTCCTTTTGACCAGGGATGACAACGACAAATTCTTTTAAGCCCCAGCCAACTTCCTCGCATTATACCATAATGAGAGATGGCCTGATAAGTATATTCAGCGCAGGTTGGTTGGAAACGACAGATACTATCACTTAAAAAAAGTAAGCGGAAAAACGGCAGATGGAAAAAATGAGTTTTTTGATAAAAACGAATCAGTTTTAAAAATAAAGATTTCATTGTTAACTTTCAATTTAAAAATAATTTAGTTCTTTTAAAAAGATTCTCTATTTCATTTTTAATCTCTTTTAAAGTTGCCTTGGTAATAGTTTTTTTAACCAAAAAAACACCTTCCATCCCGTTTTTAATCTCCGGGCGCAAAGACCAAAGGGCTTCAGTGATCAATCGCCGGATTTTATTTCTTTTAACAGCTTTTTTCTCAACTTTATTGGAGACAATCACGGCAAAACGAGAGACATCTTTTACAGAATCAGACCTCAATAAAAGCAAACCAAAAAACTTTGCCTGAAAAATCTGGCCATTTTTTTTTAAGCGCTTGAGTTCTGTTTTAAGGGGTAAACGATAGGCTTTAGGAAGCATATAATCAAAAGGAAATCCGCTTTCTGCCTTTTTGCCTTCTTCTTTTAAGGGTTTTCCTCCCATCGCGACTTTTCATCCGACAACGGAAACCATGTTTGCGAGCTTTTTTAATTTTTTTGGGTTGGTAAGTTCTCTTAGGCATAAACCCAGGATAATAGTTTTCCAGTGGAAAAACAAGGGGAAAATTGTTATTGACAAATTGTGGATAACTCTGTTAAATAAAAATGTTCCCCTGCTTGCCCGCCATAAATCGCAATATGAGCCATGTACGAATAGTACTAAAAAGGCGAATATTAAGATTAGGCGGGGCTCATCTTACCAATTATGGATAAAGAAAAAGTTTGGCTTACTGTTTTGGAAAATTTGAAATTGTCGCTTTCTTCGGCTAATTTTGCGACCTGGTTTTCTCGAACTTTTATTGTGAGCAGCAAAGAAGTTGACCCCCAACGTCAGATTATGGAAATCGGTTGCCCTTCCAGTTTTATCAGCAACACCATTGAAAATCGTTATTATGCTTTAATCAAAAATGCCTTAGACCAGATAACTAAGAAAAAGAATGATTTGGTTTTTGTCGTTAAAGAAAAGCCGTTTTTAAAAGAAAAGGGTAAATTTTTGACTAAGGGGACGCTTTTTGAAATCCCAGGCAAAGAGACTGAAGATGAAGAGTTCCAAGAAGCCCTTAAAAGGGTTGGGCTCCGACCTGATTTTAATTTTGAAACCTTTGCTGTCTCTCCAACCAACCAGATGGCCCATGCCGCGGCGATGGCTGTGTCTCAATCGCTAGGCAAAGCCTACAATCCTTTATTTCTGTATGGTGGGGTTGGCGTCGGCAAAACTCATTTAATGCAGGCGATTGCTAATACTGTTTTAAAGAAAAATCGTCGAACCAAAATCATTTATTGCATGGGTGAAGAATTTACCAATGAAATTGTCAACGCCATCCGCGAAAAAACCACTAAAGAATTTAAAGAAAAATACCGCTCGGCGCGGTTATTAATGGTTGATGATATTCAATTCATCGCCGGTAAAACCGCGGTCCAAGAGGAATTTTTCCATACTTTCAATGCCATCTGGCGAGTTGGCGGGCAAATTGTTCTCACCTCAGACCGCCGACCAGAGGAGATTAGCAAGCTTGAAGATCGTTTACGTTCGCGTTTTGAAGGGGGCTTAATTATTGATATCCAAGCACCAGATTTTGAATTAAGAACCGCTATTTTATTAATTAAGGCTCAGCAAAAAAACATTAAACTACCAATGGATATTGCCCAATTAATTGCCAGTAATATTACTTCGACACGTAAATTAGAGGGGTTTCTTATTCGTTTAATGACGGAGATAGAGACGAAAAAAGAACCTTTAACCCCAGAATTGGTTGAAGCTCTCCTTGGGCAAGTTAATGAGATGATTGCCCCACAAAAATTAGTTAAACCTAAGGAGGTTTTAAGTGTCATTGCTAATTTTTTTAATTTACGTCTTGCAGAAATTACTGGGCCACAAAGAGATAAAAAAATTGTCCTTCCTCGACAAATTGCCATGTATCTTTTAAGAAATGATTTAAAAACATCTTTAATGGACATTGGTCGCTTCCTGGGTGACCGAGACCATACGACGGTGATGCACGGTGTGCAAAAGATTACTCAGCTTTTACCCAGCTCTGAGGATTTACGTGTTAATATTATGGGGATAAGAAAAAAGCTTTATGGATAAGTTTTGAGGGTTTTACACTTATCCACAATTAATCTTAAATTATCAACAGTTTTTTAAACAAAAATAAAACCCAAAAATCGTTTATAAAAAAGAAAAGAAATACACTTATCCACAAGACTACTAATACTACTAATTAAATATATAAACACTGTAAACTTAAAAACCATTGAGAAAAAAAGGGAAATGAATTAAAATTAAACTATGAAGGTTTCAGTTCTCCAGGAAAATTTAACTAAAGGCTTAAATACGATTAGTCGTTTTATTACCACTAAAACCCAATTACCAATTTTAAATAATGTTTTAATAAAAACCAATCAAGGAAGATTAAAACTTACTGCAACCAACTTAGAGACTGGTATTAATCTTTGGCTAGGAGCTAAAATTGAAAAAGAAGGTGAAACTTGTTTACCAGCTAAACTTTTAACTGAATATATTTCTTCTTTACCGCCGCAAAAAATTAATCTGGAAATAATTAACAATTCTTTAAAAGTTGATTGCGAGGGATACCAAGCTAGTTTTTTAACCTCACCCACAGCGGAGTTCCCCTTAATTCCAAGTTTAGAGAAGAAAGCTGAAATTTTATTAGGGATTAAAGATTTATCTTTAGTTATTAACCAAGTTGCTTTTGCCGCGACTCAAGATGAAGGCCGGCCGGTTTTAACCGGAGTTCTTTTAAAGATAAAAAAAGAAAGCTTGTTTTTAGTCGCCACTGATGGCTATCGCTTAAGTGTTAAAGAAATTAAACAATTAAAAGGAATAGAAAAATTAGCTAAATTCCAGGAAGAATTATTAATTCCCGCTAGGGCTTTAATGGAAGTCAGTAAAATTTTAACCGAAGCAGGAGAATCACCAGAATTAGGTTTAACAATTACTCCTAAAAACAACCAAGTTATTTTTTCTACTCCTGATGTGGAAATTATCTCTCGTTTAATTGAAGGGAAATTCCCTGATTTTGAGAAAATCATTCCTAATAAAGGAAAAACACAGCTAACCATTGAAACGGAGAATTTACTTCAGGCAGTGAGAACGGCCTCAATTTTTGCCAGAGAAGCTGCCAATATTATTAAGTTTGAAATTAAGAATAATAAATTAGAGATTAGTTCTAACAGCCCCCAATTAGGTGAAAATAAAATCACCTTAGAAGTTAAAACTGAAGGCAGCGGCGGGGAAATCGCTTTTAATGCTCGTTATTTAATGGATTTTCTTAATTCCATTAAATCTGATTTAATTAATCTTCAAATGAGCGATGCTTTAAGCCCCGGCGTTTTTTCACCAGCCGATGATAAATCTTTCCTTCATATCATCATGCCGATTCGGATTCAAGAGTAACTTACTTTAGAAGATGTTCATCTTTAATGGCAGGGAGATAAAGCCCGGCTTCAGCTTGAGTTCCATCTTTTAAAGTAGCCTTGCCGGTAATTAGAAAAACTGGTTGAAGGTAAGACTGTAAGGGATCATATTTATAATAAACTAATTCAATATTGTCAAAACTAAGGTTGGTAACTAATTGTTTTTGTTCTTCGAGTGAAGATGTTGGATTATCTCCAGTAGATATAGAAAGATAGCTAATTCTGGGGTTAGTTTTAATATTTTTTAAAATCTCATCTTTTGTTTTTAAGGGGTAAACCTCTTTTAGTAGCTCAATTTTATTACATAAGAGATAATAATTTAAGAGGACAATTTTAAATTCTGGGCCAATAAATATTGAAATAGAAGGGGGATAATCGCTAACAGCTACCACTTTGTTTTTATTTATTTGATACTCTAGTTTAATCTGAATTAAATCAGCTTTTTCTTTTTCATTAACCTTCTCAAAATAAGGAAAGAAATTTTTAACATAAAAAACTTCTTTAATCTCTAAATTAATTCCTTCTGGGGGAAGAAGATTATTTTCTTTCAAAAAAGATCTTGCTTTTTCTTCTACTTCGGAAAATTGCGGAAGTTCTCCTTGAATAAGTTCTGGATGTTCCAGAATGTTTAGACTATAATTGGTTTCTCCACTACGAAGGTTGATTGAAAGATTATTTTTTTCTGTATCCCAATTATAAAAAGTTTCTCCTAGTGATTGTGTTAAAACAATGGGGGGAGCAGAAAAACCAAATTTTTCAGCAATCAATATTGCCTTTTGGTCGGATAGGGAAGAGAAACCAACTTGATAGACGCTTATTTTATGATTAAATAAGGGAAAATTTTTTTCAAGTCGAGAAAGATTAGGAATGGTAGAAATAGAATAAGATTCAATTTTTGGAGAAGGCAAAGGTAATAATTGCTCTTGGATATAAGGAGAAAAAACTTTATTTTTTAAGTAAAAACCCACTAAAATTGTAGCTATGGTAGCTAGTAAGATAAATATCCAATACCTTGAAAAGAATTTTTTCATTTTAGTTTAATATTACCATGAGATTCCACAATTGCCGCTACATTCATATGGTACTGTTTGTGGAAAATATCGTGGTTTCATTTCAATCGGTGCTTTCCAAGTTGTTGGCCATTCTTTAGGTCCGGGTGGGCCAAATTCATAATGGAGATGATTTTGCCAACCATTAGTATAACCAATAATATTTCCTTTTGACACTGGCCCATTAGGACGCCTTCCAGAATCTTTTAAATGCCAATATGCGGTGTAGAAATTTTTAACTCCAGCGCAAGGACTATAGATAAATATTCCACATCCACTCGTGCCGCAACTTGCTTGTTGAAGATTGCCATTGTGAGTTGCCCTTACCGGAACATATCCACTAAAACCAGGTCCAGAAATATCAATAGCTATTTGGTTGGGTCCATATGGGTCATGGATACTCCCATATCGGTGTGAGTAACCACCAAACGGTCCCTGTGTAATAACTCCATGATCAGTTGGATAGCCAGAGGGACAATCCACAGGGGGATTGCCAATAATAACGATAGCCGAGGCAACAGCTGGATGAGTACCAGTAATCCCTTCAATAGTAATTTCTGCTGTGATAGTATTTATAATTGCCGTATTTTCAAAGCCAGGGAATAAATAAATCTTATACTTTGTTTCCCAAGAAGCGACATTGATATGCTCGATTTCATCCAAATCTTTTTCAAAAGAATGCGGGCTTACAGAAAGCTGTTTTCCAGATTTTTGATCATAACTAAGACTGACGGTTTCAGTAATGGAATTGATGGTTAATTTATAATCATTCCCATTGGAATCCTTTTTGGCTTTAATTTTAACAGTGTATTCAATTGATGGAGGTGGAGTTTTTTCTAGATCTGAATTGTCTAGTTTATCAGGCGTAGCGCTTTTAGTTACAGAAAAATATTCTGATTCATAAGGAGAAATAGTGATGGGAGTTACCTCTGCTACCTTACTGGGTAAAATAAAAGCGCCGCTGACAACTAAAACAATAAAGAGTGTTAGGCCAGCCAAAACACTTAAAAGAATAATGACAAAAAGAGCAATTGGTAGGGTAAAAGGTAGGGTGGCAATGGCGGTAAAGAAAGCACCGATGCCTCCACCAATGGTTGTTAGGGTCGCTGGAGCTAGAGTAAAACTTACCAAACCAATTCCACCAATGGTAATCGGTAAAATACCGATTAAAGCTATTGGCATGGGAACAAAAACTAAAAGAAGAACACCTAAGCCCACAGAGCCTAAAGCTTTTTCTGGATCTTGAATAATTTTTCTTATAAAGCCGAAAATTTTTTTACTGAGAGCTTTTAAGATGTCCAGACCAATTGTAATAGCGGCTACAACCCAACCGGGCGGGCCGGTGGCTGCCCCAGCGGCGGCCACTCCGACTTTTACGCCAATTTTTATTCCTAGCTTGGTGGCTGCCCAGACCGCAGCTTTTTTAGCCCCGGCTTTAACAGCTTTGCCTGCCGCGGTTTTCGCCAACCATCTAATTACTGGTTGAGTGATTTTTTGAGAAAAGAAATTTCTAACGGGAATCAAAATAGAAGTATATTTTCCTTTAGTAACAAACTTACTGATTTTTTCATAACTTCTAATAACAAAACGAAAGTGACTAAGGGTGTTTCTTAAAAAACCAGCGTAACCTCCCTGGCTCCAAACTAAATCAGGAGAAAGTTTGGGCAAATTTGCCTTCAGGTCTTTGTCGTAAATTTTATGTCGGCCGGTAATTTTATCAAAATGATAATAGTGCTTTAAGATTTTAGCGGCTGCTGTATCTCGCCATGATTGAATTAGAGAAATGCCCTTTTTAATTTTATAGGGGATTTTTTGTTGTTCTTTAAAATGTTCAGCTTTATCTTCAAGTTTTTTAATAAGAGGATGGTCAATAGATGCTCCCCAATCTTTTAGGGTTTCGATACTACTTTGGTAATCTTCGGTGAAAAGACCTTGTTGAGCCATGGCTTGCCATTCAGAGGTTGCTTCTTCAGTGCCTATCTTTAAAATTTTAGCCGGGATGGTGTAAAGTTTTTTTTCAATCCAGGTAGTCAAAACTTTGGGGTGTAAAAGAGTATAAAGAGGGAGGAAAGTAATTTCCTCTGGAGGTTGTTCTAGTTTCTTAATAATATTATCAGATAGAGGGATTTCTCGATAGGGAATAGTCTTTGTTCTGACTGTTTCTTGTAAGGGACGAATAATTTGCGGGCTGGCGGCAATTTTAATAGACTGGGCCTTGATGGTTTCTCTAAATTCCTCAGGAATAATCGGTAATTGAATTCCTGGGATTTTTTGAGGTTTTTTGGTTGTAATTTTTTCGGTTCCCTGAATAACTGTTTTATCTTCAAATTCAATTTTTTTTAATTCATCTTTAACAATTTTTTCTGCTTGCTCCAGAATTTTATTTTTGTCTTCTTCGCTTAAAACATTCGGTTGAGCAATTGGTTCAAGAGAAACAATTGTTTTTTGGGCTGACTCTTCAGCGATGGCTGTGGCTAGTTGGTCGGGGAGTTGTGGTTTGTTTTTTAAAACCCACTGTTTAAAAAGCTCAATATAATTATGATAATCACTGTAAGCCTTTGGAGAGCCAATAGCTTCTTGTATTTGAGCTTCTTTTTCCTGTTTTTCCTTCTCATAAATTTCGGTTAATTCCTGGGGCGGTAAGTTGCCTGGCGGTAACTCGGTTGGTTTGGTGCTTTCTTCTAAGATTTTAATCAGCAGTGTTGGTAAGAATTCAGGATCGTCAGGATCAAGGCTAAGACCGATTTGTTGGGCATAAATGATTAATTTATTTAAAGCTTCCTGACGTTGTTTTTGGTCAGGAAAACTTGTTTCGTCCTGAAGTTTAAAAATGAGGGCTAATAAAGTTCCTAGTTTTTCTTGCTTTGTGGTTTGAATCATATTGTTGGCGGTGTTTCATTTTGGACAGTAGCTTGTTTGGCTTTTTGAATCATTTCTTCTTTTCTTTTCTGTATTGCCATTAATTCTTCCGGCCGAGTGGTAATCAGTTCGTGCTCTTCAGGGGAGGCAACAACGCGAATGGCCACATGATTCGGGCCAGCAAAAAAGATGCCCTCACCGATATTGGCCGAAAGCAGAAGTTGTTTTTCTCCTTCCGAGAGGTAAAAAACCTGGGCAACCTTATCAATGGCCGCTGGCGATTGTTTCATTAGAACCTGGATAGAAGAGTTGGTCAGAATGGCTTTGCCGTAATCTCCAGTTAAAAAATCTTCCACGTCTTGAGTGATGGTGGTCAAACCTAAGTAATATTTTCTGGCTCTTTTGGCAATTGAATAAAGGAAATTGGCTGAATCCGGATATTTCATTAGATACCAAGCTTCATCAACGACTAAGATTCTTT
>Ga0100389_1004732_pt1 | contig 10464 bp, 10 predicted proteins | sample CryGeymeta201513_FD_81537 | JGI IMG/M metagenome (GOLD analysis project Ga0100389, IMG submission 81537) | Groundwater microbial communities from Crystal Geyser aquifers in Utah, USA - Crystal Geyser metaG 2015-13 | ecosystem: Environmental > Aquatic > Deep subsurface > Groundwater | place: USA... | reverse complement strand
GTTTTTAACATTCTTGTTATTGTTTGGAGTTGGCTTTTTATATGTTTTATATGGTTGATTGGCTTTATATTTTAAATGAGCTGGTTTGTATTTATTAACAACAACCATCGAAGTATTACGATGAGGCATGTAATAATTGTGAGCTACGATTACTCTATGGGTATATACGGGATGATAACCATAATAATAATGACTACAATGATTATGATGAACATACCAAGGATAAGGTTCCCAAGGTTGATACCAAACAGGGTAATAATTATAGTACCAAGGCGATACCCAAACAACATAGCCTGGAGAATACATATAACTGACGCAGGGCCACATCCATACGTTTACAAAAATAACTTTTAATTCGCTTGCACCACAAATAGGACCATTGTCCATTGTTTTAACTTCGCTAACATCATAAGGTTCAACAATGGTGCTATCGCCATAAAGTTCTTCGTCACCAACAATTTGTAACATTGCAGATTCGTTACCATTTTTTTCAATTTCTATCACGGCAATATCCTGTAATTCTGTTTTATTTACTGGAACTTGAAGCACAATAGCATGCACTTTCCCGTCGGTTTTGTCATTTACTTTAATATAATCAATATTGCCATCCCCATCAAGGTCTAAATTATTTACGTAGTTGTTTTCGGTGTTAAGTTTTTGTTCAAAGTCTTCAAGCGATTTTGCATTTTTAAACATTTCTAAAGCTCCTTGAAGGCTAAAATCGTCGCCTGGTAATCCTGTACTGTCATTGTTATTTACATTATCTTTTTGCTGGGCAGCTACCATGTTTGCTATCATTAGAATGCAAACAAATATTAAAAATCTGTAGTATTTCATACTTTTAAATTTAATTGGTTCATACATTATTTGGTTTACAATAATTATACCATAAATATTATTTATTTAAGTTTCGCAAAAAGAATAATTAATTGTGTTTTTCAATATTAAAAGGTTATTGAGAAAATATAATTTTAATTACGATTGACCGGTATCTTTCAATTTTGTTCTAATTCTGTTAAGTTCATAAGCAGTTTTTGCCTGTCCAAACTTGCCTTCCACTGGATTTCGCTCTCCTAGACTTATGTGAACAGCCACTTCCAATGGTATTACTAGTGGTTTGGCAATTAGAATAGTGCTTTTCCCCTTAAGTGCTAAACGATTTTACCTTGTAGAATATATTTTGTCTACTAAAATTTCTTTTGAATACTAGCCAAAGCGTTTTCAACATTGTTTAATGGATTGCATCCTATGAGAACCTTCATTAAAGGCATCTCAACTGAGTTTATCTAAGAATGTTATTCTATTAACCAGCGATTTGTGTGTCTTCGAACCAAATTTTACCTTTACATGGCTTTTACCTCTATCTATTGGTTGAATGTAGCGTGTTTGAATTACAAAAAAGCACTTTAGTTTATGGCGATTTAAAGGTTACTTTGAGGTTAAGCCTTTTCAAATGGACCTATTAACAAATCATAATCATCATAAAAATCTGCGTTCCCTTTTTTAAGTAATTATTCTTTACCTGTCCACCTGTTAACTCGTTTACTCGTTTAATCTTTTCATATTAGCGGTTTATCAAATTTTATGCTCATCTTTCTTCTTTTGCTTAAACTCTTTTAGTTTTTCTTGGGTTTTAATAATAATTTCATAGTCTTTTACCATCAAAAGGTAGTTCCTGTCGAAGTTGCAAAATACGATAAATTCATTTAGCTCAAAATCTTTTAGCCCTGTCCATAATGCTACTTTATCGCGATTAAATTTTTTTTCAATCTCAAAAGTAATGGGAGCTTCATATATCAGTTTGAATATTTTCCGCTTTGATTTTTCTTTTTCATTTAAGTTATAATAAAAAAATGAAATAGGACTCTTCATTGCAAATCCTACACTTTTCACATAATTATCGTCTAATAATTTGGGAATACCTGGTTTCACATTGGGCAATCCCAAATTTATTATTAGTTCTTTTTTAGGCTGAATGGTTAGAAAGTTCTTTTTAAAATCATTGTAGGTACCCAAATTATTTATGGTTACCTCTTTGAGTTCATATATTTCGGCTTCGAGCATAATGATAAGAAAATCTTTTTGGAGCAGAATAGCATCGTTAACAATAATTGTTTTTGGCAAAAACCCTATTCCATTGACAATTAGCGTATCGTTTTTATTGCAAGCTATTTGAAACAATCCTAAATGGTTGCTATAGGTGTATCGTTTTCTTGTTTTATTGGTGATATTAAAATTCTCAATGGGATTTAAATTCTGCTTATCCAACAGTTTTCCTGATAACACAAATGGTTCATTCTGGCAAAACACTTGAGTTGACAGAAATAATTGAAGAAAAATCGCCAAAGTTCTTTTCAATACGTAGTTATATTAAAATCTATTTCGCTTGAACTAATTTTCTTTTTTAATCTTTCCAAGTTTTCAAAAATACTTTCAAAGAAAACATATCGTTGTTTCTCTCCCAAGCCGCTAATAAGTATTGATTTTTCTTTCAAGGTCTCTATCCATTGAGACGTTTCGCTGCAAAAAGTTTGATCGATGCTGGTAATGTTGTTAATGGTTTGAAATCCCAAGTAAACCTCTTGAGATTCATCGTGTTTTATGTAAATGCAATTGTTGCTAAACTCCATATCGCTCAAATATAAAAAATAATTATAATTAAGTGACGAATCAATATTTGATAATTCTTTGGAGCAGGCACCCGATTTTTTATGAATCAATTTAATTTCATCCGTTGCTTCTTTACATACTTGCAATGCAATTTCTTTTGATTCAAACAAGCCCGAATTCCAAGAAAATTCAATTTGCGAAATCAAACTATTGGCAGTATTGGCTGTCCATATTTCTGTGGAAGAAATGGTTGCATAAGCATCATATATTTGCTTCCCTGTTTTTAGCAATTCAGCAGATATCAATCCATTCTGAAATTTTGTGTTTTTAAAGCTAGCATCATCAACCACGTTTTTCAACCAAAAAAACACTTTAAAAGCCGCAAGAGTAGGATGTTTGAAATGATGAAACATAGGCACATCAAGGGCTAAGAAAAATATTTCTTTTACTTTGCTTTTTTGAAGTTTTTTTATTTGTTTAAGTACGCCTTTTAAATAATCCTCAAAACCTTGCAGATTCTTAAGATAATTATACCTAAACAAAACCAAGTTGGTGCTATGACTTTCAAAATCAAAATCTACTTTATAAAATTCGCACAATCGAATTATTTCTTCAAGTGTTAAGCTAGTATCGCCTCTAAAACGCCGATAAGTACTATCGGTACTTATTTCAAGCAATTTTGAAATTTCTTCAATATATTCTTTCTTTTTTACTACCAATGATTTTATTTTTTCTAAGAATTGCTTTTGCATTGGCAAGCTTTTTATTTCTGTTTTTTTATTAGTCATATAAGCGAGGGTTTTAATTTATCATCAAAAATAATATTCTTTTGCATATTATGCAATATATTTTTTTTACCGAGAAAAAAATAGAAAGCTGATAACGCTATTGGTTATGATTTTTTATGAATTTGTTTTTTAGTGTGAATCATAATCATCTTAATAAATCTGCGTTCAGGTTTTTTTATATAAAAAAATACCTCTTATATAAATCGGAATGTGTATATAATAATACTAACATGAATTTTAGAGTTTTTAAAATTAAATTTGTTGGCTAGTAATGATAGAATTATATAAATGAAAGCAAAACGTTATTAGTAAGCCGATTATGTTCAATACCTCTATTTTCTGATAAACCTAATATTGGCATCATATCTTTGATGTTAATATAAAGTCTTTCGTTCAAAAACAATTGCCTTTTATAATTGGATTCGCAAAGACAATTTGATGAAATTAATTGGAAATTAAATTTTTTTAGCATCAAAATACTTTTAAGCAATAACATTTCAATTGAAATGATTATTTATAGGGCATTTTAACTTATAATTAATAAAATTTTTAAAGTCAACTGATAAATGCTATTAATACAGTAGAAGACATCAATATTTTTTATACTTTTGTAGCTCTTAAAAATGATGAAACTATGTTTGAAAGTTTAAGCGATAAATTCGACAGGGCGTTTAAAATCCTGAAAGGTCAAGGAAGAATTACCGAAATCAATATTGCCGAAACTCTAAAAGAAGTAAGAAAAGCCCTTTTAGATGCCGACGTAAACTATAAAATAGCCAAAACCTTTACCGAACAAGTTAAAGAAAAAGCATTAGGTCAAAATGTATTAACTGCTGTTTCGCCTAGCCAATTGATGGTAAAAATTGTTCACGACGAGCTTACGGAACTAATGGGCAGCGAAAAAACCGACATCAACCTCAAAGGCAGTCCTGCTATTATTCTTATTGCCGGTTTGCAAGGCTCTGGTAAAACAACTTTTGCCGGAAAGCTAGCTAACTATCTTAAAACAAAAAAGAATAAAAGCCCCTTGCTTGTTGCTTGCGATATATACCGTCCTGCTGCCATTGAACAATTAAAAGTATTGGGCGAACAAATACAAGTCCCTATATATGCCGAAGAAGACAGTAAAAATCCTGTTACTATTGCTAAAAATGCAATTAATTTTGCTAAAGATAGAGGATATAATGTAGTAATTGTCGATACTGCTGGTCGTTTAGCTATTGATGAAGAAATGATGAACGAAATAGCAGCCATTAAAAAAGCATTAAATCCTCAGGAAACACTTTTTGTTGTTGATTCAATGACAGGACAGGATGCAGTGAACACGGCTAAATCCTTTAACGAACGACTCGATTACGAAGGAGTGGTACTCACAAAACTTGATGGGGATACAAGAGGTGGAGCTGCTCTTACCATTCGTTCTGTGGTTAACAAACCAATTAAATTTGTTGGTATTGGCGAAAAATTAGAAGCCATTGATGTGTTTTATCCCGAACGTATGGCAGACCGAATACTCGGTATGGGCGATATTGTTTCTTTGGTAGAACGTGCGCAAGAACAATTTAATGAAGAAGAAGCTCAAAAACTTCAAAAAAAGATTGCAAAAAACCAATTTAACTTTAATGACTTCCTTTCGCAATTGAATCAAATTAAAAAAATGGGAAATGTCAAAGATTTAATGGGTATGATTCCTGGAATGGGCAAGGCATTAAAAGATGTTGAAATTGACGACAATGCTTTCAAGGGTATAGAAGCCATTATATATTCTATGACCCCTCAAGAAAGAGAAAATCCGATATTACTAAATGGAAGCCGAAGAAAACGTATTGCTATAGGTAGTGGAACCGACATACAACAAGTAAACCGACTGATAAAACAGTTTGAAGACACTCGCAAAATCATGAAATCTATGTCTGGCGGCGGCGGTGCCAATATGATGAAAATGATGAAGAATTTTAAAGGAAATTAAACTTATACTATGAATATTATTGATGGTAAAAAGATTGCCGACAAAATAAAATCAGAAATTGCTAAAGAGGTTAATGATATGCTGAATAACAACATAAAAGTTCCTCATTTAGCTGCTATTATTGTGGGAGAAGACCCTGCAAGCCAAACTTACGTTGCTAACAAAGAAAAAGCCTGTCGCGAAGTCGGTTTTATTTCTTCAGTTTACAAATATCCTGCTAGCATTTCTGAAAAAGAGTTGCTTGCAGCTATCGAATTTATTAACAACGACGATGATATTGATGGGTTAATAGTTCAACAACCATTGCCAAAACATATATCTGTTGATAAAGTAATTGAAAAAATTAACTATACCAAAGATGTAGATGGCTTTCATCCTATTAATTTTGGCAGAATGGCAAGTAATTTGCCTGCTTATATTGCTGCCACTCCACTTGGCATTTTAGAACTATTAAAACGCTCTGGAGTCGAAACTGAAGGAAAACATTGTGTGATACTAGGAAGAAGTCATATTGTTGGTTCTCCGATGAGCATTTTGTTAGCTCGAAACACAAACCCAGGCAATTGTACTGTTACTATATGCCACAGTAAAACAAAAAACATAAAAGATATTACCAAACAAGCCGATATATTAATAGTAGCTATTGGCAAATTAGAATTTGTTACTGCCGATATGGTAAAAGAAGGAGCAGTAGTAATTGATGTTGGGATGCACCGAATTCCTTCTACAGAAACAAAATCGGGTTTTCGCCTCAAAGGAGATGTTAAGTATGATGAAGTTTCTAAAAAATGCAGTGCTATTACTCCAGTTCCAGGTGGCGTTGGACCTATGACTATTACTGCTTTGCTGATGAATACGCTTAGAGCAATAAAAAAAGAAATTCAATAATAACACTATCATTTTTTTGTAATACAATTCATTCATCCATCTAATCGCACTTCAAATTAATATTTATTAGGCAATAGTGAAAAAAAATAAAAAGAATATATAATTTTTCGTAATTTTATACTTTTAAAATACAAACTAAAATTTGAGATTATTCGCTTGTTGGGATGGATAAAATAAAGCTTGAAATTCTTGGAATATCATACAGCCAATCGCAAGCAGGTGCTTATGCTTTAATATTGGGTGAATCAAATGGAAAAAGAAGACTTCCAATTATTATTGGCGGTTTCGAAGCTCAGTCTATTGCCATAGAAATTGAGAAAATGAAACCCAGTCGCCCGCTTACCCACGACTTATTTAAAAATTTTGCAACAACTTACAATATTGATATTACTGAAATTGTTATTTACAAATTTGTTGAAGGCATTTTCTTTGCCAAATTGGTTTGTTTTGATGGCATTAAAGAAATAGACATTGATTCTCGCACTTCTGATGCCGTTGCTATTGCAGTTAGATTTAATTGCCCTATATACACCTATGAATCCATCCTCGTTTCTGCAGGCATTATTCTTGATGAAGAATCAACAGATTTGCAATTAGACGCTATTAAAACAGAGCAAGTACTAGAAAGCGAATATAGCAGTTTTTCAACCAAAGAACTGGAAGATTTATTATTGGCTGCCATTGAAGAAGAAGCTTACGAAAAAGCTTCTCTCATTAGAGATGAACTAAAAAAAAGAAAAAAAACAACTAAATAGAATTTTACTTTATCTATCATTACTAATAAATGAAGCTTTAGATTTTTTATTGATGAGACAGTATTTAGATTTAATGGAGCATGTGCTGAAAAATGGCAGCAAAAAAGAAGACAGAACTGGTACTGGAACATTAAGTGTGTTTGGTTACCAAATGCGTTTTGATTTACAAAATGGATTCCCTTTGCTAACCACTAAAAAACTCCATTTGAAATCAATAATCTATGAATTACTTTGGTTTTTGAACGGAGATACTAATATCAAATACCTCCACGAAAATGGTGTAAAAATATGGGACGAATGGGCTGATGTAAATGGTGACCTTGGTCCAATATACGGGCATCAATGGCGCTCGTGGGGAAATAATGGACAAAACATAGATCAAATAACTCAAATCATTTATCAAATAAAGAATAACCCTAATTCGCGAAGAATAATTGTGAGTGCTTGGAATGTGGGAGAAATTGAAAAAATGGCCTTGCCTCCCTGCCACATTATGTTTCAGTTTTATGTTGCTAATAATAAACTTTCTTGTCAACTTTATCAGAGAAGTGCAGATATATTCCTTGGAGTTCCGTTCAATATTGCTTCCTACTCTCTACTTACCTTAATGATAGCAAAGGTATGCAATTTACAAGCTGGCGATTTTATCCATACCTTTGGCGATGCGCATCTTTACCTTAATCATATTGAGCAAACAAAGCTACAATTGACGAGAGAACCAATGCAGTTGCCTAAAATGATAATAAATAGAAATGTTGAAGATGTTTTTTCATATAAATACGAAGACTTTAGCCTCATTGACTATAATCCCCATCCACATATTAAAGCCCCAGTAGCAGTTTAAAAAGATAAAACTAAGAAAATTGAAAAAAAACATTTCCATCATAGTAGCCATTGCACAAAACAATGCCATCGGCAAAGACAATAAATTATTATGGCATATTTCCGAAGATTTAAAGCGTTTTAAACGCTTAACAACCGATAAAACTGTAATTATGGGGAAAAATACTTTTTATTCTCTACCTGTTAGACCATTACCAAACAGAACAAGCATTGTAATTACAGATATTAAAGATGAGCAAATTGAAGGTTGCGTAATGGCTTATTCTATTGCCGATGCCATTGATAAATGCGATGCAACCAAAGAGAACTTTGTTATTGGTGGAGGCTCTATATACAGACAATTCTTACCAATTGCCGATAAATTATATGTAACGAAGGTACATCAAGATTTTGAAGCAGATTGTTTTTTTGATGCTATCAATCTCAACCAATGGGAACTTATCAGCGAAGAAAAATGCAATACAGATGCTCAAAATAAATTTACTTATTCATTTATAATTTACGAAAAGAAATAGCTTCTATAAAATTACGTTGTATTTGCTTTTAGAATTGAATTAATAATTTACTATTTTTACTAAAAATATATTAACTAAAATTTAAGGAGAAGGTTATGGGTATCAAGTTTCGTCTTACTTTGATGAATTTTTTGCAATTCTTTATTTGGGGTTCTTGGCTTTTAACCATAGGAGCTTATTGGTTTCAAACAAAACAATGGTCAGGAACTGAGTTTGGAGCCATATTTTCGACAATGGGAATTGCTTCACTATTTATGCCTGCAATTGCTGGTATTGTTGCTGATAGATGGATTAATGCAGAAAGACTGTATGGTTCTTTTCATATTTTGGCAGCTATTGTTTTATTTTGCGTGCCAATGGTAAACGACCCATCTACTATGTTTTGGGTAATGTTGATAAATATGGTTTTTTATATGCCTACGATTGCTCTTTCCATTACGGTTGCATATTCATCAATGAATAAAGCTGGAATGAATATTATAAAAGAATATCCACCTATTAGAGTATGGGGAACTATTGGATTTATTGTAGCATTATGGATTGTGAGTCTCCTCCACATTGAAACCTCTTCAGCACAGTTTTATGTTGCTTCAGCAGCATCATTATTTCTTGGTCTATATGCTTTTACTTTGCCAAAATGTCCACCACTTGGGCGTGCAGTTAAAAAATCATTTATCAATGCACTTGGACTTAACGCTTTTGCACTTTTTAAAAATAGTAAAATGGCTATATTTTTCATCTTTGCGATGTTACTTGGTGCTTCTTTGCAATTAACAAACGCTTATGGTGATACTTTTTTACACGACTTTGCATTTATTCCTGCATATAAAGATTTATTAGCTGTAAAATTCCCAGCTATAATTATGTCCATCTCACAAATTTCTGAAACACTTTTCATTCTTGCCATTCCTTTTTTCTTGAGAAAATTTGGCATTAAAAAAGTGATGTTGATGAGTATGATTGCTTGGGTTTTGCGATTTGGTTTATTTGCTTATGGAAACCCGGCTGATGGTCTTTGGATGATTATTCTTTCTTGCATTATTTATGGTATGGCATTCGATTTTTTCAATATTTCAGGCTCTTTATATGTAGAAACACAAAGCGACCCAACGATAAGAGCCAGTTCTCAAGGTTTGTTTATGATGATGACCAATGGTTTTGGTGCTTTTCTTGGTAGCCGTATTAGTGGAATTATTATTGATAAATATTATGTACTCGATGGTGGAAAATTTGATTGGAAAGGCATTTGGATTGCATTTGCTGCATACTCACTTGTAGTTGCAATACTTTTTGCAATACTTTTCAAGCATAAACACGACCCCAAAGCATTAGAAAACATTCATCACTAATAATATTCTTTTTTCAAATAAATTAGTTTTAAACTTTAAAATAAATATTATGAAAAAAATTAAAATTATTTTCATCTTTATCTTGTTCTTTAATTTTACTGGTATGGCTCAAAATAAAACTTTTTTTGATTTTAAAACCACAACCCTTACTGGAGAACCATTTGATTTAGCACAATTAAAAGGAAAAAAAGTATTAGTTGTTAATACTGCCTCTAAATGTGGACATACTCCTCAATATAAAGACCTAGAAGAGTTATTCAAACAATATGGTGGCGATAAATTTGTAATTATTGGATTTCCTTCCAACGATTTTCTAAAGCAAGAACCAGGCACAAATGCTGAAATTAGTGAATTTTGCACCAAAAACTATGGAGTAACATTCCCTATGATGAGTAAAATTTCAGTAAAAGGGAAAAAAATAGACCCAATTTATCAATGGCTTTCCTCCAAAAAAGAAAATGGGGTGATGGATGCCAAAGTTACTTGGAATTTTCAGAAATTTATGATTGATGAAAATGGAAACCTTGTTGGCGTAGTTTCGCCAAGTGAAAGCCCCAAATGTGATAAAATAATCAATTGGATTACTGCAAAATAGTATATTATTAAACTGACAAAAAAAATACCAGTTGAATCAAATCAACTGGTATTTTTCCTGTTTTCAGCGTTGGGACACCCTAAAAATTTTATTGACTAAGGTATAAAGTTCAGTTTGTTCCTCGTTCATATTTAACAACCTCGATTTGGTGT
>Ga0100389_1004719_pt1 | contig 10480 bp, 9 predicted proteins | sample CryGeymeta201513_FD_81537 | JGI IMG/M metagenome (GOLD analysis project Ga0100389, IMG submission 81537) | Groundwater microbial communities from Crystal Geyser aquifers in Utah, USA - Crystal Geyser metaG 2015-13 | ecosystem: Environmental > Aquatic > Deep subsurface > Groundwater | place: USA... | reverse complement strand
TTTAGGGAGGATAAAACTTTATATCCCGTTTCAAAAGAGCTTTCGGAGAAAGGTTTTTATTTGCCTTCGGGATTAACCTTAACTAAACTTCAGGCGGACGAGGTAATTTCCGCGATAATATCCATTAAACATTCTCTTTAGAGGTCTGACCCCGAAGGGGTCCGATCTCCATATATTTCAAAAATTTTTTGTGAGTTGTTGTAATTTCCTCTTTGTAGTAAAATGTTGGTATGAACTACAAAAATGTTATTACTATAAAAGCAGGCAAGCGTGGTGGTCAGCCAACTATTCGCGATATGCGTATTACGGTTTATGATGTTTTAAAGATGCTGGCTTCCGGAATGAGTGAAAAAGAGATTTTGAAGGATTTTCCTGAATTAACTAAAGAAGATATCAAGGCGGTTTTGTCTTACGCCTCCGAAAGGGAGCATTCTTTAGCGACGGTGGACTATGAAATTACTCTTCGATCAAAATATCTCGCGCAAGCTAGTTAATGAGTTAAAGGATGTATTTCCAGAGTCTAGCCATGTGTATTTGATAGGTTTTCATAAAGCTTCCGATGAAGATATTTGGAATTACGCGCGAGATAACAATTTTACTATTGTAACTCAAGATTGCGACTTTAACGAAAGAAGTATTGTCTATGGGTATCCTCCTAAAGTAATTTGGTTGCGAATGGGCAATGTTTCTACGCAAAGCGTCAAGCGGTTGTTAAAAAAACATAGTAAAGGTATTTTGTTGCTTGGGGAGAATGTAAATTTGGGTTGTTTGCAGATATATTAATAATTCTCCCCTCTTCGGTTTTTGTTTCTAGATAAACGAGTGTGGAAAAGGCGTTGCCAGATATTGCCGAATATTGCCAAATACTTTAGGAGACTTATGGTTGCTAAAACGGCGGGATTGTTGTAGAATATAGGGTAGTTTTTCGCAACATCTTCGCAATATCCATCTTCGTAACATCTGGAGTTACGAATCAGAGAAAAAAGGAGGGAAATGTGGCTAAAATTGTTGTTGGTTCATGTAAAGGTAGAAGGGATGTCGCAAAGTTAGTACATTTGTTGAGTTTCCGTGGAGAATATGTGACAATCGGTGTGGGGTTCATGGAAGATTTTTCCGATGTTCTTGCTTGGGCAGATATGTTTGTTTTTTATGATAGCCCGATTGCCATGATTAACATGGCGATTGAGGGAACCGGCGTTCCAATTCTGGTTATGAGCGCTTTTGAGGAATTTGTTGTTAGAAGGGCGTTTCCTCAAAGCAAGGTTCATTTTGTAAATTTGGGGATTGGGGACGAAGAACTTTTGGATAGGGTACGAGAGGTTCTATCCGCTTGATTGAAACAGGACCTTGGGGGCGCATTTTTGCTATCGCGCGCCAAGGTCCTTTAATGTTATAATCCTTTTATATGAGTAAACCTATCGTTGCCCACATATCTACAACTTATCTAAAGCCTTCCGAAACATTTATTTATTCTTTTGTAAACAACCATAAAAATTACGAGCCTTTCGTAATTTGCGAGGAATGGATTAACAAAGAAATGTTCCCCACGGAAAACGTTTGGCAAATGCCCAAGCTGAACATCTTCGAAAGGATTGAGAATTTGGCTTCAAAACAGCTTTTTATTAGAAATACCGCCTCCGAGAGAAAGTATTTGGTGGGTCTTTCCAAGGCCAAACCGGACATAGTCCTTGCGCATTTTGGTCAGATTGGTGTTTACGCAACTCCTTTAAGAGAAAAGCTTAATATTCCTCTGGTCACATATTTTTATGGAATAGATTTGGATTATAACAAACTCGCAGTTGAGCTTGGAGAGTCCGGTAGTAACAAATTGCATATCCCTCTTTTGTCCCGAAAGAATTATTGGCAGGATGGGTATAAAAGATTATGGGAAAAAGGCGACGCTTTCTTAACTTTTTCGGCAAAATCCCGCGCTTATTTAATAGCAGTTCTTGGCGCGCCTGAAGAAAAGGTATATAGCATTCCGGGGGGAATTAACCTTTCTCATTTCAAATTTAAACAGAGGAACTTGCCGGAAAATGGGGAAATAAAATTTGTTACCGTCAATCGTCTAGTCGAGAAAAAAGGTGTTGAATACGCGATAAAAGCTATGCCGCAGATTTTGAAAAAGTATCCAAAAGCCACATACGACATTATGGGAAAGGGTCCTTTACTTGAAAGCTTGCAGGCTTTGGTTGACAAATTGGGGGTAGGGGACAGGGTAAAACTTTTAGGGTTTACTCCAGATGAGGTTCTTGTGAAGAAGCTTGACGAAGCCCACATGTTTTTGAATCCTTCGGTTGTTGCTAAAGATGGGGATATTGAGGGTTGGGTTAATGTAACCTTAATGGAATCTATAGCTTCTGGTCTTCCCTGCATAGCAACTTATGAGTCAGGTTCCGAAACAGTTATCCCTGGTTATACCGGTTATATTTGCGCCGAAAGGGACGAAAATGATTTAGCGGAAAATGTTCTAACGCTTTTATGCGACTCTAAAAAATATGAGCGGATGAGTAAAAATTGCAGGGAACTAGCGGAGAGAAATTTTGACGCCAAAAAACAGACTGGGAAGTTAGAGTTTTTGTTTGACGAGTTAGTGGATAAAGGCAGGAATTTAAAAAACAGGAACTCTAACCTCTAACTTTCATTTTTGACTTTGTATATTATGACCATCTGTGTTCTAATTCGTTCCACAACATTTCATAATAAGTCTGGGGGTCTTGAAACCCAAAACAAAACTTTATGCGAAGGTTTTGTTAAGAAGGGACATAAGGTTGTTGTAATATCAACCTCAACCCCGTCCCACCTTGAAGGCGGAGCGAAGGAAGAAGGGGTGCAGTATGTCTTTACAGATGCGCCGGCAGGTGTTTATAGCAAGAAATGGTGGGAAGACAGTGTTAATAAATTCAGTAAGCTTAATAAAGAATATAAATTTGATGTAGTAATAAGCCAAAGCAGTGCCGGCAAAGCGGTTTTTCCAAAAGTTTCAAACGGCAAAAAAATAGCTATTTGCCATGGCACCGCTTTGGGTGAATTAAAAACGCGCGTAAAGTCCATAAAAAGTTTAAGAAATATGGCGCGATTTATCTTTAAAGATATTTCTATGGTGGTCAGCGGATATTACGACGACTTACAGATTTTTATAAATGCCGATAAAGTTGTTTGCGTAAGCGATATTTTATCAACAAACTTGATTAAAGAATACCCGTTTATTAAGAGCAAAGCGGTTGTTATAGATAATGGAGTGGACGAAGGAAAGTTCAAAACTCAAAACTCAAAACTCAAAATTGAAAATACAAAACACTCTTTCGCGCTTTTGTATGTTGGGAGAGTGGTGGAAGAAAAGGGTATCGGGGAATTGTTAAAAGCGCTTGCGATTGTTAAAAACGATATATGTGGTATTTTTTTGTATGTGGTTGGCGGGGGCAAGGATTTGGATAGATTTAAGATTTTAACAAATGAATTAAAAATTAAAGATGTCGTTAATTATGTGGGGGAAGTAGAGAATACAGAGGTTACGAGATATTACCAAAAAGCGGATGTTTTTGTTTATCCAAGCGTTCGACAGGAAGGGTTTCCTATGGTTTTAGCGGAGGCTATGTTTTCTCGTGTTCCTATTATCGCCTCTCGCATTGGCGGAATTCCAAGCGTTATTGAAGATGACAAAACGGGGATTTTAATAGCGCCGAGAAATGTCCAAAGTTTAGTTTTAGCCATAAAGAAATTTTATAGTAATCCTCCTTTTGGAAAAAACATAGCTCAAAACGCCTACATTAGGGCGGCTAAAAGTTACAGTCAAGAAGCAATGGTGGAAAAATACCTCAACCTTTGCTGAGAGGGTGTGATAAAATGGTTCAATATGATACCTTATAAAATCCTCCGCGTTGTGTATGACTGGCCCCCGCCATGGGACGGATTGGCGCCGGCCCCTTTTGAGCTTTCCAAAGCTCAAATTGCTTTGGGCAATAAGGTAATAGCTTTAACTGGAGGTCTTGGCGGTAGAAAGTTTATTAATAGAGAGTTTAAAAAAACCGACGACAATGGAAAGCTTATTGTTTATAATATCCCCCGCGCCATAAAAAAGATAGGACCTTTTCTTACCACTTCCCTGTTTGTTATTCCCTATTATTTGATATTAAAAATATTTAGAAAAATTAATATAATGCATGGACATGGGCATATTATGCTGTGGTTTAATTTATACAAACTCATCTTTGGAAGAGTAGACAAAACCCCCTATGTTGCGCATTTTCATATAACTGGAGCCGGCAGAGAAAAACTTCTTACCTCGCGGGGGTATAAATTGGATTTTTTTACAAAGTTTGTGGAGTACCCTTTGCATAAATTATCCGACCGTCTCGCCGTTAAGTCGGCGGATGCCTGCATATTTGTTAGCAAAGATTTAATAAAGGAGGCTTGTGAATTCTACAATGCCAATAAAGACAAATGCTTTTTAGTTGAAAGCGGAGTTAACACCTCCATTTTTAAGGATAATCCTAAAATAAAAAGGGAGAAAGAAATTTTGTTTGTTGGTATGGTGGATTCCCGCAAAAGCCCCGATGTAGTAATTAAAAGCCTAAAGTATCTAAAAGGTTTTAAAGCCACCTTTGTTGGCAGAGGAGCTGATTCCTACATAAACGAGCTTAAGGAGCTTGCCAAAAACGAAAAAGTAGGGAGTCGCGTTAATTTCAAAGGGTATGTACCATATACCGAACTTTTGCCTTATTACCAAAAATGCGCGGTTTTTGTTTTGCCTTCCCTTTATGAAGGTTTGCCTAAAGTAGTTTTAGAAGCGCTTTCGTGCAAAACGCCGGTTGTGGCTTCGGGATTTAAGGTTAAAAGCCCTGTGGATGGTCTTTATATTTCCGAGTCTTTTACGCCAAAAGAACTTGCTGATAAAATAAGAGCCGTTTTAAGGGATAAGCCGGCAGTTGATGCCTCTTTTATAGAGGAATATTATAGCTGGAATAGCAAAGCTATTGAAGTACAGCGGATATATGAAAAAATTACTGCCAGATAAATGCAAATTTTTGATACCTTTGTTTTTTATATTAGCCGTTTTTGGCCTCTATTTTTTTAATCAAGGTTACTACATAGGAAGGAATCCTTACCCCTCCGGCGATGAACCCGATTATCTTGTGGGCGCTATGAAAATAAAAGACTACGGAGGACTCTCAAAAATTATTTCGTATTTAACCTCTGGAAGTTTTTCTGAATCTAAAAAGCACCCCTTTTATATGCTCTTATTATCGTTTTTTGCGGATAAAAGTTTAGATTTTTTCGTTTATGCCAAATTTTTTAATTTCATTTTGGGGGGATTGCTTTTGGTGGCGTCGTATTTTATTATGAGGCGCATTTTTAATTCGTTTGCGGCAGTTTTTTATGTTTTGATACTTGCTCTAAGTGAATTATTTCTTGCGGAAACAGCGCTTGTTGTTCCGGATAATTTAATGACTTTGCTGATTTTGCTGGGCTGTTATTTTTATTATCTTGGCTTTAAAAGTAAAAGTATTTTGCAGGGTAAGTATTGGGTGCTGGGGTCTGTCTTTTGTGGGCTTGCGTATTTAACAAAGCCAAATGGCATATTTTTGCTTGCGTCCTTTATTTTTTCGGTTATTGTAATACTGGGAAAAAGGACATTTAAGAGCAAACAGTTTTATTTGTCCCTCCTCGCGTTTTTGGTGATAGCGTCTCCTTTGCTTATTAGGAATTATGTTTTATACAAAAATCCTTTTTACAACAATAATGTTTCGCTTTTGTGGATAGAAAACAGGCAGGAGCGAAGGGCTCCCGATTTTAATCAAGCCCCTCCAACAGTATTTTCCTATTTTGCCAAAAAAGGGGTAGGCAATGAGTTAAAATTATATGGTGAAAATTTTGTAAAAATGGCTTCAAACTTTTCAATGCTTATTCTTTTTGGTGAGTGGCAGTGGCGGTTTTCTCTTTCTCTGCTTCTTTTAACTGTCCTTTCTGTGATTTTGGATAAAGACAAAAAAAGAGCAAAATTTTTGGGTGTATTTTTTGGATTTTCGTATCTTTTTTTTGCTTATAACTATAAAGTTAGTCCGCATTACAGGCACATAATGCCCATAATGTTTATTCCGGTGGGGTTCACATCCATTATTTTTGGAAATATCCCTTTTATATCTTTGCGAAGTAAGAAATTCTTGTATAACATAGCTCTTATTATGCTGGCAGTAATGGGATTATTCCTTGGGTATAAAAAACTTTACAGCGAGAAGCGATTTAGCTGGAAAGTATTTGAAGGCCAAATTGATGTAAGCGAAGCGCATATCCAAACCAAAAATTGGCTGGTTTCTAATGTAAAAGATTTGGATACTTTTGTAATGGGGCTGGACGACAATTTTATGTTTTCGTGGTACACCGATATTAAGGGTAAAAGGGTTATCCAGCCGTACTTTGATTCTTTTGAAAAGTTTTCCTCGTTTCTTATTAACAATGAGGTGCATTATGTAGTTTTGGGGGGGCAAACGGTGAATTCTTTTCCCGAGATTTACCAAAATTATTTTGTAAAAAAGTCAAATTCCCCGGATTATTTGCGAAGAGTGGTTGAACCCGATAGATGGGTTGCGGTTTTTAGTTTTCCTTTTGGAAATGAAGAGCATTTTAAGGTTTTAATTTATGATGTGAGTTTGTTATGGAAATAAAACTTAAACACTTTTTGTTATTTTTTGGTTTTTTTGTTGCCGCAAAAGTTGTATTTTTCTATTTAACCCCTGCCGAATGGGGCGATTCTTACCGTTTTATCAGGGCGGGGGAATATCTATCGCGTTTTTACTACCCTTTAGACGAAAAGCGCTTGCCTTTTTTCCCTTTGATTCTTAGTGTGGCGTTTTTTATTAGAGTGGATCCTGTTTGGTGGGGAAGATTCCTGGTGCTAATTTTGTCCATTTTATGTTTAATTTTAACTTTTAAGCTGGGCGTTGTTTTTTTTAAAAATCCAAAAGCAGGTTTTATGGGAATGCTGCTTACCGCATTTAGCCCGGTGTTTTTTTATTGGACTGGAAAAATTTATGCAGAGGCGCTTTTTGCAACATTAACTTTGTTGACCTTTCTTGTGTTTTTTGAGTATAAGGGTAAATATAAAAATTTTTTGCTGGGAATTTTTTGCGGGCTTTCTTTTATGACCAGATTTGAAGGGTTTTTACTCCTTTTGGCGGTTTTTCTTGGGTTTCTCGCAGGAAAAAAGCTAAAAGAGGCAATGCCTTTTTTAGGAAGTTTTATTCTTATTTCCGCGCCGTATTTTATTTTTAGATTTTTAAGTTCCGGCAATTTTTCTAGTTCCTATTTTTTGGAGCCTTCGCAATTTCCCTTCAACTTAGAAGCGGTTTTATATTTTCTTGCAAGTTTGGTTTTTCTGTTTGGCTTTATTCCGTTTATCGGTTTTTCTTCTATTAAAAAAATTGTTGATAAGAAAAAGGTTTTTTTTCATTTGCCAATTTTTGTATTTGTGGGTTTGGAAGTTATGCTGGCTTTTATTTGGCAGGCGGCGATTCCGCGCCTTTTTGTTCCAATAATTCCTTTTGTTGCTCTTGGGTTGGTACAGATAGTATCCACTGCCCCTAAAATAAGCTTTAAAGATGCGCTTTTATATGTAATAATGTGGGGTCTGTTTTTGTTTGGGCGATTTTATTTGCGTCTGCCTTTTTTGGTTATAGGCAAAGGAGTGGCTATTCCTTTGTTTTTAAGCGTTTTTTATGTGTTACTTTTGTTTTTTAGAAGAAAATCTTATTTATATTTACTTGTTTTCGCAGGCGTTTTCTCTTCGCTTTTTATCGCTTACTTTTTTAAGAGTGTATATAAAACCGTTTATCAAGCCTCTATGTTTGTCCAAGCTTTGGAAGAGGGGAAAATTGCTTATAGCGACGAGTCGGGTGTAACAGCATGGTACTTAAGGGGCGGAAAAGGAGTTTTTTATGATGGGGATTTTTCTAATGCGGGGGAATACAAGTGGTTGCTTGACAATAACATTTTCTACATAATAGATACCAACGAGCATAATGAGGGCAGCAAGTTAGAGGTTTTTAGAGATGAGAATTACAAAAACAAATTTGAGGTTGTTAGAAAATTCAAAGCGCGGGTAGGAACAGCGGAAACCAGTTCAACGGTTTATAAGGTAATTAAATAATGAAATTATCGGTGGTTATTCCTGTATATAATGAGATAAATACTTTGGAGGAAATATTAAAGAAGGTTAAGGATGTAAAAATTTCCAAGGAAATTATTTTAGTGGATGATGGTTCCACCGATGGCAGCAGGGAGCTTCTAAAAAGTTTGCAGAAGAGGGACACCAGCCTTACAGTGGTTTTTCAAAGAAAAAATCAGGGGAAAGGCGCCGCTTTGCGGGCGGGTTTTAAAAAGGCTTGCGGTGATTATGTAATAGTACAGGATGCCGATTTGGAATATGACCCCAAAGATTACCTTAAGTTAATTGAGGAGCTTAAGGGTTCAAGAATGGTGCTTTACGGCTCTCGTTTTATGGGTAGTTATAAGGATATGGCCTCTCTGCATTTTTTTGGCAACAGACTGCTTACGGCTTTAACAAACCTCCTTTTCGGGGTGGCTCTAACCGATATGGAGACTTGTTATAAATTAATTCCGCTGGAGTTGATTAAGAAAATAGAAATAAAGAGCGACCGTTTTAATTTTGAGCCAGAGATTACGGCAAAGATTTTAAGGAATGGGTATAAAATTAAGGAAGTGTCTATTTCGTACGCGGGAAGAGCCGCAAGCGAAGGAAAAAAGATTACATGGCGGGACGGCTTTTCGGCTTTGGCAACACTTATAAAGTGTCGCTTTTTTCCATAGCAAACCGTCCCAAAAATAACATAGTTACTCTATTTTCTCAATCACTCCCTCGCATTCAATTGGGGAGTACATTACTGGGGATCCCCCGCACTCCGGGCAGTTCCCAGAATTAGAGCCCCTGGGTTTTGTCCAGGTATGTCCGCGGCTACAGAAAATTTTAAATCCCTGTCCCCTGCTAAAGGGGAGGTCTCGGCACGGTCTTCCAACCGAGCTCGGTAGAAATGTCTCATTTTCACACAAAGGACATCTGCCTGTTGGTTTTGGGCACACCATCTTTTTTCCCTCCTTTGTTTTGGGTAGGATATTTGGTGATAGTAATTATAGCATACACGCTGTACAATTGGGCAATGGGTAGCTTCCTGCGGTTTTTTGCATTATTTGTTTTTGTTTTTTCTGTATATTTCTTTGGTTGGTTGTTTTTGTACCGAATCGGAGTTAACGAACTTTTAATTCAGAGCGCGGATTCCGTCCCCGCCACTTATTTGCCTGTAAGTATTTTAAAGGAAGGAAATTTTAATTTAAACGAATATTACGATTATTTTCGCAAAAAGTGGCCTGACGGCGATGACAAGAAAGCAAAACCCTATTATTTAGCATACTCCACAAAAGGAGATATCGTTTCTTACTTTCCAACAATGAATGCTGTTTTGGCTCTGCCTTTTTATACGCCTCTCTTGTTTAGGGATGTTGCGCCTAACTCCGAACTAATTCCTATTTTTGGGCGAATATCCGCATCCTTTTATGCCGCTTTGTCTGCCGTTTTTGTGTATCTGATATCGCTGACAATAACAAAGGACAAAAAGAAGTCTTTTCTGCTTTTCTTTTCTTATGCCTTTGGCACTATAACATGGGGACTTTCAAGCCAAACGCTTTGGCAGCATAGCCCCAGTCAAATGCTTCTCTCTTTGTCCTTATATTTATTAATAAAGGGATTAAATGATGTTCGTTTTATTAAATATGCTGGTTTTGCCTTGTCCCTTGCAATTCTTGTTAGACCCACGGGACTTATCCCCGCCTTATTTTTTACATTATTTGTGTTTCTAAAATATAGAAAAGAATTATTTAAATTTATTGGGCTGTCTTTATTTCCTCTTATTTTTCAATTTTGGTACAACAACGAGTATTTTGGAGGCATATTAAAACATTCTTACGAGAGTCAGCAATTTACGAATTGGACGGGAAAGTTTCCGGAAGGTTTTTTTGGGTTATGGTTTTCTCCCAGCAAGGGGCTATTGCTGTATTCTCCAATATTTATCTTTTCGTTACTGGGGGTTTATTTTATATGGTCCAATAGGACGAAATTAGAAAAGGAGGTCATTTTAATTTTTAAACTTTTATCCATTGTAATTTTATTGTTTACGATGATGATGGGGCGATGGGTACATTGGTATGGCGGGTGGGGGTTTGGGTATAGAATGGCTGTGGATATAACGCCATTTTTAATTTTGTTTTTAATCCCTGTATTGCAAAATCCTATTTGGAATAAGTTGAAATGGATATATTTCCCCTTGCTTTTATGGTCCATTATTATTGAAGCATCTGGTTTGGTTTTTGATTTTAGGCATTGGCATACATTGTATGACAACGGTCCTATAGATACAGGGTGGTTATGGTCAATTAAAAACAGCGAAATGGCTTATTATTTTAGGAGGTT
>Ga0100389_1004712_pt1 | contig 10493 bp, 7 predicted proteins | sample CryGeymeta201513_FD_81537 | JGI IMG/M metagenome (GOLD analysis project Ga0100389, IMG submission 81537) | Groundwater microbial communities from Crystal Geyser aquifers in Utah, USA - Crystal Geyser metaG 2015-13 | ecosystem: Environmental > Aquatic > Deep subsurface > Groundwater | place: USA... | reverse complement strand
GGGGCGGCGGTGCGTGCGCCGCGCCGCGCCTCGTGGGGGGCCCGGCGTCGCGGGGTGGGCGGGGGGGGGCGGGGGGGGGGGGGGGGGGGGGGGGGGGGGGGGGGCGAGACATCTGCCCGTAAGGTCCTGCTGACCAGTGCCAGCCTCCTCTTCTACAGCGCCTGGCGCTGGCCGTTCACCAGTCTCTTACTGTTCAGCTCGGTGCTCGACTACAGATGTGGTCTGGGGATCGCCCACGCGACCACCCGGACCCGGCGCCGCCTCTTCCTCGCCCTGAGCCTTGCCGGCAACCTCGGCCTGCTCTGCTTCTTCAAGTACACCAACTTCTTTTTGCAGGCGATCGAAGATGGCCTCGGGGTCACCGGCCTGCAGATCGAGTTGGGGCCGCTCTCCATCATCCTGCCGCTGGGCATCTCGTTCTACACCTTCCAGACTTTGAGCTACACGATCGACGTCTACCGCGGCCACCTGGAACCACGCCGCTCCCTCCTCGACTTCACCCTCTTCGTCTCCTTCTTTCCGCAGCTCGTCGCCGGGCCGATCGTCCGGGCGAGCGACTTCCTGCCCCAGCTCGACCGGGAGACGGCGTGGGACCCGGCGCGCGCCAAGAGCGGCCTCTTGCTCATGGTCTGGGGGATGATGAAGAAGCTTTTGGTGGCGGATGCCCTCGCCCCCATCGTCAACCAGGTGTACGGCAACCCGGAGATGTTCAGCGGCGGATCGCTGCTGCTGGCGACCTACTGCTTCGCCTTCCAGATCTACTGCGACTTCTCCGGCTACAGCGACATCGCCATCGGCGCGGCGCGGGTCCTCGGCTTCGAGATTCCGCTCAACTTCATGCGCCCCTACTTCGCCACCAACATCACCACCTTCTGGCGCCGCTGGCACATCTCCCTCTCCTCCTGGCTCAGGGACTACCTCTACATCCCCCTCGGCGGCTCGCGCGGCTCCCGGCGCCGGACCTACTTCAACTTGATGGCCACCATGGTCCTCGGTGGCCTCTGGCACGGGGCGAGCTACAACTTCGTGATCTGGGGAACGATCCACGGCGTGGCGCTGGCGGTGCACAAGGGGTTCCTCTCCCTGATCGGGCGCGGCAAGGCGCGGGAAGCGACCCGTGCCGTGCCGTGGCTGATCCAAGCGACCGTCACCTTTCACCTGGTCTGCGTCACCTGGATCTTCTTTCGCGCCGAGACCTTCGCCAAGGCGCTAGCGATCCTGGGCCGCATGACCGCCGGCGACCCCGGCCTCAGCGCGCCGCTGCTCTTTCCCCTGGTGCTCATTCCTAGCCTGCTGGCGGCCGACGCCCTGCAGACACGGACCAGCACCATCGCCTGGCTCCTCGCGCGACCGCGCCTGAGCCGCATGGTCCTCTACGGCTCCACCCTCCTGCTGCTTGGGGTCATCACCTCCAGCAAGGCCACCGACTTCATCTACTTCGTCTTTTGAGAGCCGCCGTGGCCTTCGCAAGCAACGACCGTCCCCAGCCCTCCGCAGCCCGCACCGTGGCGGTGGACCTCGCTTTGCTCATCGCTGCCTTTCTGGTCGCCGAGGGGCTCCTGCGTCTGCTCGCCCCCCAGCCTCTCCACACCCTCCTGCGTAACGTCTACGAGGTGCGCGAGGATGGCTTCCGCTACCGGCCCGGGGCCGAGGCCCTTTGCAACAACGGCTACGGCGACCACCACTTCGCGATCAACAGTTGGGGGGCGCGCGACCGAGAGTACGGCCCCAAACAACCCGGCGAGTGGCGGCTGCTCTGCCTCGGCGACAGCTTCAGCGACAACCAAGCGCTGGAGGTCGACGAGATCTACCCCAACGTCCTCGAAGCCCGACTCAACGCGGAGCGTCCGGAAGCCAAAGCGGTCAGCGTCGTCAACGGAGGCATGGCCGGGTGGGGGCTGTGGGACTACCACGACTATCTGATGGAGATGCTGGCTCGGATTCGCCCGGACGTGGTGGTCGTCGCGGTCGGCGCCGCCGGCGACCTGGTAAAAAGCGCCCGCCATCCACCGCCCGTAGCCGTCACCCTCCGCACCGGGCTGCCGGTGAGCGCCAACGCCTCCCTGGCTGCGCGCATCAAGTGGGGGCTGTGGTACGGGACCCAGCTCCTCAAAGACCACTCCCACGCCTACGTGGCCCTGCGCCGTCTCACCTACTACCCGGGACTGTGGCTCGGGGTCACCAAGGTGCCGAGGTTCAGCCACCTGATCACCGACCCCGCCGCCGCGGCGCGGGTCGTGGAGCCAACCACCACCCTCCTGCGCCAGATCAAGGCGGTGTGCGAGGCCCACTCCGTCCGCCTCGTGATCCTCAACGTCCCACGGATCTACGAGGTCGACGCGGACGCGCGCCGGATGAAGATCGAGCTGGAGCGTCCCGACCTCACCCAGTTCGACATCACCCGCCCGGCCCGCCTTTTGCGCGCCATCGCCACCGAGGTGGGGATCCCTCTCTACGACCCGACCACCGACCTGGCCATCGCCCCGGAGCCAACCTACTTCCCTGAGTTCGCCCACTGGAACATCGAGGGCAACCGGGTGGTGGCGGACGGCCTGCGCCACCTCCTCGCGGCGGAGGGGCTGCTCCCGCCCTGACCTACTTCGCACACGGCGCCTACCCGGCGGCCGGGCGAGGGGCGAAACCGAGGTGCTCCGCGATCGCCTATCGTTACCCCTCTCAGATGCTGTATGAACGACAACTCAAGCCAATGCTAATGGCTTATCTATGAATGCAACCGGACGCCGTTTCATTTGACAAAAACAAAATCAAATATTTGACCGGTCGATAGACAACCACGTAGATCGTCCACGCGGAAGAATCTTACGCACAACTCGCCCCCCTTCCCTGCCGTGGATCTCGTGGCCCCGAACGGTGGAACCGATCGCCATCGGAGGCGGACTATGCGACGCGCTCGATCATGTAGAGGCGATTGAAGCCCAGGAAACTTGTATAGATCTCCACCAGACAATACTCGCCGCGGTTAAAGAGGTTCCCTTCAAGGAAGGCCTCGAAGCGGTGGATGTCGAAGCCGAGGTGAGGTCCCCATCCCTTGCAAGGTGGCTGTCTAAATTGCTCGATATCACCGTTGGTGAGCGTCTCTTTGAAGTACCGCCACTGGCTCTTGCCATTAAAGAAGTTGCCGTACGGATCTATCTGTAAAGCCTTGCGGGCGAGAAACTTGGCAACACCCCGCCACCCCATCTCGTGGGGGACGCTCATCAGGATGTGACCTCCAAACCTTGCATGAGCGTGCGACGTTCAATACGGCATTCTTGTAATTCCCTGTGTGCTCGACGGTCTCGAAACAAAGGACAAGATCAAACTGGCCGCTCTCTGTTACATCCGCTTCGTTGAGATCCGCCGCCTCGAAACGGGCTCCGGGTATGCACCTCTCAGAGGCGCGCTGAAGAAGATCATGTTTCACATCAAAGCCATAAAATACCCACTCGCGGTCCCTAAAGAGCTGCTCGTAGAGCAGGCTCAATATGAAACCATCCGAGCATCCGAAATCCGCTAGCGAGCCGATGTTATCGAGGTTTAATGATTCGATGACTCGGAGAATCAATCGGAGGCGCGCCCGGTGCACGACCGCGCCCAAGTGCAGGCCCTCGTAGCTCTCCCGATGGCTCCAACCCGGAGAACCCCATTTCCGCCTCTGGCGGACAAAATCACGCTTTCCGCTTCGAGAGCTCGTATCCGATCTCATTGGCCACATCTACTGTTCCGCAAGAGACGCCATCCCCACAAGCGCCAGGCGCAAAGGACCGAGCCACTACGAGACGGCTACACGCTCCGAGGCCGCGTTCGCCAGAGAGGTCTCCTGTGCAAACCCTCTGTCATTGCGATTCTCGGCGACTCCGGACGCCTGCCGCCAGTTCACGAAGGCATTTCCAGCACACACTGGTAGTGCCAAGCCGATCCACAACATCTTCGATCCCTCCGCGGAGAGAAAGGCTATCCCGGTGAACAAGCCTATGAGGGTACAGAGCAGTGCGCCGGCAAGTACAAAGACGAAGTCGTTCTCTGTCTCATGCGCCAGCCTTCGTAGCCGTTTGACGCCCGCGATGCTTGCGACAACTACCGTCATGAAGAGACCGATACCAAGCACGCCGGTCTCGGCGGCGACCTCCACGTAGTGATTGTGGGCCGCCGAGTGCTTCAATCTCACTTCGAAGAGTGATGCCTTCACGAAGTAGGGTTTCATCGCCTCCCCGAAATTGCCCGGTCCAACCCCCAGAACTGGATGGTTGGCAAAGATATCCAAGCCAGCGAGGGAGAGACGCATCCTACCGCGCATCGACCTGTCTCGTTCCTCTTCTTTCGCAAAAATGCTTGCCACCTTTTTATGATACGACTGCGGCACAATCACCGCAGCAGCAACAGCCACTACAAGAAGGATCATGTAAGTCTTCGCTCGGCGCCGATATGGCCACATCACCGCAGCCATGGTCACCAGCGCGGTGACGAACCCACTCCGGGAGTAGGTCGCCACGGTCGCGACGGACATGAGGACCAACACGCCCCACCAGAAGAGTCGCGAGTACCTTTTCCCCTGCAAGGCAAAAAAGATTGCAAGCGGCATGGCCGGCACGATGTTCAGTGCCAGGTAATTCGAGTCGGTCATCAGACCGGTGGCCTCCGCGACGCCGATACCTCCCACCGAAAGGGCACCTGCAACGCAAGCCACGGAATTCACCATCGCCCCAGCGCACGTCGCCCAGAGGATCCACCGCACTTCTATCCATCGGCGGACGAAGATCATCATCAAAACACAGACACCTACATTTTTAACCACAACAATGATCGGTGTGAGCCCCTCCCGAAACGAGCCGCTAACCAGTGCACTCAGTACGACCGCAACCACGAAGCCAATCAAGATGACCGGAAGTGGGGTCTTCACCATCGCGCTCGATTCCTTCCGCATCGTGTAGATGAAGAAGATGAGGGCAGGTGTGACCATGGCCAGATGGAAGTCCCCTATCGCCGGAAAGATCTGCATCAAGTTGGAAAGAGTCAAGATAATGAACATGGAGAGACCGACCACCGGTCGCTTCAAAGAGACCAGCATCACAATCCCCCAGACGCCGAGGAAGAGGTAGTTCAGCACGGTCTCGCCTTTAGCACGTCGTGTTCATTCTGGAAATCAGATCCCCTCCCACCACCAACCGATCCTGAGGGCACTTTGTCGGTCGCCCGCTCGTCTTGGAACACCACTTTCTCAACGGCCTCGGCGCGTGCCTCCCATGACTCATCGGCGGCACGGCGGCTGATCTCCTCTCTCGAGTGGCTGGCTACACGCTCCAACGCAGCCTCGATCTTGTCGACAAAGTCGGACCGGTCGTCAGCAATCATGATCGCCTCTCCGAGACGAGACGCCGATGGGAAGCGGGTACTCACCACCGGACAGCCGGCAGCAAGGTACTGGTAGATCTTCACGGAATCACACCGATCAATCCGGTCCGATTGGAGATAGGGCACCAGTGCCACATCAAAGCCCGCGAGGTACCTGTACAGGTCAGAGTACGGGCGGTAGCCGATGAGGTAAATGTTTTGCTCAGCGACCAGGCGCCTGACGTCTACGTTGGCAGGCCCCACCACTACAAACGAGACCTGGCGCAACCGCCTCGCACACTCCACGAGGAGCTCCTGGTCTACCCACTCCTGGATGTAGCCGATGAACCCGATGCGAGGCGCCGGGATGGCCCTCAGATCCTCCGGGAGTCCGTCACCGAGGCTCAGCGCCCTGGCAAACCGCTCGTGGTCCACACCGTTGGGGATCAACACACTGCGCTCCGCAACTCTGGAGACGTGCGCCAGCAGCCGTTCGGAGACCGCAATCGCGATGTCCACCCCCCGCAACAGCCGCTCCTCACGCAGACGAATCTCCTCTCTCTCCCTTGGGGAGATCTTTCGCGGCGGCGACATCTGATCATCGGCGCAGTCGTAGACTCTGAGGGGAGCGTGGAAGTAGGGCAGCAAACGTTCACTCCGAAGGCCGTAACACCAGATGACATCCGGAACAAAGCCCGCTGCTCCGAGAGCGGCATTGACGCGCCGCACTATCAGCCAATCCTGCACCTTTTCAAGCTCCGGGCGACCAAAGGCAGATAACCATTCAATTGGTCGCACATGTTGGTGCGGCCCGGCCGAAAGGTCGGTACGTGCAGGTCGCAGCCTCCGCCTCCCGGTCAAGAGCTGCGACAGCTTTACCGGATTCTCCACATAGAAAATACGGTGATGCCTCGCGAGCGCTGATATCAGACTCTGGCACCGTCCCCACGCCACGTTCAGATCGGCACCACCGAGAACCAGAATGCTCTTTGTGCTCACTTGGCAACCAGCCGGTCAGACACCATAGCCGAGCCTATCGAGGATCGGCGCTGCCCGCTCGGCCATGCGCGCCACGGTCGCCGCGGGCTGCCGTTTGTATGCACCAATGTTGGGCATGAAGCCCTTGGACTCTGCGGCCTTGATGTCTTGCAGCCCAATCCAGTGGTCGTGCTGGTGCTCATGGAATCGCAACACGGCCGGCTCCCAGGCCTCATCCAGGAACTCGAACAACGGCGGCAGGCAAGTCTCCGGTCTTGTCGTTAGCTCCTCGTAGCGCACCTCGAAACACCTGGAGGCATGGGACTCGCGAAAAGCCAGCATCTTCTCGCATTGTACGGCCCAGTAGCAGGCCGCCCCCGCGTGCCGGTCGCCCCCGCAGGCGGCGACATACTCCTCCACCTCGGGAATCGGCGTGCCCACGATTGAGCAGGCCGAATCAAGGCCGTGCCGGTAGATCATGAGGTACTTACAGCGGCCCTCGAAGAGCTCGTCGATGAAATCGAGGCAGTCGACATAGGGGGGTGTCTTGTCCGCCCACCGCGGTTTGGTCCTGGCGGCGGCATACACCTCGAAGAAATAGGAAGAGAGCTCCCGCATCTGCCGGAGCACGTGTTGCCGGTCAAATCCCATGGCCGAGAGGCCGGTCATCCCCTTCTGATCATCGAGGAGGCGGCGCAGAGGGAGGAGAAAAAAGCTCTCCGGAGGACAGGCGATACGCGAGTGGGAGTCAAGGATGAGGCGCAGCAGCGTGGTTCCGGAGCGGTGTACCCCGATGATGAAGATGGGCTCTTCCACAATCGGGCGGGCCTCCGGGTGCACGATCACCCGCTTCGTTCGCCGGAGTTCGATCGCCGCCTCGCGGGCAATCCTGCGCAAGGCAGCGTTCACGTGTCTTAGGAAGTCGTGCATCGGCCGTGCTGACCTCTCGCTGGAGCGCCGGTGCGCCTCAAGCCCGCGCTCGCACCGGTACCTTTTTCTTCTCGGTATGCTGAGAAAACATCCTTGTAGGGCGTGCTCCGCGAAGCGAGGCGCACCGATCCCTCTACGGTCCTAGTTTGCCTCCGGGGGGACACCCCGCTGCGCTTGGCGCGTCCTACTCACTTACCCATTCGCGGGCGTAGCACTGGCGCAACTACGGACGGTACTTGTACACCCGGTTCTGAGTGGACACGACGTAGATGTCCCCAACGGAGTCAATGCTCACATCCCACGGCTTCACGATGCCCCCCCACTGGAGGAGCAGGGTGCCATCCGGCCTGAACTTCTGGACAAGCCCCGAGCCTTCATTTGCCACGTAGACGGCACCGCTGGCATCCACCGTGAGTCCCATAGGATTCACCATCCCCGGCACACCCTCCCAACTCGCTAGGTGGTTGCCGTCCATGTCGAAGACCTGGATGTTATCGTTCCCGGTGTCGGAGACGTAGATCCGCCGCGCCTGGCTGTCGATGGCGATCCCGTGGGGGGTCGTGAACTGCCCGGGAAGCGTGCCCTTCGTCCCCCAGGTGGAGAGGAAGTTGCCGTCCTTGTCGAAGCGTTGGACGCGGCTCCAGCCTGAGTCGACGATGTAGACATCCCAGGTCACGGGATCGATATCCATCCCCTTGGGACTCTGGGCCAGCAGGCCGCGGGCGTTCCCCTCCCCGGAGAAACGGAAGAGGAAGTTGCCATCCGGGTCGAAAACCTTGCCATAGGTCTTCGCCAGGGAGTTCACGGCTGAATCTGGCCTCGCACCACAAATGGAGTAGAGGTTCCCCTGATAACCGATCGATATAGTTTTTGGCCCTCCACAGGCTTGATCGCCGTAGAACTGCGGCAACGTTCCAAAAGTGAACTTGAAATGGCCCCGGTGGTTGAACGCCTGGATCCGGTGGTTCCAGGTATCGGCGACGTAGACGGTGTCGGTGGTGGGATCCACGGTGATCCCTGTCGGCGTGTTCAGCTCACTCGGTTGCGACAAACTGGAATAGCCCCAGGTGGTCAGGTGGTTCCCTCCCGCATCCAGGCGGTGGATCTTGTGGAGATAGCTCGCCGTCACGTAGATGTCACCGTTCGCCTTGTTCACGGCGACGGCGCGCGGATGGAAGATGGGCCCCGCCGCCGGGTCGTGGCCCTCGATGGTGAGGAGGTGGTTACCAATGGCGTCGAACTTTTGGAGCTGGTTGAGGCCGGTCACCGCGACCAGCACGTCGCCGTTGGGGTAGATATCCAGGGTCCGCGGCCACTGGAAGAGGCCGGGGCCGTTGTCCCCCGCCTCTCCCCAAGCGAATAGGTAGTTGCCGTCCACGTCGTAGACCTGGATGCGCGCATTGTTGGTATCTGCTACGTAGACAAGACCGTTGGTCGGGCTGATGGCCAGTCCGAAGGGGTTGGAGAGCAGCCCCGGTGCCGTGCTCTTCGTACCGCCCCACTCCCCGATGTAGCCGCCGGTCGCGGTGAAGCGCTGGACACGGTGGTTGAACTCATCGATGACAAAGACCTCGCCGCTGACCGGGTGGACCGCCACATCCCGCGGATTGTCGAACTGGCCGGGGGCGCTCCCCTTGGTTCCCCACTGGAGCAGTAAGTTACCGTCTGGGTCGTACTTGCGGATCCGGTTTCCCCCCGCATCGGCGACGTAGAGATCCCCCGCCGCGTCCAGTTCGAGGCCATAAGGCCCGCCGGCGGGCCACTCGGTCAGGTAAGTGCCGTTCAGATCGAACTTCTGGATGCGGGAGAAGTGGGTGTCGGCGACGTAGACCCAGCCTCTCTGCTCATCCACGGCAACCCCGGAGGGGAGGTTGAAGTCGCTTGCTGGCTTCTTGGGGTTGCCCCATGCGAGATCGAAGCCACCTGCCTGGGTAAAGCGCTGAACCCTGTGGTTCAAGGTGTCTGCGACAAATACCTTGCCGTCGCTGTCCACGTGGATCCCGACCGGCTGATTGAAGGCACCCTCCCCGACGCCAGGCGTTCCCCAGGAGATGAGGTAGGTGCCATCCGAGGCAAACACCTGAACGCGGGCGTTGTCCCGCTCGTTCACGAGGAGGTGGCCGGACGCCTCGTCCACCGCCAGCTCCATCCCCCAGCGAAACTCCCCCGGCCCGGAGCCGTACGTCCCGCCCCAGCTACGAAGGAGGTTGCCGCCGGTGTCGAACTGGAGGACCTTGTAGTCGTTGAAGACCGAGACATAAACCAGGGAGCGGGTGGCATCCACGGCCAGCCCCAGGGTGGGGTTGGTCCCCGAAAAAGAGCCCACGGGGACCGGCCATTCGCCGAGGTAGGCGCCATCCCGGGTGAACTTCTGGACCCGCTGATTGCCCTGGTCGGAAACGTATAGATTCCCGAGCGCGTCGGCATCGACGGCCCGCGGCCTGTAGAAGTCTCCTGGCCCGCTGCCGAAGCCACCCCACTGCCGAATCAGGTTACCGTCGAGGTCGCACTGGATGACGCGGTTCTTGGTCAGGTCGACGATGTTGAGGGTCCCCGTCACATGGTCCAGGTAAAGCCCCCGCGGAAAGCCGAGCTGGTCGTTCGGGTAGCGGGGCGAGACCCAGTTCCACTTGAAGATAAATCGGCCGAGGGGGTCGTACTTCAATATGCGCCCGTTGTTCAGGTCGGTGACGAAGACATTGCCCGTCGCCGGGTCGGTCGCGATCGCGCCGGGTTGAAAGGTCGTGCCGTTATCCTCGTTGTGGTTCTGCCAGATCTGCAGAAGCTGCGGTGGGGTCTGTGCACTTGCCGTTGAGTTGACAAAGACTGCGACGGCTAGACCAATGCAACGCGCGAGAATCCGACTGACGGCCCTACCCATGGTGTGCCCCCCTGGTAACCGACTCCCCCAGATTCGATAAGATTAAATCATATCAGCAACTTCTGTTCCAGCCTCAGACTAACATCTCAACCAAGGGTCTGCAATCCCTTTTTCTCAAAGTGAGAAACTCGGACGAACCGCCGTCAGAGTAGGGGCTCCACGGCCCCCAAGGTCACCGGATCACTCCCTGTAACCCCAGTATTCGCCGTACTCCGGCATCCGCGCGTGACACTCTTCGGCCTGTCGCCGGAGGGCTGGATCCTCCTCGCGGCGCCAGCGGGCGACCCGCTGGTCTGTAATGCGATCTCCGTGGACCTTGTACTCCCTGCTACGGCGCGGATCGTCGCGGGTGACGGCGCCGACCTCCCCGAAG
>Ga0100389_1004689_pt1 | contig 10526 bp, 7 predicted proteins | sample CryGeymeta201513_FD_81537 | JGI IMG/M metagenome (GOLD analysis project Ga0100389, IMG submission 81537) | Groundwater microbial communities from Crystal Geyser aquifers in Utah, USA - Crystal Geyser metaG 2015-13 | ecosystem: Environmental > Aquatic > Deep subsurface > Groundwater | place: USA... | reverse complement strand
TGTAGGGGAGTCCCTTTCTTAATTATGGAGTTTGCAATGCCACAAAAAACTGCACTTATTACGGGTATCACCGGTCAGGATGGTTCCTATCTGGCGGAATTTTTGCTGGAAAAGGGTTATGTCGTTCATGGTATCAAGCGCCGTTCTTCCCTGTTTAACACGGAGCGGGTCGATCATATTTATCAAGACCCCCATGTGGAAGGGGCGAATTTTCATCTGCATTATGGCGATTTGAGTGACAGTTCGAATTTGACGCGGATTATTCAGGAGACTCAGCCCGACGAGATTTACAATCTGGGGGCCATGAGCCATGTGGCGGTGTCATTTGAATCGCCGGAATACACGGCTGATGTTGATGGTATTGGTACTTTGCGGATTCTGGAGGCAATTCGGCTGTTGGGGTTGGAGAAGAAGACCCGCTTTTATCAGGCATCGACTTCGGAACTTTACGGTCTGGTGCAGGAGGTTCCGCAGACGGAGACCACGCCTTTCTATCCGCGCTCGCCATACGGCTGTGCCAAGGTTTATGCCTACTGGCTGACGGTGAATTATCGCGAGTCTTATGGTTTGCACGCCACCAACGGCATCCTGTTTAACCACGAGTCCCCCCGCCGTGGTGAGACTTTTGTGACCCGCAAGATCACCCGTGCCGCGACCCGCATCAAAATGGGTCTGCAGGATAAACTCTTTCTGGGCAATCTGGATGCCAAGCGCGACTGGGGCTATGCCAAGGAATATGTCGAGGCGATGTGGCTGATGCTGCAGCAGGACTCGGGGGACGATTATGTCATGGCAACCAATGAGACCCACTCGGTCAAAGAGTTTGTGCAGGAAACCTTTGCGCTGCTCGACCTCGACTGGGAGCAATACGTCGATTATGACAAGCGTTATGAGCGCCCGACCGAGGTGGACTTGCTGATCGGTGATCCTGCCAAGGCGAAGCGCCAGCTGGATTGGGAGCCTAAAGTCCGTTTCAAGGACCTGGTAAAAATTATGGTCGATGCCGATCTGGTAATGGCCAAACAGGAGCTTGCCTATCAGCAGTCCATCAATGCCTAGCATGCATAAAGACACCAAAATCTATGTGGCCGGTCATCGCGGGATGGTTGGTTCTGCTCTGGTCCGGGCGCTGGCGACCGGAGGCTATCATACCCTGGTGACCCGCACGCGCAGTGAGCTCGACCTGACCTCTCAGGCTGCGGTGCGCGGGTTCTACGCTGCCGAGCAGCCGGATGTTGCCGTCATCGCGGCGGCGCGTGTCGGCGGCATCCATGCCAATAATACATACCCGGCTGAGTTCATGTATGAGAACCTGGCCATCGCGCAAAATACCATCCATGAAGCCTATCGGGCCGGGGTGGGGCGGGTCCTTTTTCTGGGCAGCACCTGTATCTACCCGAAACTGGCGGAACAGCCGATGCGGGAGGAGGCACTGCTCACCGGCCCGCTGGAGCCGACCAATGAGGCCTACGCGATCGCCAAGATCGCCGGACTCAAGCTCTGCCAGTTCTACCGCCGCCAATACGGGGTGACCTATCATTCCGCCATGCCCACCAACCTCTATGGTCCCGGCGATAATTATCACCCGCAGAATTCCCATGTGCTGCCGGCCCTGATCCGCCGCTTTCACGAAGCCCGGGAGACAGCTGCCCCCGAAGTGGCTATCTGGGGCACCGGCACGCCGCTGCGCGAGTTTCTGCACGCCGATGACGCCGCCGCCGGCATCCTGCACCTGCTGCAACTTGAGGATCCGCCCGACTGGGTCAATCTGGGCTGTGGCAGCGAGATTTCCATCGGTGACCTGGCACGGCTGGTCATGCAGGTTACCGGCTACCAGGGTAAGCTCACCTTTGATACGTCCAAGCCCGATGGCACGCCCCGCAAACTGACCGATATTTCCAGCATCAAGGCTACCGGCTGGGCCCCGAAAATTCCGATCGGGGAGGGCGTCGCTCAAGCGTATGCGTCCTACCTGCAGGAAAAAGCACAAGGCAGTCTGCGCGGATAATGCGCACCCGCATTGGTCAGGAGCGGAATAACGCTCTTTCTTATCCTGCTCGGTAGTAAAATTCGACTCGATTTTTGGGATGTTCTAGGCACTGGAGCGGACTACTGCGTCGAGCTCTTCGCGCAGTTGCAGCAGATTGGAGGTGTCACTGCTTTCCGTTTTGTCCATATTCTCGATGTAGAAGGTATCCATCGCGACACCGCGCTCGGTGGCGACCCGTGCAAAGCTGATGTCGAAACCCCGCTTCGAGATCAGCCGGGCGAGTTGAAACAGCAAGCCAACCCGGTCCATCGCCTGCACCTCGATGATGGTGCGTTTGAGGGAGAGTTCGTGATAGACATCGACCGAGGGTGGGAAGGGTGCCGGCAAACGGTCTTTCCTGCTGGATTTTGAGGCCGACTTACGCTCAAACTCTTCGAGCGCGGGCATCAGATCTTGATTCTCAACCAGTGCCTGGCGCAGATACTTTTCGAAGCGTTCTTTTGCTTCGCGGCTGCTGACAGTGCCGCCCCCCGGTTCGATGACGTAGAAGGTATCAATCGAGATATGATCATTGCGGGAAATCGCCTTGGTGCTGACAATGCTGACCCCGGCCAGGGAGAGGGCACCGGCCAACTTGTAAAACAGTCCGGCCCGGTCCCAGGTGACTACATTGACCACGCTCATGCTGAGATCCGCGTCATCGTGCCAATCCACAATCGGGGTTAGTGCGCCGACAGACTCGGTGCGCTGGATCTGGCCCAGCAAGTGGTTCACCATGCGCAGATGCAACTCGATATCCGACTCGTCGGTATTGATGAAGTAGCGCTCCGGCAGCAGGCTGAAATGCGCCTCGATCTCTTCGCTGGAGATGCCTGCTATCTTCCGTTGCAGTATGTCCTGGTGTAACATGTCGATCTTGTCTTGTTGCCTGGTTTGTAGCGTGTGATCGTCCTCAAACTGCTCCAGCGTCCGCATGTAAAGCGTGCGGTGCATCATGTCTTTGTAGCTGTTCCATAATGTGGGGGCTGTGCCGCGCGCATCACAATACGTGTGGGTGTAGAGCAGGCGGAGCTTTTGCGGGTCTTCGATAAATTTTGCGAATGAAGCTGCAGTTTCAGGATCATCCAAATCAAAGCGTTGCCAGAACCGTGCCATTTCCAAATGACTGCGAATAATAAATAAAATTTGTTGCTGTTGATCCTTGGAGATGCCCAACCGGTTGAGAATAGGTTTGGCGATCCGCGCGCCGCTGGTGGCGTGGCCTTTGATCCCCTCCGCCTTGCCGATATCGTGCAGCAGCAGGATGATGTAGAGCAGTAATGGATCGTCGTTTTTGCGCAGCTCCTTTTCGTATTGGGCGTATTGCGGATCGTGTTTACTGAAGACCAGATCCAGGTGTTTGATGGTGTGGAGAACATGGGCATCTGCGGTGTAGCGGTGGTAGTATTCATGCTGCACCATGCAGGTGAGGTGGCCGAACTCAGGCAGATAGCGCCCCAGCACGCCCAGTTCATGCATCTCCGACAGGATTTCATACACTTCACCCGGTGCCCGCAGCAGGGCGCAGAAACTCTTGGCCGCTGCCGGGCTGTTGATGATTGTGCTATCAATCAGGGGCAGCGAGTGACTGATCAAAAAGCGCAAATCCGCGTCGAGGCTGGCACCGAATTGCTGGGCGTAGCGGAAGACCCGAATGAAGCGGACGGGCTCTTGCTCAAACACATGCGGGGAGTCTGCCGAGAGCACCTTGTTGTCCAAACGGAAACCGTCGATGGATTTAACCGGCAGGTGTTGATGGGCACGAAAGGCCTCGCGAAAGCTGATGCGGTTGGTCCGCTCTGCGGCCAGTGCCATCCGCTCCTTTAGCATTGTTGAGGTATTGTAGATGGTGCGGGCCGAGGAATAATACTCCTGCATGAAGGCTTCCACCCGTTTGAAGATGTCCTCCTGTTGGTAGTTGAGTCCGGCTGCGATGCTGGGCTGCTGATCCAGCTGGAGCTTGTCTGTAGGTCGTTTGTTTTGCAGGTGCAGCTCCGTCCGCGTGCGCAGCAGGAAGTCATAAGCCTGTCGCATGGCCCGGCGTTCGTCGGGTCGCAGCAGCTGAGCCCGCACCAGTTCTTTTAATGAGCGGTGGCCGAATTTGATGTAAGCCATCCACAGGATATTCTGGTAGTCGCGCAGCCCGCCGACACCGTTTTTTATGTCGGGTTCCTGCAGGTAAATGCTATCCCCGGCTTTGGCGTGGCGGGCGTTTTCGTCGGCCAGCCGCCGTTGGATGTAGGTGCGCGGATCCTCTTTGCGGCAGTAAGCCGTGAACTTTTTTTGCAGTTTATGATACAGCTGTTCCGAGCCGCAGATGATCCGCGACTCAAGGATCGCATTTTTAGTTTGGATTTCCTTTTTGGCTTCCGCGATGACTTCCTTTGAATTGCGTGAAGCATGGCCCAGCTTGAGCCCCAGGTCCCAGAGCGGATAGAGGATCGCCTCGGCCAGAACCTGCTGAAAGTGTTCCAGTTGTTTGCCGCTGGCCGCATCCGGATACAAAAACATGATATCGATATCACTGTGCGGGTTCAACTCACGCCGACCATAACCACCAGTGGCGAGTATCGCCATCGAGCAGGGGATTGTGCCGTGTTGCGTGGTGTAGAGGTTGAGTGCCGCCAGCAAGAGATTTTCAATCAACACGTCAATCATCGCCGCTCTGGCCTGGCAGACCTGGAGGCCGGAGTCGCCCTTGCGGTGGTAGCGCTCCAGCATGGTGTTTTCGAGCTGCAGGTAACGCTTGTAGGCGGGTAATTGCTGCTCCCGGGGAACGCCCGGCTCAAAGGCCAGGCGTTTTTGCGCATGCTTATGCAGGCGTCGGAAGAGCGGGTTGTCCTGTATCGGCATAGTCTGTGATGAGGGCTAGGGTTCGATCCACTTGCCATGCATCTTGATCAGTTCGATCAGGCGGTCGAGTGCCCCGGCGGCAGGGACGTTGTATTGCACACATTCTTTGCCGACATAGAGATTGATCTTGCCGGGCGCACCGCCGACGTAGCCGAAGTCGGCGTCGGCCATCTCGCCGGGGCCATTGACGATACAGCCCATAATCGCAATCGTCACGCCTTTGAGGTGATTGGTGCGGGAGCGGATGCGTTGGGTGACTTCCTGCAGGTCGAAGAGGGTGCGGCCGCAGCTGGGGCAGGCGACGAACTCGGTTTTGGAGATGCGGGCGCGGGCACCCTGGAGGATGTTATAGGCGAGCGTAGTGGCTTTTTCCAGCAGGGGCTCGCTTTCGACGCTGATCAGGTCGCCGATGCCGTCGCAGAGGAGTGCGCCGGATAGGGTACTGCTCTCGATCAGGCGGTCGGAGAAGTGATCCTTGGGTGCGAGCGTGTTGCCACGGTGGTTGCGGATCCAGATCGGAACATCGGGAATCCAGCATTTGGCGGCCTCTGCCAGTGCCCGGTAGGTGCCGAGTGGATGCAGTGTGTCCCGCGCTTGCGCAGACTTGCCGACTGTGCCGCTGGATTGGTTCATGGCCTCTGACGCGGTAAAGTCTGTGCCCGTAGTGACCATCAAATTGGCACTCCCCATGGTTTTGAGTTGCGCCCCAATCTCCCCGGCGAGCGCCTGCGGGCTGCAATCAATGGCCAGGTTAAAGCCTTTGTCACGACAGAATTGCAGTAGTTCGGTCACATAGAAAGCATCCTGCTGGCTGAGTTGTTGGAGCAGGGTGATACCCGCCAGCCCCTCCGGCCAGCTGTAGGCGACGAGATCGGAGAGGTCCAGCTGCTCCAGTTCGAGCACGAAGCATTGCACGACGCTGTGCAGCGCGGCATGGAGGCTGCTGAAGGCAACCAGGTCGCTCCCGTTTGCAAGCACGAGGTGGAGACCTTCGATTTTGGCATCTTTGAATTTCGTCTGGGTGGCGCAGACCTCGCGGATGATGGCCGGGTATTCCGCAATCGGATGCTGTGTTTTAACGATGACGGCGGGCACGCTTTCGCCGCCAATCCGGCTCGCCGGACCGAGTTCAATCACGCGGGTTCCGCGTTTGCGAAATGCAAACGGGTCGATGCTGTCGCGGGTGGTTTCACCGGGCGGCTGGGCCTCCTGCCGCTGCCAGAGGGCCATGGCTTTTGCGGCCAGATCCTGTGCCACCGGAATTTCGTGGACGGGATCTTCGGTTAGCGAGACGCGGATGGTATCGCCCAGGCCGTCGTAGAGCAGGGTGCCGATGCCGATGGCACTTTTGACGCGGGCGTCTTCGCCGTCGCCGGCTTCGGTCACTCCGAGGTGGAGGGGATAGTCCATGCCCTCCTGGTCCATGCGGGCCACGGCCAGGCGGTAGGCCTCGACCATCACCTTCGGGTTGCTGGCCTTCATGGAGAGGCAGATATCCTGATAGCCGTGGCTCTCGGCGATGCGGATAAACTCCAGCGCGCTCTCCACCATGCCGAGCGGGGAGTCGCCGTAACGGTTCATGATACGGTCGGAAAGTGAACCATGGTTGGTGCCGATGCGCATGGCGCGGCCGAGCTCTTTACAGCGCAATACTATCGGCGTGAAGGCCTCGTGCAGACGCGCCAGTTCAGCTGCATAGTCGGCGTCGCTATACTCCTTTACTGCAAACTTTTTCTTGTCGGCATAATTGCCCGGATTGATGCGCACTTTTTCCACATGCTTGGCCGCTTCCATCGCGGCTGTGGGCAGAAAGTGGATGTCAGCAACCAGCGGGACATCGCACCTCGCCGCCCGCAATTGCCTGGCAATTTCCCCCAGCGCCTCAGCGGCTTTTTTATTTGGCGCGGTGATGCGAACGACTTCGCAGCCGACTTCGGCCAGTGCGAGGGACTGCCGCACGGTGGCCTCGACGTCCAGCGTGTTGGTTGTGGTCATCGACTGCACCCGGATCGGGTTGTTGCCGCCTATACCGACGTGACCAACTTTGATTTCGCGCGAGGCCCGGCGTTTGGCAATAAAGCGCGAGCGGCAATATGTCAGATCCTGGCTGTCAAATGTGGATGGCATGGCAGGCAGCAACAGCTAGAAGCGGGGCATAAAAATTCCTTTCGAGCCGAGCAAGGCATTTGTGTTCGGATCGCGAATCTCGCAACTGGCGTAATTGTCACTGCCGCCCAGCTCCGACTGAATCCGGAGGTAGGCCCGCGCCACGTTGAGTGCTTCCTGCGCGTAATCGATTTCAGCCAGATCTCTCGTCCGTGTAGGCCACTGCAGGATGAGTGTGTCTTCACCCAGCTCAATCAGCGGCGTATGGTAAGCCCTCAATAACCAGCGGCGCAACTCGGTGATCAACTGCTGCTCATAATCGATGGCGCGGGGGTTCTTTTTTGCCTCCGGGTATGTCACCGTATAGGCCTTGCCGTGGGTGTTCGCAAACCATCGGTCAAAGTTGGTGGCGTCGAGTTGAACCGCCATCTCAATGCCGCCGGTTTTGCCATAGACATAACCGTTTTCAGAAAAGTTAATGACCGATAAAATCTGACCGGATTGAAAGGCAATTTCTCCGAAAATGCGGTCCCGGAATTTCAAATTAACGACCCGATCGACAGTAATTTCCAGCGATTCCGGCCAGAGTGTGGAGCGTTGGCAGAAAGTACTCCAGTCCAGGTTTTCCGGCTCGGGCTCGGGCTCCGGTTCGGGCTCCGGTGCCGGCGGCTCCGGTTCGGGTTCGACCATCACCACCGGTTCCGGCTCGGGCAGCGGCTCGGGCGCAGGTGGCAACATGGATGGCCGGAGTTGGATGCCGGTAAGCTCGCGGAGCTGTTGCGCCAGCCCAGACTGCTCGTCAATGCGGGCCCAGGTGAAGAGGATAAACAGAATGGCTCCGAAGACGACAAACAAAGCAGTCGTCACCCACAGGATTCTGGATTCGGAGCGTTTATGCGCTCTTTTTTTTGTTGTATTGGGCATCGCTCGGTTGGTGTTTATTTTAAGCTACAGGAGCAGTCGTAGAATGATAAAACAGGTTTTTAAAGTGTAATCGCCCCGGTCAGCAAGAGAATCAGCAACTGCAGGCAACCAATAATGAAGCCCAGCACGGCACCCAGTCGTTCGATGGTGCGAAACTCGCGCTTGGCGACCTGATTGACGATGGCTTCCAGCCGCTCCAGGTCAAAGGCGGCGATATTGTCTTCGATCATCTGTTTTAAATTAACAGAAGCCTCAAATTGTGTTGCCACTTTCTCCATCAGGGGGCCGGCCTCTTCCTGCATGGCCGCAGCGGCAATGACTTCAAATTTGGCGAGCGTGTGCTGATTGATAAAGCCGCCGAGCAAAGGGATGGACTGCAACTGCGGACCGATCTTCTCCCAGACCAGTTTATGCGAGGCCTCTTGCAAATAGGGGCCGAGATCGATTTTGCGGATCTCGTGCACGATCATGTGCTGCTGCATGATCTCACCTTCAATGATTTCCGCCGCTTCACTGGCCAGTTGCTGCTGGCGGCGGGGGATCAGGCCCTGCCATTGCCACAAAAAAAGACGCATCGGCTGGCGCGGATGAAACAACATCTGGATCGCAACCCAGTTCGTCAGCCAGCCGATGGCAGCAGTGATGCAGGGTGTGAGGATAAGGAAGATGCTGGCAGCCATGATGGAGCGGGAGTTGATTTGTGGCAGTTCGTTGCTAGTCTGTGCAGACTATGGGAAACAGGTCAATATCAAGCCCGTTGATTCGCCCAACCCGTCACGGACTCTGGTGTGAAGCCGGAGGATTTTACATCGATCCCTGGCGGCGGGTGGACCGTGCGCTGGTGACGCATGGCCACAGTGACCACGCGCGCTACGGGATGGGCACCTATTTGACGGCGGCTCCCGGCGTGGGCGTGGTGCGTGAGCGGGTGGGCCAGGCGGCGCGGATTGAAGGTCTGCCCTTCGGTGAGCGGCGCCGGATAGGCGACGTGCTGGTCTCGTTCCACCCGGCCGGGCACCTGCTGGGCTCCGCACAGATCCGGGTCGAACATCGCGGTGAGGTCTGGGTGGTGACGGGCGATTACAAGACACAAGCGGATATTTCCTGCGAAGCTTTTGAGCCGATACTGTGTCACCACCTGATCACCGAGGCCACCTTCGGACTGCCGGTTTACCACTGGCCGGAGCCGGACCGGGTTTTTCGTCAGATCAACCAATGGTGGCAGGATAATCAGGCCGGGGGGCGAACCAGCATCCTCTTTGCTTATGCTCTCGGTAAAGCCCAGCGGCTACTCTGTGGACTCGACGCCTCGATCGGTCCGATTGGGGTGCACGGTGCGGTGGCAAAGCTCAATGCCCACTACCGCGCAGCTGGTTGTCCTTTGCCGGAGACGTTGCCGGCCAATGCCACGACCAAGCCGCTGCTGCAGGGGCGTGGCTTGATCGTGGCCCCCGGTTCGACCCAAAATACGCCCTGGATCCGCCGCTTTGCGCCTTACTCGCTGGGCTTTGCGTCCGGCTGGATGGCGGTGCGCGGGGCGCGCCGGCGCCGGGCGCTGGACCGGGGCTTTGTGGTCTCTGACCACGTTGATTGGCAGGGGATTCTGGCTACAGTCGGAGCCAGTGGCGCGTCAACTGTCGGGGTGACTCATGGCTACGCCGATGCACTGGTGCGCTGGTTGCGGGAGGAGCGGGGCCTGCAAGCTTGTGCAGTCCCGACGCGCTTTGGCAGCGCAGCGGATCAACCGGACTAGTGGTCCTGTAACTCTTGAATTGTCAGTTGATTGGAGAACCCTTCGTAATCGGCATCCTCTGTGATGCGCTCGCTCTGTATGGAATTTGCATCGAATGAAAGGCCGTCCGGTTCGACTTCAACCGTGATCACCTCGCGGATTTGGGAAATGATATTTGCATCATCATTCCCGGTCCGACTTTGCTAAACTACTCAAGGCAAGCGATCTCAAGACCCACGACCTCGTCTGGACGGACGGAGATTCCCCGTTTGCAAGCCGCTCAACGGCACCGCCTACCCGAAGGCTGGTCCACGCCCCCGCCGCTGGCATACGCGAGGTGTTCAAAAGGTATTCCGTCACCTTCAACTTCTCGACGATACATCTCTCTTTTCCCGGCAGTTCCATTGATCTGCATCATTTGGAAACGGTTGTTTTTGCCAATCAGAAATTGAGTTTCGCGCTCACCCCCACCAAGGAACCCATCCAACTCCAATCGTAGCGAGCGGCTTTACGCCGCTTCTCGCCCTCCTTCATCCCCGACGATCAAGGCCGCGTCATCAGCTCCGACACCAACATGGGCGGCCTCGTCAACCGCGCCGCCTTCAAAAAAATTCAGCCCCTCTTCGCCAAAGGCGAAACCCAGGGAACGCCGATCTCCAGATCGGCCCCCGCAGATCAGCAAAACTCCCCCCCTTACCAAGGAGGGGTGCCCCACCGGGGCGGGGTGGTTGGAATTTAAAGGAGGTTGGAATTTAAAGGACACCCATATATATTCGGCAGCACCGCACCCGGCAACCGCCGCCAGGAATCCGCCTTCATTCCTTTTACCTGCAAAACCGACGCATGGTGGCAGGAGAAACGGCGAGGTAGAAAATAATTGCA
>Ga0100389_1004679_pt1 | contig 10531 bp, 9 predicted proteins | sample CryGeymeta201513_FD_81537 | JGI IMG/M metagenome (GOLD analysis project Ga0100389, IMG submission 81537) | Groundwater microbial communities from Crystal Geyser aquifers in Utah, USA - Crystal Geyser metaG 2015-13 | ecosystem: Environmental > Aquatic > Deep subsurface > Groundwater | place: USA... | reverse complement strand
CTCGATCTGGATGAAGATCGGGTGGTGCCCAGGATGCGAGTCGGAGAAGCGCCTCACCTCGGCCAGGCAGTCCAGGAAGAGATCGCAGGTGGAGAGGGGATCGGCCACGCCGATGTGGAAGACGTGCCAGCGGTGACCGAGCCTGTCCCAGTGCAGATCGAGCTCGATCTGCCGAACCCCCTCGTCGGCGAGCTGCACCCCCAGGGGTGACATGGTGTAGTCCCAGTCGTCGCCGTAGACCTCGGGCCGGATGTGGTAGCTGTTGTGCGTGCCCTCGGCCTGGAGCTGGTTCAGCGCAGCACGTCGTCGAGGGGATGGCTCACGTCACCGACCAGGCGCGGCGCGAAGCCACCGTCGTAGGGCGGCGGCGCAGCGTCGACCGCCGAGTCCGTCACGCTCGCGTCGGTCATGCCGGCGTCCACGGCCGAGGCGTCGGAGCCGGCGTCGGGTGAGCTCCCGCCGCCAGCGCAACCGAAGACGAGGAGCAGCGCAAAGGGGAGCGCGAAGGGGAGTGGAAAGGATGGTGGCGAATTCACCGGCTGATCATCACCGATTCGTCGGCGGTGCTGGGTGTCGACTCCCCCTTGGCCGGTCTCGAATCCACTGTTCCACTCGAACACCCTCATGAACGTATGCTCCGGGATAGAACGCCGAGAACGTGGGAGACCCTGCTTTGCGCAGGTGGGTATCGGACGCCAGCGCCGATCCTGTAGGGCTCTTGCTACGACTTGCGGGCGATGAGCAGGCGCTCGCCGCGATAGAAGAGGGCAGGCCACGGGGAGCGACCGACGGATCGTGCCCAGTCGACGTTGTCGGTGTCGCCCAGCCGCTCGAAGCCTGCGCCCTCGGCCAGCGCGCAGGCCTCGGCCTGGCTCATGGCGCCGACCAGCTCCTCGCCGAGCGCGCGGAAGCCGAGGTGGACCGCGTCGAGCAGCAGAGCAGGCAGGCCTGGGAGCAGCTCGGGCACGACGTAGGTGAACAAGAGCGCGCTCCCGCTCGCGGCACGCCTTCCGAGGACGTCCGCGGTCGCGCGAGCGGCGGGAGCGGGCAGGTACATGGTGACGCCCTCCCACAGGAAGAAGGTCGAGCGCGTGGCGTCGTGCCCCGCGTCCGCGAGCACGCGCCCTAGATCGTCCTGGGCGAAGTCCACTCCGACGAAGCGCAGCTGCGGCGGCGTCTGGCCCAAGGCGCGGCGCTTCGTGCGTTGCGTGTCGGGGTGATCCACCTCGAACACGGGCACGTCGACCAGCTGCGGCAAGCGGAGCGCGCGCGCGTCGAGACCCGCGCCGAGGATCACGATCTGCTCACAGGCGCTCTCGAGCAGCGCGGCGTCGAGGGCCGCCGTGCGCAGCGCCATGTGATCGACCGTGCCGCCAGAGACGACGCGCAAGAGCGTCTGGGCGAAGGGTAGCTCTCGCGCGCGCGTGAGCGTGGACAGGGGCTGCGGCAGGAGACGCTCCGCCCACTCGTCGCGAGGCATGCCGGGCACGCCGATGCCACGCGCCACGGAGACGGCGGCCGCCGTGAGGCTCGGCCAGCCTTCACGCATGGACGGCCTCGGTCCCGATTCGGCTCAACTCCGCGCGCAGAGCCTCGACGACCTCCGTCGTGGCCCGCCGCGCGCCCGGAAGCGCGGCCATGTGCACCCAGCCGTGGGTGAGCCCGGGGTGCTCGAGGTGTCGTGTGCGCACGCCCGCGCGCGCGAGCGCCTCGGCGTAAGCGCGGCCCTCGTCGCGCAGCGGATCGAAGCCGGCGGTGACGACGAGGTGCGGAGGCAGCCCCGCCAGGGACTCGGCGAGGAGCGGTGAGATGCGCGGATCTTCGCGGGGTGCGCCATAGGCGTTCATGAAGAAGTCGATCCGGTCCTGATCGAGCAAGAAGCCTTCACCAAAGAGCCGGCGGGAGGGCGCGCGACTCTGCATCTCCGTGGACGGATAGAAGAGCAGCGCCAGCTCGGGGGCGAGCTCTTGGCCACGGCACTGCTGGGCGACGACCGCCGAGAGCGTTGCGCCCGCGCTGTCCCCGGCGACGACCACGCGCTGTGGGTCTGCGCCGAGCTCCTCGGCGCGGGAGACGAGATCCCGAAACGCCGCCAGCGCGTCATCGACCGCCGCGGGAAAGGGATTCTCGGGCGCGAGGCGGTAATCGACCGCGGCCACGCACACGTCGGCCTCGCGAGCCAGGCGTCGACACAAGGCGTCGTGCGTGTCGAGATCTCCGATCACGTAGCCGCCCCCGTGGAGGTAGACGAGCAGCGGCAGCTTCGCGTGCAGGCGGGGCCAGTACACCCGCGCACGAAGGGGATGTGCACCACCGGCGACCTCGAGGTCGCGCACCTGAGGCAAGGCCGGCCCCGGTCGGTCGATGGCGGCGAGGGAGTGGTGGTAGTCGGCCCTGTCCTGCGCGAGCGTGAGCGTCCGAAGCGAAATAAACTGATCGCCTTCCTGCGTCGAGGCGCCCCGCTCGCAAGGCGCGAGGAGCGAACATACCGCGGGTATGCGAGCGACGAGCAACGCAGCGAGCGGGGATGGATCGGCGCAGGAAGGCCAGTTTATTTCGCGCCGGACGCTGAGCGTGCCCGGGAGCGGTCGCCCCGTCAGCGGCGCGAGACGAAGGGTCAGCGCCATCAGGCGACAGGCCAGCTCCATGTGAGGCTCGAGCGCCTGACCCTCGATGGTCAGCGGCCGACCGATCAGACGACGCACGGCGGACTCGGGGAGCGCGAAGAGGCGCTGAGCCAGACCGGCCTCGAGACGCGCGCGGAGGGCAGACATGCCAGACATCAGGCCCGCTTCTAGCACGTCACGGCGGTTGCACCCGAGGGCCAAGAACACTGGTCACGTTCCCGGCCTCGGGTGCGCCCTTCGAGGGGACGCGAGCTCAGAGGGCGCAGACGATGCCGTCGGGTACGCAGCTGAAGCCCGTGCCGGGAGGACCGCAGACGAAGCAGCTCTCGCCGGCGGCGCAGCCCGTCGTGCGGCAATCGACGGCCGGCTCGGCGCAGGTGCCGCGGGTGGCGACGTCCGTGCCGTTGAGGTTGGCGATGCAGGCGTTGTCGTAGTCTCGCCCGTCGCAGCCGCAGACGGGGAGGTACTCGCGGGTGCAGGAGGAAGGCCGCGCCGTGCAGGTGCCGAGGCCGTCCGCGGCACCGCAGCTCACGCCACTCGGGCCGCCGTAGTCGCAGTACTCACCGGACGCACAGGTGGCGCCGATGAAGCCTCCGCAGGTCCTGCCAGGGCACGCCGCGTGCTCCGCCTGGCAGGTCGCCATGTCCATGAAGATGCTGTCGCAGTCGGCACCGACGCAGCCACAGCCGATGATGCTCTGGCAGCTCGTTCCGTTCCAGGCGTAGCCGAAGAAGCCGTCGCACACCCCGCCATCACCCTGCGCGTCCTGCGCGACGCAAGGTCCAGGCATGGGACAATCGAAGACGGGACAGCCAGCGCCCGCGGGGCTGCAGAACATGCTTCCATCGCAAGGGTTGTCACAGCAGATGTCCGAGGGTGGGCAGGCCGTGCCGTCCGCGCAGGTGGGAGGCGGCGGACAGTCGACCAGGGAGCAGTCGAGGGCGGGACAGCTGCCGTCGGGCCCACCGCAGAACTCCTCGCCACAGCAGCCCATGCAGCAGCCGGCGGAACCGTCGCACGGCTCACCCCCACAGACCGGAGGCGGCGGACAGTAGATGTCCGGGCAGCCGTAGGGACCCGCGCAGAATTCTTCGCCCGGCGCGCAGCCATAGCAGCAGAGTTCACCCGCGCCGCATGTCTCACCACCGCAAGTGGGTGGCGGCGGCGGACAGGCGAGACGCGGACAGGTTCCCTCGAAGCCGCCGCACGAGGGCCGACCCTCACAGTCCGTGCAGCAGGCCTGGCCCACCGCGCAGGTCAGGGACCCGCAGGTGTTGCCGCCATCGACGCCGCCGTCGGGAGGCGGGGCCGGGTACGGAGCGGTGGTCCCGCAACCCGCCAAGCCGAGCAGGAAGACTGCGCCGAGCGCGGAGCCGATTCTGAAGTGCGTGGGTGTCGTGTTCATGGTCTTCCTTGGGGCCCGAGGGGCTTCATCGTGGGTGGTGGGGCGCTGCCGTTCACAGACCGCAGAGGGTGCCGTCGGGGATGCAGCTGTGGCCGGTGCCGGGCGGACCGCAGACGATGCAGCTCTCACCGGCCGCGCAGCCCGTCGTGCGGCAGTCGGTCACGGGCGCGGCGCAGGTCCCGTGGCTCGAGACGTCCGTGCCCGCGGCATGGGCGACGCAGGCATTGACGTAGTCGGCGCCGTCGCAGCCGCAGACGGGGTCGATCAGACTCGGACACTCCGCAGGTCGTGGCGTGCACACGCCGCCGCCGTCGTCCGCGCCACAGCTCGCGCCACCCGCGCTGTCGTACAGGCAGTACTGCATCGCGCCGCAGGCCACGCCTCCGAAGCCACCACAGAACGCCCCGGCGCAGGCGGCGTGGGCGTCTCGACATGCGCCGAGGTCCATGTAGGTGCTGCCGCAGTCCGTGCCCACGCAGGAGCAGCCTGTGATGCCCTCGCAGCTCGAGCCGTTCCAGGCGTAGCCGAAGAAGCCGTCGCAGGGTCCACCGTCGCCCTGCGCGTCCTGAGCGACGCAGGGGCCGGGAATCGGGCATTCGAAGATCGGACACGCCCCGGTGCCTTCGCAGAACTGACTGCCATCGCAGTCGTTGGTGCAGCAGAGCTGGCCCGGCCCGCAGACGTCACCGCCACAGCTGCCCCCGTCCGACGTGCTGCCATCCGTGGCCGCGTCCACGCCGCCGTCCTCGGTCTGCACGGTGCTCGTGGCGCAGCCCCCGACCAGCAGGAAGAGCGCGCCGAGTCCGCAGGTGGCGGCAGAGGTCCAGGTCGAGCGTGAGCGGATCATCGTCATCCTTCGTTCCTCGAGGAGTCCTTCGTGAACGATCCTCCGGTCTGGGTAGAGCAAGGCATGTGCCAGCGACTTCTGGCACAGAACGGCACAGATCGACAGCCATGGAGCCCACCCGCACGCCCGCGCCGATGGTAGACTCGCGCCATGCGAACGGGAATCGTGCTCTCGGGTGGAGGCGCGCGCGGCGCCTACGAGGTGGGCGTCGTCGCGGGCATCATCGACGTGTTGAAAGAGGAGGGGCTCGACCGCTCGCCCTTCGACATCTTCACCGGCACCTCCGTCGGCGCGATCAACACGACCTGGCTCGCCGCCCACGCCGACCAACCGGACATGAACATCGAGGGGCTGGTCGCGGAGTGGCGCGGCCTCGCGCTGCACAAGCACATCCGCTTCGATCCGCTGCGCTTCTTCACGGGCAACAAGCTGGGACCGTGGATGGCGCGCCTGCGCGGGGAGCACGGCGAGCGCTGGGGTCGCTCCATCCTCGATCCGCGCGCACTCGAGGAGATCGTGGAGCGGCGCATTCCCTACCATCGGCTGCGGCGCAACGTGCAGTCCGGGGATGTGCAGGCGTTGATCGTCGCCGCCCTCGAGGTGGGCAGCGGTCGCACCACGCTCTTCGCCGATGTCGCGGACGACTACACGTTCACGGCGTCGCTCGATCCGCGGCGCCAGGCGCTCCACCAGGAGATCACGGCGCGCCACGTGCTCGCCTCCGCCGCCATCCCCCTGCTCTTCCCCTCGCGACGCATCGGTGAGCGCTACTACTGCGACGGCGGCGTACGCTTCAACACGCCCATCGCACCCGCCATCCGCGCCGGCGCCGACCGCCTCGTGGTCATCTCCCTGCTCTTCGAGAACGAGATCGTGCGACTCGAGCCTGGCGGCGCGGGCGGCGAGATGGAGGCGGCCTACCCCAGCCCGATCTTCCTGCTGGGCAAGATCATGAATGCGCTGCTGCTGGATCCCGTGAAGTACGACCTCCAGGTCCTGGAGCGCATGAACTGACTGCTCGGCACGCTCGAGGAGACCCTCGACGCGGGTGAGATGAAGCGCCTACGCGACGTCATGCGCGAGACCCGAGGCGTGCCCTACCGCAGACTCGATGCGCTGGAATTCCATCCATCCCAAGACATCGGCGATCTGGCTTCCGCCTATGCACGGCAGCTCGATCTGCGCAGCCTGCCAGCAGCCGTGTTCAGCGGCGCCGCCCATTTCCGCGGCACCATGGAGTCGGACCTGCTATCGTTCGTGCTCTTCGACGGCGGCTTCGCGGACAAGCTCATCGCCTTGGGTCGCAAGGATGCGCACGCTCATGCCGAGCGCATCCGCGACTTCTTCGCAGTCAGCTGACGCGCCCGAGGGCGCGCCTGTGCCCGGTTGCGAGCGCGCTGTCGATGCCCGAGCCCACTCCCCGTCGACGAAGACGGACGCCCATGCGCCCCGCGGACGGGGTCGACTTCAGAGATTCGGTACGGGGCAGCGAATCGGTCGCGCGCTGTCGGTGGCGGGCAAGGTCATGCGCGGCCTGCGAGGCGCGGCGTGGGCCAAGCTGCGGCGAATGGCGCGATCCCCGACGTGCGACAAGAGCGCGGCGATGGCCTCGCGAATGGGCGGTCCGTCCTCGATGGTGATGGCGTCCGGGCGCTGCGCGCGGATGTCCGCGAGGACGCCATCGCCGCCCGTGGCGAGGAAGTCGCTGGTGACGAGCGTGAGCGTCTCGTCCGGCCGAATCCGTCGGCCTCCTTCGCGCGTGAGCGTGACCTCGAGCGTGCTCGCGCCTTCGTCGGGGCCGGCGCATCGGGCGCGAACGTTCACGCCCGAGAGCAGCAACACACCGTGATCGCTCCCGAGGTTCCGCCGCACCAACTCCGTCAGCTCGGCGCCCGTGATGCGCACGCTGGCGTAGACGTTGTCGAAGGGAAAGGACTCGTAGAGCGAGCCATAGGTCAGCGGCCCCGCGGGCCAGTCGGCGCGCACGCCGCCGCCGTTCAAGAGCCCGACGTCGGCGCCGGGATGCGCCTCGCGCATCAGGTCGGCGAGCAGGTCCCCGAGAGGCGACTCCGCGAGGTAGCTGCTGGTGATGGGCTCACTCAACGTCGCGCCCAGGCTGCGCTCCCTGGACTCGCGCGCGTGCTCCAGATCGGGTGCGAGTGCCGTGAGCAGCGCGGCGTCGACGACCACGGGCCGACCCTCGTACTCCCCAGGCGTACACTCGGGCACGGGCGTGTTCGGATCCTGGCAAAGATCCTGAGGCGCGAAGACGTGCGCGGAGGCCACATGACCCGTCGTGCGATCGACCTCGATATCCACGCGTCCGAAGGCGCGCCCGTAGGCGTAGGACTCGAGCACGACCACGCCGTTCACGCGATGGGCCACGCCTCGATGCGTGTGGCCCGCGACGATCACGTCCACGAGCCCAGCGGGCAGCGCGCGCGCGACCTCGAAGATCTCGTCCTCGGCCTCGCAGCTCGAGAGGTCGTCCGCGTTGCTGAAGTCGTGGCAAAACCCGCCGGCGTGGGCCAACACCACGATGACCTCGGCGCCGGCCTCGCGCAGCGCGCGCGCACGAGTCGTCACCGTCTCCACGATCGGCGCCATGGCCAGATCGGCGACGTTGGCGTGTAGCGTGGTGCCGAGGGTCTCCTTCGTGGTGACGCCGACCAGGCCGACCTTCACCCCCCCAGCGTCGATCATCACCGTGGGCGCAACGTGGGGCCAGTCGATACCCGCGCCCGTCGCGGCCACGCGCAGGTTGGCCGAGAGCAGGGGGAAGTTCATCTCGGCGGCGCGCGCGAGCAAGGCGCCTCGCGGATCGTCCTCGGGCGACTCGGGCGTGGCTGCCGGACCCACGGGGCCGTAGTCGAACTCGTGATTGCCGATGGTGGCCGCCGTGTAGTGCAGCGCGTCGTAGGCACGCACCACGCTCGCACCCTCGACCAGGTTGGACTCGAGCGTGCCCTGGAACATGTCACCGCCATCGAGCAGGAGCATGGCGCCGTGGTCCGCGTCTCGCGCCGCGCGCAGGTTCGACAGGAAGCCGCTCAGCACGGCCGTGCGCGCGAGGTGACCGTGCAGATCGTTCGTGCCCACGATGGACAGGGTGACGAAGTCGGGCTCCGGTGGCGGAACCTCGGCGAACGCGACCTGGACGGGAGGCGGCGTGGCCGCGATGGGCGCGGCGGTCGTGGAGCCGCCACAGGCGGAGAGAAGGAGGGCGAAGAGGAGCGTGCGTGCGTTCACGCAAAAGGCGTATCAGCCCGCGGACGCCTCGCCAATGCGCACGTCGAAAGCACGCCTCAGGTCGCCCGGATCCGCGCCCACGAGACGCCTCAGCGTGACGCCGTCGGCGCACACCCGCTCGCCGACCTTCAGCGCGTGGGTCAAGACGACGATGTCTTCGTCGATCACCCCGACGGGCGACGTGAGGACCTCGAGCCGCTCTCCGGCCAGAGCGCCGGAGCGAAACGTCAGCTTCTCCGCCACCGGCGCCAGGGAGAGCGCCGGCAGGCCCGCTTCGACCAGGACGCGCGACGTGGCCTCGTCGCAGAAGTCCACGTAGGCCGGGTGATTCACGTGATCGAGCGGGTCCATCCACGTGTACCAGACGTCGAAGGCGAAGCGACGCTCGGGACCCGACGCCGGCCGCCACGCAGGCAGAGTCGCGGTCGTGCCGTCCTCGCGCTCGGGAAAGGCTGCGACCAGCTCGGGCCGCGCGCGCACGGGCTTGTGTTCGGGCCCGACGTGGACCCACTCCTGCGTGCCCGTGGCCACGGGCGCTGCCCCAAACGCCAGCCTGACCTCGCGCGTGCACAACGTGCCGCGACGCATGCGCCGGATCCAGGTCTGCGCCTCGAGATCCTCGCCGTAGGTCGCCTCCGCGTGATGCACGACGAGCATGGAGCGCACGACGAAGGCCGTGTCGCCCTCGCGGTAGCGCTGCGGCGGCCAGCCAGCGCGAGTCGAGCCCTCGAGCGCGACCTCCTGAAACGCACGCCACACATCGCCCGCGCGCGCCGCGTTGCGCGCGGAGAACGCCTGCCGCGGGATGCGCAGAGGAAACTCGTACAGGTCGGGGCTCATGGCCTCGCGGTGTACGCGTTGCCGCCCCATGCGTCCACAGCGGGCCCTCAGCCGCGCGCGGGGCGACCGTCGATGCGGGTGCGGATCTCGCCCCTCACCAGATCCTTCACGCCATTGGACGCCAGGAAGTCCTGCGGGAAGTGCGAACCAGGGTTGCTGACGGCGTCGAGCTTCGCGAGCTGCGCCTCCGTGAGCGTCACCTCGCCCGCGCCGAGCACGTCCTCGATCTGCGCGACCTTGCGCGCGCCGACGATGGGAATGTAGCGGTAGCCCTGCGCCTTCACCCAGGCCACGGCGACCTTGGCCGAGGTCACGCAGAGCTCGTCGGCGACCTCGTCCACGGCGCGCGCGATGCACAAGGCCTGCTCGCTCGTGCGCCCGCGCGACTCGTTGCTGCCACGCCGCAGCGAGTCTCCGTCACCACCGCCGCGTGTGTATTTGCCCGTGAGCACGCCCGCACCGAGGGGCGCCCAGCCCACCACGCCGAGCCCGAAGTATTCGGCCATGGGCATCAGCTCGCGCTCCACCGTGCGCTCGAGCAGGCTGTACTCCACCTGCAATCCGACGAAGGGCGTCCAGCCGCGCAGCTCGGCCGCGACGTTGCTGGCCGAGACGATCCAGGCGGGCGTGTCGCTGACGCCGACGTAGAGCAGCTTGCCTGCGCGCACCAGATCGTCGAGACCGCGCATGGTCTCCTCGAAGGGCGTGTAGTCGTCCCAGGCGTGCACCCAGAGCAGGTCGATGTAGTCCGTGCCCAGGCGCTTCAGGCTCGCCTCGACGGAGCGGACCAAGTTCTTGCGCTGGTTGCCCGCGCTGTTGGGATCGGCGTGATCCATGGCCAGGGTGTACTTTGTCGCCAGCACCGTGCGATCGCGGTCGCGGGCGGCAAGCCAGGAGCCGACGATCTGCTCCGTCTGGCCGCCGTGGTATTTGTTGGCCGTGTCGAGGAAGTTCCCGCCCGCCTCCGCGAAGGCGTCGATCACCTTGTGGCTCGTCGCCTCGTCCGCTCCGAAGCCCCACTGGTCTCCGAAGCTCATGGTCCCGAGACAGATCTCCGAGACCCTCAAGCCCGACTTGCCCAACATCCGATAGCGCAGCGCCATGTGGCCTCCTTCTCGGCCGGAGACCCTGGGGCCTGGCGCCGGAGATCGCAAGAGTGGCGCCCGTCGTGCGTGCTACCGCGCGCCCAGAGCGAGGGACACCCTCCCGGAACGTGTCAACGGGTTTGAGACAGTGATGATGAGAAATCCATGAAGCGATTGCTGTTTGGTAGGCCGCGTCGATGGAAAGACTGAGGGTGTGGATGCGGTCGTCGCCGGAGGGGTCTGGCTGCACGCTCGGAGCGCATGAGGGGAGCACGGGGAGCGCCTGAACGAAGGGCTCGAGTGTGGGAGCGTCCGATCGGAAGCTGGCGTTATCACAAGACCCGCTCCTGAAAGAGGATGCCATGCTCGAGATCGTGCCTGACCGAGACGCTTCCGCCGCCTGCGATCGCTCGGCTACGGGAACTGACGGACCTCGTGCCCCGGACGTCTGGGCGCGGAAGTCCGGCGCTGGACCGCG
>Ga0100389_1004676_pt1 | contig 10536 bp, 8 predicted proteins | sample CryGeymeta201513_FD_81537 | JGI IMG/M metagenome (GOLD analysis project Ga0100389, IMG submission 81537) | Groundwater microbial communities from Crystal Geyser aquifers in Utah, USA - Crystal Geyser metaG 2015-13 | ecosystem: Environmental > Aquatic > Deep subsurface > Groundwater | place: USA... | reverse complement strand
GACCCGTTCAACGAGTAAGGCGCGTTCTATTGCAAGTGGTGGGGCGAGCGTGACCACTACCGGCGCGGAGAGTTGCAGGCGCCGGATCTGCTCCAGACAGGACTTCAAAAGCCGCTCCGCTTCGTGGATGGGAACGTGGTCATCGTAGAACGTGTTCAATAAATCCAGAATCACATAGGGATGGGGCAGAGAGGGAGTCGTCCCCAGCAGTGTGTTCATCTCGTAGCAAGTAAAGGCGCGCCGGCCAAACAGGCGATTGGCAGCCGTGCGGATATCCGTAGTCTTTCTACCCAGCAAAAGCGCGACCCGGCGAGGCTGGTAGCGATTGCCTCCATCCAGGATGGTGACCGGTCCGCGCAGGCCAAGTTCCGCGATCAGGGTCATGCTTTCTGCGCGGGCAGAGTCCGCGCCACACAGAACGATCAGTTTGCCAGTTTGAAGGACAGGGAGGAGATTCATGCTGGAAGATTAACATCACCCCAAAAAAACAAATAGCCCCCATCCGGGTAAAAGATGGGGGTGATTTGGGGGTACTGGATATGGGGAGATGCGAACGGGGTGGGCTACTCCTGCCGATCCCAGGCGCTGAAATCCCAATTCGCCAACAGGACACGCAGTTCCGTACGTTTGGTAAGGTGGAATTTTTGCAGGGCGGTCCCGATGCGATCTTTTACCGTTTCCGGGGAAATGTTCAGGCGCGCCGCGATCTCGCGGTTGGTATATCCCAGACAGGCCAGCGCGGCCACATCCTGCTCGCGCGGCGAAAGCGACTCCCATTTTTTGAAGAGTCGGTCGTTGGAGACATATTGAGTCAGGCCGGCGGTCAGGAGTTCAGGGATCAATTCGTGTTCAGGACGACCCTCATCAGAAGCCAGCGTGGCGAGCGTGACCTGGAAACTGTCGCTCACATCCACGTGGTAGGTGCGGGGGCCGGACGTCTGGCGCAAGCCTATCAGGTACAGGAAGCGATCCCAGATAGACACGGCGGGGATTATAGTAGAACATACGTTCTAGGTCAAGAAGAGTGTGCCCACATTCCAGGGCAAACGCATCTTACATCTGGACAAATTTTTATGCGCATGTAGGCGTTTCAATTTCACATTTGAGCACATATAACAAGGCACTAAAACCAATGTTCAATGGTGACCCGAAAATATAGGTGCTTTACCATAGATCAGACCTAAATATACGCACTACCGCAGATGTAGGGTGCGTTCACCCTGCTGGAACATCGCGAATCTGTACCCAAATAAAATCAACGGTGATAGAATAAGCCCCATTGAATAAAGGACGCTTTTTGGGGAGCATGGAGCCTTTGCAAAACGATTACCGACTTATATCAGCCCAAGCGACAAGCGCGGGGGACCCAGCGACTTCTGGGGTGAATCCGGGTTTATTCCTGGTAGGGTCACTTTTGGAACCCGAACCCGTCAGCTAACCCCGTCGGCATACCAAAAGCCCTTTACCGGGCTTTTACTTTTTACAAGGATTTACTACCGTACAAATGTCATTGCGAGGCGGTCTGTTCCGAAGCAATCTCCTGTTTTACGAGATATTTCAACTCAAAAGGAGATTGCCGCGCCGCCTAAGATCAAGAGCGGCGGCTCGCAATGACATCAATTTTTGAGATGTAGATAAGGATACACTTTATGCCCGCTCTCCTTCAAAAAATCTTCAAAACCGGAATCGTCACCGAGCCACTTGGACCCGATGACGATGAAATCATCCAACTGGTCAGGCAGGTGGACGAGAAATCCAAGCGCCTGTTGGGACGCGCACTTGCCATCCGCGAAGTGGACGCGGGGTCATGCAACGGCTGTGAGATCGAGATCACAGGACTCACCAGTCCTGTTTATGACAGCGAGCGCTTCGGGATTCACTTTGTCGCTTCGCCGCGCCATGCGGATATGCTCCTCGTGACGGGACCCGTCACGCGTAACATGGAGATTCCGCTCCGCAAAACATACGAAGCCACACCCGACCCCAAACTGGTGGCGGCGGTTGGCGACTGCGCCCAGACCTGCGGCGTGTTCAAAGGCAGTTACGCCGTCGCGGGCAGTGTGGATCAATTTGTCCCTGTGGATGTCTTCATCCCCGGCTGTCCGCCCGAACCCGCCGACATCCTGCGCGGAATTTTAGCCGCGCTTGACCGAATGCCCAAAAAATAAAACGGTTTTCGATCTTCGACTTTCGACCTTTGACCTTCCAACCTTCAAACCTTCCTATGCAAACTCTCTTCCTCCTCATGTTCTCCGCCTACTTCCTCGGCGCGCTGGTCGCGCTCTCGGGCGGACGCGGCAACCTAGGGCGCGGACTGGTCGCGCTGGCGGCAGTCGTCGGTGCGGGCGCGGGCTTCGCGCTCGGCGCCAGCGTCCTCCTGTCGGGCGCGCCGTTCGTTTTGTCCATCCCCCAACTTCTGCCCCTCGCGGGCGGACTCGCCCTGCGCCTCGACGGGCTGGGCGCGTTCTTCCTCATCGTCATTGGACTGGTGGGCGTGTCCGCGGCCATCTACGGTTTTGGCTACTCGGCGGCATACGAGGACGGGCGCGCCTCTTTGCGAATGTTGGGCGTGATGCTCAACCTGTTCCTGCTGACGATGAGCCTGGTGACGATGGCCGACAACGTCCTGACCTTCCTGCTGATGTGGGAGGGCATGTCGCTGACCTCGTATTTTCTCGTCATCACCGAATCGAATGAGGATGCGGTGCGCGCGGGCGTGTGGTACGCCGCAATGACTCACGCGGGGCTGGCGCTTCTGCTGGCGGCTTTCGTTTTGCTGATGAACGGCGGTTCGGGCGCGTTCGCGGATTTACGCGCCGGCGCGGCTTCGCTCTCGGTCACGACGCGCAACGTGATTTTTTTACTGGCGTTTCTCGGTTTCGGTTCGAAGGCGGGCATTGTGCCTTTGCATATCTGGCTGCCGCGCGCCCATCCTGCCGCGCCGAGTCATGTTTCGGCGCTGATGTCGGGCGTGATGATCAAGATGGGCATTTACGGCATCGTGCGCGTCGCGCTGGATCTGCTCGGCGGCGGTCCCGTTTGGTGGGGCGGAATCGTGCTCGGCGTGGGCGCGGTTTCGGCGTTGCTTGGCGTTTTGTACGCGCTGATGGAGCATGACCTCAAGCGATTATTGGCGTATCACTCCGTTGAAAACATCGGCATTATTTTAATTGGCATCGGCGCGGGATTAATTTTCCACAGTTACGGCTTGATGACGCTCGCCGCGCTCGGTTTCATCGGCGGCTTATATCACACTATTAATCACGCCAGTTTCAAAGGGCTGTTATTTCTCGGCGCGGGTTCGGTCTTGCACGCCACAGGTACCCGCAACATGGAAGAGATGGGCGGCCTGATTAAGAAAATGCCCTGGACAGCGTTCTTCTTTTTGATCGGCTCCGCCGCCATCTCCGCCTTGCCGCCGCTGAATGGATTTGCTTCGGAGTGGCTCGTCTTCCAATCATTGCTTGGCGGATTCAACCTGCCCGTGCCAGAAGTCGCCCTTATTATGCCTGTGGCGGTCGGCATGTTGGCGCTTACCAGCGGACTGGCGGCGGCGTGTTTCGTCAAAGCCTTTGGGATTACCTTCCTGGCGTTGCCGCGCTCGCACGAAGCGGAACACGCGCACGAGTCGCCACTCTCGATGCGGATTGGGATGGGCATTCTCGCGCTGGCTTGCATCGGGCTGGGACTCGCTCCCTTCGTTGTCGTCCCAATTCTCGGCGGAGTCCTGAACGGGTTGGGCGGTCTGCCCGATACGCGCGCCGCGTTCACATCCAATCTTTCGTTACAAACTCCTGCCGCGTTCGGGCAAATGTCCAGCACGCTGGTCATGCTCGGCTTGCTGATTCTGCTGGCGGTCATTCCGCTGGTGATGTGGATTTTGCGCGTCAATCGAAAATTGCGCGTCAGCGACACATGGGGTTGCGGGCGAGTGGGACAGACCTCGCGCATGGAATACACCGCCACATCTTTCGCCGAACCGTTGCGGCGCGTCTTCGCGGAGTTGTATCGTCCGACCAAAGAAGTGACGATTGACTTTCACCCCGACTCGAAATATTTTGTGCAGTCCATCGCTTACAGGAGCGAGGTCATGCCGCTCTTCGAGCGTCTGCTGTACGACCCATTCCTGCGGCTGATGCAGTCCGCCGCGCGCCAGGTGCGACGCTTGCAGACGGGCTCGCTGCATTTGTATCTGGTGTATGTGACGGTGATTTTGATCCTTTTGCTTTTGGCCGCGAGATGGTTTTAATAACCAATCCACAGATTATCGTTGATTTCTCCGATTTTTTAATCTGCGTACTCTGTGAAATCTGTGGATAAATTGGAGATTTTTCTATGATAGGTTATCTACTTGAATTTTCACAGGCGTTGCTCGCGCTGTTGCTGGCGCCCCTGCTGGCGGGCTTCGTGCGCTGGGTGAAATCTCGTTTGCAAAATCGGCGCGGCGCGCCTGTATGGCAACCTTACTTTGAACTCGCCAAGTTGTTCGGCAAAGACGTGGTCATGTCGAATAACGCCTCGTGGCTGTTCCGCGTTGCGCCGTACATTGTCTTTGCCAGCACACTGGCAGTGACCTTCCTCATTCCGCTGATCGCCGCGCCCCTGCCCTTCGACAACATCGGCGACTTGCTGGTGGTCGTTTACCTGCTTTTGTTGGGGACGTTCTTCCTTGCCCTCGCGGGACTGGATCCGGGTACCGCTTTTGGAGGCATGGGTGCCAGCCGCGAGATGACCGTTGCCGCCATCGCCGAGCCGACGATTGCCCTGTCCATTTTTAGTCTGGCGCTGGGAGCGGGTTCCACCAACCTCGGCCAGATTGTCATCGCCACGTTAACCAATCCTGGCGTGGCGCTCAGCCCTGGTCACTTGCTGGCATTCGCCGCCATCTTCATCGTCTCGCTGGCGGAGACAGGGCGCCTGCCCGTGGATAACCCCTCCACCCATTTGGAATTGACCATGATCCACGAAGCCATGATTTTGGAATATTCAGGCCGTTACCTGGCGCTGATCGAGTGGGCTTCGTGGCTAAAACTGACCATCTTCTTCTCCCTGCTGGCGAATCTCTTTGTCCCTTGGGGTCTGGCTCTGACGCTAACCCCCGCCGCGCTGGCGATTGCGGTCGCGACGCTGATTCTCAAACTTGCGATATTGGGCATGGTTGTGGCGATGATCGAAACGCGCATCGCCAAACTGCGCCTGTTCCGCGTGCCTGAATTGCTGGGCATGTCCTTTGTGCTGGCATTGCTGGCGGTCACATCCTCATTCCTGCTAAAGTAACGCGAGATTTATCTCGCACATCAAGCGAAATGATTTTCGCAGTACACGGATAAACAATGAACGAACCTCTCTTTTCTCAACTCTCCACGCTCGGCTCCAGCGTTATTTTACTGTTCGGCATTACCTTGCTCTGGCGCAAAAGTTTGCACGCCTACACGGACGCCTTTCAATGGCAATCCGCCGCGCTGACGGTGATGTTTGTCATCATCGGCTACTTTGGCAACGACCCGGAACTGTATGTGGTTGCGGTTTTCCTCTTTGTTCTCAAAGTCCTTATCCTGCCGCGCTATCTGGAGCGCATGGAAAAACGCTTCGGCGACCAGCGCGAATCACAGCCTTACGTCAACATCGTCACCTCGCTGATGCTGTCTGGATTGCTCGTCCTGCTGGCTTACGTTGTCGCCCGCCCGCTGGTGTTAGTGAGCGATTTACCTACGCGCGGCGGACTGCCGCTGGCAATGGGACTGATCTTCGTCGGGCTGTTCGTGGTCATCACCCGCAAAAAGGCGTTGACCCAAATCGTCGGTTTTCTGGTAATGGAAAATGGCATTGCTCTGTTGGCAGCGCTTGGCACTTTCGGCATTCCGCTTATCGTTGAGTTGGGTGTATTTCTTGACGTACTGATGGGCTTTCTCGTCATGCAAGTTTTTGTCTACCATATTCACAGCACGTTTGAGTCCATTGACGTGGACCAGATGAACGAACTCAAACACTAACAGGACTTTTTTTGGACTGCAAAACCTCCTGATTTTGCACCGAAGTCTGGAGACTTCGGACTCTGTCAAAGAAATCCTAACCAAGAGACTCCTTTATGACTTTTTTTCTCCTGATTTTTCCTCCCTTACTCGCCGCGCTGATTGCGACTCTCGTCCGCCCGTATCGTGCCTTCGTCGGCTGGATCGGCGCGTGGCTGTCGCTGATTTCACTCGGCGCATCGTTGGTCTTCGTGTCGCAGGTTGTTAACGGTCAAATCCCAACCTGGGGATTCAAACTCGAATACCTCAACCTCGAAGATGTTCTGCGCGCCGATAGTCTTTCCGCCTTGTTGATGGTGTGCGTGACGGGCGTCGCCTCGCTGGCATTATTTCTCAGCCCGGGGCTTGGGCGTCAAGTCACAAACCCACATTGGGGCGAGTTGGCTTACGGCTCCAACCAGTTGCGCCGCTATCACGTTTTCATCAACCTGTTCATCGCCGCCATGCTGATGGCGGTCTCCGCCAACAACGTCGGCGTGATGTGGATCACCATCGAAGCCACCACCGTTTTCTCGGCGTTCATTATTCCGCTCAAACTCAACCGCGCCTCCATCGAAGCCTCGTGGAAATATATCCTCATTTGCTCGGTGGGAATTGCGCTGGCATTCGTCGGCACGGTACTGGGCTACTTCGATTTTGTCACGCTTTCGGGACGCGCGGAGAATGCCCTCAACTGGACAGTGCTTCTCGCAACCGCGCCCACCCTGCATCCCGAAGTGATGCGGCTGGCTTTCGTCTTCCTGCTGATCGGCTACGGCACGAAGGCGGGCATCGCGCCGATGCACACCTGGAAGCCTGACGCCTACGGCGAGTCGCCCGCCCCGCTGACGGCGTTGATGGCGTCTTCATTATTTGCGGTGGCGATGTACGCGCTTCTGCGCTGGAAAGCGGTTGCGGATGCGACCCTGGGCGCGGGCTACACGGACAGTTTGTTCATCGCGCTCGGTCTGCTCTCGCTGACGATTGCCGCGTTCAGCGTGGTGCTGGCGACGGACTACAAACGCATGTTTGCTTATTCGAGCATCGAACACACGGGCTTGATGTGTCTCGGCTTTGCGCTCGGTCCGCTGGGAACATTTGCCGCGCTGTTGCATCTCGTCAATCACACCGCCGCCAAATCGCTGATGTTTTTTCTGGTGGACAACATCGAACATAAATACCGCTCGCCGCTGATCGAACGCACGCGCGGCTTGTTGAAAACCATGCCGTGGACGGGCGCGATCTTCGCCTTCGGGCTGATGACGCTCATCGGACTCCCGCCAGGCGGAATCTTCATCACCGAGTTCGCGCTCTTCCGCGCGGGCTTCGCGCTCCACCATCCCTGGCTGATGGGCGCGGCGCTGGCTTTGCTGGCGGTGGTCTTTGTCTCGTTCATCAATCATCTCAACAAAATGTTGTACGGCGTTCCCGCCGCAGACGACATCAACATGGAACGCCCCGTTGAAAAATTCTCCTGGCGGCTGGCGCTGCTGCTGATTCCTGTCGCGCTGCTGGTCACGCTCGGCTTGACTCTGCCCGCTCCGCTGGCGACACTGATCAATCAAAGTGTGGCGATTCTTTCAAAACCATAATGTAGACAGGTAAACACGTACACAAGTAAACATGTCTACCTGTATACGTGTGTACCTGACTACCTGACTACCTGACCACTGGACTAACCAACTATGACAAAATTTACCCAACTTCAATCCGCGCTCACAAAAAATTTTCAGGAACTCATCAGCAATGTTCATATTTTGCGCGGCAACGAACTCCACTTTCAAATTGCGCGCGGCTGTGCGCTCAAACTGGCGCAGATTCTCAATGCCGATTTCAACGCTGAACTGCGGCTGATGGTTGCGAATGACCGCCGCGCCGACAAAGGCGTGTTCGAGATTCACTATCTCTTCGTCAATGACAAAGAAAATTGGTACGCGCACGCTACCAAAGACCTTTCGCACGACGACCCGACCATTGATTCGATGGCGACCTTTTATTATCCCGCCTCACGCTTCGAGCGCGAAATCCATGACCTGTTCGGCATCGGAGCCATTGACCACCCCGACACGCGCCCGCTGGTGAGCCATGCCTTCTGGCCCAAAGATTATTTCCCGCTTCGCAAAGATTCCATCGTCCCTGAAAAATTTAACGACGATGGTACGCCGTTTGAGTTCATGCCCGTCGGCGGCGAAGGCGTGTATGAAATTCCAGTCGGACCCGTTCACGCGGGCATCATCGAGCCTGGACATTTCCGCTTCAGTGTGGTCGGCGAGACCGTGATTGATTTGAAGATTCGTTTATATTTCACGCACAAAGGCACGGAAAAACTCTTTGAAGGACGCGCTCCCGCCGACGGCGTAGAACTCGCCGAGCGCATCTCTGGCGACACCACCATCGGTCATTCGCTGGCGTATTGTCAGGCAGTCGAGTCACTGGCGGGCTGTGAAGTCCCCGCCCGCGCAAAATATCTGCGCGTCATCCTTTTGGAAATGGAACGCCTCTACAATCACATCGCGGACTTCGGCGCGATATGCAACGACACGGGCTTCGCCGCCGCGCATTCGCACTGCTTCCGCATCCGCGAGCGGCTTCTGCGCTTGAACAAACGCCTGACGGGCAACCGTCTCCTTCGGGGCGGAATCATCCTCGGCGGAGTCGGACGCGATTTTCCATCCGATTTGAATCTCGCCGCCGAACTGGATTCAATCCTCGCCGACTTCAACGAAATCGTCGAAATCAGTCTCAACAACACCATGCTGACCGACCGTCTGGATGGCGCGGGCTATCTCACCACCAAGACCGCCACCGATCACGGCGTTCTCGGCTATGTGGCGCGCGCTTCGGGCATTGACGTGGATGTGCGCCGTGACCATCCCTTTGCCGCGTATTCGTCACTTAATTTCAATGTTGCTAAATCTGTAAAGGGCGATGTCCACGCCCGCGCCCAAATCCGCGTGGACGAAGCGAGTGAATCCGTGAGCATCATCAAGCAAGCGTTGACGCAACTTCCTCAGGGCGAGTTGGTTGCGCCGCTGGGAAAACTCCCCGCCTGGGAACCCGCGTTCGGCATGGTCGAAGGCTGGCGCGGCGCGATCCTCCATTGGGTGATGGCAGACGATAATGGAAAACTGTATCGCGTGAAAGTCAAAGACCCATCGTTCGTCAACTGGCCCGCGCTGTCGTTTGCCTTGCTGAAAAATATCGTGCCAGATTTTCCGCTGGTCAACAAATCGTTCAACCAATCGTATTCGGGCAACGATTTATGAGTTTGCGGTTGTACAAAATTTGGTCGTTCAAAGAGCAAAAATCTTAACGCGAATTTTTTTTGCGTCATTCGCGTTGAAAGGGTTTGTCTTATTGCACAGAGTCACACATGAGCCAAAAATTTACGACAATTTCTGACGAGCAGAATTTTCATCCAAATGTTGCCGAAGCGGGGTAATAAGAATTTGCGGTTGTTCTGCGTGGACGTTATGCCCACAGCCCGGCACAATAACGTGATGGGCTGTGGGCATTTTTGCCGCCATCTGGCGCGTCACCTGAACATATTTTTTATCTTGTTCGCCCGCAATCAACAAAACCGGAAAATCCAGCGCGGGCAGACAGTTCCAGAGCGGCGCTTGCAGGCCGGGGCTGAGGGCGCGGATGACTTTTGCCATCTGGCGCGGGTCATTTTGCACGGCAGCTTTTTTGAGCGCGGCGCGCAGCGCCGGGCGGGCTTGCAGGCTGGCGAAGAGCGGCATGGCGTACCAGCTTTCGAGGAAGGCGGGCAGGCCCTCGCGCAGCAGCAGTTCGGCGCGGGCCGAATCTTCTTCCAGCCGCCGGGCGCGCTCGCAGGCCTCGGGGATGCCGGGGCTGGTCGATTCCAGCGTCAGAGTCAGAATCCGCTGCGGGTAACGGCAGGCAAAATTCAGCGCGGCGCGCCCGCCGAGCGAATAGCCGGCGAGATGAATTTTCGGCGCGGAGAAAGTTTCCAGCAGGCGCAAAAGCCAGTCGTTCACAATCTCAAAATCGAGTGAGGCCTCCAGCGGCCAGGGATTTTCGCCGTGCCCCGGCAGGTCGGGCAGGATGCAAAAATAGAGGCGGCTGAGGCGGCAGGCCACCTGGCGCCAGCTGGCGCGGCTGCCGAGGAAGCCGTGCAAAAAAACGAGCGGCGGGTTTTGCGGGCTGCCGAGAGTGTTCACCATCAGGCCAGGGAGCGCCCGAGCGCGGCGGAGAGCTGGCGCATTTCGTTGACGAAGGCGGGCAGGTCGCTCAGCGGCAGGGATTGGTCGCCGTCGGAGAGCGCGGCGGCGGGGTTGGGGTGAACTTCGACGATTAATCCGTCGGCTCCGGCGGCGAGCGCGGCGCGCGAGGCGGCGGGGACCAAATCGGCGCGGCCTGTGGCGTGGCTTGGGTCGGCAAAAATCGGGAAGGGCGTGTTTTGTTTGATGTGGGCGATGGCGGTCACGTCCAGCACGTTGCGGGTGGACGGGTCAAAACTGCGGATGCCGCGCTCGCACAGGATGATTTTCTGGTTGCCGCG
>Ga0100389_1004674_pt1 | contig 10536 bp, 8 predicted proteins | sample CryGeymeta201513_FD_81537 | JGI IMG/M metagenome (GOLD analysis project Ga0100389, IMG submission 81537) | Groundwater microbial communities from Crystal Geyser aquifers in Utah, USA - Crystal Geyser metaG 2015-13 | ecosystem: Environmental > Aquatic > Deep subsurface > Groundwater | place: USA... | reverse complement strand
TAGACGGTTCCGAAAAAATAAAAGCCGAAGATATTGCAAATGTTTATCAAGTTTATCAGGAGAAGTGCGCTAAACTAAATGTGATGGAAATTGGCGATATTTATGCCGCGGTCAATTCCTTAAATGATGACGATTTTGCTGTTAAATTTAAGGAACTGTATCCGCATGTTAATCTGATAATTATAAACGGATTTGATGAGTTCACTGCGCCGGAGGTTGAGATAATTGATAAAACATCCGCACTCCCCGAAACATGCTTACATATCGGCTTTGATTATTATTCCCATAATAATTTCATATTCTCTCATCTTGATGAATGTTACAACCGGCTGTTAAAAAGAAAATTCACGGAAGTTCAAGATATCTCGCCTCCGGTGTTGGACGCATTTAACAGAACAGTGAGGGAAGAACTATTCAATATGAATAATAATCACCCGGAATATAAACCTAAAATAAACATTATCACCGCCACTGACAGGAGTATGGAAATTGAACTAATAGCAAAAGAAATAAAGGAACTAATATCAAACCAAAATGTGGAGCCGCATAAAATTTGCGTTGTTTTTAATCTCATACATCACTATTCGCATATTGTTAGAGATATATTTACACTCCATGGCATTCCGTTTAACCTTACTGACAGATATTCTTTAACCACTTCCCAGCCTGTAATTGCTATCATTAATTTTTTAGAAATTTTAGAGAATGATTTCTACTACAAGAATATTTTTCGTGCACTAACAGGCGGATTTATAAAATTACATTCGGTGGACTTATCCAATTTGTTGAGGGCTTCGGTAAACTTGAAAATTATTTCCGGGTTTAGCAATTGGAATTTGCAGCTTAATGAGGCTCTGCAAAAAACCCTTGTCGAAGATGATGATTCAGTTAAGCGGTACGAAAAACGGGTATATGAAAAAGCGTTTGCGGACATCGAAAATATTCATACTATCTTAAAACCGTTTGTTGGAAAATTAACCTTAAGGGAGTTTCAGAAAAACTTAACCGACCTTATCTTCTCTCTTAATATTCCATTGAATATACTAAACAGCCATGGAGATGAAGTTGAAAAAAACACAAAAGCTCTTTCGTCATTTATGGGAACTGTTAATGAGATGCTTGAGCTTTTTAAACTTGAATATGGAACTGAAAAACAATTTCCACTCTCATATTACCTTGATAATCTCCGAACAGCCGTTACGGCAACACGGTACAACATTAAAGAGAAACCGGATTTTGGAGTTCAGGTTACAACATTAAATGAGATAAGAGGATTAAAGTTCGATTATCTTTTTATTTCAGGTTTATGCGATGGTGATTTGCCAACACGATATCAACCCGAAATATTTTTCTCCGGTTCATATGTAAGAAAGGAATCGAAACATCAAACGGAAGAAAGATACCATTTTTATCAAACATTATGCGCGTGGAATGAAAAGTTATATCTAACATATCCTCTCCGTGAAGATAAAAAAGAATTAGCCCGCTCGAATTTTTTAACAGAGTTTATTTCATTGTTCGATACAAACGCAAAAGACAAAATGGATTATGAACATTCCGTTTATTCGATTAACGAGCTGTTACATTTGTTTGGAATAAATCAAAGCGAAGATATTAAGGCAGCGCTAAAAGGAAAAATTATTGATGCTGATTTTATTTCTAATTCTATTGCTGTAAATAAAGAAAGAATATCCAATCCCGAAGCAGAATCTGCTTTTTCAGGTGTTATTAGCAAAGCCTTGAACGAAGATGAAAAATTGAAACTTAGTGAAATGAAAGAGAAAGAGTTTTCAATCTCACAGTTGGAAAATTATGCAAAATGTCCGTATAAATATTTTGCCGAGCGAATACTTAAACTTGAACCGCCGGAGGAACCCACCGAGGAAATAGAAGCCCTTGAAATGGGAAGTCTTCTTCATAACATTTTATTTGAGTTTTATGTCAAAATAAAAGAGGAAGGAATAATACTTGCCGGCGCCGATGAAAAAATAATTGACAGAGCTGAAGAAATTATATTTTCGATTGCTGAAGAAAAGTTAAGTAACACTAATTGTACTTCGCCGATTAATTTTTTTGAAAAAGAAAAAATACTCGGTGTAAATGGTGATCATAAAAAGTCCATTCTTTACCTTTTTCTTTTGGAAGAACAAAAGTCCGAAGATGGGTTTATCCCCGAATATTTTGAAATAAGTTTCGGCGGAATAAAAAAAGACGCGTCCGGTACGGATTCTCTTTTAACCGAACTATCTGCTGGAGAGGTTAAGGTGAGAGGGAAAATTGACAGAGTTGATATAAACCAGCCCAATAAAAAGTTTAGAGTAGTTGACTACAAACTCAGCGGTAAAAAACCTACGCTTGATGATTTGAAAAGAGGTATTTCGTTACAGCTTCCTCTTTATATGTACGCTGCCAAAAAGTTGATAAAAGCCCAGTTTAATTATGATGCTGATCCTAGCAGCGCAGAAATTTATTCTCTAAAGTTTAATCAAAAATCTTTTGGGAAAATAATAATTAAACCTACTACAAGCAGAACTCAATTAGACGAAAATGAATTAGAAGCATTGAATCAAAAGATAATAAGTGAATGTGTTGAAGCGATCAATAATTACGTAAAGTTAATTTTAGAAGGTAAATTTAACTTGAGCAGACTGCATGACCGGGAGAATAAAGTTTGCAGGTATTGCAGCTTCAGGGCTGTTTGTAGAATTCAGGATATCAACTAACATTTATTTGCAAGCTTTATTTAAAAAATGTATTTTCCAATAGCTTTCTTCTTAAAAATTATTTTACAAAAAATTAATATGAAAGGCTGATCATGAAAAAACTTTTACTTTTAATGATCGTTACTTCTTTGTTGTTTCCTATCTTCTCTCAAAATGAAATTTATCAGCGCTGCGCTACTGATGAATATATGCAGTATCTAATTGATCAACAACCGCGTCTGAAAAGTTATCTCGAAACGATGGAAAACACACTTAATGCTTATCTTCAATCGAAAGAACCTCGTTCGGAAGAGACTGTAATTGTAATTCCGGTTGTTGTTCATGTAATTTGGCGGACAACGGGGGAAAATATTTCAGAGAATATGGTGCGCAGCCAGATACGCGTGCTTAATGAAGATTTTAGAAAAATGGCGGGAAGCCCGGGCTGGAATAATAATGCTGTCGGAGCCGATACACGAATTGAATTTCGCCTTGCAGAAGTTGACCCTAACGGACAGCCTCACACTGGTATTAACCGCGTTCAAACAACACGCACTTCCTTCCATTATATCAATGACAACGCGTATTTAAAATCTCTTTCGTACTGGCCTTCGGATAAGTACTTAAATTTATGGACGTGTAATTTAAGCAACGGTATTTTAGGTTACGCTCAATTTCCCGGAGGACCAGCGGCAACCGACGGTGTGGTTATTCTTTATTCTGCTTTCGGTTATAATTCGCCTGCTAATCCGTATAACCTCGGACGCACAACCACACACGAAATAGGGCATTGGATAAATTTACGTCACACCTGGGGCGACGGCGGCTGCGAAGTAGATGATCTGATTGATGATACTCCTCTTTGCAGCCAGGACTATTATTCAAGTTATTCGTCCTGTTTTCATCCAGTGCAGTGCAGTTTTACAAGACAAATTGAAAACTATATGGATTACAGCGATGACGGCTGTATGAACATCTACACAGTCGGTCAACGCGAACGTATGCGTGCAGCTATGAATGTTTTTAGATACAACCTCCTTTGGAGTCAGAAAGAGAAAAAATATATTAATATTGCCGGAGCAGATTTTAATTACACCGACGTATTTAGTGTAAATTATGCCACAGTTAATTTTGCTTCACTTGGAACACTTGACAGCCTTGAAGTAGAAGTTTTTCCAAATCAACTTCCTACAACCCTTCCTTTAGGGACAAAAGCCGTTAAAAGATATTTCAAGTTTACAGGTAACGGTACTGGATTTAATGCAACCGTAAAATTGTATTACAAAGATGCAGAAGTTATTGGCTTTAATAACGGCGATGCTAATTTGAAAGTATATCGCTTCAACGGAACTGATTGGATATATGTTGGCGGAACTGTTAACGCTGCCGGCAACTATGTTACTATAACCGGTGTTAACGAATTTGGGATTTTCGCATTTTCGGATCCCGGTGATGATCCTATTCCTGTTGAACTAAGATCGTTTACATTTTCAGTTAAAGAAAATAACGTTGCCCTTACGTGGATAACCGCGACGGAAACAAACAATCTGGGATTTGAAGTTGAAAGGAAATTTGAAAATCCTTCGGATATATTTTCTAAATGGGAAACCGCAGGCTTCGTAAAGAGTTCATCTAATTCTTCAGAAACAAAGGTTTATGGTTTCAGTGATAACAATCTTCGTCCCGGCAGTTATAGTTACAGATTAAAGATTATTGATTTAGACGGAACAGCTTCGTACAGTAACACAATTTTCATTAATATTACAGCGCCGTCAGTTTATTTCCTTGAGCAGAATTATCCCAATCCGTTCAATCCTTCCACAAAAATTTCTTATAGAATTCCGATAAAAGGAAATGTACAGTTAAGAATATTTGATGCTCTTGGCAAAGAAGTTGCGTTACTTCTAAATGAAGAACAAGAGCCGGGAGAATATAGTATTATGTACAGCGGTGAAAACCTAACAAGCGGAGTATATTTCTACACGCTTAAATCGGGTTCATTCCTGCAAACTAACAAAATGCTTTTGATGAAATAAAAATTATGTATCGGGGTTTATGTTGAGCGCCCTATGGTTTTGAGATATTAAAATGGCGGAAAAAATACTCCGCCATTATATTAAAATTTACTTCTTCAAATTACGGGCATTCCACTTATAAAAATTTTGTTAAATTGTTGATACAAATTTTAGGACTACTATGACATCGATATTAACTTCATCGCAAAATAGATATTTAGAATCTTTTCGCACTCAACAAGACGAATTGATTTCTGAAATGGAGACATTTGCGCATGAGAATAAGATCCCGATCCTTTCATGGGATGCTGTTGAATTTCTAGAGCAATTAATAAAAATTCGTAAACCCAAAAGAATTCTTGAAATTGGGACGGCGATTGCTTATTCCTCTATACGAATTGCCCGTAGTGCGGGTAGAAAGTGTCTTGTGCATACAATCGAAAAGAGCGCCAACAATATCAAACTGGCAAAAGAATATATAAGCCGTTCGGGTTATGAAGACAAGATAGAAATCTTTGAAGGCGATGCATTTGAGGTTATGCCGCAGCTAAAAAAGAAATATGATTTTATTTTTCTAGATGCGGATAAAGAAGATTATAGACGTTTGTTTGATTACTCCCTTATCCTTTTAAAAACTAACGGAGTAATATTTATTGATAATCTCCTGTGGCACGGATACGCGGCTGTAAAAAAAGTTCCGCCAAATTACAGAAACTCTGCAAAAAATATTAGAGAGTTTAATCATTTTTTTATGGCGCAGCCTAATCTTCATACGACGATATTGCCTATTGGTGATGGTATCGGGTTAGGAATTAAAAAATAAGAGATAAGAAATAATTTTGACTATAAATCCCCGACAGTTTCTTAATGAAGTAGATAATCTTTCAAACTCATCTTTAAAAAGACGAGATGATCTGCTTAGTATATTTCAAATTACTTTTGAAAACTCGCTTGAGGATCAACTCGAACAAATAACTTTTACTGCGAAATTTATTTGGGGATTATTGAGTGTTCTAAAGTCCGGGAAGGAAAATCCGGAGATTGAAAATCTTGTAAATATAAAAAAAGATTTAGCAGTCAATATTGGTAAAGTAAAAGAGGAGTTAAACCATATTATCGAAAAAGACGCACTTCTCAAATTTAGATTTGAAGCCGAATATTTTGCAATGAATCAAGCATCGTTTCAATCTTTAAATGAATTGCTGCATGACCTTGAATGGACAAAAAAATACTTGAACATTCAGAAGAGAAGCAAAAAAAATTAAAGAAAACGAAAGCCCTAATAAGGATTGAAAATATTTTCATTCATTCTAAGTTCAATTCCATTAGGCTGTAAAATTTGAAATATTAAAATAAATGTAAGAAGAATGAATGTATGTTTAATTAATTATCATTCATTCATACATTTCCATCCGTCCAATTCAATTATTGTCTAAAGGCGTGGCTGCTAATCGGCGCCCCAGAACAGGAATTCAACTTAAAAAGCAAAAGCCAATAATTATTAAAAATTTATTTAACAGAAATGCCTTACAAAGCAACATTGCACGGAAAAGCTAAGCCAATCCGATAGCTAACAGACGGTGTTCGCTTGATTGGTTGGTTTTAAAACATTTTATCTCATTAATATCATTTTTTTAGTTTCAGAAAAACTACCAGCTTTCATACGATATATGTAAACACCGCTTGGTAAATTATTTGTATTGAACTGAGCCTTGTAAATGCCTTTTGATTTATATTCATCTACCAAAGTCGCTATTTCTTTCCCGAGTACATCATAGACTTTAATTTCTACGAAATTAGATTTTGGAATTTTATATTCTATCAGAGCAGAAGGGTTAAAAGGATTCGGGTAATTTTGTGATAAAGAATAGTCACTTATTCCTATATTCTCATTTTCATCTATACTTACAATATTTGAATAATAAGCGGAAATATTATTTGTTATAAAACCTACAATAAAACCATCCGGATTTTTGAATACAATATCGCCATCACCATTAATCCATTGATTATTATACCATATTTCACAATTTGCACTTTTAATATAATTAGCTTCATTATATGAGAAAAATCTTTTTATTGAATTTACCCATCCACCGAAATCCCAAATTTTTTCGAGTTGCTCAATTTGATTGTGATTTGCATCGTTTACTACTTCTAGTTTCAAAAAGTCAATCCAGGATATGCCGTTCCAACTTTTGGCAACAAGAGAATCTAAATCAATCTGATTTTCCGAATAGTAAAAAACAGTCTTTTTATTATTTTGCCAATCACCATTTAACCACGTCTGGAATAAAATAGAGTCCCTTTTGTTTTGCAATGAATAATAATTTGTAATTAACCATCTATTCTGCCAGTTATTATTTATCCAGCTTTCAGTTAAAGTATTCGATAAATTTTGATTTGTGTCATATACATAATTATCTCGTGTTGAATTTTCCCAGGAATTATTATTATAACTTTGAAACACGCTTTGAGAAAGCATTCCCTTCTCATAACTATAATTAATTCGATATAAAGAATCCCAATCATTTATGCTCCAGCCCAAATTAATTTCTGTTATCAAATTATTTTGAACATCATAATAAAGATTATTTTTTAAGCTGTTATACCATCCCGAACCAATGTTAAACAAGTATAACCATTCAGTTATTTTGTTGTTTTCATTATACTGGAATAGAAATTTTGAACTTGTGCCTTGAACCGAGGTTGAAATTAAGCTATCCATTCTGATAAAATCTAAGCTTGATTTTGATTCATAATCCGAAATCAAGAAATCAGTTATAGAATATAAACGATTAGGATTATTTCGAAAATATGGCGATTGAGCAAAAATTAAAGATGAACAAATAATTGATAAAAATATTGAAAAAATATAGTTGATTATTGTTTTCATTTTAGAACTCAGACTATTTTTATAATGACGTGTTATGTTAAAACACAATACCGTAGTTAATTTTATTTTTGGACTCCATCCCGCTTTTAGCGGGAAAAGATTTCCTTTTACTTTTTACATATGCAAAAAGCAAGGGTTATTTTTGCTCTTTCAGGATAGCTGCACCCCGAAAGTATTTAATAAATTTTAACGAACATCTAATTCCCGGGTTGACTTTAATCGGAATAACTTGTTATACCACAATTATTTTAGATCATTGTCAGGCAATAATTGCTTAAAATTTCTAATCGAAAGGACAAAAACTTTTTTAGCTTCAACTCGATAAATTATTCTATACTCACTCTCAAAGACTTCTCGGATTTCTTCTCTATTTGCTTCTGGAACTTTTCTACCTCTTTCAGGAAACTTTGATAAGGTTTCAACTTTTTTTAATATTTTACTAACAAGTTTATAAGCAGCATCATTCTCCTCTTTTGAAATATATTCAAAGATATTTTCTAATCTGTCAACAGCTAAGGGTGACCAATAAATTGTCAAGTTTAAGACCTCTTAGAAAATCTTTTCTTTACGTCTTGATGAGAAATTTCCATTCCCTTGCTAATTTGTTCTTCTGCCAATTTTATATCTTCCAAAACTTCAATTTTATCAACCATTGCTTCATATTCAGAAACATCAATAAGAATCGCAGCGCTTTTCCCATTTTGGGTTATGACTAACGGTCTTTTTGTTTTCTTTACTTTATCAAAATAAAAAGCAACTTTTGAACGAAATTCTGAAAGAGGTTGAATATCTTGATCTAATTGTATTCTGTGCATAAATACTCCTTTTTATATTGTGCTATTAAACGTACAAAATTATGCACAATATATCAAGATCAGAAAAATTATTTTTTGTGGTATAACGGCGTGTTATCCGATAGTCTGTTGGCTACCGGACGGAACAAGTTATTAAAACACAACACCGTAATTAATTTTATTTTTAGAATCCATCCCGCTTTTAGCGGGAAAAAATTTCCTTCTGCTTTTTACATCTTCAAAAAGCAAGGGTTATTTTATTCTTTCAGGATAGCTGCGCCCCGAAAGCACTTAAAAAGTTTAACGAACATCTAATTTCCGAGTTGACTTTAATCGGAATAACTGGTTAGGCGCTCATTTAAACTCAATATTACTGAATAGATTTATTAATAAAGAAACGGAATTATAGTTTTAGTTTTTAATGCATATAAATTGTAATTAAGAAATCTTTCACGAAGCAACTGTTCTTCAGTAATTATGCGAATTAATATTACAGTAGAAACAGCTACACCAATTGCAACTGTCGAAATGGACAAATGACCAATAATACTTATCCAAATAAGAAACAATGCGGATGTATACATAGGGTGACGAACAAATTTATACGGCCCGGTAGTAAGAAGAGGACCATTTGAAGGTTCTGCATCAATGCTAAATTGTTCTTTTTGAAAACTGCGACGTGCCCAAATACTAAAGCCAACGGATAGTAATTGACCAATTATAATAAATGGTGATTCCGACAACATATTTCCAGAGATCAACAAATAAATAATCGATAAAACAAGAATTAGAAGTGCGAACTTGGATATATATTTAATCATTTTTTATCTCCATTTAAATTAAGTCGCCTAACGGCGTGTTATCCCGCAAAGCGGGTCAAGTTATTAAAACACAACACCGTAGTTAATTTTATTTTTGGAATCCATCCCGCTTCTAGCGGGAAAAGATTTCCTTCTACTTTTTACATATGCAAAAAGCAAGGGTTATATTCTTCTTTCGGGATAGCTGCGCCCCGACAGAGTTAACCTACATACAGAACATCCTATTGTAAATGCAAGTGTCCGGGTTAAGTCGCTTTTCGGCTTAGTCCATCCATATACCCCGTTTCTTTACAGGGACACCGGATTATGCCCCGGCGAAGTTTACCCCGTTTTTTTTACGGGGCTTGGCATTAATCCTTGTAACGCTAGTCCGCAATAGCAGAAACTTTAATCTACCAAATCAAAAATTACACGGACTTGTTTATCAATTGTAACAGTTTGTGGAATATTAATTAATTGAATGGTAGTTCTACTGTATGAAATATTTCGTGAATAAATATAATTTCTATAACTGGCAATTCTTGGTTCAATTTCATCAGTATCACTAATTTTGGAAACTTTTTTAATCTTTCTTCCAGCGGCGTTTGCCATTATTTCGGCTTTAATTTTTGCTTGCTGAACTGCTTTGCTTAACGCTTCTTTTACTGCACCGGGAGACTTGCTTGATTCAAAACTTCCCTCAAATGACGTATAACCATTAGAGATAAGGCTCAATTGAAAAGATGGTAATTTTGATAGATCAGTTAAAATAATTGAAACCGTTTGCGATGTCTGAAATATCTTTATTTGTTGGCTTGACGGGTATTCAAATCTAGTCGAAATGTTTAGCAACGAATATGTTACTAAAGAGTCGGGGATATTCAATTCTTTAAGAAAATTCAACAGTTTTAATTCCTGTTCTTTATGTTGTGTGTAAGCCTTTTGACCGTCAATTCTATCTTCAAAAGTAATGGTTAATTTAAGCATTACTCGATCTGCTGGAACTTCAATCGAGGCACTTCCAATAACAACGATTTTATCCTTTTCTATTTGCTGAGCAAACAAAATAAATGAGGATATAATAAAGTAGATACAGATAAACAAAAAATGTTTCATAAATGTATTCCTTTTCTATGCTGGCTAACAGCATGTTATCCCATAAAGCGGGACAAGTTGTTAAAACACAACACCGTAGTTAATTTTATTTTTGGAATCCATCCCGCTTTTAGCGGGAAAAGATTTCCTTCTACTTTTTACATACGCAAAAAGCAAGGGTTGTGTTATTCTTTCAGGATAGCTGCGCCCCGAAAGCATTTAATAAATTTAACG
>Ga0100389_1004669_pt1 | contig 10540 bp, 9 predicted proteins | sample CryGeymeta201513_FD_81537 | JGI IMG/M metagenome (GOLD analysis project Ga0100389, IMG submission 81537) | Groundwater microbial communities from Crystal Geyser aquifers in Utah, USA - Crystal Geyser metaG 2015-13 | ecosystem: Environmental > Aquatic > Deep subsurface > Groundwater | place: USA... | reverse complement strand
TGTCCGGGCGCACGCCCGCCGGGCGCTGGGGCGAAGTGGCGGAGCTGGCCGGCGCCTGCGTGTTCCTGTGCGCACCGGCGTCCAGCTTCATCAACGGCCATATTCTCTATGTCGATGGCGGCATGACCGCCTGCGTCTGACGCGGCGCGTGGCGGCGATGGGGGATGCTGCCTGCGGGCCAAGTCCACCGTCTCCCCGCCGCGCTGGCCGACCGGCTTGGCTTGCCGCTGATCGAGGGCGACGCCCTGCACCCGCCTGCCAACGTCGCCGCGATGCGCGCCAGGCGCCCGCTGACCGACGTTGACCGCCGGTCGTGGCTCGACGCGGTGGGCGCGGCGCTGGCGGTGGCGCGCAAGCGGTCAGATCAAGAGGCGCGCTCTACGCCTGCGCCTGATGGCTGAGGAGCTGGCACAGGCCATCCAGCTGTTCCAGCGTGCTGTAGGCGATGCGCACCTCGCCCCCCACACCGCGCGGCGTGATGGTTACCGCGAGGCCAAGCGCGGCGCTCAGATCGGCCTCCAGCGCGTGGGTGTCGGCGTCCTTGCTTGGGTTTCTGCGCTCGGGATGAACAGACTTTTCACCGTCACGGCTTTTCACCAGCCGTTCGGTGTCGCGCACCGAAAGGCCGCGATCAACCACGGTGCGGGCCAGAAGCTCAGCGTTCGGTGAGGTTATCAGCGCGCGCGCATGACCGGCGGACAGGCGCCCCTCCCGCGTCATCACTTGTACCGGCTCGGGCAGGCTCAGCAACCGCAGCGCGTTGGCGATGTAGCTGCGGCTTTTTCCCATCGCGGTCGCAAGCTGTTCCTGCGTGTGGCCGAACCGTTCGACAAGCTGGGCGTAGCCCGCCGCCTCCTCGATGGGGTTGAGGTCGGCGCGCTGGACGTTCTCCAGAATCGCGATCTCGAGAACCTCGGCGCCGTCCAGATTGCGGATGACGATGGGCGCCGAGTGCACCTGCGCCATTTGCGCCGCGCGCCAGCGACGCTCTCCGGCGACGATCTGCCACTCGCCCGGTCGCGCGGGATCGGGGCGCACGATCAGCGGCTGAATGACGCCTTTCTCGCGGATCGAGGCGGCGAGCGATTCAAGCTCCGCCGCGTCAAACTGCTTGCGGGGCTGATCGGGGTTCGGGTGCAGGCGCTCGATCGGCGCGTGCGTGTCGGCCTGGCGCTGCGGCTGCCGCTCTGGCCGGACATCGTCGATGAGCGCGGCAAGGCCGCGTCCGAGACCCTTGCGCTTTGACACCTCGACCATGGTGGCGCTCCCCCGTCAGGCCAGAACTTCAAGATCCATGTTGCGCCGCAACACTTCACCCGCAAGATGCAGATAGGCTTGGCTGCCGGCGCAGCTATGGTCATAGATCAACGCGGGCACCGCGTGCGACGGCGCTTCGGACAGCCGAACGTTTCTGGGAATAATCGTCTTGAAAACAACGTCGCCGAGCGTTTCGCGGACATCTTCGGCAACTTGTGCAGAAAGGTTATTTCTCTTATCAAACATGGTAAGCAATATTCCTTCAATTTTTAACGTTGTATTCAGTGACAACTTGATTTTTTCAATCGTTTTCAGAAGTTGAGAGAGCCCTTCAAGGGCGAAAAACTCGCATTGCAGCGGCACAAGAACCGCGTTCGCGGCCACCATGGCGTTGACCGTGAGAAGATTGAGTGCTGGTGGGCAATCGATCAGGATGTAATCGAACTGGCGGCCTTCGGGACAGTCAAGCGCAGCCTTGAGCTTATGCGTCCTGTCGGCAAGCGCGACGAGTTCGATGTCCACGCCGCTCAATTCGACAGATCCGGGGGTAATCGAGACGCGCGGCACCGATGTCTCGACCATGACCGCCTTCAGCGTCGCTTGGCCCATCATGAGATCGTAGGTGGACAATTCCCGGTCCCGCACCGCGACGCCCAACCCTGTGGAGGCGTTTCCCTGAGGATCCAGATCGACAATCAGCACCGACCGGCCCACCGCCGCAAGCGCCGTGCCGAGGTTTATCGCCGTCGTCGTCTTGCCGACGCCGCCCTTTTGGTTGACCACCGCCAATATGCGCGGATCATGCGCCGCATGTGCCGGATCTGACACCGCCAATCCCCCTGAGTTGCAGAATGACTCCGCCCGGATCCGTGATGCTGGGTGACCGAACCACGCGCATATGACGCCTTCGAAGGGCGTCCGTCAATTCGTCGTTCACCTCCGCGCCCTTGAGGAACAACGCCACGCTCCGTTCAGTCATATGCGGTTCTGCGAGAAGCACCAGATCCTTCAACGGCGCGAGCGCCCGCGGCGATATGATGTCATAGCGCTGCGAAGGTGGCTCCTGAATGCGCCGGTTCTCGATTGTTATCTCAATCGCCATCAATCGCTCGACTGTCGCAAGGAATGCGCACTTCCTCGCGTCGCTCTCGATAAGCGACAGCCGCAGTGCGGGATTGTTTTCCTTGGCAAGCGCCGCGACCACAAGCGCAGGGAATCCAGCCCCTGATCCAAGATCAACCCAGGTCTGGGCGCCTGGCGGCGCAAGCGGATAAAGCTGTGCGGAATCGAGTATGTGGCGCCGCCACACGTCGCCCAAGGATCGTTTTGAAACGAGGTTTATGCTGGCGTTCCACCGCACGAGTTCAGCGACGAGGGTATCAAGGCGCGCCAATGTTTCACGTGAAACAGAAACATGCTGCAGAAATTGCGCCCTGCACGCACCACTCAAGAGACATGCCTCGCATGCCGTTTTGAGATCCCCAGCAACAGCACCAATGCCGCCGGCGTCATCCCTTCTACGCGCGCCGCGTGCGCCAGCGTTCGCGGGCGGATGCGCGTCAGTTTCTCTTGCAGTTCTCGCGAGAGACCCGCAATCGCGAAAAAATCAATCTCATCCGGGACCATGACGGATTGATCCCGTTCGATTTTCTTCGCCTCACGGGACTGTCGCTCAACGTAGCAGTCATACTTGCGCTCAATTTCTACAAGGCGCAAAATTTCCTCGGGAATTGCCCTGGCGGTGATCGGTTCAGAAGCCGCAGATGTGCAAAGCTCACGCTCAGCGGCGTAAGTGTCGATTGAGCCCCGCGCACGGCCTATCAAAACGCACTTCTCAAGAAACGCCTGCTGTCGCGCTGAGCCGACACAACCAAGGCTTATCCCGAACGGCGTGAGACGCTGATCCGCGTTGTCGGGGCGGAGCGACAGGCGGAACTCCGCGCGCGACGTGAACATTCGATACGGCTCTGTGACGCCCTGAGTCGTCAAATCATCGATCAGCACGCCAATATAGGACATACTGCGGGAAAAACTCACACCTTCCTCTCCACGCGCACGACGCGCCGCATTGATGCCGGCGACGAGGCCTTGTGCGGCCGCCTCTTCATACCCTGTCGTGCCGTTGATCTGACCGGCGAGGAACAGCCCCGCGACCAATTTCACTTCAAGGGCAGCGGTCAAGGAACGCGGATCGATAAAGTCATATTCGATCGCGTAACCATTGCGCAAAATAGAAACCTGTTCGAGCCCCGGAAGCGTCCGGACAAACGCCTCTTGCACGTCTTTGGGGAGCGACGTCGATATCCCGTTGGGATAGACGCTGACATCGTCCAGACCCTCGGGCTCAAGGAATACCTGGTGCCGCTCCTTGTCGGCAAAGCGCGTAACCTTGTCCTCAATCGACGGGCAATAGCGCGGCGAGGCGCCAGATATCGCGCCCGTAAACAGTGGAGACTGGTCGAGATTGGCGCGGATAATGGCGTGGGTGTCAGCACTGGTGAAGGTGACCCCGCATGAAATTTGCCGAACCTTTGGTGCGGCGTTCAGGAAAGACAACATCACCGCTTGCTCATCGCCGGCCTGAAGCTTTACCCGCGACCAATCAATGGTGCGACCGTCAAGCCTTGGCGGCGTTCCCGTCTTTAACCGCGCCATTGGCAGGTTCAGGGCGCGCAGACACAGTGACAGATTATTATCCGCTGGGTCGCCAAACCGACCGCCCGACATCTGACTGAGACCGGCGTGCATGACGCCATTCAGAAAAGTGCCAGACGTCAGCACGACCGCTTTCGCCCGGCATTCTGCGCCGCCTGCGAGCAGCACCCCGCTCACAAAACCGTTCTGGACCAGCAAGTCATCCACGGCGGACTCGATGCACTCCAGATTAGCCGCGCTGGATACCGCAGACTGCACGGCGGAGCGGTAGAGCGCCCGGTCGCATTGAGCCCTCGGTCCATGCACAGCGGCGCCGCGAGATCGGTTCAGCAGCCGAAACTGGATGCCCGCAGCATCGGCGGCGATGCCCATTACGCCATCGAGCGCATCAATTTCGCGAACAAGATGGCCTTTCCCAATGCCGCCAATGGCGGGATTGCAGGACATCTCGCCGATCCGGACCAGGTCGTGGGTGACAAGCGTGACGCGAGCGCCCATCCTTGCCGCCGCATGGGCAGCCTCGACACCGGCGTGACCGCCTCCGACCACAATGACGTCCGTCTCACTGTCCTGTTTCACGTGAAACACTACCCTGTTATGTGGCGTCACTTTCCGATGCAGAGCTGCGAGAATATACGGCCCAACACTTCCTCGCAATCAATCCGCCCAATCATTCTGTCCAGCGCCATGGCGCCGAGACGCACTTCCTCCGCGCAAAGTTCCACATCATCCGCCGACCGCGTCGCGCGATCCAGATGCGCAAGCGCCTCCTCAAGCATCACGCGGTGACGCTCCCGAACCACCACATCAGCCCCGGCCACCATTGAAAATAGTCGCGCCGCGATCACGTCGAGCAAATCCTCAAGGCCCGAACCAGACTTTGCCGAGACGTTGATGCCCGGTCCCGGCGCGATATCCGATTTGTTCCACACAAGAATATCATCATCGCCAGGTTGAGGATCCTGATCGCACACCGGCGCCCAGACGATGATCCTGAGATCCGCCTCAGACGCCCGACGCCGGGCGAGCGCAACGCCTGCTTGTTCGACCGGATCAGTCGCCTCCCGCAGCCCCGCTGTATCAAGAAAAAGCACCAGATGGCCATTCACCACACAACGCAGCTCAATGACGTCCCGCGTGGTTCCGGGACTCGGCGACGTCAGCGCCACTTCTCGCTTCGCCAGCCTGTTTATCAGACTGGATTTGCCGACATTCGGCGGACCGATGATTGCGACCTCAAGACCGTCGCGCACCAGGCCGCCAGCCTTGGCGCCATGCAGCCTGCTCCTGATGTCCTCCGCCAGAGCGCCGATCGCCACCACCGCGTCGGCCACCAGGGCGTCAGGGATGTCCTCGTCGGAAAAATCTATGCTCGCCTCAAGCATCGCCTGCGCTTCGGTCAGAATCTGCCGCCACGCCGCAACCTGCGCCGACAACTCACCTTGCACCAGCTTGACCGCCTGACGACGCTGCGCCTCGGTCTCAGCCGCTATCAAGTCGGCGATGCCCTCGACCTGCGTCAGATCGAGCCTGTCGTTCACCAGCGCGCGGCGGGCGAATTCCCCCGGCTCCGCAAGGCGCAACCCGGACATGGAACCTAGAACGCGCAGGACTGCCGCCGGAACGGCGACCCCGCCGTGACTATGCACTTCGGCATAAGGTTCCCCAGTGGGGCTGTTCTCCCTGGGGAACGACACCACAAGCGCCTGATCAATGATTTCGCTGGAGAATGGGTCGCGCAACGACCGCAGCCGTATCGTCCGATCCACCGGGACAGGCGCGTGCGCCAATGTATCGAGTGCGGAGTGTGCGTCGGGACCAGAGATCCGCACGATGGCGATGGCGGCGAGACCCGGCGCCGTGCCGAGTGCAAATATGGTCTCGGACTTGTACAATCTTTATGTGTTCATGGAGTCGAAGAATTCCTTGTTGCTCTTGGTATGTTTCAATTTTCCAAGCAGGAATTCAATTGAATCCGTAACGCCCATCGGGTTCAGGATGCGCCGCAACACATACATCTTGGTGAGGTCGCCCTTCGACACAAGGAGTTCCTCCTTGCGGGTGCCGGACTTGAGAACGTCGATCGCCGGAAAAACCCGCTTGTCCGCAACCTTGCGGTCGAGCACGATCTCGGAGTTTCCTGTTCCCTTGAATTCCTCGAAAATCACCTCGTCCATCCGGCTGCCGGTGTCGATCAGCGCCGTCGCGATGATCGTCAGCGAACCGCCTTCCTCGATGTTGCGCGCCGCGCCGAAAAACCGCTTTGGCCGCTGCAGCGCGTTAGCATCGACGCCACCGGTCAGCACCTTGCCCGAACTCGGCACAACCGTGTTGTAAGCGCGGCCAAGTCGGGTGATCGAATCGAGCAAGATCACCACGTCGCGCCCATGTTCGGTGAGGCGCTTGGCCTTCTCGATGACCATCTCGCTCACCGCCACATGCCGCGTCGCCGGTTCGTCGAAGGTCGAGGACACGACTTCGCCCTTTACCGAGCGCTGCATGTCGGTCACTTCCTCGGGCCGCTCGTCGATCAGCAGCACGATCAGATAGCATTCCGGGTGGTTTTGCGCGATCGAGTGGGCGATGTTCTGCAGCAGAACCGTTTTGCCCGTCCTCGGCGGCGCGACGATCAGCGCGCGCTGGCCTTTTCCAAGCGGCGCCACGAGATCGATGATCCGCGCCGAGCGATCCTTGTAGGTCGGATCGTCGATTTCCATGTGGAACCGCTCGTCAGGATACAGCGGCGTCAGGTTGTCGAAGTGGACCTTGTGGCGGGCGGCCTCAGGCTCCTCGAAATTGATGTCGCTGACCTTCAACAGCGCAAAGTAGCGCTCACCATCCTTCGGCGCGCGGATCAAACCGTTGACCGTATCGCCCGTCCGCAGTGAAAAACGCCGGATTTGCGACGGAGAAACATAAATATCGTCAGGGCCTGGCAAATAGTTGACTTCAGGAGACCGTAAAAAACCGAATCCGTCCTGCAAAACCTCCAGAACGCCGCCACCTTCGATCTCAAGGTTACGCTCGGCAAGTTCCTTGAGGATCGCAAACATCATGTCCTGCTTGCGCATCGAGCTTGCGTTCTCAATCTCAAGCTCTTCAGCGAAGTTCAAAAGCTCGGTAGGCGATTTCGCCTTAAGCTCAGAAAGCTTCAAGTGGTGCGTATCCATGGGAATTCCGTCGCAATGCTCTTGGGAGCTGCCTAGGCGGGCGTGAGGCGTGGCGCGTGCGGCGGAGGGAAGGCGGGAACGGGCGGGCCGCGACGCTGTCGTAACCCTATACGGACACGCAATCCGGTTTGTCAAACCTCAAAATGGTCGCAAGATGATCAAGGTGACGATGCCGATGAAAAGAAGCGTCGGGACTTCATTTGCAACCCGGTAAAACTTTCCCGAATGCCGGTTTTCATCCCTTGCGAAGCTTTCCATCCACCGGCCAAGGAATTGGTGCTGTATTGTCAACGCCACGACCAGCGTGACCTTGAGCCAGAACCAGACATCATTGCGCCAATCGACAACATCAATCACGAACGCCAGCCAAAACCCAGTGATCCAGGTGGCGATCATCGACGGCTTCATGATGTATCTGAATAATTTTCGCTCCATTATCTTGAATGTTTCTGAAGTATGGCGTTCTGAGGTGCCTTTTTCAGCATGATAAACAAATATTCTCGGTAAGTAAAACAAACCCGCCATCCAGCTTGTCCAAGCAAGAATATGGATTACTTTCACAACCTCATACATGATACTTATCCGCGAATGACTTTCAGCAGACGCTCAACGTTTCTCGGGTCCGCATCCGGCGTGATACCGTGACCGAGATTGAAAATGTACGGCCCGGCGCCCAACGTCTCCAGCAGTTTTCGCGTCTCGCGATCCATCGCGTCGCCGCCCTGCACCACAAGCGCGGGGTCCAGATTGCCTTGCACGGTGACAAACGGCTGAAGCGTATCGCGCGCCCAGACCGGATCAACAGCCGTGTCGATGGCGACGGCGGCGACACCGGTGGCCTGCGCATAAGGGAGATAGAGCGATCCGGCCTCGCGCGGAAACCCGATCATCGGCGCATCGCCACGCTTTTCACGGATGGTGCGCATGATCGCCTGCGTCGGCTTGATGCACCATGTCTCGAACGCGACAGGATCGTTCGCCAGCGCGCCCGCCCAGCTGTCGAAAAGCTTCAGCACCTCCGCCCCTGCGTCAAGCTGCGCGATCAGGTATTCGGCGGTGGCGTCCTCTAGCCGTTTCATCAGCGCCGCAAAGACGTCGGGCGCAGAGCGCATCAGTGACAGCGCGCCGGCCTGCTGGTCCTTGCCGCGCCCGGCGATCATGTAGGTCGCCACGGTCCACGGCGCGCCGGCGAAACCGATCAGCGCGGTCTGCCGGGGCAGCGCTGCGCTCAGCCGCCGCACGGTCTCATAAACTGGCGCCAGATGCTGGTGCATGACTTCATCCGACGCCAGCCGTTCAACTGCGTCCATCGTCGTCAGCGGTTCGAGACGCGGCCCCTCGCCGGTTTCAAACCATAGCTTGCGCCCCAGCGCCTGCGGCAACAGCAGGATGTCGGCGAACACGATCGCTGCGTCGAAGCCGAACCGCCGGATCGGTTGAAGCGTCACTTCCGTCGCAAGCTCGGGATTGTAGCAAAGATCGAGGAACGACCCTGCCTGTTCGCGGGTCTTTCGATACTCGGGCAGATACCGCCCCGCCTGACGCATCAGCCATACCGGCGGTGTTGCGAGGGTTGCGCCGTTCAACGCCTGGAGAAGGGGCTTGCCCTCGGACATCGGATCTTAACCTGTTATAAGGGAGATATAGGATGATGTAGTTCTTAGGCTGTTGATAACGGGGATTATCACGGCGTCCAGATCATGCACAGAGTTATCCACTGCGCGAAAATGCCGCCCGGTGGCGCGCCACGCGCCGCGCCTCCGCATCGCCCAGTGATAAATCCAAGCGTTAATAGTTTGTTAGCATCAGTTACCGACGTGACTCGCGCATGATCTCCCTTGCAAAAGGCGCTTATCGCCATCCTGGCGCAACGTTCGTCCACACCGGCGCCAGAACGCCTCGCACAGGCCGCGCGCCTGTTGACGGCCTGGGCATGACGTGCGCCGAATGTCCGGGAGGCCGGGGCGTTGCGTTTTCCGCGCCGCCATGCACAGCCGCCGCAGCTGTTGTCCACAGCCGCCTGTGCGCCAACGCTGCGCGCCGCGCCTGCGCCATCGTGACGATTGAATCGGCGCACTCGCGGGGCTAGGTGCATCGCAGCAACAGCGACAGGGCCGCTTTAAGGGCGAGGGAGCGACAGATGACCGTGATTGCGCGCGAGGCGATGGAGTATGATGTCGTGATCGTCGGGGCCGGCCCATCGGGCCTTTCCGCCGCGATCCGCCTCAAGCAGATCAACCCCGATCTCAGCGTGGTCGTGCTGGAGAAAGGCTCCGAAGTCGGCGCCCATATCCTTTCCGGCGCCGTGCTCGACGTAAGCGGCCTCGACCGGCTGCTGCCCGACTGGCGGACCATGGGCGCGCCGGTCGTCACTGAGGTCTCCGAGGACGCCTTTCACTTGCTTGGGCCCGCCGGGAGCATCCGCATCCCCCATGCGCTGCTGCCGGGGCTGTTCAGCAACGACGGCGCCTATGTCGTGTCGATGGGCAATGTCTGCCGCTGGCTCGCGACCCAGGCCGAGGCGCTTGGCGTCGAGATCTTCCCCGGCTTCGCGGCGTCCCAGATCGTTTGGGGTGAGAATGGGTCGGTCGCAGGCGTCGTTGCGGGCGAGTTCGGGCTGAAGCCCGACGGAACGCCCGGCCCCTCGTACGAACCGGGCATGGAGTTGCGCGGGCGCTATGTGCTGATCGGCGAAGGCGTGCGCGGCAGCCTCGCCAAGCAGCTCATCGCGCATTTCAAGCTGGATCGCGACGCCGAGCCGCAGAAATACGGCCTGGGGATGAAGGAGTTGTGGGAGGTCGATCCCGCGCTGCACCATCCCGGACGGGTGCTGCACACCATGGGCTGGCCGCTGGGCGGGAACGCGGGCGGCGGCGGCTTTGTCTATCACCTTGAGAACAATCAGGTCTATGTCGGGTTCGTGGTGCACTTAAACTACGAGAACCCGCATCTTTTCCCCTACATGGAGTTCCAGCGCTTCAAGCACCATCCGATGATCGCGGCGATGCTGAAGGGCGGCAAGCGCGTCGCCTATGGCGCGCGGGCCATCGCCGAGGGCGGCTGGCAGTCGATCCCCAAGCTCGCCTTCCCCGGCGGCGCGCTGATCGGCTGTTCGGCGGGCTTTGTGAACCTGCCGCGCATCAAGGGCAACCACAACGCGATGCTCAGCGGGATCGCGGCGGCGGAGGCGGCGGCGAAGGCGCTGGCCGAGGGGCGCGGCGGCGACGCGCTGACCGACTATGAGGGCGCGATCCGCAATGGCCCGGTGGGGCGAGACTTGCGTCCGGTGCGCAACGTCAAGCCGCTGTGGTCGAAAACCGGCCTCTGGGGCGGGCTGGCGCTGGGCGGGCTGGACATGTGGACGGCGAGCCTGCTGGGGTTCAACCTGTTCGGCGCCATGAAGCACGGCAAGACCGACGCCGAGGCGACTGGCCGCGCCGACCGCTTCGCCCCCATCG
>Ga0100389_1004642_pt1 | contig 10586 bp, 7 predicted proteins | sample CryGeymeta201513_FD_81537 | JGI IMG/M metagenome (GOLD analysis project Ga0100389, IMG submission 81537) | Groundwater microbial communities from Crystal Geyser aquifers in Utah, USA - Crystal Geyser metaG 2015-13 | ecosystem: Environmental > Aquatic > Deep subsurface > Groundwater | place: USA... | reverse complement strand
TGATGTCCTGGAACGCCTCGTGGATGTAGTAGACGGGCACGTCGAAGAGCAAGCCGACCAACGTAGCGTAAGCAATCTCCGCCTTGAACCCGCCGGTGGCATTGACAAGCACCTCGCGGCCGCTGGCGCGCTCTTTCCGAATCAAGGAGATCAGCGTGGCAACCAGCGACCGGAGCCCGCGCATCTTGAACCGGCTCTCGGCGTAGGTGAGATCGGGCACCCCGACGAGCGTGGCCGTGTAGTCGCGTTGGCCGTCGAAGTGGCGTTGCAGGGCTTCCGCGCACTGCCGCCCCTCGTCCGTCTGGGAGTGCAAGAACACGACGCGATCGCCTTCGTGCAACAGCCGCGACAGGGAGTTGGTCTCGGCGCTGGCCTTCGTCGGGTCTGCATGGCTGAGGTAGTTGCTCAGTTGCTGATCGGCCACGGCGGCCGGCTGGGCCGGGTCAAGGGACCGTCGAGCGTTTCCCAAGAGCGAAGTGCCGACGGTGGTGAGGAAAGTTCGCATCAGGCAGTCCCTCCACCATTGCCTGCAATCCGAACCATAATCACCTGCTCCACAGGGTTGACAGTGGCAACCTCAACCTGCACCTTCTGCCCGACGGTCAGCGGCGTGGTGCCGCCGGCCCCGAACTCCGGCAAGAGCTTCTTGACGAGCTTTCCGCCGAATGCGCAGCCCAAGTCGAAGAGCACTGCCTTGGTAGTGGCGGAGGTCACCACGCCCTGCAGATGGTCTTGCGGGTTGGGAAGCAGCGTCGCAGTTCCGCCGCCGGGATCATCTCCGGCCCCGTCGTGTTCAGTCTGGCCACCTTGCGGCTGGTTTGGGTGCGCGTTCCCGCTAACAGTGGGCACCGCATGTCCCGTCAGCGTGCCGAAGAGGCTTGAAGACGGATCGGGCAAGACGGGCCGCTCGCGGTACTCGTTCTTCTGCGCTCCCTGCAGGCCGGGCAACTCGATGGTCATGTACCGCGTGTTGGGTTGCTGGTTGCCGCCTTGACCGAGGGTGCGGTTGTTCGGCGATGGTTGGCCGTGTACGGCCGGTTCCGCGCGGAACCCCGGCCACTCCATCATCTTCAGCAGCATGGCGATGCGCTTGAGGTCCCGCAGGTGCTCGCAGGGCCGGTTGGGCTGCAGTATGCCGAGAAGGTGATCCTCGAAGGGCTTGACTCGGCTCTTCAGCGTTTCCAGGCAGGCCAGGTTCTCGGGGGCATTCGCGCCTGTCTGCCACTGCTTCCCGTTGAACAGCGACTCGTATCGTATCTGCCTCCCGGTGAGATGGAGAGTCGCGTCCAACTTCACCGCACCCATGCCGAGCGGTTTCCCCATGCCGAGGCTGTGGCAGTAGCCTTTGCTCGGGTCGTTGATAACTGCCCCATCGCCTAATGGGTGCAGCGTCCAGCAGAGCGCGCCCAACTCCTCGTCAGACAGGTTCTCGAAGTGGACACGGAACTCGAACTGAACGCCGGGTTTGACGGGCTTGAACCGGGTGTGCTGGGTGTCGTGCTGGGAGAGTTGCGCGAGGATCTGGCGTTCCTCCTCGATGTGCTGACGAATCCGATACAGACTCAGCCCTTCGCTCTCGTTCAGCCTCTGGTGCCAGTAGCGCTTGTGACCGCGGATGACGGTCTCAGAGGGAGTAGGGCTGTCGTAGTGTCGGAGCCGAAGCTCGAACTTCGGGCTGCCGTCTCTATACTGCCCGGTCCTCACGAGGTTCGGCTCCGTTTGGACCAAGTAGTGCTGGAACGCGGTAGGCTTGGGTGAAGCAAGAATCTGCGGAGTCAGTACGGGGTCGTCTGGAAACCACAGGTCACACGTTCGGTCGAGCAACGCAGCGTCAGTGATGAAGACGCGGCCGGCGTAGGCCCGGCCAGGGTCGCCCTGTTCTGGGAACTCCTGAATGATGCCCCGCTGTTTCATGCTCCTGAGTTCATCTTTCGTGCGCACGAAGCCGAAGAGGGCATCGGGGTAGTCCACTGTCTCAGGTCGTCTGAGATGCTCGGGCACGTAGTCGGCTGGCGTTCGCTCGTAGGGCAGACGGAAGAAAGGCGTGTGCCCAATGGTGATATGCTGCTTGCCGGCACTGTCTGTCCAGTCGACGTAGAAGCACGCGACTTGATTGCCCGCGCTCGGAACTGCACTCAGTCCTTCGTCCTTGGTCTTGTCAGTCAGGCCGCCGCCTTCCAGGTATGCCTCGATGTCCTCTCGGCCGACCTCGACGGGGTTGGCGCTGCTCTCTGGTCCAATGATCCAGTGCAGATGCTTTCCTTTGCGCGGGTACCTCGCGGGAATCCACCCCGAAGCAACGAAGACGCCCTTCTTCCATCCGACCGCACTTGCGGGTGGTCCGCACTGGAGCGCCGTGACCTTCCCATAGTGCATGGGCTGGCTGTGCCTGTGAGTGATCGGCGGAACTGGCCTGAACCAAACCTCACAGCGCATCCAGTGGTATGCCGAGTTCGCCTCGTACCTTCTGCCTGAGGAGTGAAGCTGCCGCATTTCCGCCAGTCCGCCTACTGCCCTCCGCGCAGCAGCTTCCTCAACGCGGAAATACTGCGCGCCATGAATCACTTCGGCGGGAGTGATGAAGTACGCATCGCCCTGTCTGGACAGATAGCCGGCGTTGACTCTGGGACAGTAGCCGCCGTTCATCCTCTGCTGCATTCTGCCACGATACGACGCGCCTAAGGAGGTCGTGTCGCCAACGGCTCGGTAGAACGTCTGCGCATCCGTCACCCGCTCGGCCCTTCCGTAGCTCACGACCTCCAGCACACTCCGCAACATCCCTCGCAAGCTGCTTCCGGGGATGACCGGCTGATTGGGGTCGCGGGTGTAGCAGAAGTCCGGGGTGTTCTTGACTTGGTGACGGAAGGGCGCATTCTGGTCATCCTGCCGCTCCTGCCGCGCGAACTGCTCACTGGTGAAGGGGCACCGCACATACACCGGCGCCTTGGTGGTCAGGGTCACGTCGAAGTACCCCGTCTTCCGGTCCGGGTCGTACCGGTCATGGTTGGGCAGGTGGTCTGCCGACTCGACAACCTTCACCACGGTCTCCGGCAATGGCACGAAGTTATACGGCGCCGTGGCGATGCGGTCGGGATGAGTTGGATTCGAATGCTGAGGCAACATCACTTGGGTACCTCCACAGCCAGATTGCACAGGCGGCTGGCGACAATGCGGACGACGCCGTTGTCGTCCTCGGCCAGGTAGTGACGAACGGTCAGCCGGAGCGGCCGGGTTTCCTCGGTATAGGCACCGGTCACGGACAGAGGCACCGCGTGACCAAGCCCTTGCGCGCCGTCGCGCATGAGGGAGAAACCCGAGTCCAGAGGTTCCACGTCAGTGCCCCAGAGGAGCTGGTCTTCGTCGAAGGCTTGTGTCCACTTAGGGCTCTCGTTTCCCGCGTCGTCACTGGTGAGTCGGGCGTGTGGCTTGCCGTCGCCATCCCGCCAGAGGAGCAGTTCCGCTTGCGGACCGAAGAGCCGCGCTTGCTGGAGTGTCACATACCGAAGTGGCGGGGACACTTGCGACGCGACAGAGTCGGAGGTCACCAGGCGTCCGTTCTCCACCCGCCCCCAGATCACGCCATCGTCGGCATGGGCGAGCAGGAAGGTGAGATTGCACCTGTTGCCTTGCTCCGCAAGCCACTTTGCCATTGCCACGTCCGAGTCCACGCCCTTTGTGCAGACGTTCTCGATAGACGCCTCGCACTTCTTGATCTCTCGCTTCCAGTCGCTCATTGCGGCACCCCCTTCAGGTGGTTGTTGAGGGCCTTCACGCACTTCTCCATCGCCTCCCGCGCATCATCGTCGCCGGGGACATCGAGTGTCTCGCCCTGCTGATGAATCGTCCAGTGCTTCTCCGGGTCGCCGCTCCGCCATGTCAACTGAGCGCCGACGCCTTTCAGCCGCCCGCGGCCGACGCTGCTCCCACCGCCCAACGGGAGGTCACCGGTCCACAGGTCCTTGAGCAACAGGAGGACGAGACCGATCTCGCGTTTGTCCGGGTTGACCAGTGTCAGGTCCACGCACACCGTCGTATCGTCACCCCCGAACACAGGCTGCTCATTGAACAGCGCGGTGTCACGCGCGCCGCCGGTGAAGCGGTCGAGGCTGACGCGGTTCTGGACGAGATCGGCGCGCCCTCCGGAGACAGTGCTCTCCTGGACTTCCACGCGGCTGGCAATCGGCGTCTCCTTGAGTTTGGGGTTGGCTTCCCGGCGTTTCTTCAGCTTGTCCATGTCGGTACCCCAGATCGACTCGACAAACCGCTCCGCCACCTGCTGCCGGTCGTCCGCCGCAATGGTCTTGGCGATCTTCAGGGACCTCGCCCGCAGCGCCCCGGCCAGGCTGGTGCCTGACAGAATCGGCTTCTGGTCGCCGTTGAGCTGCTTCGAGTGAAGATGAACCATGTCAGGTCCATGGTCATCGCGCCCCGAACCAGAGCGGATCAGCAGCGAGCCATCCAGCGAGAACTGGGCCCGGAGCGTGAACGTGCAACGGGTGTCGTCGATCAGCTTCTCAACCCCAAGGCTCTTTTGCAGGTCGTCAGTGGGGCAGGTCTCGCTCAGCTCGGCATCGCCGTGCTCAAGCCAGTCCAGCAGGTCAGAGCCATCGGGCTTCGTCAGGTCGTAGCAGCGCACCCGCCAGTCTCGCATCTCGAACTCGCCGAAGCCGCGGCGCTTACGGGCGCCCAGGCGAATCTCACCGTCACGCAGTCCCTGCAGAGCCGTCGCGAGGGCTTGCTTCATCGCATTCGGACAGTCCCGCTCGCGAATCACCAGCTCCAGACGAATGGGAAATGTCGTGCCGGCCTGCCAGAAATCCCCGTTGAACAGCTTCTTCTCGACGGCAGTCCGGCTCTGGGGCGAGATTGCGACTCCTTCGCGGATTTCAGCGCCGAAGGTGCCAAGCTCGCCTAAGGCGTCGTCCACGATGAGTGGGCTCTGCTCCCCCTCATCATCGCTTTTCAAGCCGCCGAAGAGCAGGACGGCTGCGGTCTCTCTGGCCTCCTGCATCTTCTCCGCATCGCGTGAGTTGGGCAGTGCGGTCCGGCTGCCTCGTTGCCGCGACCACAGGTAGCTGCGCAGGGCGCCAGCCAAGGATGCCCCGGTCAACAAGGGGCGCGCCTGCGCCTCCACAGAGTCGAGCAGGAGCGGCATATCAACGAGGTCATTCCCGTCGCCGTTGCCGAGGTGCGCTGGCGTCTTGAGCACCAGCTTGGCTTCGACAACGACCCGCTCTCTGATCTTGCGCGACGATTCTCCACACCACATCGGTCGGTTCTCCATGTTCATCTCCCCTCCCGTCGCTGTTTCGCGGCACGTGCAAGCACAGCGTCCACAAGCCGCAGGTTGTATTCGTATGCGAGTTCTTCCGTGAGCGCGGGCGCGACGCCGCCGATATCCGGCATGGCGCTACGCGCCTGGAGGGTCTTCCAGATATTGCCCTCGTCCTTTTCGTTGCCCGTGTCCTCCACGCGCTTCCGCAGCCACTTGAGCACCGTGCCTTCCCCAGCGATGCGGTCGCCCGTGAACTGCTTCCGGGGGGTAGCGCGTTTCTCGAGGTCCTCGAGGTAGTTGCGTAGCCGGTCGCGGCCTTGGGCCGCCGGCTGTCGCAGGGCGTCATGGAGGATGCTTCGCAGTCGCGAGAGCTGGCTGTTGTGGATGCGCGTGACGTGGCGGGCCAGCACGCTGGCTTCGTGGGCGACGGCGGAGTCCAGCCGCTTGCGCAACAGGCGGCAGACCATCTGCTGAGCCAGATCCCGGCTGGTCTGGTCTTCGATCTCGATTGGTAGGATGCCTGCGTCACGCTGCTTCATCGGGAGTCCCTCGACGGTGAGAAGCGGGCCCGACTGCCAGTTGACGGCCAGACGACCGAATCCCTCGGCGCGGCGCTCGCCGATCCCCCGAGAGACAAGCCGGGCGAGCTTGTCGCCAGCGAGCCCCTGTGCACGGAAGCTGAGAACACTTCCCATCCGGACGGCCAAAGCTTGGGGCAGCGGCAGCCCCCACTTCCGGTTGAAGCCGCCAATCTCGCGGGCGCCGATGAACGTCCGCTCAGAATCCAGTTCCATTGCCGTCCCCAACCCAAGCGCCTCTGAGATCGCTTGGGCGACCACCCGGGGGGCGGTAGTGTACTGCCCGTGCTCGTCGCGTACCAGCGCGTCGCTTGTGAGCGTCACCAGCAGCTCGCCCTCGACCGGGCACTCGTCCTGAGTCTGCAACTCCTGCCATTCCTCGGACTCCTGAACAAGGCTCAGGCGTGCCCGGCCGTAGCCACCGGTCCGTGAGCCACCGAGGTTGACGTCACCACAGATCAACGGGCGGAGGAGGTCGGCATCGCTGTTGTGGTCACAGAGCACCACCGCCTCGAACCACTGACCGGGCGCCAATGCGTCGTAGCGGAACACAGCCCCGGGCGTATCCCCTTCCTGCACCGCGGTCTGCGGCATGGCGCGTCCGTACCGTCGGGTGCGCGCCGTGTGTACCGACAGATGGCGTTTCGGTGACACCAGCCGGAGGTCGGCCTTACTCTTGTCAGCCACTGGCGACCAGAAGGGCGCGCCAACCGACTGCCACTGCACTGGGCTGTCCTCCGGCGGCTCTACCGCGTGGTCATGGACCGGTGCCGGGCTTTTCGCCGTCTGCCTTGCTGCCTCCTCCTTTTCATGCCGCCACGAGAGGGGCGTGGGCACACAACGCTGCTCTTGGCGATCCAGCGGGTACCCGTTCAGATAGCGGGTGTCGCCGGAGAAGAAGAGCCGCCTTGCGTCGGGAGCCGCCGCATCCAGTTCGCGTTTCGACTGCTGACGCAAGTACCCCCCGATCAGAGCGCCACGCAGCACGCTCCCTGGCAGGTAGCTGAACGCCACCGCGCTGTTGGGGTCGCCTTCCAGCGCGGTCACCAACGTAGGCTCCAGGAGTTCTATTCGGTATCGCAGCGTCTTCATTCGTGCGCCTCCTTGGCAACAGCTTCGCCGGCGACAAGCGTCATGAAGTCGCCGAAGTGCTGTTCCGTCACAGGCGTGCCATCTTCCAGCAGCTCGCAGTCTACTCGGCCTCGACCACGGTTCCGGCCGGTGCCGGCACGGCGCAGTCCTTTGACACAAGCAGTCAACAGCATCCGGGCCTCGGGCGAGGGCTCCTCCAAGAGGTCGAGCTTCGCCACGAAGGGCGTCTCTCGCAGCGTAACCCGCATCGCTCGCAGGCTTCCCTCGTCGGGTGCGCCCCTCGATTCATCGACGGCAGTCTGGCGACGAATGTCGGTAAGCGACTCCAGCACGTCCTGTGCGCTCAGCTTGCCCGACTCGACCTCGGCCTTCACCGAGTTCCGCAATGCCTCCGGCAACTGAGCCGGTCCCACCTGCATTCGGGCATCGTCGCCAAGGGTGCTTCCGGCGCGACCAAACAGCCAACCAGCAGCGTTCTCTAGGCACGTGACTGCGCCGTTGCCCTGACGCTCCAAGGCATAGAGCACGTTCGCGCACTCCTCGACCAGCAGCCCCTTGAGGCTGCGCCCACGCAGGTAGGGCAGTCCGTACTCGTCGTGCTCCACCTCGGCATCTACCAGACCGGCCACTCCGTCGCCGCGTCCAAAGGTGGCATCGCTTTTCAGAACAAGCCGCAACTCCAGTGTCATTTTCCAGACCTCCTGTCCAGCGGGATATGCCAGTCCGCCAATTCAAGGGCGTCGAAGTAAGCACAGCGGGTGTCCTGCCAGCCCTCCGTGGTGTAGTTGCCTGCTGTTCCCAGGGCGGGCAGACTTCCGAGTCGGTACATCTCCACGAACCGTTTCACCTCGGTGCCGCCGGCACGCAGCGCTTCGCGGAGTGCCTTCATCTTGTTGCGGCGCCCCCACCACTCATCGCTCTGAAAACTCTCGACGCCTTGGGCGACCGCCAACCACGCCCGGAGTTCGTCGCCGGCGGCCGGGTTGGCGTCGAGGCTGACCGGACGTAGGCAGAGGACGCGGTCCCTGACAACGTACTCCCGTCCGCGAATCTCGGCGAGGTCCCCGGCCAGCCCGCCGGTGGCGAAGTGCCAGTCCAGGCAGGACCCGTCGAGGCCCCGGCGCGCGCGGTATCGCTTCGCGGACTTGCACAGGTCCTCGGCCAAGGCGTACGCCCGGGCAAAGGGGTAGTGCGACTTTACAATGGCGATGCCGGCACAGGCCGTTGCTCCGCCGCCACCCGGGAGGTTCTCCGTGGCAGCCTGAAACTGGGCGAGGTACTCCGTCGCCAGCGACAGGCCGAGCCGCCCGTCACACACAAAGGTGACATCGTCGCCGCCGAAGACGACGGGGCGGATCGGCAGGAACCGGGCGCCAGACGCCTTCTCGTAGCCGAGATCGACCGAAAGCCCCGGGAGGGTCGGGTGGCTGATCGAGCCATCTGCTACTGCGTCAAGCAGTGTCTCGAGCGTCGCGGACAGGGCCTGCTGCGACGCTTGCTTCAGCTTCTCCGAGAAGTCACGGATGGCAGAGACGTACTCGCGATTCTTGCTCAGCGTCTCGTAGCTCTCCGCGATCTCACCAATCCGCTTCCCGATGCCATTGCCATCGGCGTGCACCACGGCAATGTAGCTGTGCTCCCCAGCATCGCGCCCCAGTTCGTCCAACTCACGTGGGAAGAGATAGCCGGATTTACCGACGACCGGGAAGGCAGTGCTCAGCCGAGCGTGGGCGTCAGGTTCGACGGCGCGTTTGGCAAGCACTTCCGCTGAAGCGGGATAGCCCGGTTCATTCGCGATACGCTCTGTCACCCCCACGGCGGGCAAGCCTGTCGACTGGCAGGGCACCGTTACCCCGAGGCCGAGCAGTGGCACAGACGGTGCCCGGCACTGCTTCTCGACAGCCAACTGAGCACGTCTTTCCTGCACCTTCTGCGCCAACACGCAACTTCCCCACTCGACACCCGACGGGCGCGTGAGTACAAGTTGCAGGTTGGGTGCTTCCGCAAGGACCCGCGTCGAGAGCTTGCGGCTGAACGCCTTCGCCTGACACTGCTCCTTGAAGAGCACGACCACATTGCCGCCCCCGGCGTAGAGCACCTCGGCGTCGAGGCTGTTCCCCTCGATGGTCACGGCGCCATCGAGGGCGTTGTCGCTGCCAACATTGCTACTCGCGCGAACGACCTCGCGGACAGCTTGCAGCGCCCAATCTTCCGTGGCTCTCGCCACGAGGTACGACGCGCCGACGTTCTCCCGCAGGCGGTTGCTGCCGAAGATGTATGGCTGGATACCGGTGGTGTCTACGACAACTAACTCCATTCCTTACCTCACGCTCCTTTGCTCTGCTCCAAGATCCAATGCCTGAACCTGCCAACCAAGTCCGGGAGGTGCTCACGACCGAACACGCGGACACGGCCGGGCGGGTCCACATCGCGCCGGACTTCCGCCTCCAGACCAACCGGGTCGTCGGTGCAGCACACCAGGGCGATCCGCGCTTCGTCGCCGCCCAATTGTTGCGCTCGTTCACGGGCTTCGAACAGCTTCTGCTTCGCCTCGCCCGGCCGATGCACGGTCGAGCAGGAGAAGGCAAAGAGTTGGTAACCACGAATGGCCACGACATCGAGCTCGAAGTGGGTGGGGCCGCCGCCACCCACCCTCGGCTCAAGGTTCTGCGACACATCGTGCAGGTTGAGCTCCGCTCGTAGCGCCAGCAGCGCCTGCAACGTGGCGGCCTCCAGCCAGATCCCGTCCAACCACTTACAGAAATCCTCCGGTTGGCTGAAGCCGCAGTGATCCGAGGCGGTTCCCAGAGCAATGCAGCCCAGCGCGCCGAGCTTCGCCACAAGCTCCGCCGCGACTTCCGCAAGAGGGTGCCCCTCGGGCAAAGGGAGGCTGATGTCCCGAAGCTGGCTCTTGGACTTCCACTTGCTGCCATTGCGTTTGCACTGCGCGTATAGGACTTGGCTTTTCCAGTCCGCCCAAGCTGCGGAGCCCGTTTTGTTGTTTGCCACTCGGGCAAGCGCCTCTGCCACCGAGGGCAACACGGGAGCGGCGGTCGGCGGGGACTTGAGGGACCAGTGGTGGAGTCCCAGCAGATCCTCAAGGGAGGGGCAGACCGAAGTGCCGAGGGGGTGTACCGCTGCCTGTTCGCCGCTTTCCGGGTCATTCGGATCTACCACCAGGGCGAGCCGCCGAGCGTCGAGGTAGGACATTGAGCACGGCTTCTGCTGCTCCCGTGCCCACTTCTCAACCGTGCGGTAGGCATGGACCGACATGGCCTTGGTGCCCCCCGTGTAGTTGAGCGCTACCGACGAAGGCTTGACGGCGTTGAGTTCTCGGGTGACGGCGGCCACGATTGAGCGGGGTTCAGCTTCCTCCACCGGGGCTAGGCGGGTCTGGCACCCTCCGCCTATCGACAGCCACTCTCCCAGGCGCTGCGCGACGCCCATGGAGTCGGGCGAGTGCACAAGTGAGATTGTCCCACCGGCGGACGCCAGCAGCCGCCCCGCAACGGCGTTCGGTAGAGGGTTGCTTCCTACCAGCAGTAGCAGATGAGGCGCTTTCAAGTGATCGAACTCAGCACATGCCATCGGGTGAACTCCTTCTGTCGCAGCCGCCATCGGCGACCTCATACCTCCCCAAC
>Ga0100389_1004617_pt1 | contig 10633 bp, 5 predicted proteins | sample CryGeymeta201513_FD_81537 | JGI IMG/M metagenome (GOLD analysis project Ga0100389, IMG submission 81537) | Groundwater microbial communities from Crystal Geyser aquifers in Utah, USA - Crystal Geyser metaG 2015-13 | ecosystem: Environmental > Aquatic > Deep subsurface > Groundwater | place: USA... | reverse complement strand
TTTTCAAGAGTAAAATGATACCCATTAATATTTGTTTTTTGAGCGACTACTTCAGAGCACCATAAAACAACGAAAAAAACAAATAGCAAATAACGAATAAGTTTCATGTGTGTGCAATTATTACAATTTATATCTTACAAAAAAGGGCTTGTTTTAAAGCAAGCCCTTTTATTATTAAAATTATTTGTTAGGCAATTCTTTTAACCAAGTCAACTAAACGATTAGAGTAGCCAACTTCATTATCGTACCATGAAACTACTTTAACAAAATTACCATTAATAACTTGTGTTAAAAGAGAATCAAAAATAGAAGAATGAGTATTACCAATAATATCTGTGCTAACAATAGGGTCTATACAGTATTCAAGAATTCCTTTCATAGGACCGTCAGCAGCTTTTTTCATAGCTGCATTTATTTCTTCTTTGGTAACATTTTTAGATAATTCGCAAGTTAAATCTACCACAGAACCATCTGGTGTAGGTACACGCATAGAGAAACCATCTAATTTTTTATCTAATTCAGGAATTACTAAACCTACTGCTTTTGCTGCTCCTGTTTTTGTTGGAATAATTGACATTGCAGCAGCCCTTGCTCTTCTAAGGTCTTTGTGAGGGAAATCAAGAATTACTTGATCGTTGGTATAAGAATGAATGGTGTTCATCAAACCTCTCACAATACCGAAATTATCGTTTAGAACTTTTGCTATTGGTGCAAGACAATTGGTAGTGCAAGACGCATTTGAAATAAACTGATGTTCTGGTTTTATTTTATCATCATTTACACCGAGCACTACAGTTAAGTCAACGTCTGTACTATTATCAGCAGGAACAGAAAGAATTACTTTCTTTGCTCCAGCCTGAATGTGTTTACCCATTTTTTCTCTGTTTCTAAACACTCCGGTACATTCAAGAACTACGGATACGCCTAAGTCTTTCCAAGGTAGATTTGCGGGGTCTTTTTCTGCATATATCCTTATTCTTTTGCCATTTACTACCAGAAAATCTCCGTCAGCACTAACTTCTCCTGGGAATTTGCCATGTACCGAATCGTATTTCAACAAATGAGCCAAGGTTGCGCAATCTGTTAAATCGTTGATTTCTACTACATCAATGTCGTTGTGTTTCATCAATGCTCTAAAACTAACTCTGCCTATGCGGCCGAATCCATTAATTGCTAATTTAATTGTTGCCATATTTTTATTATTATTTTATTGATTTGAGTTTTTTATTTGTATTATCTTATAATTGTAACACTTCCTTGGTATTTAGTGCCATCAGAAAGTTTAATAATGAAAAAATATACCCCATCCGAAAGATTACCTCCGTCCCAATCGTTTTGGTAGTTATTGGTTTCGAATACCTTTTTGCCCCATCTGTTTAAAATTACCAATTGACTATTGGGATATTCAATCAAATGCTTGATAATAAACCTGTCATTATAACTATCCCCATTGGGAGTAATTACATTGGTTGTTTTGATAGGACATTTAATGGTAACTTTCACCTCATTGCTAATAAATTCTGTCTTGCAACTGTCAATTACCAATGCATGGTATAAATAAAATGGTTTTTCTTCTTTGGCACTGTATGTTGGCAAAGTAATTTGACTAATTTCTCCTTGTGGCGCAGTTGTTGTGTCTGTTGATATACCTTCTAACCAATAAACCTTAAAAGGTTTAACACCACCTGTAATTATTGCTGTTAGCGTAGGTATTCCTCCACTTTCATTACAAACAGTGGTATCTCCAATTGCTTTCACAGTTAAATCATCTGTGTTTTTTAATAATAAGGTTGCTTTTACAGTATCGCTAATACATTGCGAAAACCCTGCCCCTGTCAGTTTAACTATAATAGTTTCAGTTGTTTCGCTAATATTATCTGGGTTGGCTTTAATATTGATTTTGGCTTGCTTTTGATTGGCTTCAAAAATAACAAAATTGGGCATATTACCGCCCAGTGAATCTTCATAATCTGTTCCATTCAAAGCAGTTCCACCAATTTCAAAATTAAGTGTATAAGGTGTTGAAGTTACTGTATCTCTTGTAAAAATAAAAGAAGCGGTGCCGCATTTTTCAACCATACCATTATCCCCATTGTTGCCTTTAACTGTAACAGAATAATGGGTTGACGAAAAGCTACCAGCTTCTAAAAATAAACCAGAATCAAAATTATGATTCTGTCGTGCATCGCCTATAGCAATATCAAGGGTATAGGTTTTACAATGTTCTACTGGACAAATTGCAGTTAATACGGTTGTGTAACCATTAAATTTAAATATAGAACCGCCTACATTGGAACGATAGTACTGACTAAAAGTTGGACTTGTAATACTATCAATTCTTATTTCAGTGGTGGTTTTGGGAAATAATGCAATATTTTTATTGTTATATGCTTGCCCAGTGATAAAAAATCCAAATACATCCTTTGAAATTTCGCTAAAAGGCAAAAATTCTTCTGATGCAAAAACATAGCGAAACCAAACGGTATCGGTTAATGGAGTAAAGTTAATGCTAATTATATTAGCATCATAAGCGGGACCAGGAGAAAGCAAAGCATTTAAAGCAGGGAATCCCATGACATCATAAAGGTTTCCGCTAACAGTATCTGCAGCATTGCCAAGAATTTCTGATACATTTCCATTAGAGATTACAAAGCCTTCGTTAATTCCTAAATTTGAAGAAACGCCTCCACTAAAGTTTCCAAAGGAATGTTCAGCATCTCCTAAAAAGGTTACACTATTGATTATAATGCCAGAATTAGAAAAATATTTCTGAATCAAGTCTTGTGCTTGCTTATAGGAATAGTTGTCTTTTATTACAAGTTGTGCTTTCAAACCATTGGTATATGAAAATAGTAACAAAAACAACAGCAATAAGTTTCTTGCCAAAATCTTTATATTTTTTTTATGTATTTGCATCACTTTTCTTTAAATAATTTTTTCAATTTGAAATTTCATCCAAAGATAAAAACAATTCCAAAATCATTGTAGAATTATCTTTTTAAAAAATCAAAATTTCATTTTTAATTCAAATTATTATCAATTGATTTGTTTGAATAATAAAGAAAAACTACTTTTGCCTCCGCCAATCTTTATCATTGAATTATTATTATTTCAATTTTTAAAATATTATTTTATGAATCCATTGATTAATGCTTACATCCAATCAAATAAAGATCGTTTTCTTGATGAACTATTTAGTTTATTGCGCATTCCTTCTATAAGTTCAAGTTCAGAACATCAAGAAGATATGCTGAAAACGGCAACGTTTTTAAAAGACAAGCTTACCGAAGCAGGTGCTGAAAAAGCAAGACTGATTTCAACCGAAGGTTTTCCTGTGGTTTATGCCGAAAGAATTATTAATCCCAATTATCCTACGATTCTGGTTTATGGTCATTACGATGTGCAATCAATTGAACCCATTGAATTGTGGACTAATCCACCATTTGAACCTATTATAAAAGATGGCAAAATATATGCACGTGGTGCTGATGATGACAAAGGTCAAATGTATATGCAAATTAAGGCTTTTGAATTGTTAAACAAAAATAACCTATTGAAGTGTAATGTTAAGTTTATGCTTGAAGGTGAAGAAGAAATTGGTTCGCCTAGTTTAGATAATTTTTGTAAAGAAAATAAAGAATTGCTTAAGACAGACATCATTCTTGTGTCTGATACAGGAATTTTATCAATGGAAAATCCTGCAATAACTGTCGGTTTGCGTGGTATTTCTTATTTTGAAGTGGAAGTTACGGGCCCAAACCGCGATTTACACTCAGGACATTATGGTGGTGCTGTTGCAAACCCTATCAATATTCTTTGTGATATGATAACAAAATTGCATGATGCCGACAACAAAATAACTATTCCTGGTTTTTATGACGATGTAATTATTGTTACTGATGAAGATAAAAATGAATACGCAAAGTTTCCTTTCAATATTGAAGAGTATAAAAATGAAATAGGAATACCCGCAATATATGGTGAAAAAAACTTTACCACTTTAGAAAGAACTGGTATTAGACCTGCATTAGATGTTAATGGTATTTGGGGAGGTCATATTGGCGAAGGCTCTAAAACAGTAATTCCTTCAAAAGCTTTTGCTAAAATATCTATGCGTATCGTTCCAAATCAAAAGGCTGAAAATGTTGCTTTGTTATTTGAAAATTATTTTAAATCTTTAGCTCCAGAGGCTGTTAATGTAAAAGTTAGTTATTTCCATGGGGGTAATCCTTTTTTATCGCCAACAAATACCAAAGCATACATTGCTGCAAGCAAAGCGTATGAAGATGTTTTTGGCAAAAAACCACTTGCATATAGAGGGGGTGGAAGCATTCCTATAATCAATCTTTTTGAAGAGACGCTTGGTGCTAAATCAATTCTGATGGGATTTGGGCTTGAAAGCGATGCCATTCACTCTCCAAACGAAAACTTCCCTGTAATTAACTTCTTAAAAGGTATTGAAACCATTACTGCCTTTTATAACTATTACTCCTAAAGTTCAAAGATTTTATAAATTTAAAAGTAATGTTTTTAAATAGCATTACTTCTTGTTTTCTGCTTTCTTAGAGCAATAAATCATTCAATTGATTTTTTTGCTTCATTATGGAATTTAAAAAATTACTGCATCTCTTTATCTGAAATTCAGTAATTAATTAACTTTTAAAAACCATACATTATGAAACGGAAAACATTAAAATTTACAGCAATTGCCGTCATCGTTCTGATTGTAACAGGCATCTTCGGCTTAACAAAAGCAGGCAGTTATTATTTACAGCTTGCCGAAAACGAAATTATAAAGAACATTAAAGAGAAGTTTGCTCTTTATAATGAACAATTTCCTGAAGACAGGGTTTACCTTCAATTCGACAAACCTTTCTATCAACCAGGAGAAACAGTTTATTTCGGTGCTTATATTAGAAACGGAACCGATTTGAAACCCTCTATTAAAAGCGATATTCTTCATGTAGAATTTATAGTACCCAAAGGCAATGTTGAAAAAGAAATAAAAATCATTGCAAAAAACGGCAAAGCCATTGGCGATTTCACCTTAGATGCTAATGCACCCGGTGGAATGTACAAGGTGAAAGCCTATACCAATTGGCAGAAAAACGAAACCGATACCGTTTTCTTTGAAAAAGACCTTCAAGTTCAAAACATCGTTTTGCCTAATCTTAAAATGAAGCTTGATTTTGAAAAGAAAGCATTTGGCGTTGGCGACGAAGTGGTAGCAAAATTGGAGTTGAATACCAACGAAAACAAACCTCTTGCAAATCAGAATTTCAAATATGTAGTTAATTTGGATGGTGTAAAATTTATAGAAAAACCTTTTTCCACAGATGCGGAAGGCTTGGCGTTCATCAAGTTTAATTTACCTAAAACCTTGAAAACTTCTGATGGTTTGGTAAATGTGATGATTGATTACCAAGGCAACACAGAATCTGTGTCTCGTTCTATTCCTATTGTATTAAATAAAATTAAATTGGCATTGTATCCCGAAGGTGGCGATTTGGTTTGTGGTATTGAAAGCAATGTTGCTTTCAGAGCTATTAACGAATTTGATAAACCCGCTGATGTGGAAGGCTTGGTTTATAATAAAGACAATAAAGTTGTTGGTAGTTTTAATAGTTTTTATCAAGGTATGGGAGCTTTTACTTTAAATCCTGAACCAGGACAAAATTATCATGTTCAGATTACCAAACCAGCAGGAATTGAAGATTTATTTGAATTACCAGAAGCTTTAAATCGTGGTTATGTTATTTCTATAGACAATACAAAGCAAGGCGAATTGAACCTTCACATCAAAACAACCGAAAGTGAAGAATTATCTGTTGTTGCTCAGGTGAGAGGTCAGATATATTATACCAATGCCATTAAATCAGTTAAAGGAGACAACCTTGTTGTTATTCCAACCGGTGATTTTCCTGCTGGTGTGGCTCAAATTACTTTATTCGATAGCAAAGGAATAGCTCGTTCAGAACGTCTTGCTTTTGTGAACAAAACCTCTCAATTAAATATTTCTATTCAAACAGATAAAGAAAAATATTTACCGAGAGAGAAGGTAAAACTTACCATCAACGTAAAAGATGACAGAGGAATGCCAATGCCTGCAAATCTTTCTTTGGCAGTGGTTAACGACCAATTACTTTCGTTTGCTGATGATAAATCGGGCAATATTTTATCAAAACTTTTATTAGAACAAGATATTAAAGAAAAAGTAGAAGAACCTGCCTTTTATTTTAGCAATGACGCTAAGTCTGATAAAGCATTAGACTATTTACTAATGACTGCCGGATGGAGAAGATATACTTGGGAACAGGTGCTGAACGAAGAATTGCCTCCTCTTGCTTTTAATAGCGAAAAAGCAATTATTACAGGAACACTGTTAGATGCTTATACTTACAAACCCATAACAGAAGCAACTTTAAAAATTAGTGGCAAATGGATGTTGGTTCATACCGATAAAAAGGGATTCTTTACGCTTAAAAATGTTGATTTGTCTGAACCTACTGTTTTGTATGCTTCTGCAAACGGTTATACCAATCTTTCTCAAAATATAACTGATTATTCTCAAAACCAGGTTTATTATATGTATTCTCAGAATTATTATGGCTATAAATACAATGTGGATGATTGGGGAGGTTTCAATAAAAAATTTGCTGAAATTCCTCAGGCACCTAATTTAGCTGGTGGCAATAATTTGGATGTTGAAAGAAATGAAGTAGTAAATATAAATAAAGTTAAAACAAAAACGCCTTTGGTTAAAAAGAACGATAAACTTGTGGTTGAAAAAAATAATTTAGAACCTATTGAAGTTGTTGATAAACCAATGGTTGTTAATTTAGATGCCAATGTAAAAGACCTTAGGTTGGCTGATTTTGAATTAGAAAAACAACCCCTCGTTAACAACCAAGTTACTTACTACAGAGCAAAGAAATTTGCTGCTCCTCTTTACAACAAACCAGAAAAAGTGGAAGTAAGAACCGATTTCCGCAATACTATATTCTGGGATGGCGCTATTGATGTTGATAAAACAGGAAAAAAAGTGATAGAGTTTTATAATTCTGATGATATTTCTTCTTTTAGAGTGAGTGTAGAAGGCATCAGTCCTTTTGGATTAGTTGGCAGAAATGAAAAAACTTTCTTTACCCAACTTCCTTTTGCTATGAGTACCAAAGTTCCAACGGAAGTAATTACGGAAGACCTTGTGTACATTCCTTTAACTTTAAAAAACAACACCTTAAATACCGTTAATGGAAAACTTACTGTTAAATCTCCAGCAGGCTTAAAATTAATTACTCCTATTACTTTTGACCAATCTATTGCAGCCGGAAAAACAAAAACCATTTACCTCGATTATAAAGTTTTAAATACTCCCGGTGAAGGTGAATTTGAAATTTATTTTGCCAGCGATGGTTTAAGCGACGCTTTTGTTCAGAAAATAAAGATTAGTCCTAAAGGATTTCCAGTTACAGCTTCTTTTGCAGGAAAAGATGGACAGAGAGATTACTTTGCCAATATTGCAAACCCTGTTGATGGCTCTATTACCGCTTCTCTCACTGCTTTTCCAACGGTTGTTTCCGATTTGTTGAAAGGCATAGAATCAATACTGAGAGAACCTTCTGGTTGCTTTGAACAAACTTCCATGTCAAGTTATCCAAATGTGATGGTGATGGATTATCTGAAAACAACCGAATCGAAAGACGAAAAGTTGTTGGATAATTGTAAAAGACTTTTGGATGCAGGTTACAAAAAATTGATTTCTTTTGAAGCAAAAGATAAAGGTTACGAATGGTTTGGGGGCTCTCCTGCCCACGAAGCACTTACTGCTTATGGTTTGATGCAATTCAACGATATGAAAGATGTTTATAAAAATGTGGACCAAAAGATGATAGACCGCACCGCCAATTGGTTGTTGGAGAAAAAAGATGGCAGTGGTGGATTTAAGAGAAACCCAAGAGCATTGGATAATTTTGGTGGAGCAAACGAAGACATTACGGCTGCATACATAGTTTATGCCCTTGCAGAAGCCGGATACAATGATATTAAGAAAGAATACGAAAAATCTTTTAAAGATGCCTTGAATACAAAAGACCCTTATATCCTTGGTTTGATAGGAAATGCTTCTTTTAAATTGAAAGAAACCAAAAATGCCGAAAAAATCATGGAAATGATTTACAGTGCGCAAAAAGAGGACGGGAGTTGGACAGGAAATATTCATTCTATTACGCGTTCTTCAGGAATATCATTAACCATTGAAACCACTTCTTTGGCAATAATGGCAATCTTAAAATCACCCAATCAAAAATACGAGGCTTTAACAAAAGCAGTTGAGTTTTTAGTGAAATCGCGCGATGGTTATGGTGCTTTTGGTTCTACCCAAGGGACAATACTTGCCTTGAAAGCCTTAACAGAATTTGCAAAACAATCGAAATCGGTGAAAGAAGATGGTATTCTTGAGTTTTATGTAGATGGGAAAAAAGTAGCAGAAAAACAATACAAAGCGGTCGATAAAGATGCGATTACTATTGATAGTCTTCAGAATTATATTGTAGCAGGCAAACACAATTTCAAAATTAAATTTGCCGGAACTAAAAATCCATTACCTTATGCTTTCGCCCTTGGTTGGAATACTTTTATGCCTAATAGCTCAAAAGAATGTTTGGTAAATTTAACAACCACACTTGCCACCAAAACGGCAAATGTAGGTGAAACAGTTCGTTTAAGCATTGTGCTTAAGAACAAAACAAACGAAGGACAACCAAGCACAATTGCTATTGTCGGTATTCCCGCCGGATTAACTGCACAACCATGGCAGTTAAAGGAAATATTGGATAAAAAACTAGTGGATTATTATGAGGTGGTTGGAAACAATGTAGTGCTTTATTACCGCCAAATGGCACCTTCAGAAATTAAAGAGATTAATCTCTACCTTAAAGCAGAAATACCGGGCGAATATCAGGCTCCTGCTTCTTCAGCATATCTTTATTATACCAATGAATTTAAATGCTGGACAGCGATGGACAAGATTATTATTAAAAAAGGAACTTTCTGATAGTATTTATTGGTTTATCAACAGGAAACCTCGGTTATGCCGGGGTTTCTTTGTTTAAAAGCAATGGTATATCTTTATAATCCTAATTAAGGTCTGCTGAATAAATGATTTTTCATAAATATTTTTATGAAAGGCAATCAAAGTATATTTTATTTTTTATTTTTTTCTTGATAAAAAAGATACTGTGTCAATTTCCAAATTATTTTGTAAATATTTTATTTTTTTTTAATTTTACCTACCCGAAAGAAGTCACACGGCGATTGTTTATACCGAATGACTATCTAGTGTAGTGCAACTTTTGTTGCACTACTTTTTTTTGTTACTCGTTCCCCGAAAGAAGTCTCCAGCTCTTGATTACCCGAATTTATTGTATGCTTAAATTCCTCGTTTTTTTCCCATAAAGTAAATATCAAACACAACAACTTTCGTTGCAATGCAACACAACCGACCATTTTAATATTTCTTTTATTATATATTTTATCGTAAAATGCTTGGTAGTTCGGATTGTTCTTGCGAGCTGAAATTGCTGGTAAATGCATTATTTTCCTGATATGACTGTTCCCTTTCTTTGAAATTTTTCCTTTACTTTTAAATTGCCCTGAATCTTTTAAAACCACATCATATCCGGCGTAACTTGTTAGTTGTCGAACATTCTGAATTAGATTAAATCCATATGTTTCAGCTAATATAGTAGCAACAGTGATTATTCCAACTCCTGGAATTGTTAATAGCTGATTTACTTTAGCATTCAATTCTTTATTTTGTGTTATCACTTTTTTTATGTCTAATTCCACTTCTGTTACATATTCATTGAGAAGTTCGATACGTTTTTTTAATCTTTGTGATGTTTTTTCATTTTGACTATAACCACTCTCTGACGCATGTTTTTGATTTAAAAGTTGTGTTCTTTCTTTTATCAAACTTTCTCTTGTTAAAATCCTTAATTGATAGAAGTATTTATCAGGAGCCGTCCATTTTTTTAAATTTCGCTCTAAACCAAGTTGCATAAGTGATTTGGAATCAATCTTGTCGGTTTTTGTTTTGACTCCAATGCTTTGAATGTATTTTTTTGCAATTGAAGGAACCAAAACATGCACTTGAAATCCGTTTTCATTCAAATAAAATGCAAGATTTTCATAATAAAACCCTGTTGCTTCCATTGAATAACTGATTGGAGTTTCTGCAAAGGTCTTTTTACTTACCCAATTTACTAAATCTAAAAATCCTTCTTTTGAATTTGTAAATACGTGAGAAGCAATTAATTTTGTTTTTTGTTCATAATTGACAAAACCAAGTGCAGCATCGAACTTTGTCTTACTAATGTCGATGCCTACATGAAATTTTAAAACATCTAAATTTTCCATAATTATTTTTATTTGATTTAAAATAAAGTGGAAATTATTTCACTACCTATACTCGTTAACTACTTGCTTGTACAATATAGTACAGCTTTTCATACTGTTCTGGTTTGAAATAAAAAGAATATGGGGTTACTAACTTTTTCACTGCATCATATTTATAATGTGCTTTAAACAAAATAAAACTCCCATATCCATCCACATAAACTAAAATACAAAATTA
>Ga0100389_1004612_pt1 | contig 10637 bp, 8 predicted proteins | sample CryGeymeta201513_FD_81537 | JGI IMG/M metagenome (GOLD analysis project Ga0100389, IMG submission 81537) | Groundwater microbial communities from Crystal Geyser aquifers in Utah, USA - Crystal Geyser metaG 2015-13 | ecosystem: Environmental > Aquatic > Deep subsurface > Groundwater | place: USA... | reverse complement strand
GCTTTGAGATATCTAGGCTTAATAGCTGAAAGTAGTTCTTTTTTGCTCATATTAGTCATATTTGTACCGTAAGTAATTAATTAGATTACGGTAACATATTATATGACTCAACGAGAGTGTCTATGGTAACATTTTAGATGATTCAATTCGGCGGTCTTAAACTATATTTTAAATGTGATATAATTATTACACTATTTATATTCTAAATTTATGAACAATCATGAAGAGAAAAGTAGTTTTGATAAAAAGAGGTTTCTTTTTGTTTCCTATGATGCTTTAATTAGTGATGTAGCTTGGCATGTAGCCAAAGAAGGTCATGAAGTTAAGTATTATATAAAAAATGAAGAAGACAGTGACAGTGCTGATGGTTTGGTACCTAAAGTATCAAATTGGGAAAATGAAGTGGCTTGGGCTGATCTTGTTGTTTTTGATGATGTTTTAGGTATGGGTAAAATGGCTGAAAAGGTAAGAGCTTCAGGTAAATTAGTAGTAGGTGGTACTACCTATACTGATATGCTAGAAGATGATCGTTCTTTTGGTCAGGAAGAAATGAAGAAAAATGGTATTGGTATTATACCTTATGAAACCTTTACTGATTTTGATACAGCTATTAATTATGTAAAGGCTAATCCTGGTAAGTATGTTATTAAGCCAAGTGGTGAAGCCCAAGGTGTTAAGAGATTTCTTTACGTTGGGCAAGAAGACGATGGTCGGGACATTATTCAAGTTTTGGAGTTATATAAAAATGTCTGGTCTAAAGTAATTAAAGTTTTTCAACTTCAAAAAAAAGTAAGTGGTGTAGAAGTAGGGGTTAGTGCTTTTTTTAATGGTTATGAGTTTATCTATCCAATTAACGTAAACTTTGAACATAAAAGGTTATTTCCCCAAAATATTGGACCTTCCACTGGAGAAATGGGTACTTCCATGTTTTGGAGTATGCCGAATAAAATATTTAATACTACCTTACTTAAAATGCAAGATGTTTTAAGGCGGGAACATTATGTAGGGGTTATTGATTTAAATTGTATTGTTAATAATAATGGGGTTTATCCTTTAGAATTTACTGCTCGTTTTGGTTATCCAACTATTCAAATTCAACAAGAAGGTCTGTTAATGCCAATTGGTGAAATTCTCTATACTTTAGCTGATGGTAGTTTAAAAAAATTTAAAACCAGATCTGGTTTTCAAGTGGGGGTACGTTTAGTTATACCACCTTTTCCTTATGGTGGTCAGATAAAGAATAATGCGATTAGCTCCAAAGATACTTTAATCATCTTTAAAAAAGAAGGTTTAGAGGGTGTTCATATTGAAGATGTTAAACAGTTAAATAATGAATGGTTAGTTGCTGGTAGTTCAGGCGTCACCTTTGTTATTGTTGGGACTGGTCCTACTATGATGCAAGCTCAACAACAGGCCTATCACCGAATTCAAAATATCTTAATACCTAATATGTTTTATCGTGATGATATTGGGGATAGATGGAATGAAGATAGTGATAAATTACATAATTGGGGTTATTTAAGAGAGTAGGTTTTCAAATTACTAGATATAAAATTTAATAAATTAATTATGAAAAATTATTTAAAATACTTCTTTTTAATTATTTTATTCTTTTTTAGTTTCTTTTCATTTACTAACATTGTAGAAGCTAAAGAACCAGTTAATATTTATTTATTCTATAGCGAAACCTGTCCTCATTGCCATGAGGAAAGGATCTTTTTAAAGCAATTAAAGAGTGATTATGGTAGTGATATTAAGGTATTTGAATATGATGTATTTTCAGGTCAAGAAGTAGAAGATTTATTAAAAGCTACTAGTCAAATATATCATCAAAATTTAAATGCTGTACCAGTGACAGTAATTGGTGATCAGTTAATAATTGGTTATGCTGATAGTGTTAGTACAGGTACACAAATTAAAAGATTAGTTGATCTATGTTTAGCTTCAGAGTGTAACGATTCCTTAGAAACATACAAGAGTTCATTACAAGACAAGGAACCCGTAGTAGAGAAGAAATTTAGTAATATAGATATCCCTGAGACCTTAAATTTGCCTCTATTTGGTGAAATACAGACTAAACACGTATCCTTACCATTTTTAACCTTTGTTATTGCTGCTGTTGATGGTTTTAACCCCTGTGCCATGTGGGTCCTGGTTTTCTTAATCACTTTGTTACTTAGTATTAAGAATAGGCGTAGAATGTGGTTATTAGGTATTACTTTTATTCTAGCTTCTGGTTTTGTTTATTTCGTATTTTTAGCTGCTTGGCTTAATTTAATATTATTTATTGGTCTAATTTTTACCTTAAGATTAATAATTGGTTTAGTAGCGATTACTGCTGGAAGCTACAATTTAAGAGAGTATTGGATTAATCGGCCAGGATGTAAAGTTACTGAATCTGAGAAAAGGAGAAAAATATTTGAAAAGTTAAAAGAAATTACTGAGAGTAAATCATTATGGTGGTCAATAATTGGTATTACTTTAATAGCTTTTGCTGTTAATCTTGTAGAAGTAGTTTGTAGTGCTGGTTTACCGGCAATATATACTTCTGTCTTAGCTTTAACCGAAATGAGTAGATGGCAGTATTATATGTACCTTTTATTCTACATCTTTATCTTTATGCTTGATGATATGCTGGTTTTTATCATTGCTATGATTACCTTAAAAACCGTGGGAGTCAGTGGTAAGTATACTCGTTTTTCTCATTTAATCGGTGGTTTAATTATCTTAATGCTTGGTCTTTTACTAATTTTTAGGCCTGAATTATTAATGTTTAATTAGAATATTTTAAAGCCTTAATAGTGAAGTTATTAAGGTTTTTAAATTACTTAAAAAATGGTATAATTTATATTAGAAGAACAATAATTCTTAATTATTTTGTTTATGTCGGAAAACAAAAATAAATTAAAAGTCTGGGTAGTTACAGTTAATATGGGTTATGGTCATATGAGAGCTGCTAACCCTTTAAAACGTATTGCTTATCAAGGAATTATTATTGCTAATGATTATCCGGGAATACCATGGAAAGATAAAAAGACTTGGCTTAATCAACGTAAATTCTATGAAGCTATCTCACGTTTTAAGAATGTGCCAATTGCCGGTGATTTAGTTTTTGGCTTTTTTAATTTATTTCAAAGAATACCTAAGTTTTATCCTAAACGTGATTTATCACGCCCTAATCTTCAAGTTATTTCAACTATTCACATGGCTAAGCATCAAGATTGGGGTAAACATTTAATAGATAAGTTAGCTAAAAATCCATTACCTTTTGTTACTCCATTTTTTGCTACGGCTTTTATGGCAGAAGCAAATAATTATCCTGGTGATATCTTTTGCATTATCTGTGACGCTGATATGAGTAGGACTTGGGTTTCCATTGATCCTAAAAAGAGTCGGATCAAATATTTTGCTCCTAACCAAAGAGTAGTTGAGAGATTACAATTATATGGCGTAGCTAAAAGTAATATTTATTTAACAGGTTTTCCTTTACCTTTGGAAATACTTGGTAATGAGAAATGTGAGAAAGCTAGACATGATTTAGCTCAGCGTTTAGTTAATTTAGATCCAGAAAGAAATTATATTAGTAAGTATCAAGAAACTTTAGTAACTAGTTTAAAAATTAAAAGTTTTCCTAAAAAGAGTGATCACCCATTAACTTTAACCTTTGCCGTTGGTGGGGCAGGAGCTCAGAGAGAATTAGGTGGTGAGATAATAAAAGGCTTAGCAGATTTAATAAGGAATAAAAAAATACGTATTAATTTAATAGCTGGTGTTCATAGACAAGTTAATACATATTTTAAGAAAGTGGTTAGACAGAATAAATTAAGTAAGTATCTAGGTCAAGAAATTAGAATACTTTACACTAAGAATAAAAATGATTATTTTACAGAATTTAATAAATGGATTAGTACTACGGATATATTATGGACTAAGCCCTCAGAACTCAGTTTTTACTCTGGTTTAGGTTTACCGATTATTATTGCTCCGCCAATTGGTTCACAAGAATTTTTTAACCAGAAATATCTAATTAATCTTGGAGCTGGCATTGATCAAGAAGATATTAGATATGCCGGTGAATGGTTAATGGATTGGATAAAAAGTGGTAGATTAGCCGAAGCGGCAGCTCAAGGTTATTTAGAAGCGCCTAAACTTGGTATTTTTAATATTGAAAAGATATTATCTAAACATAGTTATCAAGCTAAAAGAGTTGAAACAATTTCACCTTATTAATTTATGTGGTTTACTATCGCTATAATTTCTTTCTTTTTACTGGCTATGGCTGCTATTGTTGATAAATACATTTTAACTAAGACTAAGGTCATACCAATTTCTTATGTTTTTTATATCTCTTTACTGGGTTCAATAGTTAGTAATTTATTAATCTTCTTTGAAGATAATTTCTTTTTTCCCCAAGAACATTTAGGTATATTAATTGTTGGCGGAGCTTCATTTTATTTTGCTCTCTATTTCTTATTCTTAGCGGTTACCAAGTCTGAAGTATCTAGGGTTAATCCTTTAATTGTTAGTTTAACTCCGTTATTCATATTTATATTTTCTTTCCTATTTTCATTTAATACTATTACTTTTAATCAGCTGATTGGTGTTTTAGCGATTACTTTAGCTGGTTATTTCTTATCACAAGTAGGACATCTTAGAACTAAAATAAAGTCACATGTTTGGTTCTTTATTTTAGCTTCGGCAATTATGTTTGCTTTAGCTAATAGCTTTAATAAATTAGCTTATCTAGAAATGCCTTTTATTATGGCTTTTGTTTATTTAAAATGGATTTCTTTAATTACCGCTATTCTCTTTACTTCCATCAAAGGTGGTTGGTCAGAGATTATTAAATTAAAAGCTAAAGATGGAGTTAAAACTAACCAACGTTGGTTAGCTTTCTTCATTGGTCAAATTACTGGTGGAGCAGGAGTTGTTATGATGCAATATGCTATTAATCTAGGTAATGTTATTTTAGTTACTGCTTTAAATGGAATTCAGTTTTTTTTCATTATTTCATTAGTTTTTATACTATCTAAGTTTAAATCGCAAATTTATCAAGAAAATGTTTCTAAAGCATATTTAATACCTAAAATTGTTTACAGCATCATCTTATTCTTAGGTATCTTTTTAATCTTAACTTAGTTTATGAAGAATAAAATATATAATACATTAAAAGCTATACTCGTTGTTTTTATAGTTTTTTTCATTACTTGGCTTTATGCTGCTGATTTTGGTCAGGATAAAGATTTGAGATATGGTGTTACTTTTTCACAGAAATATGCTTCGGAACTTAATTTAAATTGGCAAGAAGTATATGTTTCAATTTTTGATGAATTAAGGGTAAAAGATTTAAGATTAGTGGCTCATTGGGATTTAATTGAAAAAGAAATGGATAATTATGATTTTACTGATTTAGATTGGCAACTTCAATTAGCTCAGAAAAATGAAGCTCAAGTTATTTTAGCTATTGGTCACCGAACACCTCGATGGCCTGAGTGTCATTGGCCTGATTGGAGTTATAAACTAAGTGAAAAAGAGTGGCAAGTTAAGGTCTTAGATCTTTTACAAGCTTTAGTTTTAAGATATAAAGATAATCCAAGCATTATTGCCTGGCAAGTAGAAAATGAACCATATCTTAAAGTTTTTGGTGAATGTCCAAGAATGGATAATGAATTTTTTGAAAAAGAAGTTGCTTTAGTTAAAATGTTAGATATTAAACCCATTGTTATTTCAGAAAGTGGAGAATTATCTACTTGGTTAAGGGGGGCAAGTATAGGCGATTATGTAGGGACTAGTATTTACCGAGTAACTTGGAATAAGCATATGGGTTATTTTTATTATCCTTTACCTCCTGCTTATTATTACTTAAAAGCAGGATTAGTTAAATTTATTATGGGGGTAAATAATATATTTATTTCAGAAATGCAGATGGAACCTTGGTTAGGTATGCCAGTTCTTTTAACACCTCTGGAAAAACAATATGAATCAATGAACTTAGATAGATTTAAAGATAATTTAATTTATGCTAAAAGAACTGGGTTAACTCCTATTTACTTTTGGGGAGTTGAATGGTGGTATTGGTTAAAACAAGAAGGCAATGCTTCAATTTGGAATGAAGCTATTAATCTTTTTAATAATTAATTTATGTCAATTAACCTAAAAAAATATTTTGCCCTATTTAAATTAGATAGTCTTAGACATCAAAAAGTTATCGCTCAAATCTCTGATGAAACTAAAGCGGATTTAGATTTTTATACATTATCTATTTTTGCTACTATTATTATTTCATTGGGCTTAATTTTAAATAATAATGCTGTAGTTATTGGTGGGATGTTACTAACACCACTGGTTTGGCCGATGCTTGCTATTGCTCTTGGGATGGTGCGGGGTAGTATTAGGCTTTTTGAAAAAGGTTTATTTGCTTTAATTAAAGTTATCTTATTATCTTTAATTATTTCTTATTTAATTGGTTTGATTACTCCTTTCAAAGAAGTTGGTAGTGAAATTTTAACTAGAACAGAGCCAACTATTTTTGAATTAATAATTGCTTTAGTTGCTGGTTTTATGGCTGCTTTTGTTATAAGTTATCCTAAAAAAAGTAATATGATTGCTGGGGTGGTTATTGCAGCGGCTGTGGTTCCACCACTTTGTGTTGTAGGTATTTCTTTTGCTCACAGTAACTTAGAACAAGCAGCCGGGGCTTTCTTACTATTTATTGCTAATATTATTGCGGTTGTTTTATCAGCAGCTTTATTCTTTTATTTAGCCCAGTTTAAACCTTTAGAATCTGATTTAGTTAAAGAAAGACGTAAGGGTCATTTTATTTGGTCATTAATCTTTTTAATTGTGATTCTTATACCTTTAATTATTATTACTAAAAATAGCCTAAGACAAGAGAATCAATATCGTTTAACTAGACAAGTTTTAATTAGTAATATTGAAGAGGGGAGTTTAGTAGAACTAGAGATTAAAGAAAAAGATAATACATTATATATATTTACTACGCTAAGAGCAAGAAGTAATTTAACTTCTAGAGAAATGGATAAACTAATTTCTATCTTATCTGATACTTTAAATAGTTCGGTTAATTTACAAGCTACGGTTATTCCAACTGTTCAAGGTGGTAAAGTAATTGAATCCGAAGAGAATAATATAAATGGTAATAATCAACAATTAAATGAAATTAGGCAAGATGTTTTTCCTAAAACTAATAATTAATATGGCTCTAGACTAGATATCTATACTATGTGATTACTTTTTAAGTATTGTTTGTAAATTTGCCATAGCTCTTTTTCCAGCATACCAGGTTCTTTGCTATAGCGCCATTCAGAATCCTTCAGATGTAGTTCAAAATGTTTTTTTACCCCGTAAATTTAACTAGTCTACGCTTGGTAAAACTCCAGAAATTCTCGATGCCGTTAATGTGAATTCCATGTCCTTTTGAAAATTCATTATCACCATGATTAACCCTAAAATGTTTATTGAAATCAACATCGACTAATCCATCGTAACCTCGCCAACCATCCGAATAGATAATCGATGATTTATCTATTTTCCCTTTAATAATGGCTTGTAGCACAGGTTTTTTGCAATTAGGGATAATTTGAGTGTAAACTCGACCATCACGCTTTAGGAGTCCGAATACTGGTTGTTTCTTAGTGCCTCTGCCACGTTTCAATTTTCCCCTGAATCCTCGGACGCGCTTAGCGCTAAAATAGCTTTCATCTATCTCGATTTCACCGAATAATTTTTCACTCTGTTTCATTTGCTAGACATAAATCGCTCTACGAAATTCCATGTACCAACGGTTAATCGTATTGCGATTCATGTTTAGCAAAAGTGCCGTTTTAGAGGCAGTAATATCTAAATAAAAACACTTAATAATTTTTTTAATTTTGTAAGTCGAAATTTTCGCTCTATTTAGCCTCATTTTGCTATTATAGCATAGAAGTGTCTAGTCTAGAGCCATAATATTTATGAAGAAAAAATTACCATTATTTGAAGCTATTTCTATTCTAGTCGGGACTATTATTGGTGCCGGTATTTTAGGTATCCCTTATGTAGTGGCTAAAGCAGGTTTCTTAACAGGTTTAGTAGTTTTAACTATTATTTCTTATACGGTTATCATGATCAACCTATTTTTAGGTGAAATTGTGTTAAGTACCAGAGTTAAACATCAATTAACAGGTTATGCTGAAAAATATTTAGGTAAGTGGGGTAAGTATTTAATGTTTGGTTCAGTAGTTTTTGGTTTTTATGGAGCTTTACTTGCTTATATTATTGGCGAAGGTCAAGTTTTAGCCGCTTTAACTGGTGGTAGTGAAGTAGTTTACAGTCTACTTTTTTTTGTTGGGGCTTCAGCTTTAGTCTATATTGGTTTAACTATTGTTCAGAAATTTGAGTTTATTATGACCTTAATTATTTTGTTAATTGTTATTATTATTACTTTTTGGGGTTTTAGTTCATTAAATTTTAGTAATTTAAGTCAATTTGACTTATCTAAATTATTTATTCCCTATGGTGTTATTTTTTTTGCTATCGGTGGTACATCGGCTGTACCACAACTTAGATTAGTTTTAAAAGGTAGGGAAAAAGATATTAAAAAAGCTATTTTAATTGGTGTATCTATTCCTTTTATTGTTTATTTAATTTTTACTTTGATTGTAGTTGGTATAACTGGTATGGCTACTACTGAAATTGCTACTATTGGTTTAGGGCAAGCTGTTAGTAAATCAATGATTATTTTTGGTAATATCTTTGCTTTCTTTACTATGGCAACTAGTTTTTTAACTTTGGGTTTAGCGATTAAAAGTACTTATTTATATGACCTTAAAGTAAAACATGGTTTAGCTTGGTCTATGGCCATGCTGGTGCCACTGGCTGTATTTTTGCTTGGTTTACATGGTTTTGTTAAGGTAATTGGAACAGTTGGAGCAATTGGTGGTGGTTTTGAGGGTTTACTGATCTTAGCTATATATTATAAGTTAAAAAAGAAAAAGACCCTTGAAAGAAAGCCTGAATATGTGTTAAAGTATAAACCACTATTAATGATGTTTTTAGGTCTTATCTTTGTGGGTGGTATCATTTATACTTTAATTAATTTATAGATTATTTATATGAAATATATGAAGGTTGTAAAAAGCAAATTATTCTGGATCATTTTAATAATCCTAATAATTGTTATAGGAGGTATCGTAAGTAATAAAAATAAAAATACAGTTTTAGAATATCAAACTGCTTTTGTTGAACGTGGCAAATTAGTCCAAAGTGTTTCAGCTACTGGTAAAGTAGAATCTTCAACAGAAACTAATCTTAATTTTAAAATTGCTGCTAAGCTTGGTACTTTGTATGTTAAAGCTGGTGATTTTGTTAGTCGTGGACAAATTTTAGCTAGGCTTAACTCCTTACAACAACAAAGTGCTGTAACTTCTGCTCAAGCTAAGGTTTTACAAGCTCAAGCTGATTTAGATAGCGTCATTCAAGGCTCTTCTAATCAAGAGATAGCTATTTCTCAAGCTAAGGTTTCACAAGCTCAAGCTGATCTAAATAGTTATCAAGCAGCTTTTTTGAACGCTCAAGAAGTTAAGAATGAAAATGTAATGTCATACAAAGAACAAGCTTTAAATGAAGCTTCTGAAGCTTTGTTTTTAATTTCAAATTCTTTAGAAGATATTAATGAAATCTTAACTAATGAAAGGCAATATTTATTAGTCTATAGTACTAGTTATCACAAAGCTAATACTGATTATACTACTGCGAAAAATTCATCTGATTCATTTAATCTTCAAAATTTAAATTATAATATTACTAATTCAGTTGATGATATAGTAAATTATCTTAATCAAATATATTCACTCCAAGGTAAAGTAAATACGGCTCTTAGTTCTTGTTTCTATTTACTAAGTAATTTAGATACTATTGGCACTATTACACAAACTGATATTGATACCTGGAAAGCTACGATTGTTACTGATCAATCAAGTTTTTCTACTTCAATTACTGCCTTACAAACTGCTAAGTCTAATCTTTTAATTAAATTAATTGATTATGATAATAATATTGAAAGTGCTCAGTTAAATATTGAGAAAGCAGAAACTACTTTAGTATTAGCTCAAGCTGAATTAGATAGAATATTAGCTGAGCCACGTGGTTTTGAAATCGATTTACAAAACGCTAAAGTTAAAATGGCTCAAGCTGATTTACAAGCTGCTTATGCTGATTTAGCTGAATATACCTTAATTTCTCCCTTGGAAGGAGTAGTTACTAAGGTAGAGTATCAACTTGGCGAATATATTGGGGCTCAACAATCAGTTATTTCCATTATCAGTGAAAATAATCTAGAAATTGAAGTTGATGTTCCAGAAAGTGATATTACTAAAGTCAAAGTAGAAGATTTAGCACAAATTACTTTAGACGCTTTTGATGAAAATGAAATATTTACTTCACATATTACCTTTATTGATCCGGCTGAAACTATTATAAATGATGTTGTCTATTACAAGGTTAAATTAACTTTTGATGAAAAAGATGAGCGTGTTAAATCAGGTATGACGGCTAATGTAGATATTACTACTGCTACAGTTGATGATGTACTATATATCCCGCTTAGGGCAGTAATTGAAAAAGATGGTAAAAAATTT
>Ga0100389_1004607_pt1 | contig 10641 bp, 9 predicted proteins | sample CryGeymeta201513_FD_81537 | JGI IMG/M metagenome (GOLD analysis project Ga0100389, IMG submission 81537) | Groundwater microbial communities from Crystal Geyser aquifers in Utah, USA - Crystal Geyser metaG 2015-13 | ecosystem: Environmental > Aquatic > Deep subsurface > Groundwater | place: USA... | reverse complement strand
TGCAGTAGTACATTATAAAAGGGAAAAAAGAATTGCCGGAAAAACTAAATTCAACATTTCCTCGTTGTTATCCTTCAGCATAGACGGAATTGTATCCTTTAGTTATATGCCGTTAAGATTGGCCTCTTTAGTCGGTTTTATTCTGTGTTTTTTATCTATGATAGGAGTCCTGTGGGTACTATATATAAAATTATATTCAAGATCTCTGGTCCCCGGCTGGGCATCAACACTGTTACCCATATTTTTTATCGGCGGATTCCAGTTACTTGTTTTAGGAATAGTCGGTGAATACATTGGAAAGTTGTACATAGAAATTAAACAACGTCCGTTGTTTATAGTCAGAGAGGTATATAGACATGATAGATGACAAGAATAATATCCAGGTTGTAATCCTTGCGGGAGGTATGGGTATCAGGTTAAGGGAACAGACTGAATTCATTCCAAAACCTATGGTCTTAGTGGGTGACAGACCAATTCTATGGCATATAATGAAAATATATTCCTATTATGGTTTTAAGAATTTCATAATCTGTCTTGGCTATAAAGGTGAAATCATAAAAGATTATTTTCTGCATTATTTATACAGAAATAACGATTTTACGATTAATCTTAAACAGAGTGAAAATATTATTCTAAAAAAAACAAACAAAACAGAGGACTGGACAGTAACACTTGTAAACACAGGGCTGGATTTCATGACAGGTTCGAGGATCAAACAGATCGAGTCCTATATAAAGACAAAATATTTCCTTTTAACATACGGTGATGGAGTATCTGATATAAATATTGAAGAACTTGTTAAATTCCACCTTTCACACAAAAAAATTGCAACCATAACAGGAGTAAGGCCTATGTCCAGGTTCGGAGAATTCGTTTCAGAAAAAAATCTGGTAAAGAGTTTTATTGAAAAACCAAAGATTGTAAATACAATGATAAACGGCGGGTTTTTCGTATTCAACAGAGACATATTTAGCTATTTAACAAAATCAAAAAAATGCATACTGGAACAGGGACCGTTAAAAACCCTTGTAAAAGATAAAGAACTTATGGTCTATAACTACGATGGGTTCTGGCAATGTATGGATACAATGAGGGACGTAAATTTACTGAATCAACTTTATAATGAAGGTAAGGCGCCGTGGTTAGTCTGGTAAGAAATAATTTAAAGAAAAAAAGAGTACTGGTTACGGGTGCTGGGGGGTTTATCGGCTCTCATTTAGTGAAACGTTTGGTAGAAAATGAAGCCCATGTGCATATATTTGACTTGCCGAGTTCAAATTATTCAAGACTAAACGGAATTATCCATAAATTTTCAATACACGAGGGCGATCTGGCAAACCAAAAACAGATAAATCGCTGTATAAAGAAATCAAAACCTGAAATAATATATCATCTGGCAGCATTTGTAAATAACGAAAGAGACTTAAATTTAATTGATAGAATGATTGACGTAAATCTGAAAGGTACAATAAACCTGATAAATTCACTGATAAAAGAAAAACCGGATTTTAAATGCTTTATAAATACAGGAACATGCGAAGAATACGGTGACTCAAAAACACCTTTCCGGGAAAGCCAGAGAGAAATACCGGTTTCTCCGTATTCAGCAAGTAAAGTCGCTTCAACTTATTTCTGCCAGATGATTAACAAAGTTACGAAATTACCAATAATAACCTTAAGACCCTTCCTGACTTATGGTCCCGGTCAAGATTTACACCGGTTCATACCCTCTCTGATTGTACACTGTATTACGAGAAAAGATTTCAAAATGACTGCAGGCAACCAGACAAGAGAATTTAACTATATAGACGACATTATAGACGCTTATATATTAGCACCGTATAATAAAAAAGCATCGGGACAGGTTATAAATATCGGGAATGGTATTGAATACAAAATTATTGAAGTGGCAAAAAAAATTGTAACTATGCTCGGTAATCCCATTCGACTCCATATAGGCGTACTACCTAACAGACCAGGTGAAACTGCACATTTTTTTTCCAGTAATGAAAAGGCAAAGAAACTTCTTGGCTGGTTCCCAAAGGTTGGTTTGAATGAAGGTCTGGAAAGAACAATAACCTGGTATAAGAAATCAAAAGAGAACGTATCAATTGCCGGTGTTTTAGAAAAAGTGTAACCGAACTTGGGGTAAAACATAACTTAAAAAAAATTTTCTTGCAAAAATTTTTCATTAGAGGAACTAACTTATGGAAATTCAAGATAAAAAATTAGAAAAATGTAATAATAGTAAACAGTTTTTTAAAAAATTTAATTATTTTTTACAAAAAAGTAATTATTTCTATAGTCAGCTATTTTTCTTAGTTGTTTTAGGATTATTCTCTGCCTTCAGTCTTTGTGGTATTTTTTTATATAAGAATGCGCTGTTTTTTCGGGATAGAACATCTTTTTACAGTTTCTTTTATGACATCCTTCATTCTTTAAATTATTTTGGTGAAATTCCTTTCTGGAACCCTGCACAACAGAATGGTTTTCCACAGTATTATACTTCTATTCTTGGTCTCTATTACACAAACCCTTTGTTTTCTTTGATTGCAGCAATATGTTGGTTTTTAGGGCAATTCAATATCTATATAACATCGTTTGTAAGGATATATGTAATCTATTATGGTATTTTAATTCCATTTGTGTTTTTAATTGGATTATGGCTTTTAGCACGACAGCTATTTAAAAGCAATTTTATTATTTTATTAATTTTAATTTTGGGCAGTTTCTCGCCAGGATTAATTATCAATATTACCGATATTGGATTTGAACAAACTGCCTACGGTTTAATTTTTGCCGCCGCTTTTCTGAAGTTTTTTAAAGAACCTAAAAAAACTACATTTTTAGGATTATTTTTTTCATCATTGTTATTAGCAATTTCATTAAATTATATGTTTCTGTTTTGGAACGTTATTTTTATTCCAATATTTGTAATTTTGGTTGTTATTTTTAATTACCATAATTACCGTACAAAAAAAACAAGCGTTCCCAGATTTTATTGGATACTACTATTTTTATCAATTGTCCTTTGTAGTTTGCCGACAATGTTTACTTTTTCACAGGGAAAGGGCATCATCAGGAAATATCTACCTACTCTATCAACTGAATACTTTCGCTTTGGCCCCGGGAACCCCCTGCAATTTCTTACAGTATCAACTCCCGGCGTAGGTTTTGGATCTGTTGGAGAACCGGTTGGGGAAAAACCATCTGTATTTTTTCAGCCACTAAGTTACGAAGAAAAAACAAACTTTTCATATAATTACATGGGGATATTAACTTTACCATTGGTAATTATTGGCTTAATTTTTGGGAAACGTAACTGGAGGTACGTTTTCTTTATATTATTAGCGGCAAGTTGTTTGATTATCAATTTATCAGGTTATAGTCCTATTCTTTTTTTACTTCTTACATTAAGAACTCCTCTAAGTGTGATGTCGCATTATGGAGATTTGTTTTTTCAGGAAGGCGCCTTTTGCCTGTTAATTTTTTCTGCTGCTATGGGTTTTGAAGTGCTCGTTCGTTATAGAAGAAGAGTTTACTTTCTGGCATTTATCACTTTATTTATAATTTCTTCTCTTTTTTCAGTAATGTTTTTTATCCATTTGTATAAAACCCCTTTTTCATGGCCTATTTTTGGTTTTGCATTGGCAATGATATTCTTTTACCTGATAATTTTAATATGGTTATTGTTTAATAAAAACCCTCAAAAAGCAAACCCCATTTTTGTTTTGCTTTTATTTTTTATTTTAATAGATGTCTCAACTGTTGCTTTTTGGCATATGAGGGAAAAGATATGGTATGCGGTATATAAAAATAATTTAATGGATTTCAGAGACCCTCCTGTGGAATCTATAGGTATACCCAATAATGACGACAGAAGTTGGTATGCACGCACTTTCCTGAGTATTGCCGACATACTGAATACAGAGAGTATGGGTATTGATTTTGATTCATTTCCATTACTTGGATTTTATACTCCAAGGATTATGGCAGGATTGTCAAAAGGTAATGGTTTTGAACAAATCAGAAATATTAAACAATATCGGGAATATGATAAAATACAACCGATTAAATTTTATTTTACTGATATAAATGGTGATAAAAAAACAGATATTTTGTTCTATGATAATTCTCGTAATGTTTGGGTTGAGACCTATGCTGATAAAGGTTATACAAAACCTCAAAAATTGTTAAAGTTTGATAGTCCCGGTGTCTTGCAATTGGGAGATGTTAACGGGGATAACTTAAATGATGTATTGTATCTTGATATTCAGGGAAATTTTTATGTGGCACTGTCTAATGGAAATAAATTTCTAACACCTTCCCAACAATTACAATTACATCCATATTTTCACAAATTTATACAATGCGCAGATATAAATGGAGATGGGAAACAGGATGTTTTTTTCTATGATATGCAAAAGGAAGGTATTTTTGTGAGTTTTTCTGATGGAACAGGTTTTTCTGCTCTACAGAAGTGTTTTAAAATAGAGGGGAAATCCCTATATAAAAAAGATTTTATGCCAAGTACTAACCAAATTCGTCTGGCTGATGTAAACGGGGACAGGAAAGCGGATTTTTTGTTTATTGACCTTTCGGGAAATATTTTAGTGGCTCTATCAAATGGAGAAGGTTTTAACAAATCGGAAAAATGGATTAAATTGCCAGTTTCTGCCTCAGAACAAGTGTGGTTTGCGGACGTAAATGGTGATATGAAAGCGGAAATTATATATATGGACGATGCTGGTAGTGTTTACGTGGGATTATCAAGAGGAAATAGTTTTTCAACCCCTATTAAATGGTTACAATGTAAAGGTATTAAACCTAAACAGATACAATTTATTTATATAAACCAGGACAAAAAAAATGATATCTTAATATCTAATTTCTTCTCGGGGCAGGAAGACATAAAGATTACCAAAAAAACATATAATAATATTCAGTTAAGAGTAACAGCAACTGAAAAATCCCTGTTGTTTTATTGTGATGCGTATTACCCACCTTACTGGTATTCTACTGTTAATGGGAAAGCAACTAAAATTGAGAAAATGTTTTTAGGATTTAAGGGAGTTGTTGTGCCAGCCGGTAACTCAGAAATTGTTTTCAAATATAAACCTCCTTTTCTATTTTATTCGTTAATATTAGCATATCTTGCTATTCTAACTGCTGCAGTTATATGGATTATAGTTTACTTGAAGGAAAAAATTAGGGAAAACTTGGTTTTAGATAACTGATAAAAATGTAGTGCGATGATTCATTCATCGCAAACTATTAGTAACCACAAAAATGAAAATTATATCAATAGTCGGAAGTAAAGGCGGGTGCGGGCAGACAACAATTGCTACAAATCTTGCTGTTGCACTCACCAGAAAACTCAAACAGCCAGTGGGATTAATTGATTTCTGTCTGGACGGGTCATCGGGAGACATTGAAAGTATTCTCAACATCCAGTCAAAAAAGACATTTGCTGATTTAATACCAAGCATCAACCAGATTGATTCGCAGTTATTAAAGGGATATTTAGACAAACATTCATCAGGGGTGAATTATCTGAAAAGTGGGTTATCAGGAAACCCCCTCACCCCACCCTCTCCCACGAGGGGAGAGGCCTGTCCTGAGCGAAGCCGAAGGAATAAAGGAGAGGGTGACATTGTGAAATTCATAAATATACTGCGCGAAACTTTTCCATATGTAACCATTGATTTAGAAAGGGGTTTTTCAGATACATCTCTAACTATACTTGATGAAAGTGATTTAGTGCTATTGGTAATGACTCCTGATGTGCTCGGATTTAACCAGGTAAAACACTATATTGAAGAATTCACAAAACATCATTTTCCTCTGTCAATTTTGAAAATTGTAGTCAATATGAGTACAATCGCTCATTCTTTAGGTAAAGAAAGAATAAAATCATTTCTCAAACAGGATGTCTTCTTTGAAATACCTTATGATTTGGAAAATGTTTTATCAGCAGTCAACCAGGGTATTCCTGTTGTTATAAAAAATTCAAGGGCTGAATTTTCAAAAGCTATTTATCAACTGGCTGATTTGCTGACAACAAGGGAAGATTTGTATGTAAGTGAAGGGAAGAGAAATGAGATTCTTCTCCCGCCACGACGGGATCAGAATGACAATCTAATGGGTCAGAATGACAAACCAACAGAACTCAGGACAGGGGTTCGCGAAATGCAAGATACCGAATATTCAACCATTGCTACGCAGGAAATTATTGGGTTAAAACAAAAGTTACACAAGGAACTATTGCAGGAAGTGGACTTGCAGTCAATAAACTTAAAAACACCAGAAGCACAGAAAGAAACAAAAGAATCTATAAAAACAACTTTAGAAAAACTAATCGCAAAGGAAAAACTTTCTGATTCAATAGACCGCGAACAACGGACACAAATAATTTATGAATTGTTAGATGAAGTGTTAGGATTAGGACCGCTTGAACAATTCTTAAGAGACCCTTCTATTTCCGAAATAATGGTCATAGGGACTGATAAGATTTACATTGAACGGACAGGAAAACTTGTCCTGACAGACAAAAAATTTGCCAGCGATAAACAGCTGATGACTATAATAGAACGAATAGTCGCACCCATAGGACGTAGAGTTGATGAGAGTATGCCTCTCTGTGATGCACGGTTACAGGATGGTTCACGGGTAAATATTGTGATACCACCATTGGCATTAGATGGTCCTATGATAACAATAAGGAAGTTTTCTGAAAAGAAACTTTCTGTAAATGACTTAATAAACTATGGTTCTTTATCAAAAGAAATGGCTGAATTCTTGAAAATCTGTGTTACTTTAAGAAAAAATATAATTGTTTCAGGGGGAACCGGTTCAGGAAAAACAACTCTACTCAATATAATTTCATCCTTTATATCCGAGACAGAGCGGATTGTCACGATTGAAGATTCGGCAGAACTTAAACTCCAGCAGGAGCATGTTGTCCGTCTTGAAAGCAGGCCAGCTAATATTGAAGGCACCGGTGAAATTCCTATAAGAAAACTTGTAATTAACGCTTTAAGAATGAGGCCTGACAGAATAGTCGTCGGTGAATGCAGGAGCGGGGAAACACTGGATATGCTCCAGGCAATGAATACCGGACATGATGGTTCTATCACAACTGTCCATTCCAATTCACCGCGTGATACATTGAACCGTATTGAAACAATGGTATTAATGTCAGGAATGGAACTACCGATACGTGCTATCAGGGAACAGATTAAGAGTGCAATAGACATAATTGTTCACCAGACACGCTTTTCCGACGGTGCACGAAAAATAGTCTCCATTACTGAAGTTACCGGTATGGAAGGAGATATTATCACCACTCAGGATATTTTTAAGTTTCAACAAACCGGTATGGATTCCACGGGTAAAATACTGGGAGAATATAGGGCAACGGGTTTGATACCGACTTTTGCTGAAGAATCTAAGACAAAAGGAATAAGACTAAATTTAGATATCTTTAAATGATAAAACTATTGTTGTGTCTTCTTGTGTTTTTAATGATTTTCTGTGTGGTTTATTATTTTATTAATTTAGTCATGATTAAATTTATGAAAAAATATGGGAAAAATTTTATATTTGCCAGTGAACAACGTGTTGAGCGAAACAAATTAAAAACAAAATTTAATTGGAAAAGTATTCTTGCTGAAAAAAAACTCACACTGAAATTTACTTCCGCTCTAACAATATTCATAATATCATATCTCGGGACATATAGATTATTGATTTCCCTGCCTTTTGCTATACTGGGATTTTTTCTACCGGATTATATATCAAAATACCTTTTGAAAAAGGAACTGGAACAATTTGAAAACCAACTCACTGATGGACTTATACTTTTGGCAAATTCTCTCCGGGCGGGGGCTAGTTTCCCTCAGGCAATTGAGTTACTGGCAAATGATTCCAAACCTCCGTTATCTGAAGAATTTGCTAAGGTTACTTATGAAATAAGGCTTGGTATACCATTGATACAAGCACTGTTAAATCTTAAAGAAAGAGTAAAAAGTAAAGAACTGGATATGTTTGTCACTGCAGTCAGCATAGGTCATGAAACAGGTGGAAATATACCGGAATTATTAATTGCTATCTCAAATACATTAAGGGAACGCAACAAAATTCAGGGAAAAATAAAAGCATTAACATCACAGGGAAAAATGTCCGGCTATATAGTCGGTGCTATGCCATTTATCCTGATAATAACGCTTTACCTTATGGATCCCGGATTGATTGAACCAATGTTCAATACAATCATCGGACAGTTAATGCTTGTAGTTGTACTGATTATGATTACAGTAGGTGCAATATTAATAAGAAAGATTGTTGACATAGACATATAAAAATGGGGACACATCCCATTTTTTCATTATCTGTAGCGTCATTTATCCTTATCTGTAGCGTCCAGTTTCAACTGGACGAAAGTGTAAAATGTAGCGTCCCGATTTATCGGGACGAATATTTTCAATGATATTATTCATTTCTTTTTTGATTTTTATATGTGTTACCCTGCTCGTTTCCTTATTATATCACTCATTGCAGGAGAAAATAATATCAGCAAATCTGGAGAAACTCACAATCAAAGAAACCATCAAAAAGAAAAAAGAATTGTCCACAATTCTCAAACACCTGTTTAACCCTCTGGCAAACGCTCAATCACCTGTAATTAAAAAATACCGCAAATATATTGAACAACAGATAAAATTATCGGGAATACAGTCGGGTATGGAGTTTGTAACATTCCTTGATACAGACCCTGATGGCAGTAATTGCAGTGTTTTTCCTGCTGGTAATTTTTGAAACATCCAACGTTCTGTTTCTCATAACAGGCGGTATATCAGGCTTTGTTCTGCCCCTGATATGGCTTAAAACAAAAATTACACAACGGCACAGGACGATTTTACGTTCATTACCGGATGCGATTGACTTATTAGTTCTGTCAATGCAGGCAGGACTTGATTTCAATGCCGCTCTAAACAAATACCTGGAGAAAGGCGAGAAAGGCCCTTTAAGGGATGAATTCCATTTAATGTCCCAGGAAATACAGATGGGAAAAACAAGAATTGACTCGCTTAATAATATGTCAGAAAGAATAAAATCTTCTGCGATTAATAGTTTAATAAGTTCACTCACGCAGGGGATAAGGTCCGGAGCAAGTCTTGGAAATATACTGAAATTACAATCGCAGGACCTCCGTACACAGAGATTCCAGATGGCTGAAAAACTCGCTGCCGAAGCACCGTTGAAATTATTATTTCCTCTGTTGTTTTTTATATTTCCAACGGTATTTATTATTCTTTTCGGACCAATAGTTTTGTCGTTTATAAAATGATAGGAGTAAAATAAATGAAACTAATCAACAAAGTTAAGGGAAGCATAAGATTAAAATTTTCTGTTTTTACAGGTATATTTTTAATATTGCTTCTGGCGGTTCTTTCCGTATATATTTACAGGACAAAAGAAAAACTGTTATATCAGAATCTACTCAGCAGGGGAGGGAATCTTGTCCGCATATACAATCCTCTCGTTTCACGAGCAATGCAGTTTAAAGATGATTTAACCCTGATATCCTATATGCAAAACATTATTGAACAGCCGGATGTAATACATACGATGCTAATTGATTCTAACGGAACTGTCCTTGCTCATAATATGGTGGGCGAGGCAGGCAAAAACTACAGCAATGATTATGTTAACCAGCTATTGAAATTAGATGGATTAAAAACTTTCAGAATAAGAATAGAAGGACATAAATATGTAGTATATGACTTCTGCATTCCACTGTTTGTCCAGGGTGTCAAAGCAGGAATCCTTAGAGTTGGGTTTTCTACGAGAGAAATAAAATTATCATTAGGAAAATACATTGAAAATATCCTGCTGGTCTGTATAATTGTATTGTTTTTTGGAATTCTGGGAAGTTACCTGTTTGCTAATATTATATTAGCACCGCTTAACCGCGTCAAGGAGATAGTGGAAGATTTAAACAAGGGGAATCCGCTCGGTGAAATAACCATAAAAACACAGGATGAATTCAGTGAACTGGTTAACCTTATTAAAGAACTTAACAAAAAAATAAATGACAACTATCAAAAACATCAACAGGATATTGATACTTTAAAGAAGAATTTTTATGCTTATCTTCAGAAGACTGGTTCAAGTATGACAGGTGAAGTTATATTGACAGACGAAGAAAACAAAATAGTATATATAAATGACACAGGAAAAACATTACTTCACGCAAACCAGGAGGATATCACCGGCAGACACATACTTGAGATAGCGAGAAATGTAGAATTCGTTGAATTGTTAAAGAAAGCAATGAAAAACCCTGATATACCTGTCGTAGAAGAACTTAAAAGTACAAACCACAAGGTAAAAATACTTGCAATACAGAACGAATCAAAGGATCTCCTCGGAATTGTAGTTACATCTAATTAATCTTTTCTATTTTAATTTGTTTGTAAAATCTTTCAATATCTTTTTTGTCGCAGTGTCCCGGTTTAACCGTGAGAGTATTTGCTGTACCCGCAGACACGCCCAGTCGCAAAGCTTTTATGGGGTCTTTCTCTTTTGTCCAGGCATAGGCAAACCCGGCAACAAATGCATCTCCGGAACCTACACTAT
>Ga0100389_1004605_pt1 | contig 10647 bp, 6 predicted proteins | sample CryGeymeta201513_FD_81537 | JGI IMG/M metagenome (GOLD analysis project Ga0100389, IMG submission 81537) | Groundwater microbial communities from Crystal Geyser aquifers in Utah, USA - Crystal Geyser metaG 2015-13 | ecosystem: Environmental > Aquatic > Deep subsurface > Groundwater | place: USA... | reverse complement strand
TCACTTTTGCTGATTCATATATTTCGGTCATTGAAGCTGTTAAGCATGGCGCTATTAGTAATTTTTGTCAGCCAGAATTTCATTGGTTTAATGCAGAGGATTTAGAAATGAAAGGGGCGAGAATTTTAGAAGGAATGAATGGCGTTATTGTCCCTCAGGGTTGGGGGAAGAGGGGGAATGAAGGAATGATTAAGGCCATAAAATTTTGTCGGGAAAAGAAAAAACCATTTTTAGGTTTATGCTACGGCATGCAAATGGCAGTGATAGAATTTGCGAGGAATGTTTGTAAACTGAAAAAATCTAACTCAGAAGAGATTGACAAAAAAACTCCTCATCCTGTTATTCATTTAATGCCAGATCAAGAGAAATATTTAAGGGAAAAACAATATGGTGGAACAATCAGGCTTGGCGCTTGGCCCTGTCTTTTAAAAAAGGATTCTTTGCTTTACAAAATTTACAAAAAAGAAAAAATTTCTGAACGCCACCGACATCGTTATGAATTTAATAATCAATATAGAGAATTAATGGAGAAAAATGGCATGATTTTCAGCGGTACCTCGCCAGATGGTAAGTTGGTTGAGGCAATTGAAATAAAAAACCACCCATTTTTTGTTGGGACGCAATTTCATCCTGAGTATCAGTCGTCTTTCCTGTTTGCGCACCCTTTATTTAAAGAATTTGTTAAAACTTGTCTGGCTCATAAAAGCCATCATTGAAATAAATTAACAAAGTCAAGTGAGCCCTTTAGGCACCTGAAGAGTATTTTCTAATCCTCATATGAGCCCGAAATAGAAACCGAGTCAGACACGAAATTTGGACGAATTATTTGACTAATGTAAGTCGTCGGTAACTGAAGTTTGTAATTAAAACTCTTAAATAATTCTTGTTTTGCCTTTTGCATTAAAGCAGCAAATTGATTATCACTTTTCTCATAAGCAATTTTATCTAATTGGGCAAAAGTTACTCCATCTTTTAAATATTTTTCCGCCTCTGGTAAAGATTTTAATCGTTCATAAGGAACTTGGTAAGTATTGTAGATTTTCTTTTGCTTTCCTTTTTTGTCGGTGATAGTAGTAGCAAAACCACAGGGACGATGATAGTTAAGATAAATGTTAAGATAGTTTTGACAAAATTTATTAACCCGAGGAGCATATCTTTGAGAAATAAAAGGGTAGCCCATTATTTTCCTTATTCTTGACCCATTCTTGCCTTCAACCAAAGCATTGTCATTACAATGTCTGGCCCTAGATTTAGTCTGCTTGATTAGAAGTTTGTTAAGAAGATCGGCAACAATTTTGTTAATGTATTCTGAACCATTATCAGAATGAAAATTTTTAATAACAAATGGATATTGGTTAAGAAGAGTTTCTAAAACAGGGACAAGAAAAATTTCAGTAATCTTTTCTACCGTAGCAACTATTTCCCATTGAGTTACTTCATCAACTAAATTAATGTAATAAATCCCTTTATTTTTGCCCAAATTTCCTTGATGAACAGTGTCTACGCGGATATAGCCTGGTTTTCCTTCTGGCTCTGGCTTAGTTCTTTCTCCAATCTTTACCTCAGCTGGTTTGGTTTTGGAGTAAATTGTCGAATGTGATTTATATTGTCTGGTCGTTCTTAGATTGTAAATATGAGAGCTAGAAATATCAGCGATATTTTTGTATTCTTGACGACCAAATATTTTGTATTCTCTTTCTAATATTTTCTTAGTTGCTGGACCGGCTAAACGTTCATGAAGCTCATCAGTATCAATTAAGCAACCAATATCTAAAGGAGTGTAAATTGTCGAAAACTTGTGATGGCCAGTTGACTTAGCAATGATTTTTCCAATTTTCTTTTTCTTGTTAATGAGTCTGGTCAGCTGAGCGTCAGAATAGCCGGTCATTTTGATAATATATTTTCTAACAGTAGATTTATCTTTTTTAGAAAGTCTAAAATATCTAAATCGATTAAGAACTTCTTCTGTCCACTGATATTTTCCTGATCGAGATTGACCTTTAAACTTAATTTCTTCGTTGATCTTGACGAATTCTTTAATTTGGTTAATATTTGTGATGTGGGAATCGTTCATAGTGATGATCATACTTCAATTATGACGATTCTCACATTTTTGACAAGAAAGACATTTTAGGCGGTCCATTTCGGGCTCATTTGTGTTAGAATCAAGATTTATTTGGGGCTCATTCTGTATTGGACAAGTCTTGAAGTTGACTTTTTTTTTATTTCTGATAAAATAAATTTATGTATATTTTTTGGTATGGAGAATCCTGTTTTAAAATACAAAACAGTGATAAAACTATTTTAATTGATCCAGAGGCGCCGAGAAAAGCTGGTTTAAGAGGTCCAAATTTTAAATCTGACATCTTGCTTTTATCAAGTAAAGACGACGAGAAAGAAATAGAAAAAAAACAAGCATCTTTTTTAATTGCTGGCCCAGGGGAGTATGAAATCAAAGGTGTTTTTATTGAAAGCATTCCTGCCGGGAAAGAAAAAAAACAAACAGTTATTTATCGGATCATTTTTGAAGACGTAAGTTTTGGATTTTTAGGGGCAGGCGTTGATTGCTTAGAAGATGAACAAATAGAAAAGATAGGCGTGATTGACGTTCTTTTTGTTCCGGTTAGTGAAGGGGCGGAAGAAATAATAAATTCTATTGAACCAAAAATTGTTATTCCGCATTCTTATCAAATCCCAGGTTTAAAAGTTAAACGAGAGACGAAGGAAAAATTTTTGAAAAAATTAGGTAAAAAGGACATTAAAACCTTAGAAAAATTTTCTTTCAATAAAAGAGATTTACTTAGAGATTCTAATCAAGAAGAAGTCATAATTTTAGAGCCGAAAGCTTTATGAAAAAACAATTGGTGTTAATTTCAATTATTGTCATCATGGGTCTCATTATTGTTTTCTGGGTTCATAATTTAAAATTTACTTTATCTTCTACGCCTTCTCTTAAAGAAGAAAAGCTTTTTTCTCTCTTAAAAGAAGGTTTCAAAATGACAAAAAATGTCATTAAAGTACCGACTTCTACCATCGAGAATTTTTCTTCGGCAGAAACTCCTACTGATCAAGAAATTTTAACTAAAGAACAAATAGAGATTTTAAAAGAAAAAATAAAAAATTTAAATGAAGAAAAAAAATAAAGAGGAAATTATTAAAAAAGAAGCTATCAATGCTTCAATAAAAGAGGAGATGCAGTCTTCTTATTTGGATTATGCGATGTCTGTGATTGTCTCCCGCGCCTTGCCAGACGTTAGAGATGGACTGAAACCAGTCCAGAGAAGAATTCTCTACACTATGCATGAAATGGGACTGGATCATCAGGCTAAATTTAGAAAGTCAGCGGCGGTGACGGGGAATTGTATGGGCAAATACCACCCTCATGGTGATTTGTCTATTTATGAGGCAATGGTGAGAATGGCTCAAGACTTTTCTTATCATTATCCTCTGGTTGAAGGCCAAGGAAATTTTGGTTGTTTTACTAAAGATACTAAAATTCAGTTAACCGATGGTAGAAAGTTAGACTTTGGAGAATTAATAAAAGAGACAAAACAAGGTAAGAAAAATTATACATTTACTTTTAACCCTGAAACTAAGAAAATTGAAGTTGCCGAAATAAAAAATCCGAGATTAACTAGAAAAAATGAAAAGATAATGGAAGTTATCATAGATAATGGAGAAAAAATAAGATGTACTTTAGATCATAAATTTATGGTCAGAGATGGTAGTTATAAACCAGCTGAAGATTTAAAACCGGGCGATTCATTAATGCCATTTTATACGAAATTATATGACGGCGAAGATAAAAATTTAAAAGGATATGAAATAATCTATCAACCTATAAAAGAAACATGGGAATTTATTCATCGTTTAGCTGACCAGTGGAATTTGGAAAATGGAATTTACGAGAAAAGTGCTGGTAGAATTCGACATCATAAAGATTTTAATAAATTGAACAACAATCCTAATAATATTTTAAGAATTCAATGGCGAGATCATTGGAAATATCATAAAGAGATTGCGTCGGAACGGCATAAAAATGATTCAGAATATGTAAAGAAAATAGCTGAAGGCAGAAGGAAATTCATAGAAAACAACAGAGAAATTTTTTCTCAACGGGCCAAAAATTTAAATAAGAAACTTTGGGCGAATCCAGCTTTTAGAAGGAGGCACTCGGAGCGAATTAAGAAGATGTGGCAAGATCTCGAATATAAAGAATATATGCGGAAGGCTTCGAGTAAAAATCTTAAACTTTTATGGGAGAGAAAGGACTTTCAAGAATTAATGAGTAAAATAAAATCTCAAGAACTGAAAAAAAGATGGCAAAATAAAAATTATAGAGAGATTATGGCGGAGTGGATGAAGAGATTGTCTATTAAAATCTGGTCAAACCCTAAACATAAGGAGTACATTTCAAGATTAATGAAAGAAAGGTCGAAAGATCCGAATTGGCGGAAAAGACAGAGCATAATTGCAAAGGTGCTGTGGCGGGACCCTAAATATCGAGCAAAATATCCATCAAATCATTTCAGTAAGATGGCAAAGAAATTATGGGAAGATCCAAAGTTTCGGGAGCTACAGAAGAGAAAAACAATTCAACAATGGCAAGATCCTGAGTTTAGAAAAAAAGTGATTGAGACGGTAAAGGCGCGGAATCTTCAACGCATCAAAGAAGATCCAACTTTTATGAAAGAATTGACAGAAAAAGCTAAAATTGCTTTGTGTAAAAATTGGAAAGATCCTCGATATAAAGAAAAAGTAATAAAAAGTAAAATTTTAAATTATGTTTATTCTCTCTTAAGCAAGTATTCAGAAGTAACTCCGGAAGTGTATGAGAAAGAAAGGTATAACAATGGCATCCCAAAAATTAAAAATGCCTTAAATTACTTTAACAGTTTTTCAAAGATTTTAGCACAATCGCAAAAACGCAATCATAAAGTAGTCAAAACTAGAATTCTTCGGAAAAAAGAAGATGTTTACGATTTAACTACTGAGCCTTGGCATAATTTTCTTCTTGATGCAGGAGTATTTGTTCATAACTCAATCGACAATGACCCGGCAGCTGCTGCTCGTTACACCGAATGCAGATTATCTAAAGTCGGAGAAGAGACGCTGACTGATCTTGAGAAAGAAACAGTGCCATTTATTCCTAATTACGATGGTACCCAAAAAGAACCCGTTGTCTTGCCGGCCGGGGTTCCCAATCTTCTTTTAAATGGGGCGACAGGTATTGCCGTTGGGATGGCGACCAACATTCCTCCTCATAACCTTTTAGAAATTTGCGATGCTTTGATTTATTTAATTGATCAACCCGATTCAGAGACTGACGATCTTTTCCAGTTTGTCAAAGGGCCAGATTTTCCAACCGGCGGGATAATTTTTAATCTTAAAGAAATTAAAGAGATTTATTCTTCTGGCCGAGGGGCGGTGGCTGTTAGAGCTAAAACAGAAGTTGAAGAAGGAGAAAAAGGCGAGATTATTATTATTAAAGAGATTCCTTATCAAGTCAATAAAGCGGAATTGTTAATTAAAATAGCTGACTTAGTAAAAAATAAACAGCTTGAAGGCATTAGAGATGCCCGTGACGAATCAACAAGCGAAGGAGTGAGAGTGGTTATTGAATTAAAGAAGGACATTTCTGCAGAAAAAATTTTGAATCAACTTTTTAAATCAACTAATTTGCAAACAAATTTCAATGTTAATTTTATTGCTCTTGAAGAAGGGGTTCAGCCCAAACTTTTTAGTTTTAAAGATTTACTGGTTCATTATCTTTCTTGGCGTCAACAAGTTGTTAAAAAAAGAACAGAGTTTGATTTAAAAAAAACACAGGAAAGGAAGCACATCTTAGAAGGTTTGCTAATAGCTCTTGTTAAGATTGATAAAATTATTGCATTAATTAAACGTTCAAAAGACAGAAAAGCGGCAAAGGATGGTTTAATGAAGATGTTTAAACTTTCAGAAAGACAGGCCGAAGCAATTTTAGAAATGAGATTGCATCAGTTAGCTGGGCTGGAAAGACTCGGAGTAGAACAAGAATTTAAAGAAAAAAAGAAACTAGAAGGAGAATTAAAAAATTTACTTGCCAGTCCTAAAAAAATGTCTGAAAAAATAAAAGAAGAACTAAAAAGGTTAAAAGAAAAATATCCTGAACCAAGAAAAACTGAAGTTCAAAACAAAAAAGTTGAAATTTTATCGGAAAAAGATTTAATTATTGACCGGCCAGTTCTTATTGCTTTAACGCGGGATGATTATATTAAAAGACTTATCCCTGAAGCTTTCAGAGTTCAAGGACGGGGAGGGAAAGGAGTTTCAGGTTTTGAAATAAAAGAAGAAGATAAAATAAAAAATTTATTGTTTACCACTTTACACTCTGATATTTTATTTTTCACTAATAAAGGAAAAGTATTTTCTTTAGCCGCTTATGAGATAGAAGAAACAACAAGAAGCGCTAAAGGTAAGTCGTTAGTCAATCTTTTGGCTTTTAGCCCGGGAGAAAAAGTTTCAGAAATTTTTTCAGCAAAATCAATTTCCGATTATCCCTATTTGATCATGGCGACAAAAAGAGGTATAATTAAAAAAATTGAAACAAAATTTTTGAAAAAAATCAGACACTCTGGTTTGAACATAATTAATTTGAGGAAAGACGACTCTTTAGAAGAAGCAACTCTTTGTTTTAAAACCGATGAGGTAATTTTGACGACCGCCAATGGTCAAGCTATTCGTTTTAAGGAAGAGAATATTCGAGCAATGGGGAGAGCGGCGGGTGGAGTTAAGGGCGTCTCTTTAAAAAAAGATGATTATTTAAAAGGTTTATCAATAGTCAGAAAAGACAAAGTAAAAGAAATGAATCTTTTAGTGGTGACCGAAGGCGGATTTGGGAAAAGAACTCCTTTGAGAGAATATCGTTTACAAGCCAGGGGTGGCAGCGGGGTCAAGACCGCTAAAATTACCGCCAAAATCGGCAAAATAAGCGCCTCGGCAATTCTTGACGAGAAAGAAATTGCAGAAAAAGATCTTTTTCTTGTCTCTCAAGAAGGCGTTTTATTGCGTGTTCCATTAGCAGAAGTGCCTCAAACTGGCCGGCAGACCCAAGGAGTGAGATTAATGAGGTTTAAAAAAGAAAAAGACAAGGTCGCCTCAATGGTGATTGTATAAAATAATAAGATTATTTATGATGGAAAATTTAATTCAGCAACTTATTGATGATGGTTATCTAAAAACGCCGACCATTATTAAAGCCTTTAAAAAAATTAAAAGGCAAGATTTTGTGCTTCAAGAGACAGCAGGAGAGGCGGCTGGCAATTATCCCCTGCCTATTGGTTATGGTCAAACTATTTCTCAGCCTTTAACCGTTGCTTTTATGATGGAATTGTTAGCCCCGGAAAAAGATTGGAAGGTTTTGGATATCGGCAGTGGCTCAGGTTTCACGACTGCCATTCTCGCTGAAATTGTTGGGAAAAATGGCAAGGTTTTTGCTCTGGAAAGAATTGATGAGTTAATGAAATTTGGCGAGAGCAATGTCCGAAAATATAATTTTGTAAAATCCGGGAGAGCAATTTTTGCGACCGCTGATGGCACTAAAGGATTAAAAGAAGAAGCGCCATTTAACGGAATTCATGTTGGCGCTGCGGCGATGGACGTTCCTGAAGCTCTTCTTGATCAATTAGCTATTGGCGGAAGATTAGTCATTCCGATTGGGTACCAAACCCAAGAGATAACTTTAATAGAAAAAATTACTTCAAAAAGATTTAAAGAGAAGAGGTTTTCAGGATTTAGTTTTGTACCATTGGTTGAAGGATTGCCTAATAAATAACTAATAACCAACAACTAACAACTAACAACGAACATAAGTTAAAAAAAATGATGATGTTTGAAAAATTTTTTAAAAAAATCTGGATTTTGATGGCTCTTTTTTTAGTGGTTTTTACTTTTGAAGGAATATTTTTTAATCCCGGAGAAAAATTATTAGACAGCTCTTTAAATAAATCAGACGAGATTTTGATTAAATTAAAAACTTCGACAAAAATTTATAAGATAAAAACAAAAGATTTTTCTTTAAGGGTCCTTTTGGAACTTCTCAAGGCGAGACCAGAAGTAGAAATGGCTGAACCAAATTATTCTTTAAAGATATCCGCTGCTTTCAGTTCGCCTAATGATTCTGATTATGATAAACTTTGGTATTTAAGACAGATAAAGGCTGAAGAGGCCTGGGGAATTAGTGGTGGAGGTAAGAAAGAAATTGTCGTGGCCGTGCTTGATACGGGCGTAGATATTGATCACCCAGACCTTAAAGATAATATTTGGGTGAATGTTGACGAAATTTCTAGTAATGGTAATGATGATGATCACAATGGTTATATAGACGACATCAATGGCTGGGATTTTCTCGAAAGCATTCCTGATCCGCGGCCAAAAATTAAAGAAAACTCAACAGAAGCCGGTATTCAACATGGCACTTTAATTAGCGGTATCATTGCCGCGGAAGGAAACAATGGGCAAGGAGTCATTGGTTTAAGTTATGAGGCGAGGATTATGCCTTTGCGTGTTTTGAATAATGATGGAACTGGCAACGTTAATCAGGTGATTCAGGGTATTAATTACGCCATTTATAACGGCGCGAAAATAATTAATTTAAGTTTTGTCGGTAGCGAAAAAAGTTATTTTTTAAAAGAGGCGTTAAAAAAAGCTTGGGACATGGGCTTGATTGTCGTGGCAGCCGCTGGCAACGAAACAGCCAACTCCCCTTTTGATTTGAATAAAGCCCCTACTTATCCAATTTGTCTTGACGCTGAAGAAAAAGAAAATTTTATTATCGGGGTAGCCGCGACTGACAGTCAGGATAAAAAAGCTTCTTTCTCTGACTACGGGGCTTCTTGTATTGATATTTCTAGTCCAGGAACAAAATTTTACGGTCCATTGGTTTATCAACCGGAAAAAGGCTTTAATAATTATTATGGAGGTTATTGGTCAGGAACTTCCTTGTCTGCTCCTTTAGTTTCTTCTTTAGCCGCTTTAGTTTGGTCAACTAATCCTTTGCTTTCTCAAAAAAATGTCAGGGATATAATTTTAGAACAAGCAGACGAGATTGACTCTTTAAATCCAGATTTTCAAGGTCAGTTAGGGAAAGGGAGAATCAACGCCTTTAAAGCAGTAAATTATACTTTTACTCAGACGGGAAATTTGTCTGCTGAAAATTATATTGTTACTGGCGCTGGGCCGGGCGGGGGTCCGCATGTCAGAGTTTTTGATCTTCAAGGCAACTCTAAATCAGGATTTTTTGCCTATGATTCAAGGTTCAAAGGCGGGGTAACGGTTTCGGCCGGCGATGTTGATGGTGATGGAGAAGAAGAAATTGTTACTGGCGCTGGGCCGGGCGGGGGTCCGCATGTCAGAGTTTTTGATCGCTGGGGCAACCCTAAGTCAGGATTTTTCGCCTATGACTCGAGGTTTAAAGGAGGGGTTAACGTTGCCGTTGGTGATATCGATGGTGATGGCATAGCTGAAATAGTCACTGGCGCTGGGCCGGGCGGGGGTCCGCATGTCAGAGTTTTTGATTTTCAGGGCAATCCTAAAGCTGGTTTTTTTGCCTATGATTCAAGATTCCTTGGTGGGATAACAATCACCACTGGTGATCTTGATGGCAATGGGGTTGATGAAATCATTGTTGGTACTGGACCAGGGGGCGGGCCGCATGTTAAAGTTTTTGATCGTCAAGGTAATCTTAAACTTCAATTTTATGCTTATAACGAGACATACTATGGTGGAATTAATTTATTTTCCGGCGCTGACATCGATGGAGACAATAAAGATGATATTATTGTAGCAGTTAACAAAACAGCCTCTCCCTATATTCGAGTTTTCGAAGGTCGGTCTGCTGTCTTAAGATTACAATTTTTACCTTATGACCGTGTTTTTTATCAAGGGGTAAAAGTTTCAGCTGCTGATCTTAACGGAAACCAAAAAAACGAAATTGTTGTTGGTTTGGGAGCAGGGAGAGAGCCTTATGTAAGAATTTATGACACTCAAGGAAATTTTTTGACTAAATTTCTTGCCTATGCGCCCCTTTTTAAAGGAGGAGTAAATGTGGCGGCGATTAAAATTAAGTAAGTTATAAGTTATAAGTTAATTTTATTCAAATGTCTTCAGAAATTCGTAAAGATTATTTTTTAAATCGGTATGTAATTATTACTCCCAGCCGACTTAAGCGGCCGAGATCAACTATTGCGAGAACTTTTTTTACTAAAGAAAAAAAATGTCCTCTTTGTCCGGAGAACATTGAGAAGAATTTAATCGTTAAGCCTTATTTTAGGAATAAAAAAACCAAGACCTGGCAGATTATGGTTTTAGAAAATAAATTTCCAATTGTTTCTTTAAAATCACCTAAAGCTTTTGGACAAAACGAGGTGATTGTTGAAACTCCGGAGCATAGCAAAGATCTTTCAGAATTAAGTATTAAAGAAATTATAAATCTGCTTGATGTTTTTAAAGAAAGAACAAGAGAATTAAGCAAGTTAAAAAAAATTGAGTATATTTTGATTTTTAAAAATGAAGGAGGTAAGGCAGGGGCTTCTTTAGTTCATGCGCATTCACAAGTCTTCGCTCTTGGCATGTTGCCTTCGGACGTCGAAGAAGAGATGAGTATTGCTT
>Ga0100389_1004603_pt1 | contig 10652 bp, 10 predicted proteins | sample CryGeymeta201513_FD_81537 | JGI IMG/M metagenome (GOLD analysis project Ga0100389, IMG submission 81537) | Groundwater microbial communities from Crystal Geyser aquifers in Utah, USA - Crystal Geyser metaG 2015-13 | ecosystem: Environmental > Aquatic > Deep subsurface > Groundwater | place: USA... | reverse complement strand
AGGTATATTCTGTGGAGCAAATGTAACTTGGGCTAATGCCTTTTTATACAACTTTATTCCTGTTACATTAGGTAACATTGTTGGTGGAGCAGTATTTATTGCTGGTGTTTATCAGTATTGCTACCATAAAGAAATGGAACCTATTCAATCATAACATTGACAAATATATTATAATTAATAAAAGAACTTTTACTATGGTAAAAGTTCTTTTATTTTTTCAAGAGGGAATATTTTAGTTCTATTAGCATGCTCAAAAAAGAAAATTTTCTGATTATTGGTTCAACAGGGCGAAACACTGGAAAAACTGAATTTGCTTGCAATCTAATTAAAAAATATGCAAATGATAATTATATAATTGGCGTTAAAATAGTTGCAATTATTAAAAAAGAAGGTAATTGCCCTAGAGGAGGTAAAGGTTGTGGTGTTTGCACCTCATTGAAAGGTGAATATGAAATTACTGAAGAAACTTTCATTGATTTAAACAAAGATACTTCCAGAATGTTGGTGGCTGGTGCAAATAAAGTGTATTTGTTAAAAGTAGATAAAAATTTTTTAAAAGAAGGACTCCAAGCACTTATAAAAAAAATTCCTGAAAAAGCATTGGTAATTATAGAATCCAATTCAATTAGAAAAGTACTTGAGCCGGCTTTGTTTATTGTTATCAAAAATATGGAAGACAATACCATTAAAAGTAGTTGTGCCGAAGTAATACATTATGCAAATAAAGTAATAGAATTTAATAAAATGAGCTGGAATTTTTCACCAGATAGAGTTATCTCTATAAACAATACCTGGATTATTAAAGAAAAAGCCACTGCAATAATACTTGCAGGAGGTAAAAGCTCAAGAATGAAAGGTGTGGACAAAAGCATGCTTCCTATCAATGGTATTCCTTTAATTCAAAGCATTGTTAATCAATTAAAAAATCATTTTGATGAAATTATTATTGGTGCCAACGATATTGAAAAATATAAATTTCTTAATCTCCCAATTGTTGCTGATATTGATAAAGACAAAGGTCCATTAATGGGCATCCTTTCTTGCCTTAAGGCTTCTAATAACGAAGTTAATTTTATTACAGCTTGCGATATTCCTATTATGGATATAAAGTTGATTAAAAATATGATTAATCTTTCATCTGATGTTGATATTGTAATGCCCGTTAAAAACAAAGAAGAACATGATCCGCTTTATGCGGTTTATAAAAAAAATATTGTCAATTTTGCCGAAATGATTTTAAACAATAATGGAAGAAGAATTATCGAATTATTTAAATATACCACGGTGAAATTTGTTGCATTTAATGACAACCAATGGTACCAAAACCTTAATTATAAAAAAGAGTATTTAGATTTTGTAAAGCTAAATGCTGATAAACAATGTGATAAAATCAATTGATGAAGTTAAATAGTTTTGAAGTATTCTATTCTTTAGATTTTCTTTAACTATTAAATAATTTTTTCTTTAACTTAATAAATGTATTTTTGCAAAAAATAGCAATACAAAAAAATATTTTTTAGTATTCTGATTATTAAATAAATGTTTAATTAAATTTTAAAAAAATGTTAAAAAGAAACCTGCTTATTTTTAGTTTTAGTGTTTTGTTTTTCTCTCAATCCTTGTTTTCTCAAGAGAAGAAAGAAGAACCTAAGTTTGGTATTAAATTTTCTGGTTTTGTTAAAACAGATGCGTTTTACGATACACGCCAAACTGTTAATATTCGTGAAGGTCATTTTTTATTGTATCCAGAAGCTACTTATTTTGATGCAAATAAAAAAGACATCAATGCAAAATCTAACTTCAATATGCTTTCTATTCAATCTAGATTGAAAGGTGCTATTAGTGGTCCTGATGCCTTTGGTGCCAAAACTTCTGGCGTTTTAGAAGCTGATTTTTTCGGGAACGAAAATGCAAGTTTTAGTGATGTTAATGGTTTTAGAATCCGCCATGCTTTTGTTAAAATGAATTGGAAATCTACTGAGTTATTGGTAGGTCAATACTGGCATCCTATGTTTATTGCAGAATCATTTCCTGCGGTAATTTCTTTCAATACCGGTGCTCCATTTCAACCATTTTCACGCAATCCACAAATTCGTTTAACAAAATCTTTAGGTGGTTTAAAAGTAATCGCTTGTGTTTTTACGCAAAGAGATTTTACAAGCACTGGTCCTGATGGTGGTAGTTCTAAATACCTTCGAAATTCTAGCATTCCAAATGCGCATTTACAATTGCAATATAAATTAGATTCATTAAATTTATTGTTTGGTGCTGGTGTTGATTATAAATCAATTACTCCTGAGTTATATACTACTAATATTACTGGTACAAAAAAATATGCTTCAGAACAAACTTTAAATAGTTTGTCTGCTGTTGGTTTTGTTAATTTAAAATTAAAACCAATTTCTATTAAACTAGAAGGAATTTATGCTCAAAATGCTTTTGATATGGTAATGATTGGTGGTTATGGTGTTAAACAAGTAAGCGATACTGCAACTGGAGCTAAAGAATTTACAAATTTAAATACTGCTTCTCTTTGGGCTGATTTCCAGACAAATGGCAAAAAAGTGCAATTTGGTTTGTTTGGTGGTTATACCAAAAACATGGGTTCCAATGATTCTATAAAAGGTGCTATTTATGGAAGAGGCACAAACATTGATTATGTTTACAGAGTTGCTCCTAGAGTTGTTTTTATTTCTGGCAAATTGAACATTGCTTTAGAAACTGAATATACTTTTGCTATGTATGGTTTGAAAAATGGAAATGGCAAAGGCAAAGTTACCAATGGTAGTGCTATTAGCAACACCAGAGCATTGCTTTCTTTTATTTATAACTTCTAAATTGTTTTATATTAAAGAAAACCTCAAAGGTAAATTCTTTGAGGTTTTTTTTATTACATATAGTTGCTCATTTAAATTATGTTCAACCATCATTTAAGACCTTCAAATAGGTGCATCAATATTAGAAATATTGAAAATGTTGTTTTTATCGGGCAATAGAAATTTTTTTTTCGCAATTTGTAATTTTGCTAATAATTGATTTTCTTTCCCGTTCTGAGGAAACTTCCTTTGTTATTGCAATATTATAATTTTCTTTGGCTTTATTATAATCTTTAATAGAATAATAGTAATTCCCAATAGTAAGGTAGGTCTTGAATAAGGATGGGTTTAATGATATAAATGAAGCTATTTCAGCTTCTTGTAATACCATTTTTATTTTCTTTTTTGTAATTGCTTCTATTTTATTTTCTTGTTCTCTATAGTTGTTATATTTTTCTATTTCACCTGAATTGAGAAAAGCGTCAGCTGCTATTGTTAGTTCTTTGGTATATATCTCAGGATTTTGTTCAACATTGAAATCAGAAGAATAAACTTTGTTTAAATCGTAACATATAAATTCTCCCATTTGGTATTTTTTTGTAGATATCCAAACCTTAAGTTCTGATGGTTTAAAAATAATTGAATGGTGTGCTGATAGTTGATTGATGGCTTTTTCGTTGCCAATACCTATATCTATATCGTTTATTCCTTTTTGGTTTCTTAAAATGCTTGCAATTTCATTAACACCAATTTTTTCATATTTGTTTATTAGCTCATTTGCCCTATTTAACCTATGAACAGAATATCCATTTTCTATATTATCTTTATTTAAAGCATCATCCGAAAAAGCTTGGCTTTGAAAATGATTGGTACAACTAATAAAATTTTCGTCAATATTTTCAAAAAGACAAGTTTTAGTAATGCTTTTTTCGATAATTACAGATTTGTTTTCTTTGTGAGAGCCTATGAGGAAAGACGCAGAAATGAATGTATCAGTTTTTTTAGCAATTTCATAAGCTTCATCAATGTTTGTAGCATATTGTAATATATTTCTTCCAATAATGCACAAAGGAGTTCGAGCTTTTGATGGTTTGTTTGATTTTGCAGTATTTATTGTTAGTGTGAGTCCGTGCATATTCATTCCAGAAACAGCCCCAACCATACCACCCCACGATATCATCATAAAATTGTATCCATTATCAGGTTTATAAAAACAAATCATTTTATCTTGGGCAAAATTTTCACCAAAATAAAAGTCAAAGTTTCTGCCAATAAGGAGTGAACCATCTTTCGACTTCTTGTTCCATACTGAAAATGAAGTGCAAGCCACCATATTCAAATCTTCTATGGCATGCCCAATATCGTTTGCCGCATGGTAGTTAAGATATCGTTGATAATTAAGGGTTATATATTTATATCTTTCAGAAGCAGACAAAGAAATTCCGTAAATTTCGAGCAGGTATTCTTTAGGAATATAATGTTCTATTTTTCTGTTAATCCAACCTACTACAATTTTTAAAAAAAAAGTGTAAAAATTTGATGGGATTATTCTTTTTATTTCTTCAATGAAATAGGTCTCTTGCGTATCTATCAATTCTTTACAAAGTTTTCCGTTTACTAGTCCATTTTCAAAACCATTTTTAGTAATAAACAATTCCCACAACCCATAAGGGTTTCTTTTTAACCAATTGTTTTCGAGTTTATAGAAATCTTCACTTATTTTAATCCTTTCAATATTAATAAGGCTTTTATCAACTTTAAATTTTGGTTTAATAACTAATAGAAGCCAAAGAGCAATATATGTTAACAATGGTATTAAAATACTTAGCACTAAAATTATTATGAAAATCTTCATCAACGCTTTAATATAAAGTGATTTTTGCAAAAAAAAGAAAAACAAAAATAGTAAAAATTTGATTTATTAGGCAATATTATACTTCGTTGTTTGATAAAATATACTGATATTGTTATTTTTTATTGGCAAATATATGGAATGATATGATGGCAAGGTGTATGAAGACTATTATTGATATTATAGATTGACATTTGTATCAAAAACAACATTTTTTGAATTTATTTATTATAAAATGCAGTATAATTGAGGTTTATCAAAAATAATTGCTATAAGCTAATTCGATTAAAATAATTTAGGTATTTTTGTACCCGATTATTTGTTAAACGGAAACAACAAAATTGATGATGTTAGATATAGTTAAAAAATACAAAAATAATAGAGACATTATAGGTTCAGGGAATAGAAAAATAAAAAGTACAAGCTCAAAAATAATTAGGGACAGACCTCTTAAAAGTATTTTAAAAGCAATTACTTGGCGTATTGTGGGTACAGCGGATACTATCCTTATTTCATACATCCTAACAGGTAAAGCAATCATTGCATTTTCTATTGGTTCCATCGAGGTTTTTACCAAGATGTTTCTCTACTTTTTACACGAAAGATTATGGGAACAAATTAGATGGGGGAGGATGATGGTTCACATTCGCAGAAATAGAAGAATTGCAAAAAGGAGATTTAATAAATTAATTTTCAAATCTGCATAATAATGGAAAAAATAATCAAAACGCTTAATATAAATTCAAAGAATATGGAAGTATTCGATATTATGCAAATGTTATGTAAGGATTATGCTGATAAAGTAGTCTTTTCCTCTAGTTTTGGTTCGGAAGACCAAGTAATATCTCATATAATATTCTCCAATCATTTACCAGTAAAAGTTTTCACTTTAGACACTGGTAGAATGTTTGCCGAAACATACGCCACGCATAGTAGAACTTTAGAAAAATATAATCAAAAAATTGAAGTTTTTTTTCCCAAAAGTACAGATATTGAAAAACTAATAACCGAAAAAGGTCCATTTAGTTTTTATCATTCTATTGAAAATAGAAAAGAATGCTGTTATCTAAGAAAAATTAAACCCTTGAAAAGAGCCTTGCAAGGAAATAAAGTATGGATTACTGGATTGAGAGCGGAACAATCGGAAAGCAGAAATAAAGTAAACCTATTTGAATGGGACGAAAGTAATATGATTATCAAATACAATCCTTTAATTCAATGGACAAATGAACAAGTCAAAGAATTTATTAAAATAAACCAAATACCATATAATGTTTTACATGACAAAGGTTTTCCAAGTATCGGCTGCCAACCTTGCACAAGAAAAGTAAACGAAGGCGAAGATTTTCGGGCAGGTAGATGGTGGTGGGAAAATAATTCAAAAAAAGAATGTGGTTTGCATTCATAATTTTACCTTTGTAAACATTAAAAAAAACAATAAATAATGAATGAATTTAGAATTACCCATTTAAAAGAGCTTGAAAACGAAGCAATTTATATATTTAGGGAAATAGCAGCTCAATTTGAACGCCCAACCATTTTATTCTCTGGAGGTAAAGATAGTATTGTTTTAGTTCATCTGGCAGTTAAGGCATTTTATCCCGCCAATATTCCAATGCCTTTGATGCATATAGATACTGGGCACAACTTTATAGAAACTCTTGATTTTAGAGATGATTTAGCGAAGAAAATTAATGCCCAATTGATTGTTAAATTAGTGCAAGATAGTATAGATAAAGGAAGAGCGGTTGAAGAAAAAGGAATAAATGCCAGTAGAAATAAACTACAAACAGTTACCTTGCTTGATGCAATTGAAGAACTTAAAATTGATGCTGCCATCGGTGGAGGAAGACGCGATGAAGAAAAAGCACGAGCCAAAGAAAGATTCTTTTCGCATCGAGACGAATTTGGTCAATGGGACCCCAAAAACCAGCGACCCGAACTTTGGAATATTTTTAATGGTAAGAAAAATATTGGTGAACATTTTAGAGTTTTTCCTATTAGCAACTGGACAGAACTCGACATTTGGCAATATATTATGTTAGAAAAGATAGATATTCCTTCTATATACTTTACCCACAAAAGAGAGGTATTCAACAGAAGTGGTGTATGGTTAGCAAATGCCCCTTTTATGGAACGCAAAGAAGGTGAAAATATTGAAGTTAAAGATGTACGTTGCAGAACCATTGGCGATATCACTTGCACTGGTTTAACCCTCTCGATTGCCAAAAATATTGAAGAAATTGTTACAGAAGTTGCCGCCTCCAGAACTACTGAAAGAGGTAGTAGATACGATGATAAAAGATCGGAAACAGCGATGGAAGACAGAAAAAAAGAAGGATATTTTTAATAAAAAATTAAGCGCAAATGGTAAAAAATAATGAAGATTTTGATTATATGAATATGGATTTGTTGCGGTTTACAACTGCAGGAAGTGTTGATGATGGAAAAAGTACATTAATTGGACGCTTATTATACGACAGCAAATCTATATTTGAAGACCAATTAGATGCAATTACATTGGCAAGCAAAAGAAGGGGAGAGGAGCATATCAATTTAAGCCTTTTAACAGATGGATTGAAAGCAGAAAGAGAACAAGGTATCACCATAGACGTGGCATACAGATACTTTTCTACTCCCAAAAGAAAATTTATTATTGCAGATACACCAGGTCATATTCAATATACTCGAAATATGGTTACAGGTGCTTCAACTGCAAACCTTGCATTAATTCTGGTTGATGCTCGCAATGGCGTGCTTGAACAGACCATTAGACACGCATATATTGCCTCTTTACTGAGAATTCCTCATATTATTTTTTGTATCAATAAAATGGATTTAGTGGAATATAAAGAAGAACGTTATTTGCAAATATGTTCACACATACAAGAGCTGATACCTAAGCTTGCATTGACTGACGTAAATTATATTCCCGTCAGTGCTTTGCTTGGTGATAACATTATTCATAAATTTACTTCAATGTTATGGTATAACGGCGAAACATTATTGCAACGCTTAGAAAATACTCCCGTTCAAAAAGACCATAACCAAACTGATGCTAGATTTCCTGTTCAATATATAATTCGTCCACACTCTACTCAATTTCACGATTACAGAGGATATGCCGGCAGAATAGCTGGTGGCTTTTTTAAACCTGGTGATGATGTTGTTGCTATGGTTTCTGGTATAAAAAGTAAAATAAAAACCATTGAAAAAGATAAAAAAACAGTTGATATTGCCTATGCTTCAGAATCTGTTTCAATTACATTAGAAAATGATATAGATATTAGTCGTGGCGATATGATTGTTAAATGCGATAATCTCCCAATTACAAATAATGAAACTAATGCCATTATTTGTTGGTTTAATGAACGCCCATTGCAATTGTCTGGTAAATATTTGCTTAAGCATACCACCAATGATGTAAAATGTATTATCAAAGAAATTCAATTTAAAATGGACATCAATTCTATGGAAAACGATGCATTCGATAAGCACATTGGTATGAACGATATTGCTAGTATAAGAATTAAGACTACCAAACCAATATTTTTCGATTCCTACAATATAAATAGAATTACAGGAAGTTTCATTTTGATTGATGAAGCTACCAATGAAACGATGGGTGCAGGAATGATTCAATAAGTCTATGACTCGGTTGCTAAAAATCTCAAGTTACTTATAAATCCACTATTACTGAAAGCATTTTTTTTCAGCGCATTTTATAAGAGAAGGTATTAAGAAAATAAAAATAAAGTTTTTGTTGAGAGAATATAAACAAAAAAAATTTTTTTAAGTGACTATTTTGTTATTTTATGATTAATAAAAGGCTTATCCCATAGTATTATTGGTTGTTTTGCCCCACTTTAATTGTTTTCAACTGAATAATCAGCAATACTAAATTGCCTTTACCTGAATTAATCCAGCCTCTTTCCATATTCGCTTCAATCTGAATGCAGGTATTTTCGTTTAAAACATATCGATTATCGCCTGCCTCCAATATACCTTTGCCACTTATGATATAAAAAATAGCGTCAAAAGGGTTTTTATGTCTATCGAGTACTTTGCCTTCTTCAATTATCAAGTGAATAACTTCAATGTCATTTCTATTACAAAGCTTACGAGCTTCAAATTCAATGGGGACTTTGCTTGCGTTTTTATATTCAATTATTTCCATAACATAAAGTTTTTAACAAAATTATAAAAAATAGATAAATTACAATATTATTTATACTTTTGAAATGTTTAATATTATATTTCGATTATTAATGAAAGTTATTGGTATTACCGGTACACTTGGAGCAGGCAAAGGCACAATAGTTGATTATTTGGTAAAGAACAAAGGTTATGTTCATTACTCGGTAAGGGCATTTCTGTCAGAAGGAATTATTAAAAGAAATATGATGGTAAATCGCGATTCTATGGTTATGGTCGCCAATGATCTAAGAGCGAAGCATTCACCTTCCTACATTATTGAACAGCTTTACAAAAAGGCGATTTCACTTGGGAAAGACTGTATCATTGAAAGCATTAGAACTCCTGGCGAAATTATTGCGCTTAAAGAAAAGGGAGATTTTTACCTGTTTGCAGTAAATGCTAAACCCGAAATAAGGTATCAACGCATAAAACTTCGCAATTCGGAAACCGACCATATTGATTTTAAAACCTTTCTTTCAAACGAACAACGCGAAATGACTTCTAATGATGCCACTAAACAAAATTTGGTCAAATGTATTGAAATGGCTGATTTTGTTTTTTATAATAATACAACCATTGAAACACTGCAACAAGAGGTAGAAAAAGTATTAACAAAGTTGAAATAAGCGATTAATAAATAATTTTAATGACAGAAAAGAACAAAACTATGTATATTCGACCAAGTTGGGATGAATATTTTATGGAAATTGCAAATACTGTATCAAAAAGAGCAACTTGCGACAGGGGAAGAAGTGGTTGCGTTATTGCACGAGATAAACAGTTGTTGGTAACTGGTTATGTTGGCTCTCCGATGGGTTTGCCTCATTGCGATGAAGTGGGGCATCAGATGAAAAAAATGGTTCACGAAGATGGAAAGGTAACCAATCATTGTGTAAGAACTGTGCATGCAGAACAAAATGCCATTTGCCAAGCTGCCAAACTCGGCATTTCCATTGATGGAGCTACCCTATATTGTAGAATGACCCCTTGCCGTGTTTGTGCAATGCTTATTATCAATTGTGGAATCAAACGTGTGGTATGCGAAATGAAATACCACGATGGAATAGAATCTGAAGAAATGTTTAAAATAGCCGACGTTAAAATAGAATACGTAAATAATGAAGTGCTAAAGTATGAAAAACAGTAGATTTTTCATACTTTCGATTTTGCAAACAAATATTAAATGGTTTTAAATATTTAAAATGGAAGTAAACAACATTTGGACTAAGTCATTACTCCCAACGCCAATAGATTATCTTATTATTATTGCCTATTTGCTTATTATATTTATTATAAGTCGCCACATAAAAGCAAAATATATCAAAGAAAAACCTGAATACAAATATTTTGTAAAAGGTTTATTTATTAAAATATTGGGTGGAATAATATTTTGTTTGATTTATATTGTTTACTATCAGGAAGCAGGCGATACAATAGGTTATTTTAGAAGCAGTGAAGCCTTATTCAATTTATTTTTTAAAGATCCTTATGCTTATTTTTCAATCATGTATGGAAATTTAAGTGCTCATAATTCTTCCACTTTTGATATTTACACTGGCTTCCCTTGGTATTATTCCGATAATCAAGCTTTTGCTGTAGTAAGGTTTATAAATCCTTTCTTAATATTATCATTCAAAAATTATTTTACAGCAACTATATTGCTATCAGCATTTTCCTACATAGGTATATGGAAGATGTATCAAATGTTTTGTGAGCTATATCCAAAATATAATAAATACTTTGCTATTACTGTGCTTTTTATACCTTCCGTATTATTTTGGGGTTCT
>Ga0100389_1004596_pt1 | contig 10664 bp, 10 predicted proteins | sample CryGeymeta201513_FD_81537 | JGI IMG/M metagenome (GOLD analysis project Ga0100389, IMG submission 81537) | Groundwater microbial communities from Crystal Geyser aquifers in Utah, USA - Crystal Geyser metaG 2015-13 | ecosystem: Environmental > Aquatic > Deep subsurface > Groundwater | place: USA... | reverse complement strand
GGTCACATACCATGTCAGGCGCACGATATCCTGCGGCCCGCCACCGGCCGTTTCCACCACCGCGCGGATGTTCTTGAGGGCCTGCTCCATCTGGCCGAGGAAGCCGCCGGGCGCGAAGGTGCCGTCGCTGTCCCAGCCGATCTGCCCGCCCACGTAAAGCGTGCCGTTGGCGGCGAGGATACCGTTGGCGTAGCCCTTGGGGGTGGGCCATCCCTCGGGTAGGATCGGTTTATGTCGCATGGCTCTGGGCCTCCTCCTGCTTCAGCAGTTTCTGTTTTACCGCGTCGGGCCAAGGTCTTGACCGGCCATCTTCGGCCACCAGAACAAGGGTGGATCGCGCGGTCAGCCGGGTTTCCTCCCCGGCCTGCGCCACGAAGGACAGGCCCACCGAACTCAGCCCGACGCGGGTGACGGAAAGTGTGATGACCAGCCGGTCGCCATGCCGGCTTGGCCGGTGGAAGCGTGTCGTGATCTCGGCCGTCGGCACGCCGCCGGTGGCATGCAGCGTCTCGAACGGCATCTCCAGCACGTCGTCGAAGAACGCCTCGACGCAGTCGTTCAGCATCTCGAAATAGCGCGGGTAAAAGACAATGCCGGCCGGATCGCAATGCTTGAACAGCACCTTTTGGGGAAATTCGAACGCCATGCAATCACACCCCCAGGTAGCGGTCGGTTGTGGCGCGGTCGAGCGCGCCGAACGCCCCCGACCAGACCGTGACGCCCTTTTCGATGATGACGCCGGTGTCGGCCACGCTGCCCAGCTCGCGCAGCGACTTGTCGATAACCAGGATGGCGAGGCCGGTTTCCACTTTCAGCCGCTGAACCGCTGCCCATATTTCCTGCCGAATGACCGGGGCAAGGCCCTCGGTCGCTTCGTCGAGAATCAGAAGCCGGGGGTTTGTCATCAGCGCCCGGCCAATGGCCAGCATTTGCTGTTCGCCACCCGAGAGCGAGGCCGCGACCTGCCCCTGACGTTCCCCCAACCGGGGGAAGAGCTCGCAAACGCGGGTTAGCGTCCAGTGGCCGGTTCGCGCTGCGGCGATCAGGTTTTCATGCACCGTCAGCGGCGCAAAGCAGCGCCGCCCCTCGGGCACCAGACCAATGCCTGCGCGCGCTGCCTTGTGCGCGGGCACATGCCCCAGATCCTGCCCGTCGAACACCACCGACCCGCCCCGGTGCCGCATGAGCCGCGAGATCACCTTCACGGTGGTCGATTTGCCCATCCCGTTGCGCCCCATCAGGGCCAGAACCTCGCCCTCGTCCAAGGCCAGATGCACGTCGAAAAGCGCCTGACTCGGCCCGTAGAAGGCGGAGACATGGGCAAGTTTCAGAAGGCTCATGCTGCGCCCCCCTCGCCCAGGTAAGCCTCTCGCACCAATGGGTTTGCGCGGATCTCGTCGGCGGTGCCGGTGGCGACGACCTCACCGTAAACCAGAACGCTGATGCGGTCGGCAAGCGCGAACACCGCGTCCATGTCATGTTCCACCAGCAGGATCGGCGCGCGCTGCCGCAGTCCGTCGAGAAACCCGGTCAGCCGGTGCGACCCTTCGGCGCCCAGCCCGGCCATCGGTTCATCCATCACGAAGACCTTCGGCTGCAATGTCAGCGCCACGGCAACCTCGAGCTGCCGGCGTTGCCCGTGCGACAGTTCGCCGGTGAAGAAATTGCGGAACTCGGACAGGCCGACCTGCTCCAGCGCCACCTCGGCCCTCTCCAGCAACACCTTGTCGCGCATGACGTTGCCGAAGAAGCGGTAGACCCGCCCGCGCGCGCCCAGCGCGCCGAGGACCACGTTTTGCAGCACGGTGAATTCCATCGCAAGGGCCGAGATCTGGAAGGTGCGCGCCAGCCCCATCCTCGCGCGGGCCGGGGTGGGCAACCGCGTGACATCGCGGCCCTCAAAGATCACCGACCCGCTATCGGGGGCAAGCGCACCCGAGATCTGCGCGATCAGCGTTGACTTGCCCGCCCCGTTGGGGCCGATCAGTGCGTGGATCTCGCCCGCCCGCAGGGTCAGGCCGACATCCTTCGACGCTTGCAACGCGCCGAATCTCTTGCAGATCGCGCGGGTTTCCAGCAGCACCTCACTCATGCGCCACCTCCCGCCCGGCGACAAGGCCAATGAGGCCGCCGCGCGCGAACAGCACAACGCCCAGAAGGATCGCGCCAAGATAGATATGCCAGTAGGTCGACAGCCCCTCCAGGACATATTCCAGCATGACGAACAGCATCGCCCCCGCCACCGGGCCGGAGAGCCGCGCGAGGCCTCCCAGAACGATCAGCACGATCAACTCGCCCGACATCTGCCAGCTCAGCATGCCGGGGCTGATGAAGCGGTTGAGATCGGCAAAGAGCGCGCCCGCCAGCCCGGTGATCGCGCCCGAGATCACGAAGGCGACAAGGCGCAGCCGGTAGGGGGTAAGCCCCACCGCCTCGGCCCGCGCGGGGTTCTGGCGGCCAGCTTGCAGGGCGAGGCCGAAAGGCGACTTGGTCAGCCGGTCGAAGAGCACCATCACCGCGGCCAGCAGCGCGAAGCAGATCAGGAAGAAGTTGATCGGAACCAGCGTGTTCACACCGGGAAAATCGTTGCGAATGTAGATCGAAAGGCCATCCTCGCCGCCATAAGCGGGCCATGAAATGGCGAAGTAGAACAGCATCTGCCCGAAGGCGAGCGTGATCATGATGAAATAGACGCCCGAGGTGCGCAAGCTGAGCGCGCCAATGACGAGTGCCGCGAAGGCCGATGCAATGACCGCGACGATCCAGATGACGGGCATCGACCTGGTGCCCTCGATCACGCCCCAGAGCGGTGCGTAGGTCTGTGCGTGAAAGGCGAGGATCCCCATGGCATAGCCGCCGATGCCGAAGAATGCCGCGTGCCCGAGGCTGACCAGCCCGCCAAGCCCGAGCGCGAAGTTCAGCCCCACGGCGGCCAGCGCGAGGATAGCGGCCCGTGTCGCCAGCGTGATGATATAGGGCGCATCCATCGCGGAGGCGATGAGCGCCGTGGCCAGCAGGATCGCGGGAATGAGGAGGTTGAGAATGGTCTCCAGCCGCATCATGGCGTCCCCCCGAACAGGCCCGACGGCTTGAACAGCAGGATGCCCGCCATCAGGATGTAGATCGACATCGAAGCCAGCGAGGCGCCGACCGTGGTGGCGCTGCTCGCGTCCATGACAAGGCCGAAGACCTGCGGCAGCAACACCCGGCCAAGCGTGTCGGTCAGCCCGACCAGCAGCGCGCCGACGAAGGCGCCCTTGATCGAGCCGATGCCGCCGATCACGATGACCACGAAGGCAAGGATCAGCACCGGCTCGCCCATGCCGACCTCGACCGCCTGGATCGCGCCGATCATCGCGCCGGCCAGCCCGGCAAGGGCGGCGCCAAGCGCGAAGACCAGCGTGTAAAGCTTGCGGATATCGACGCCGAGCGCGGCGATCATCTCGCGGTCTGCCTCGCCGGCGCGGATCTGGATGCCAAGCCGGGTGCGCGCGATCAGTCCGTAAAGTCCCGCCCCAACGGCCAGTCCCACGGCGATGATGAACAACCGGTATTTCGAATACTCGATGCCGCCGGGCAGGGTGGTCGGCCCCGACAGGACCGACGGCGTATCAAGGTATAGCGGTAGCGAGCCAAACACGAACCGCGTGCCTTCCGAAAAGATCAGGATCAGCGCGAAGGTCGCCAGCACCTGGTCGAGGTGGTCGCGGTCGTAAAGCCGCCGGATCACCACCATTTCCACGATCGCACCTACGATCGCGGCGGCCATCAGCGCCGCCGCAAGCGCCAGCCAGAACGATCCGGTATACGCCGCCGCACCCGCCGCCGCGAAGGCACCGATCATGTAAAGCGAGCCATGGGCAAGGTTGATCAGCCCCATCACCCCGAAAATCAGGGTCAGGCCCGCCGCTATCACAAACAGCATGACGCCGAATTGCAGCCCGTTGAGAAGCTGCTCGATCAGAAGAGCTGCCGACATGGAACAAATCCCCGTAATGGCCGGGCCTCGCGCATGGGCTGGCCCGGCCGGTCAGGCCAATGGCCTTACATGTTGCACTCGCCTGCGTAGGCGTCGGCGTGATCCTCCAACGCGGTGCCGACGATCGCGTTGGTCAGGACGTCGCCTTCCATAACCACCTCGCGGACATAGATGTCCTGGATCGGGTGGTGGTTCGGGCCGAATGCGAAATCGCCGCGCGTGCTGTCGAAATTGGCGGCGCGCAGCGCCTCGCGGAAGGCGTCGGCATCGTCCGGATGGGCCACGTCGAGCGCCGAGAGGATCAGGTTCGCGGTATCGAAGCCCTGGCTGGCATAGAGCGACGGCAACCGGTCGTATTCGGCCTGGAACGCCTCGACGAAGGCCACGTTGGCCGGGTTGTCGAGGTCATGGCTCCATTGCGAGGTGTTGCGTACGCCAAGCGCGGCCTCGCCCACGGCGCCAAGAATGCCCTGGTCGAAGCTGAAGGCGGGGCCGATCAGCGGGCTGTCGACACCGGCCTCGGCATATTGGCGCACGAAGGCGATGCCCATGCCGCCGGGCAGGAAGAAATAGACGCTGTCGGCGCCGGAATTGCGGATCTGGCTGATCTCGGCGGCGTAATCGGTCTGGCCAAGCTGGGTGTAGACCTCCGACGCGACATCACCCTCATACATGCGCTGATAGCCGGTCAGCGCGTCGCGCCCGGCGGGGTAATTGGGCGCAAGGATGAAGCTGTTGGTATAGCCTGCCGTGTTGGCATAAGCGCCCGCCGCCTCGTGCAGGTTGTCGTTCTGCCACGCCACGTTGAAATAGTTCTCGTGGCAGCCGCGCCCGGCCAGTTGCGATGGCCCGGCGTTAGGCGACAGGTAGAAGACGCCCTGCGCCGTGGCCGAGGGGATCACCGCCATGGCGAGGTTCGACCAGATGATGCCGGTCATGATGTCCACGTCGTCGGACTGGATCATGCGGTCGGCCTGCTGCACGGCGCGGTCGGGCGCGCGTTCGTCATCCTCGATGATCACCTCGATGTCGTCGCGGCCGGCCTGATCAATGGCCAGCATGAATCCGTCACGCACGTCGATGCCAAGGCCCGCGCCGCCGCCCGACAGCGTGGTGATCATGCCGATGCGCACGTCCTGAGCCACGGCCATGCTGGCGGTGCTGGCCATGAGGCCCGCGATTGCGAATGTCTTGAAGGTCATTGTCGGTCTCCCTGTTGTTTGTTTGTCCACAATGCCGTGACGGGCTGCCGGGTCAATGCCCGCGTGTCTCCAGTGCCACGACCTGCCTCAGCCCGCCTGATACTGTGGCGTCGAGGCGAGATAGCGGCCATAGGCCCCGGCGTCGGGGTAGCTGAAGGTTTCGGCCAGCGGGTTGGCCTTCTTGCGCTTGGCCGCACCCATATCGGCCAGCAGTTCGTCGAAATGCTTGAAGTGGAAGGGCGCGGAACACAGCCCCCCGTAGACCTGCGCTGCCGGCCGTTCATGCCGTCGCCAGTCCAGCATCTCGTCGATATTGCGCCGCATCTCGTCTTCGCTTGGCTGATGGTCAAGCTTCCCGTCGGCGTAGCGCACCAGCCAGTTGGCTATCATCTCGGCCGACAGCACCGTGCAAAAGCTCGAATTGAACCCGACAAACCCCATGTCGGGCAGATCGGGGTTCACCGACAGACGATAGACCCGGTATTGTCCGTCGTCCTCGATCAGCTTGTCGCGGTACTCCTGCGCGAGGTAAGGCACACCCAGTTTCCAGCCCACGGCAAGGATCGACAGGTCGCAGCCGACCCGTTCGCCTGTGGTCAGCACGATCTCGTCGCCATCGTAGCGTTCATAGGTGCCTCGGATCGGGCGGATGGAGCCATCGCGGAAGCCCTCGAACAGGCCCGGCGTCACGATGGGCAGGCTGCAACAGGCCTCCCGCTCGATCGGGGTGTCGGGCACCATGTGCCAGCGTTTCAACCCGAGTTGCAGCTTGAGCAGCGTCTCCAGCCCGCGGAAATTGGCCCAGACCAGGGGTTTGGTGATTGCCGCCAAAGCCTTTTGCGCCGGGCTGCGGCCCCAGGAATTGAACTGCATTTCCTGCGCGCGCATGTAAAGCAGCCGCTTGAAGTTGATGCCGCCCACGAAATAGGGGATGCGCCAGACGTTTTCGCGGTACACCATCGTCACCGCGGCCGCGCCGTTCTTCGCGGCGTTGACGGCGATGTCCGTGGCCGATTTGGAGCCGCCCAGCACCACCATGCGCTTGCCGCGCACCATCTCGGGGTCAGTATATTCCGAACTGTGGATCACCTGCCCGCCCTGCGCGACGAACTCCTCCTGCCCGGGATGGCTGATGATGTTCTTTTCGGAAAACTGCCCGGTGCAGACCGCGACGAACTCGAAATCCTCCTGCCGCGTGCGGCCCGCTTCCTCGATGGTCAGGGTCCAGCCGGGTCGGCCATCGGCGCGCCGGTCCATCGACAGGATCCGGGTGTTGAGGCGGAACAGGCGGCCCAGCCGGTGCTTGTCGGCATAGCTGTGCAGGTAGGCATGCACCTGCGGGCCCTTGGGCCATTCCGGATAGTCTGCCGGCATCGGCAGATCGGTGTAGTGGTAAAGCTCTTTCGGCGATTGCGTCTGCACGTCGGGATAACTGCGCGAGGGCTCCCAGACGCCGCCGAAATCGTGGCTGCGTTCGAACCCCGTCACGCGGTGGCCGCGTTCGTCGAAGGCCTTGGCTGCGGCAAGGCCCGAGACCCCGCCGCCGATGACGGCAACAGATTTGCGCTGAACCATCGTGCTGCTCCTCACGCCGCGTCCGGGGGCGGCAGGAACTCGACCTCGTGCAACGCGGCGAGGCGGACAAGCTCGGCCGGGTCGGTGACGCCATCGAGCGCACAGAAAAGATCGAAGAGCTTGCGCGCGGGCGCGACACCGAAGACGCAGGTCGCGTCGGCGCCGGAGCGGTTGTAGACCCCGTGCGCGATGCCGCGCGGCATCCGGATCGTGTCTCCGGGACCGGCCTTGTTGGCGGTGACAGTGCCGCTTTCAAAACCGAAATCGACCTCCAGTGCACCGTCGAGCACGTAGATCCATTCGTCCTGCGTCGGGTGGACATGCGGCGGCACCATCGTGTCGGCCGGGATCTGCGCGTGCCAGATCATCACGTTGTCGCTGTGCAGCTTGGGCGTGTAGATATGGCCGACGACATTCCAGCGTTTGCCGTCGAGCCCGTCACTGCTGCGCGTCACTCCAGGTGTTGCATCCATTTTTCGTTCCTCTCTGTTGTTGTCGATCAGGTCGTTGCCGGATCGTGCAGATGTATTAGTATCGCTCAGACTTGAGCAGGTAGCGCTGTATTTTTCCGGTCGCCGTTTTCGGCAGCGCGGTCGAAAAGACCACCCGTCTTGGATACTTGTAGGGCGCGATCTCTGCCTTGACGTGGGCTTGCAAGGTCTCGGCCAGGCTGTCGCAGGCTGCGATCCCCTCGACAAGAACCACATGCGCCTCGACGATCTGGCCGCGCGCTTCGTCGGGGGCGCCGATCACGGCGCATTCGGCCACCGCGTCATGCGACAGGAGTGCCGCCTCCACCTCGGGCCCGGCGATGTTGTAGCCGGACGAGACGATCATATCGTCGTTGCGGGCGGCGAAATGCAGGTAGCCGTCACCGTCCATGGTGAAACTGTCGCCGGTGATGTTCCAGCCGTTTTGCACGTAGCTGGCCTGCCGGTCATCGTTGAGGTAGCGGCAGCCGGTCGGCCCGCGCACCGCGAGGCGCCCGATCTCGCCGCGCGGCACCTCGGCCATCGCGTCATCGACGACCTTTGCCTGATATCCCGTCACCGGGCGGCCGGTGCAGGCCGGGCGATGATCGTCGAAGCGGTTGGTGACGAAGATGTGCAGCATTTCCGTCGCGCCGATCCCGTCGAGCATCGGCTTGCCGGTCTTTTCCATCCACTCCTCGTAGACCGGGGCCGGCAGGGTCTCGCCCGCCGAAACCGCCGCGCGCAAGGATGACAGGTCGGCGCCTTCGTCCATCGCGCGCAGCATTACGCGGTAGGCCGTGGGGGCGGTAAAGCAGACGGTCGCTTTGAACTGTTCAATGATCTCGATCATGTTGGGCGGCGAGGCGTTTTCCAGCAGCGTCGCGGCCGCCCCGAAGCGCAGCGGGAAGATCGCCAGACCGCCAAGCCCGAAGGTGAAGGCCAGCGGCGGCGAACCGACGAAGACATCCTCGGGCGTGACCTTCAGCACCTCCTGCGCGTAGCCATCGGCGATGATCAGAAGATCGCGGTGGAAATGCATCGTCGCCTTGGGGTCACCGGTGGACCCGCTGGTAAAGCCCAGAAGCGCCACGTCGTCGCGCCCGGTCTGCACGGTGTCGAAGCCCACCGGCTTGGTCAGGGCGAGGCGGTCAAGCTCCGCATCGTGGTTGGCGGTGCCGTCGAAACCAATCACCGAGGTCAGGAAGCGGCTGTCCTTGGCGCAGGCGACCATCTCCTCCATCAGCCTTGTGTCGCAGAGCGCGAAGTGCACCTCGGCCTTGTCGACGATCTTGGAAAGCTCGCCGGCGCGCAGCATCGGCATGGTGTTGACCACGACCGCGCCGGCCTTCGTCGCGGCCAGCCAGCAAGCGACCATCGCCGGGTTGTTGGCGGACCGGATCAGCACCCGGTTGCCGGGCTTCACGCCCATATCCTCGACCAGCACATGCGCCAGCCGGTTGGTCCAGTCGGTCAGTTCCTTATAGGTGCGCCGGCGTCCGTTGCCGATCAGGGCGGTGTGATCTCCAAATCCCTTTTCGACCATGGAATCAGTCAGTTCATGGGCGGCGTTCAAGCGATCCGGATAGTCGAACCCGTCCATCAGGAAATCCGGCCACTGGTCCTCGGGCGGCAGCCCGTCGCGGGCAAACGTGTCGGTATGGGCCGTTGGTGACAGCATCTCAGCCTCCCTTCTGCGCCGCCATGGTCTGGCGCGCGATGATGACTTTCTGAACGTCCGAGGCGCCTTCGTAGATGCGCAGCGCGCGGATTTCGCGGTAAAGCCTTTCGACGGTTTCGCCGGATTTCACCCCGTCGCCACCGTGCAGTTGCACCGCCCGGTCGATGACCTGTTGCGCCTGATCGGTGGAAAAGAGCTTGGCCATCGCCGCCTCGCGGGTGATCCGCGCGGCGCCGCTGTCCTTGGCCCAGGCCGCGCGGTAGACCAGCAAGGCGCTGGCATCCACATCAACGGCCATGTCGGCGATATGCCCCTGCACCATCTGCAAGTCGAACAGCGGTGCGCCTTGCACGTGGCGGGCGGAGACACGCGCCAGCGTCTCATCCAGCGCCCGACGCGCGAAGCCCAGGGCCGCCGCCGCGACCGTCGACCGGAACACGTCGAGCACCGACATGGCGATCTTGAAGCCTTCACCGCGCGCGCCGATCAGGGCGCTTTTCGGGATGCGACAGTCGCTGAACCGAAGACGAGCCAGCGGATGCGGTGCTATTGTTTCCAGACGTTCAACAATCTTCACCCCAACCGTATCCGCGGGCACCACAAAGGCCGACAGCCCCTTGGCGCCCGGTCGCTCTCCGGTGCGGGCGAACACCGTGTAAACATCCGCGATGCCACCATTGGAAATCCACGTCTTTTCGCCGTTCAGGACGAAATATTCGCCATCCTCGGTGGCGGTCATCGTGGAGTTGGCCACGTCCGATCCTGATTGCGGTTCGGTCAGCGCGAACCCCGCGATCGCCTTGCCGGTGCGCGTCAGCGCCAACCAGACGGAACTCTGTGCCTTTGTGCCGAAAAGCGAGATCGCCCCGGTGCCCAGCCCCTGCATGGCGAAGGCGAAATCGGCCAGCCCGTCATGACGCGCCAGTGTTTCGCGGGCCAGGCAAAGCGTGCGCACGTCGAACACCTCGCCGGTCCCGGCCGCCGTGGGTTTCAGCCAGCCATCGGCACCGAGCGCCTTGACCAGTGTCCGGCAGGCGGCATCGGTATCCGAATGGTCGAGCGCCTGCACCGCGCCGGCGGCCCATTCGTCCAGCGTTTCGGCCCAGGCCTTGTGGCGCGGCTCGAAAAACGGCCAGTCGAGAAAGCTCTTGTCGGCCATCAATCCCCCCTGAACACCGGTTTTTCCTTGGCGGTGAAGGCCCGGTAGGCGCGTTCGAAATCGGCCGTCTGCATGCAGATCGCCTGCGCCTGCGCCTCCGCCTCGATCGCCTGGTCAAGCCCCATGTTCCATTCCTGGCCGAGCTGCGTCTTGGTGATCCCGTGGGCAAAGACCGGCCCGGCGGCCAGACGCTCGGCCAGTTCCATCGCCTTGTTTTCCAGCATGGCGGCCGGATGCAGCGCGTTCCAGAAGCCCCATGACAGCCCTTCCTCTGCGTTCATGCTGCGCCCGGTGTAAAGCAGCTCTGCCGCGCGACCCTGTCCGATGATCCGGGGCAGCATCGCGCAGGCGCCCATATCGCAACCCGCCAGCCCGACGCGGGTGAACAGGAAGGCGCATTTGGCCTCGGGCGTGGCCAGCCGCATGTCGGCGGCCATGGCGACGATCGCGCCCGCGCCCACGGCGACGCCATCGACCGCCGCAATCACCGGCTTGCTGCAATGGATCATCGCCTTGACAAGGTCGCCGGTCATCCGGGTGAAGGCCAGAAGGTCCTTCATGTCCATCCTGGTCAGCGGCCCGATGATGTCATGCACAT
>Ga0100389_1004593_pt1 | contig 10668 bp, 14 predicted proteins | sample CryGeymeta201513_FD_81537 | JGI IMG/M metagenome (GOLD analysis project Ga0100389, IMG submission 81537) | Groundwater microbial communities from Crystal Geyser aquifers in Utah, USA - Crystal Geyser metaG 2015-13 | ecosystem: Environmental > Aquatic > Deep subsurface > Groundwater | place: USA... | reverse complement strand
GGCGGCGGCGGAAAAATCGGAATCGGAAAGCGAGGGCGGGCAAAAATTCCTTCCCCCCAACCCCCTTCCTTTTTGCCCGCCCGAGCGTTCAGTTTCTGCCGCGCGAAGCGCGGCAATCAGTCGGGGTTTCGTTCAAAAAAGGTTCGAGCTTCGTTCAGTAATTGCGACCAAGTTAGACATTTTAAAAATCGAGGGGCATTTAGTTGCCCGGCGCGCCCGCCTCTGACTGAAATTCAGGAATTAGTTCAGTAATTTATTTAAAAGAGTTAAAAACCATGGCCAGAAGAAAACAAAGCGAAAATAATGGCCACTTGACACCACTTTTCAAATAGGATACATTAGTGTCATATTTATGAAAAGTAAAAAAAATCTTTTAGAACAGCTAAAATCCTTGCCCCACTTCAGCAAAAATACCGTTTATCAGTTAGGAGAACAGTTGAGGCTCAAGGGCTCAACGGTTAATACTTACATTAGCCGATTTTTGAGGTTCAAAGAAATTATTCCATTGAAAAGAGGTTTATATGTATCCGGTGATTTTTTTGAAAAAAACAAGAGGGATATTTCATATTCGTTCTATCTTGCCAATATTATTCGGACGCCCTCCTACGTGAGTTCATGGGCAGCTCTTCAATATTATAACCTGGCGACTGAAGCTATTCATTCCATCACTTCAGTTACTCCGAAGGTTACGAGAGACTATCAGACAAAGGCTGGCAATTTTGTTTATCAGTCAATTAAAAAAGATTTATTTTCAGATTTTTACTTGACTAAAGGAAAACCTGCCTCGCCGGCAGGCGAGTTTGATTTTTATATTGCTTCACCATCCAAAGCGTTGTTTGATTTGCTATATTTCAGAACGCATCAGTTCAGAGGTGTAAAATTGGAGATGATTAAGGGGCTTGTAGAAGAGTTGAGGATAGACTTTGACGAAATGGATAAGATAGAACAGGAAAAATTTTATTTAATGATTAAAAAATTATATGAGTGAACAGATAACCACGGTTTTGAAAAGAAAACTTGAAGATCTTTCCGCTTATGAAGGAATTGATGCTGAAACTCGTCGCAACGTTCTCAAAGAAGAGCTCCAGTTTTATGTGCTGAATTTCATTTATCATCATTCGGAATATAGCAAATGGATTATGTATGGCGGCAGCGCGCTTCGCATAATTCATGGACTCAATCGCATGTCCGTTGATTTGGATTTTGAAGTTTCCCATGCGGTAACGGAGAAGTTTTTGGAAGAACTAAAAAAAGAAGTTGAGGATTACTTCGTTAACACCTACGGCGCCGATGCTGATTTTCTTACGATAAAAATTACTAGCGGCAGAGGATTACTTTTAAAATTTCATGTTGGCAATGAATTAAGTCTTGGAAATTCGTCAAATCAGATTCATGTAAAAATTGATCTGAATCATTTTGTCGCTCCAAAAACCGTTAGCGAACGGCGACCGATAAATCGCGATCAACTTTCTTTTGTTATTCTGACATATAACATGTCGGCGCTTATGGCCAGCAAGCTCGCCGCGATTTTTTTGCGCGGAACCAGAGGTGTGGGCGCGGTTGTCTATGAAGAAAAAGGACGCGACATTTATGACCTTCTCTGGTATATGGGTAAAAAAGCGGTACCGGATTTCGATTATCTTGTTGCTAAAGGCATCAATATGAAAGATCCGCGCGCGCTTTTTGATAAACTGACGCTTCAGATGAATAAAGCGAGCGATGAGAATCTTAAGCAGGATTTAATACCGTTGTTTGTAAATATTGGCTATATTGAAAATTGGCTCAAAAATTGGAGAGAGAGCTATTTGAAGCTTTTGGATGGATATAAAATTCTTACTATTAAAAGACTAGACCGCGTGATGATTCATCAGGACTTTAAAACTGACAATTTCTATTTTGTTTATTTATACGAAACCAAAGAAGAAGATTTTGCAAAAATAACTTATGTTATCAGTGATTATTGGATTGACGACATTGATTTAAATATTAAAATTGACCAAGAAATTGAAGATAAAATTGAATTTTCCGCGAATGGTTGGAGTTCACGGCCGGCAAATCAGGAGAAGTTGAAAAAGCACGCCGCATTGCTTAACGAAAAAAATAAGAAATACTTCAAGAAAACGAACCATATTATGCTTGGAGATGGCATTATCACTAAGGTTATCAGAATGACATCCGATAACTTGAATCCGAAAGAGCAAATCGTGCTCAATAAATCAGCCCTGTTGTCCTGTGAATTGGATGATTTGTTAAAATAGTAAAGAAAGAATTAATAAAAGCCATGCAGCAGGGATGTAGTGAAATTCAGTGTTTAATTCAGTAATAAAAACAATATGGCCAGAAGAAAATTAAGCGAAAATAATATAAGAAAACTGACCCGCTCCGGCGGCGGCAAATCCATCGGCCTCACGCTTCCGAAAGAAATGGTGGATTCTTTGGGCTGGCAAGAGAAACAAAGGGTGGTGGTCAAAAGAATCCAGGGAGGGTTGGTAATTAGGGATTATCGCGCAAAGAAATAAGCAGAAAGCTTGCCCCATTGGATTTGTTGCGTTTAACAGGGCGATGTAATATTTAATTGGGAGATTGGCCTGCCCGCGATGCTACGCCCGCTCGCAGCGACCAGTCCGCAGAGCTTCGCTTAGCAATGCTGGCGGGCGCAGTATCTTCGGGCGAGCATAGCGTTGCGGGCGGTAAAAAGTAAAGTTATCCATAGAAAAAATTAGAGAGGATTGACAAATAGCGATATAATATCACTATAATCACTAAAACAAATCCATGTCTAAAGCAATTGCAATTTTTAAAGGAAATGAAATCCGCCGCCACTGGGATGAGGAAAAAGAATTGTGGTATTTCTCCATTGTAGATGTGACGCGAGTTTTGACGGGCAGTACTGATGCGGGTGCATATTGGCGAAAACTAAAGCAAAGATTGAAAGAAGAAGGAAGTGAGGTCGTGACAAAATGTCACAAACTGAAATTTATGGCCAAAGATGGTAAATATTATCTTTCTGATGCCGCTGACACGGAAGTGATGTTGCGTCTTATTCAATCCGTGCCATCGCCAAATGCCGAACTATTCAAACTTTGGCTGGCGCGCGTGGGTTATGAAAGAATTGAAGAAACCGAAGATCCGGAAAAAGCCATTCAAAGAGCGCTCGGGACATATCTCAAAAAAGGTTATTCCAAAAATTGGGTTGATTTGCGCTTGAAAAGCATTGAAATCAGAAAAGACTTGACCAATGAGTGGAATGAACGAGGTGTAGAAACAAATGATAAATTCGCGATTTTAACGGACGACATTTCTTTTGCTTGGGCAGGATTAAAAACCAAAGACTATAAAAAACATAAAGACCTGAAAAAAGAAAACTTGCGGGACAATATGACTAATTTGGAGTTAGTGTTAAATATGCTGGCGGAAACAGCGACGACGGAAATTTCCAAAAAGCACGAACCGAAAACTTTTCCGGAAAACAGGCAAGTGGCGCGCGAAGGCGGAAGCATTGCTGGCAATGCCAGAAAACAAATTGAATCCAAGACGGGCAAGCCGGTAATCAGCAAACTAAGCTTTAAGAGAATGCAGGAGCAGAAACAATTAAAAAGCGGGAAGAAAAAAACTTTACGCCAGAGGAAATTTGAAGTTAAAAAATAAGGGATTTGTTGCGTTTAACAGGGCGATTGTAATATTTAATCGGGAGATTGGCCTGCCCGCGATGCTACGCCCGCTCGCAGCGACCAGTCCGCAGAGCTTCGCTTAGCAATGCTGGCGGGCGCAGCATCTTCGGGCGAGCATAGCGTTGCAGGCGGGAAAAAGTAAAGTTATCCATAGAAATAAAAACAACTTTTGACAATAAAATATTTAATCAAAAATTGTAAATAGTAAATTCCTATTCCGACAAAAATTGTCGCCACGCAGTAACGCATTATTTTTTCAATTTTTTGCATGATTTGAAAAACCTGACCAATTTTTTGAACCGCGAAAGCGATGATGAAAGAAAATATAATCACTGGCAATCCCGTGCCCAGAGCGAAAATCGGCGGCAAGATTAAACCCTCGGCGGATTTTAAAACTAAAGGAATAAGCGCGCCAAAGAATAAAACTCCGCTATAAGGACAAAACGCCAAAGCAAAAAGCATACCTAAAAGGAAAGAACCGATAAATCCCTGCCTCGCCGGCCGGCAGGCTTTTTGTGCCAGCCAGATTTTTATTTTTTCAATTCTTTCTCCGCCCTTGCCAAAATTGATCTTGATTACGCCAAACATTAGCAAACCGATGATAATCAAAACCGGACCCAAAATTTTATCGTCCCAGCCCTGAAAAATGCTGGAAACTTGAAAAGCGGACAAGCCGAAATAAATCAAAGTGGCTAAAAGGGTATAACTGGCTCCGCGTCCAAGCGTGTAAAAAATCCCGTTAAGCAAGGTATGTTTAGCGGTTTTGATTTCTTTGGAAATATAAGCAATGGCGGTGATGTTAGTGGCCAGAGGGCAAGGGCTGATTGAAGTAAGCACGCCTAAAAGAAAAGCGGTTAAAAGGGGGATATTGTAATTGTCGATTAATAAATTTATAAAATCCATCATTATTTTCCTAAAAGTTTGTTGAGTTTATTTTGAAAATAACTGATAAATTGGCTTTCATTGGAAACCAGCCGCCAGACGGTAACATCTTCTTCAATATTATCTTTTCCTTCTATAATCGCATTTACAAAAAGCGATGATCCGCTGGCTTGATATTTCGCAACGATATCCTTGTTTTCCGGCAATTCGCCGTTTATATCTTTATAAACAATCACACCGTTTTTATGTTCTTCCGGAAATTTTTCTTTGATTGTTTTTAACGCGTATTCGCCGACCGTAATGCAAGACCAGCATTGATGCGTTCCGTGAAAATGGACAACTTCAATTTTTTCAGCCGATATTTTTGCCGTGGACATCGGCAATTCCTCCTGGCTCTTTTCTGTTTGATTATTGGCACTTTGCGTTTCTGTCGGCTCGTTGCTGTTTCTTAAAACTAAAAATATTACTCCGATAATAGTAACCCCGATAATTAAAATGATAATTTTCTTTTGCATAATTTTTATTTCAAAATTAAATTAAAAAGATAGCCTGTAAAAATTATTCCTACGCCGACGATAGAAGCGAAAATTAAAATCAGTTTTGTTTTCATCACTTTTTTCAAAATCAAAAATTCGGGAAGCGATAGGGCCGTTACCGCCATCATGAAAGCCAAAACCGTGCCGAGCGCGACCCCTTTTTCAAAAAGCGCGTTCACAATCGGGATAACTCCGGCGGCGTTGGAGTAAAGCGGAATACCGACAAGGGTTGCCAGTGGCACGGCATACCATTTGTCGGCGCTGGCGTATTGCGCCAAAAAATCAGCCGGAACATAACCGTGTATCCCCGTGCCCAAACCAATCCCGATTAAAATATAGAGCCAAACTTTCTTGATAATTCCCCAAGTATAATTTTGGGCGTATCGCGTTCTTTCTTTCCAGTTCATTTTATTTTTGTTTCCGGAATTTTTGATTTTATTGTTAAAAACAAAACTTTCCACCAAATTTTCAACTTTCAATTTTCCGATGATAATGCCGGAAAAAATCGCGATAACCAGCCCGCTAATGATGTAAATAAAGGCAATTTTCAGCCCGAACATTCCCAAAAGCATAACGAGGGCGACTTCATTTATCATTGGCGAGGCAATCAAAAAAGAAAAAGTTATCCCCAAAGGAACGCCCGCTTCAACAAATCCCAAAAACAAAGGCACGGCGCTGCAAGAACAAAAAGGGGTAATAATGCCGAAAGTTCCGGCGAGGAAGTGCCCGAGAAGCTTATTTTTTCGGGATAAGATATTACGGATTTTTTCCGCAGGAAGAAAGGAACGAATTATTGAGACAGCAAAAATAATGACTGAAAGCAAAATAAAAATTTTTATCGTATCATAGATAAAAAAGTTTACCGCTTCGCCATAAATTGTTTTTGGAATCAGGCTGAAAACAGAATAAGTTGTCCAATCGGCAAAAATTTTTACAGGGTAAAAAATATCCACGGTAAAGTTAAATAAATTTTTTAATCGTTTCTTTTATTTTTTCCACATTGGGCAAAAATCCGGTTATGGTTGGTTTGCCGTCAATTGCCAAAACAGGGCTGGACATAACGCCCATTTCAACTATTTTTTGAATATCGGTGATATATTCCACCTCTATTTTCAAACCCAATTCCTCAACCGCTTGTTTTGTCAGTTCAAATAATTTTTTACAGGTCGGGCAACCCGATCCCAAGACTTGGATTTTCATAGTTTTATTTTCCATAGGAATTTAGATAGTTATTTAATAATTTAATATATTTTTTTACGGCCTTTTTATCGATTGAATAAATGACTTTTAATCCCTCTTGTCTTGATGACACCAGCCCAAAACTTTTCAATACTTTTAAGTGATGAGAAACAAGATTCTGCGGCAAGTTAAGATGTTGCCAAATTTCGCAAACACACATTGCTCCTTTTTTTAACAAACATAAAATAAGCAGGCGGTTTTCTTCAGAGATTATTTTTAAAAAATCAACCGTTTGCCCAAGGTCGCTTTTTGACTTTTTAGTTTTGCAGCAATCAAATTTCATATGGTTATCCATAAATATCAATACTTATTGATATAATATAAAATCTGATTTTGGTTGTCAAATTTGAATTTTTTTAGTATGCTCAATTTATATTCCAGCGACACGCCTGCCCGCCTTTGGAAGGAAATTCGGCGGGCGGAAATGCTAAGCGGAGCTAATCAAGCGATTTTCGCTCGAAAAAGGTTCGCGCTTCGTTCAGCAATTGCGACATAATTTAAATAATTAATAAAAACATATGAAAGGCTTCATTGATTTTATCCGGGAGCAGGGCGTGATGGGTCTGGCCATCGGTTTTATTTTAGGCGGAGCGGTTTCCAAAACCGTGGCGTCGCTGGTGGAAAATATCATCAATCCTTTAATTGGCTTGGCTCTGGGAAAAATTAATCTGGTGGATAAAGCTTTTACGCTGGGCAGTTCTTCAATTAAATACGGCGCCTTTATTTCTACCATCATTGATTTTATCATCATCGCCGCTTTTATTTATTTTGGTTTTCGAATGCTGGGACTGGAAAAATTGGACAAGAAAAAAGAGCCTAAAATATAAGAAAAAAACAGACCTTGCCAGAAATCCTGGAGTATGCTATTATATTAAGGACACACGAGCTTGCAATAATAGTTTAGGTCGGACTTTTCTTTGCCAGCCATAAATATGTGTACTAACTAACTATCAACATATACCATGGAACAAGGAAAAATTGCTCGATTGGTAGCAGACCGCGGTTTCGGTTTTATTAGTCGCGAAGGTCAGGAAAAAGACCTTTTCTTCCATTCAACCGAACTGCAAGGCGTGGAATTCAAAGATCTGCGCGAAGGCGATGCTGTTCAATTTGAAGTGAGCGAGAGTCCCAAGGGACCCAACGCCACCAAAGTATCCAAAGTGTAATTCAATACCTTTAGATAGTGAAAGCCCCGATGAAAGTCGGGGTTTTTTACTTTTCTTCCCAACTTTTCTTTGCCGAAAGAAAAGTTGCAAAACCTGCCTGCCGGCAGGCAGGGAACTCCCAGCCCGACTCCAGACTTAGACCCGCTTCGCCATAGCTTTAGCGAGGCGAGCGAATTCCAGCCTTATTCGCTAAAGCTCCTGATTTTTGCTCCGCAAAAAAAGACTGCGGAGCTTTTTTACGCTCATTTCGTCTGAATTCGTTTCTAAGTCTTACGTTAAGGCTGAAATTATTTTAAACTTTATCGCTTTACGAGCTGGGCGGGCTTTTCTTGGGACACTTTCTTTTTAAAAAGAAAGTGGAAAAAAGATATGAATTTTGTGCTATAATTGATTTATAAGCAATAAATAATATCTATGCGTAAATTATATCTCGACATCGAGACATTGCCGGCGGGCGAAAAAAATCACGAGGCGCTCAAGTATTTGTTCGAAAAGAAAAAAATCAATAAGAACAAAAAAGAAAATTGCGAAAAAATCGGAGATTTTGAACAATATCTTCTAAGCACGTCGTTTGATGGCGCTTTCGGCCGGATTCTGTGTATCGCCTACGCGATTGATAACCAGCCGATAGAATGCTTGTGCTATGATAAGGACGAAGCGCGCCTGCTCAAAGAATTTTGGGAAATTGTCAGCTCCATCAGCTCTCCCAGTTACAACCCCAATTATCCGGATCACGGCGTCCAGTTTATCGGACATAACGTGATGGATTTTGACTTGCGTTTTATTTATCAACGCTCGATTGTAAACAAAATCAAGCCGGCTTATGATTTGAGTTTTGCCCGCTACCGCAGCTATCCGATTTTTGACACGATGAAAGAATGGATCCAATGGGGGCAGGGAAATGTCGGTTTGGAACATATCGCTTTGGCGCTGGGCATTCCCACTCCCAAAGACGGCATTGACGGTTCGCAAGTCTTTGATTTTTATCAGCAGGGAAAAATCCCGGAAATCGCTAAGTATTGCCGGCGCGATGTTGAAGCCACGCGGGCGATTTACAAGCGCATGACTTTCGGGGAGTAATTTTATGACCAAGAAAAAAGCCATCATTATTTTAGCGATAATTTTAACAACATTAATGGTTTTTTGGTTTTTGAGCAAGAAAACGGAAGCGCCGACAGTTGAAAATTTTTCTTTGGAAAATAAAGTCAATTTAGAACAAGCGCCAACAAAAATAGAATTACCGAAAGAAACGGTTGTTGCCAACAATGTTCCGCTTTTAAATCCGGAAAAAAGAATAACCCAAAAACCTTTCGGCGTTTTGATTGATCCCAAAACTTCTCCGATTCCGGGAGAAAGATTTTCCGGCTATCATACGGGAACGGACTGGGAAATTTTTCCCGAAGAAGCCGGCGTGGATGTGGAAGCGCGCGCCATTTGTGAAGGAGAAATTCGGCAAAAGAAAAAAATTTCCGGTTATGGCGGAGTGATCATCCAAAACTGTATTTTAGGCGGGGAAAAAGCGGTGGTTCTTTACGGCCATTTAAAATTAAATGATTCTCCGGCAGAAATCGGAAAAACTTTTTTTATGGGAGATAAATTGGCTATTTTAGGAGCTTCCGGCAGCGCGGATACGGATGGCGAGAGAAAGCATTTGCATTTGGGCATAAAAAAAGGCGAAGAAATTGATGTCCGTGGTTATGTTTCCAATAGAAACGAATTGGTTGGATGGCTGGATCCGGAAAAAATACTTTTTCCACCGGTTTTGTAGTTATGGGGATAAATTACCCCCGTAGTAGATTTTCGGCCGGAGGCTTAACCTCTAAAAAAAGAATGGCCGAAAAATCACTACGGGGTTGATTATTTAAATAAAAAAGAGGTATAATCAAGAGGTAAAATTAAACAAAATAGCCGGCTTTCCAGCCGAAAAAAAATATGCGGGAAACAAAAATTTTAGCCATAAGTAGAGAAAAAATCGCCTTTTTAACCAAATTAGTTGCCCTGTTGAGCGTGGCGGTCATTGTTCCTTTGTTCCATCAGCAAATGATTACCGGACCGGTTGTCAACGCGACGCTTTTTGTCGCCACCGCGGTTTTGGGAGTTTCCGGCGGAATTTTAGTGGGTCTGATTCCCGGCGTTATCGCTCTTTCCGTCGGACTCTTGCCGCCCGTTTTAGCGCCAATGATTCCCTTTATTATGATTAGCAACACCATCTTAGTTTTGACTTTCCATTTTTTGAAAGATAAAAACTATTGGTGGGGGATAATTATGGCCAGTGTTTTAAAATTTGTTTTTTTATACGGCACCAGTTCCGTAGTCATCAGCCTGCTTTTAAAAAAAGAAGTAGCGGAGCAAGTATCTTTAATGATGAGCTGGCCGCAACTGTTGACGGCTCTGGCCGGAGGCTGCCTGGCTTATGGGATCATTAAATGGGGAAAGATTTAATATTTTTGTTATTGTGAGCTCCTAATCTTTGTCATTGCGATCCGCCAGCTGGCGGAGAAGCAATCTAATAAATTTCAATTAGATTGCCACGGTCGCTATGCTCCCTCGCAACGACAAACATGGTTTTTAAAACTTAGCAACGGGAATATTTTATGGAAAAGAAAGAACCCGCCAAACAATACGACCGCCTGGCGATTGAAAAAAAAATCCAGGAATTTTGGGAAAAAGAAAAAATTTTTGAATTTTCCTGGGACGGCCAAAAACCGCTGTTTAGCGTGGATACGCCGCCGCCGTATGTTTCCGCCGACCATCTGCACGCCGGACACATTATGTCTTACGCCCAAGCCGAATTTATTGTCCGCTACAAAAGAATGCGGGGCTTCGCGGTTTTTTATCCGATGGGTTTCGACGACAACGGCCTGCCGACCGAAAGATTCGTGGAAAAAAAATATAAAATCGATAAAAGCCGGATTTCCCCTTCGGAATTCGTCAAAATTTGCCTTAAAGAAACAGCACTAGGTTCGCAAACTTACAAAAAACTTTGGAATAATTTGGGCATTTCCGTGGATTGGAGCAAGACGTATAGCACCATCAGCCCCTTGGCTATTAAAATTTCCCAGTGGTCGCTGATCGATCTTTATAAAAAAGGAGCGCTCTATCGCAAAGAAGCGCCGGTCCTATGGTGTCCGCTGTGCCGGACCGCCATCGCGCAAGCCGATTTGGAAGATCAGG
>Ga0100389_1004590_pt1 | contig 10671 bp, 10 predicted proteins | sample CryGeymeta201513_FD_81537 | JGI IMG/M metagenome (GOLD analysis project Ga0100389, IMG submission 81537) | Groundwater microbial communities from Crystal Geyser aquifers in Utah, USA - Crystal Geyser metaG 2015-13 | ecosystem: Environmental > Aquatic > Deep subsurface > Groundwater | place: USA... | reverse complement strand
TTTCTCTAGGCTCTATTGACAAATAGTCTATCACATTATAACTAACATATACGGTATAATCAACTGCCGAGGGTGTCTAAACGTAAAAATCACAATGATCGACAAAGCATTATCTTTAATAGCTCCACACCACTGTTGCGGTTGCGACAAAATTGGCTGTTTGCTGTGCGGCGATTGTAAATATAACATCACTAGTGAGCCAAAAATGGTTTGCGTGGCGTGTGACCGACCAACTGGCGCCATGTGGCTGTGTAGCTCTTGTCGTATGCCTTATGAACGAGCTTGGGTCGTTGGTGAGCGAAGCGGTATTTTGCAACGATTGGTAGGACTTTACAAATTTGAGAGGGCTAAGGCGGCATATAGATCGCTTGGGAATTTATTGGTTGGTGTTTTACCTGAACTCCCACCTGAAACTATAATTGTTCCCGTCCCTACGACATCTAGTCGTATCCGGGAGCGTGGGTACGATCATATGTTATTGATTGCAAAGTATGTCGCACGTGCCAGAGGGTTGAAATGCCAACAGTTGGTACAGCGTCAGACGAACACGAAACAGCGCCAGGCGTCGGCTAAAACACGTATAGCTCAGGCAAAGATGGCATTTGTGGTTAATGAAAAACTAGATCCAACCATCCCCTATTTATTGATTGATGATGTCATTACGACTGGGGCAACTATTCGATATGCAGTCAAGGCATTGCGCGATGCTGGCGCTAAACATGTATGGGTGGCGGTAATTGCGCGTCAAACTCTCGACTGAGACGATTGTATCTGTTATGATAGTTTTCGTAACCACAAAATCGTGTACGGAGAGGTGACCGAGTGGTTGATGGTAGCAGTCTTGAAAACTGCCGTGCCAGTAATGGTACCGCGAGTTCAAATCTCGCCCTCTCCGCCAAAAATAAGATATGACCACACGGGTCATATTTTATTTTGATCGGATGTGCCTAGATTTGAACTCGGCGGACGCATCAACAAGCTGATGCCCGCGAGTATCGATCCACTCCGTTCCGCTCCTCTGCTTATTAGTTAAGCGAAGCGATTGACATCGAAGCAGTGGACGCATTTGTTTATTTGTCGCGAACCGAGGGTATGATTCCCGCTTTAGAGTCTGCACATGCGATTGCCTACATCAAACGCAAAGCGAAAAAGTATAAGAAAGACAATATTGTCGTCATTAACCTATCAGGAAGGAGTGATAAAGACGTCAAAAATGTTTATGAAACATATTTGAAGTAGATAGGGTTTGTTGGGTGGGCGTTTTTTACCTCCTCCCAACAAGATGATTATGATAAAATAGTTCAAGATACGAAAAAAGACATATGGTCGAAAAAATAAAAAAAATATTTACAAAAAATAACGATCAGCTACCTCTGGTGTTAGTTTTTGCTGTGGTTGTATTGTTTTGGGCATTTTTTGATGGTGCTATTAGTTACATAACGCCACTTTTGATTCAACAACAAGGTTTTTCTAATAGCGAAATCGGTTTTATTATTGGATTTTCATCTGTTGCAGGCGCAGCATTTGATTTTTTCATATATAAGATATTTAAAAAAACAAATTTTCGTCGTCTAATTTTGGCGATGTTTGTTATCTGTTTTGCTTATCCATTGCTATTATGGCAAACTAAATCTTTATGGCTGTTTCTATTAGCTATGAGTGTTTGGGGTGTTTATTATGATTTGTATGGGTTTGGAGTATTTAATTTTGTCGCAAAATACATTAAATCAAAAAACAATTCATCAAGTTTCGGGATAATACAGATTTTTAAGTCCTTGGGAAACATAATTGGCCCGCTGGTTATTGGCTACTTAATCGTTGAAAGAGTGGATTGGCGATCTTTTGCAGTTAGCTGGATAGTATTATTTATGGGATTTATATTTTTTATTTATCTGTTTTTCATTATACGAGGACATGGTGTTATAAACGGTTTATTTAAACAACCACTGATACACCGGGATATATTGGCTCAGTATCGTGTATGGCGCAAACTTGGAGGATTATTGCGTCCTGTATTAGCTTTGTCATTTTACTATCGAATTATAGATGCATTCTTTTGGACGTTGATACCACTTTATGCGATATCTACTAATTATCAACAATTTGGAGGTTTACTGTTGGCAGCTTACACCGTTCCTGTGCTAATTGCTGGTTGGTTTGTGGGCTCTCTGACGAGATCATATGGTAAGAAAAGGACGGCTTATGCTAGCCTTTTAGCTGGTTCGTTAATTCTAGCGCTTTTCTTTTTTATTCAAAACGAAATTGTGTTAGTTTTAAGCATATTTTTGGCATCATTTTTTATAAAGCTAACTCGACCAGTAGTGTTCTCGTCATTTGCTGATTACATCAACGATGCTCCGCTGGCAGAGATTGAAATTGAAGGATTGGAGGACTTTTCAGCAAATTTAGGTTATATTTTCGGGCCGATACTAGCTGGAGTTTTAGCAGATTTGTTTGGAATACAATCGGCTTTTGGGGTTTTGGGTCTAGTTGGAGCAGCACTGGCGGTAACGTTACTGATATTTGGACCAAAACATATAATAATTAGTAACCAATCGGCAGAAATAATCTAGCCTCTCATCTGGGATTATGCTAAGATAGTAGCTATTGGAATATGGAATTTAGAATATGGCAGTTGCCGATAGCTAACTTCTAATCGCCAATAGCCTATACGGAGGGGTACCCAAGTGGCTCAAGGGGATGGTTTGCTAAATCATTAGTCTGGGGAAACCTGGAGCGGGAGTTCGAATCTCCCCTCCTCCGCCAAAATAAATTACCCGACCGAAAGGTCGGGTATTTTATTTACCGGTGGTGGGGAAATTCAAACTCCGCGCTGATTTTCCATCAAGATGGAAAATGCGGGAGTATCGCTTCACTTCGTTCCGCTTCTCCGTTCGCTTGAAAAGAAAATGCCTTCGGCGCTTTCTTTTCTGTGCTTCGCTTCGCCGAATCTTTGGCTCGGGAAGTTAGATCTGCTATATCGCGGAGTGGAACGATATCTCCCATCCTCCCCATAACTTTCTGTCACCAATCTGCTCATGTTATACTAATTCTATGCAACCTGAACAACAAAATAACTATTGGAAAAATGAAGCAGATACAGATGAGATATCTGAAATGTATACACCTGAACCTGTTGATGATTCGGTGGATGTTGACGATTCAACCAGCACTAAACCAGAGATCGAAAACGCACCAGTTCATTGGACTGCCAGCGAATATATTCATGAAGAAAAAAATGGTTTGTGGTTTATTTTGTTCGCGATTGTCGCCCTGGCGTTTATTGCTGTCGATATCTTATTCCTAAAATCGTACACCTTTTCTGTTTTGGTTATTGTAATGGCAGTCGCGGTAGTAATTTATTCACGTCGCCCACCTCGAGTAATCAAATATACGTTAAGTGGCGATCAGGGGTTGTATGTTGGTGAAAATTTGTACCATTTTAGTGAATTCAAATCATTTAGTTTAATCAAAGACGATCAGCATAATTCAATTATGTTAATTCCAATAAAGCGATTTGCGCCGGGTGTGTCGGTTTATTTTCCCGAAGAAGTCGGTGAAGAAATTGTCGATATTTTAGGTGCCAGATTACCGATGGAAATGTTGAAACTCGATTTAATTGACATTATTATACGGAAACTACGTCTTTAAGACGATTACCTCTACCGCCAGATGTCACATCGTGTTACAATAGCCAATATTCACCGCAAAAATTTTGCGAATGAAAGCACCTTCTAGTTACATGAAAAGTAGTGTCACCATATCATCCGATATGGCCGTGTCGAATGACGCGGTATCTTGAATATATGCGTGACCCTACATTTTGGACTCGTAGCTCAGCTGGATAGAGCGTTAGCTTGCGGAGCTAAAGGTCGCAGGTTCGAATCTTGCCGAGTTCACCAAAATAAAAACCCCACTTTTTAGTGGGGTTTTTATTTTGGTATGCTTCGCATAAGATTCGAATCTGCGACTCGCCAGTTTACTGGCGTTAAGTCGCAGGTGAGAACCGCCACGTCGGCGGTTCGCAAGGCCGGAAGCCTGATGACGAACGTCACCGACTGAGGCGGGGTCACGAAATTTTCTGAAAGAAAATTATCTGTGACCGAACCTTGCATAAGTGTTTACATTTTTTCGTGAATGAGCGGAGGAGGCCAAAAGCCGATATCTTGCCGAGTGCCTTACTTACAGCCCACCGAAAGGCACCCATCCAAGGGTTAGTGACACTATACCGACGACCATTGCAGCGATAGTCAGTCCATTTTGTTGTCCGGTAACTTCAGTTTTTTTGTTGCTTGTCTTCCATAACCTTACTCCATAGTTAGATGATTATACTTAAACTTATACACCATCGAATTACTTTGTGTTTGTATATCTGTTAAAATAGAACACAAGTGGAGAGATGCAGGAGTGGTTGAACTGGCCGCTCTCGAAAAGCGGTAAGGCAGCAATGTCTTCAAGGGTTCAAATCCCTTTCTCTCCGCCAAATTAAAAATTGACCTCTATGGTCAATTTTTAATTTGATGAGACGAAAGGGATTTGAACCCTTGTTCGGTGGTGAGAACCGCCACGTCGGCGGTTCGCAAGGCCGGAAGTCGGATGACGAACGTCACCGACTGAGGCGGGGTCGATGAATTTTCTGAAAGAAAATATCAGTGACCAAATCCCTTTCTATCCTTTCTTCTATACCAATTATTCAACTGGTGACGGCATCTCCGATATGGACTCAATTTTATTCACAAAACAATAATATTTTAGGCGACTGGTTTTTTAATCCGTGCTCTGATATGTTCTAGCCCTGACATTATTGCAAAAATAAGTGCCAAAAATAGGATTTCTTTGGAGATATTTATCAACAAATTGTTATGAATCATTATTCCTAATATAAAGATGCCGACGCTAAAACTTTGCAAAATCATCTTTATTTTGCCAAAAACATTTGCGCCAATCGGTCGGCCTGCTTTTGAATGGAAAAATGCGCCAAATAATATCGCTATTAATTCCAAAATAATAAAAACGACGAAAATTTGAACGATTAGATAATCCAGTCCAACGTACAATAACACCGTCAAAATCAAGAATTTATCAGCAACTGGGTCGATAATTTTGCCCAAATCAGTAATTTGATCCCGCGTTCTGGCCATAGCGCCATCTATAAAATCAGTTGAAGCTGCAATTATAAAAATCACCAAAGCAATATCAAATCTGTCGATTACTAGGAAGAAATAAACAATCGGAACCAGAATGAAACGCACAACCGTTATCTGGTTAGGTTTTACGCTATGAGGTATAAAGCGTAAAAAAATTTTGTCGATAAAACCGTCAATTGCCTTTTGGGCTTTAAGATTGTTCCCTGTCATCATCGTATTTCAATTGTATATCAAAATCGGTATTTTTTAAGGGTATTATTGATATAATCATAGATATGCAAGAACAATCTATCTTTACTCGAATCATAAACGGCGAAATCCCAGCTCATAAAATTTATGAAGATGATCGCGTTATCGCTATCTTGGACGTCCACCCAATGTCCGAAGGCCACACGTTAGTTATCCCTAAAAAACAAGTTGATCATATCTGGGATTTAGAGGCTGACGATTATACATATATATGGGAAGTTTCTAAAAAACTAGGCTTTCATATTCGTGAAATTATCGGTTCAACCCGAGTTGGTGTTATCGTTGAAGGTTTTGGCGTGCCTCATGCTCACATTCACCTAATTCCTATTTATCACAGTAACGATCTGAAAAAGCTCCAAGATCATAACATCGAACCAGATCATGAAGCCCTTGCCAGAGTCGCTTCAATGTTAAGGATGTAATGTCGATTCGAATCATAGCTGTCGGCAAAAAACACGAATCTTGGGTCGCCGAAGGCATCGAACGCTATTTAAAGCGTTTAAAGCGACCTTTTGTCGTTGAATGGGTACTTTTACCACATTCAGAGCTTCCGAATGCTAGCGCGCGCCAGGAAGAGTCTAAACGCATACTATCCAGGCTTAATGCTAATGATTATGTAATCTTGCTCGACGAACGCGGTAAAATCATTGATTCACCCGGTTTATCTAGCCTTTTGCTGACACCGCTCGAAACTTCACGTGATGTTGCGATAATTATCGGTGGAGCATACGGTGTTGATGATACAGTTCACCAGATGTCAGATTTTGTCTGGTCGTTGTCTCAATTAGTTTTTCCGCACCAATTAGTTCGCCTGATTCTGGCAGAACAGATATATCGCGCCCAAGAAATTGCCGGCGGTCGTCCATACCATCACGAATAGTTTACGATTAACCTATACTTGACAATACAAAAAGCTTATGATAATATACTACTGTTATATCAATAAAAACAAAAAAAGTATAAAAAATATCATGTTTGCAGAATTAATTAGTCCTATAACTGTCCTTATCTCGCTAACAGCTGTATTTGGTGTATTTATGCATGATACCCAGATTGACAAATCGTTAGTTATCGCAGTTAAATCTCCTACATCTTCAGAGAGGATTAATGCTGAACCACTAAAATTACCTTCAATTGAACAGTATATTCATGCTGAAAATACTTCATTTAATTCGACTTTGAATTTGAATTTACAGGTTCCTGCGACACAACCACGTAATCAGGACGATAAAAAGTACGTTGCAGGCCGCCGTTTAATGGCTAGTAGCTCTGGTAGCGAATATTCTTGGCCTTCTATTTAAGGATTTCTAGTTCGTGGATAAGGCGCTCTTTAAGTGTCTTTTTTTGTTCTAATTGCGTTTTAGATTCTTCAACTAATGCAGCCGGAGCTTTGTCTACGTAGGCTTTATTAGATAGTCTGGCCTCTAGTGCGATAATGTTGGCGTTAGTTTCAGCAATGCGCGTTTCGAGGTTTGATTGGTGTTCGTAGAGTGTTTCTGCTGAAATATCTAACCAAGCTTCTCGTCCACTGTTTGCTAGGCGTAGTCCCCTGGCTTGTTCGACGGCTTGGACGTCTTTTAATTTGCCAAGTTTTTTAATTAGATCGACATTATCAGCAACAAGGTTGTCGTTTTGATACAGTAATCCGTAGCGGGTGTTACCAGGTAATTCAGAAGTGACAAAACGAATTTCGCTAATAAGTTTTTTTAATCTGTTAAATTCGCCGGCTGCAATGTCATCAAACTTGGTTTTGCCGGGCCATTTAGTGGTCATTAACATATCATTGTGCCATGGTAAAGTTTGCCAAATGGTTTCGGTAACGAATGGTGCGAACGGATGTGTAATTTTGAGGCTGGTGTCTAATACCCAAGCTAGCATAACAGGACTGTCCTGCAATTTGCTAGCTTCGATGTACCAGTCGGCAACGTCATCCCAGATTGTATGGTAAACGGTGTCGCTAGCTTCGGCAAATCGGTTGGATTCAATCTTTTGCTCGACGTCAGTAATAGCGGCTGTTAATTGGCCTATGATCCAGTGGTCAGCTAATGTTTTTGGTTCAGGCTGGTCGTATCTGAAGCCCTCACCTACTTTGTCTTCGGTATATCGTGCAATATTCCATAGCTTGTTGCAGAAATTGCGTCCTGCGACTACCCTATCTAAACTGAAAGCTTGGTTTTGGCCGGCACTGCGATTAGCAATCAAACCAAGGCGAAGAGCATCGGATCCGTATTTGCCAATTGCTTCCATTGGGTTGATAACGTTGCCTTTGCTTTTGCTCATCTTTTGGCCTTTTTCGTCTAAAACGAGACCGTGCAAATAAACTTGTTTGAACGGGACCTTATCTGTTGCGTATAGCCCCAGCATAACCATTCGGGCAATCCAGGCGTATAAAATATCTCCAGCAGTTTCCATGACGGTATTTGGGTAGAATCTGGATAATTTGCCAGAATCTAGGTAATCGGTAGTTACGAATGGCCACTGAGCGCTACTGAACCAGGTGTCAAATGTGTCTTCCTCGCGTTTATAAACGACGCCGTTAACTGTGATGACTTCTTGATCGACGCGTTCGTCAAAAATCCAGTCGTCGGGGTTATTGACGTTTTGGAACGCCGGAATTGGTATTCCCCATGGAATTTGGCGTGAAATGTTCCAGTCGCGTAATTGGTCATAGTATCTGATAAGATCGCGTTTGCTTGATTCAGGCGTAAAGGTGATTTCACCATCTAATATTGCTTGTTTTGCACGTTGTGCAAGAGGTTGAATTTTGATAAACCACTGGTCTTTAATTAATGGTTGGATTGGTAGTCCGCTTTTGTAGTCATAGCCAACGGTATGTTCAATTACTGTCTCACCTCTTAGTAATTCATCCGCCTGAAGGGCTGCTAAGGTGCGTTTTCGGGCTTTTTCGACATCTAATCCCATAAATTGTTGAGGAACGTTCATCATTGTGCCGTCGAAATTGATAACTTGAATGCGCTCTAAGTTGTGGCGTTGGCCCATTTCAAAGTCGTTTAGATCGTGGGCGGGTGTGATTTTAACTGCGCCGGTTCCAAAGTCTGGATCGACGGTGTCATCAGCAATTATTGGGATTACTCTATCTGTTAATGGTAGTAGAACGTTTGTTCCGATTAGGCTTTTGTAGCGTGGATCATTAGGGTGGACAGCGACGGCCATATCGCCAAATAATGTTTCGGGACGCGTTGTTGCAATAATGATTTCACCGATTTTGTCATACGTTGGGTATGCAATTTTCCACAATGTACCTTTTTCTTTTTTGTGGTTAACTTCGATGTCGGCATAACTGGTTTGGTATTTTGTGCTGTAATTTACTATGCGCTCACCTCTGTAAATCAAACCATCGTTTAATAATTTCTTGAAAGTTTGGTAAACAGTGTTGATAACTTTTTTATCAAGTGCAAAAACTAAATCGTTCCAACTGGCACTGACACCAAGGGCTCGTAACTGTAGCTCCATGTTGCCACGCTGCTTGTCTACGAAGTCCCAAACTTGGCTATATAACTGTTCGCGGGAAAAATCAAATCGGTTGATCCCCTTCTCTGTTAGAATGCGATCGTAAACAACCCAAGTTTCGAACCCAGCGTGGTCCGCACCAGGAATATAAATAGAGTCGCGGCCGCGCATGCGGTAGTAACGAGTCATAATATCTTGGACCGCGCTACCTAGCGCATGACCAATATGTAGATTTCCGTTGGCATTAGGGGGTGGCATGACCACACAAAAAGGCTCACCTTCCCCTGTTGGTTCAAAAGCACCGCTTTTTTCCCAGATAGCATAGATGTTTGGTTCGTAGTGGTTGGGGTCGTAGGATTTAGCTAATTTCATATTAAATAAATTGAACTTTCAATCTTAATATTTCCACGTGAAAAGTATAAATATCACCTAGGATTTTCTTACGAAAACCCTTTGAGCACCTTTCCAAATTCACGTGTTTGTTTTCACTTGTTATTATATCATAGGCGGTAAATGGTAGGTAGCAGATAGTAGGTGGTAGATGGAAAAGGTTAATCTGGTAATAACAAAGATGGTTCAATAAGTTGTATAATAGATGTATATGATTATGTTCAAACAGTGTCTGGATAAACGCGAGTGGGACGATTACATGCTAGAAAATGGGGGACACCCAATACAGCTATGGGGTTGGGGAGATATAAAATCGGCACACGGTTGGGAAGCGCACCGTCTATTCTTGCGCGATGAGGAAGAAAAAACTATTGGTGCTGCTCAGGTACTAGTTCGTCATTTGCCATGGCCTCTCAAATCGCTATCTTATGTGCCACGAGGACCAGTTGTTGGCGAGATTAACAGAGAAGAATTGCTAACTGAGCTGGCTGAATATGTAAAATATACTTATCATTCTGTGGTTGTTTCGATAGAACCAGACAGTGTTGAATATACGGTTCCCGAAGGCTGGATTCAATCTGAACACCATGTTTTACCGGCGCAAACTATAATCTTGGATTTGAATCGCAACGAAGCCGAACTATTGAATGATATGGCGAAAAAGACTCGCCAATATATTCGTAAATCTGCCGCCGAATCGTCGATGAAAATCAAAATGGTGCGCGGTAGGGCAGAATTGGACAAATGTTTGGATGTGTATCACGAAACGGCCACTCGGGCTGGATTTCCGCTACATAGTGATCAATATTATTATGACGTATATTCCAAATTAGGCGACCATTCACCAGTGTTCGCGGCTTATGTTGACGATCAACCAATCGCATTTTTATGGTTGGCAATTAGTGCTGATACGGCATATGAACTTTATGGCGGAATGAACGAATTGGGGCAACAATTACGGGCTAATTACGCTTTAAAATGGTACGCAATCCGCAAATGCAAAGAGTGGGAGTTGTCACGTTATGATTTTGGCGGTTTACTGGACGGTGGCATAACGACATTCAAGAAGGGATGGTCGACTGACGAAACGTTACTAGCTGGCACTTTTGACCGTCCATTATCTATACTTTACGGTATTTATAGTCGCATTTTACCAATGGGTAAAAATGTAACTCGCAAGCTTAAATCTATTATTAAGCGATAACTAAGACTAGGCGGATTTAGCCATTGATAAACTAGGGGCAACCTCTAGATCATAGGGGCTTGTTGGCTGGTTTTTGAGGGCATAATAATATCCCATTGTCGCGACCATGGCGGCGTTGTCGGTGCATAGATTCATTGGCGCATAGTCGATATTAACAGGGATGCGGTCGGATAAAATTCGTCGTAATTCTGAATTTGCGGCTACGCCGCC
>Ga0100389_1004567_pt1 | contig 10702 bp, 10 predicted proteins | sample CryGeymeta201513_FD_81537 | JGI IMG/M metagenome (GOLD analysis project Ga0100389, IMG submission 81537) | Groundwater microbial communities from Crystal Geyser aquifers in Utah, USA - Crystal Geyser metaG 2015-13 | ecosystem: Environmental > Aquatic > Deep subsurface > Groundwater | place: USA... | reverse complement strand
GTTGGAATCCCGAACTTGTTCGGGTAGTACTATCAAGTTTTGTCATGTTTTGATTTCTTTTGTTATTTTTTAGCCCCAATAAATTCGATAATCCTGCGGACAAGTTGGGGAATCCGGTTACGACACAGTCTGTTGACACGGAATCTATTAGATTCCCGTTGGAATTTATACCGTACTTGATACGGGACGGGAATGACATAGCGAGTGAATATTTACAAATATACTAAATTAATTAATCATAGTCAAGGTTCAGGGAAATGGGACGGTCCCCATTTCCATAAAAATTAACAAAGCACCAGTTTTAATTTACATTCAGGTTTTATTCGGTTTCAGGAATTCTTAATTTGTTTTCTATGTTGCATATACCACTTTTCCATTTCTGGCATATTCGGAAACAAGGGATGTTTTACTCTTAAGTTCTTCAGGAGTTAATGTAATAATATCAAGTGGAACAAGAAATTTCTTAATTGTCATTATTTCAGCTTCCTTGGTTAGTTCTGCCCTTCTAAATATATTTTTTTTTCTAAAATCCTTTGAGATAATTACAACATCCATATCACTTTGTCTACTTGCATTACCTTTAGTTTGTGAACCAAACAAAATAATCTTTGAAATATCCAATTTCTTTTCTTCCAGGCAATGCTGTAAAAAATTTATCACTTCTAAAACTTTGTTTTCAACCATTTCAATAAATCCTTACTCTTCTTGAGTATTTCTTTTACTTTCTGTTTATTGTAGTCCTTCATTATTTTCTTTAAGTCATCAGGATATCGCGTGGGAACACTTACTCTATTGAGTATAAATACAAAATCATATAATTCACCGGGGATGTCAATTTTGATTTTTTCAATTAGATAAATCAAATTATGAGTCTTCGGGGGGACATCTTTGAAAATATGTTTGTACATCCCTTTAAGTGCTTTTTCTATAGATAGATGGCACATGAAGACTGCATAGAAATATTTTCCACCATCAAACATAAATTCTGCTGTTTCTATGTCATAATCAGATTGTCTTAACCACTCTTTCGCTAGTTTTAAAGAATTGTCATTAGCCATAAGGAATCTCACCTGAGAAAATTACTCATTTAGATGTCCTATTGACGTAGATATTCAGTGAACCACGTCATTCTGACCCCGATGATTTCTATCGGGGGAAGAATCTAACTAAATGAGATTCTTCGTTTCACTCAGAATGACAGATTAGCGTGTTTCACTGAGTATTTACCTATTGACCTTTTGGTTCTGAATTCTTATTTTTTGATAGTATAACAAAAAAGATATGTTTTGTCAAAGTGATTTTAATCACATCCCATTGACAAAGTTCACTATTTAGGTGCTAAAAGAGAATACCGCCCTGAAAATGGAATAGGATATTGGAATGCAATATTCCTTTCTGAAGCAAAGGATAAAACAATAACAAAAGGCACTACCAATTATATAACATTCCTTTCGACCCCATCTTTTGGTACTGCTACTCTCAAAGGAACAATAATGGGGCAGAAAATTATAACAGCTAAAGATGCAGAAGCAATGAAAAACAATTTTGATGCATTCATAGATATTATTCCTACTGTAGTGTTATATGATAGTGCCGGCAAACTGACAGGATTTTCTATGGAAGTACCTCCACCAGCTGTATTCGGACAAATGCTAGCAGCAGTAGCAACTGGTGATGCAACAACATTAATGAACCTATTTACAAGCGAAGCAGGAAAACCAGTATATGTGATACCTTACCAAAAACCAGGAACATATTCTATGGTGGTATATTCTCCAAACTATCCGATTTATTCACAACAAATAACACTTGCTGCCGGTGACAATATAGTTAATATAAATTTTGAAACAGCGTTGGGCGGAGGGGAAAATGTCCCGGTAACAGCTACCATTTCCGGAACTATAACCGACAAGGATAACCCAGCAACAAAATTAGCGGGGGCAAGTATAACCCTTAAAACCCGTGGATTTGAAAAAACAGTAACTGCCGATTCCGATGGAAAATATACAATTGAGGGATTGGGATTAGGACTTTATTACATGGGAGTTTCTGCAAGCGGCTATGCCTTAAAAGCTGACAAAGTGTCCATCTCAGAATATAAAACTATTACGAAAGATATTGCATTACCTGCGGGAGGAGAATCTTTGACAGGCACTGTATATGCCAGAAAATTCCCGTCACCATTAGTTTATGAAGGTGCAAAAATTGTTGTGGTCCTGGAGGATGTAACGGAAACTATGTTAGCAGCATATACAGCGACAAGTGACTCCGACGGGAAATATACAATCAACGGATTGATTAACGGTAAAAAATACAGACTTTTTGTGATTGTCCCGGGTAAGAAAGTTGAAGCTATATCCGGACTTACTGCAGGATTGGTTTCGGGAGTTGATTTCACATTAAAGGATATGCTGCCGGAACTGAATGTTAAATTTATTATTGATGGTAGTAATGTAACCTTTAATATTTTCTCATTAAAAACCCTGCCAACCGCCCCTACTGTCCTACATAAGAAAGTCGACAAAGCATCTTTACAGCAAAGTGATGGGGGTGCTACCGCTGATACACTGACCGCGGTAACAACATCTTCTGATACCTGGACATGCGTTGTCCCTTTACCCGATAGTGACCTCTACACTATGAAAGTTTCAGCAACTGACAGTGCAGGTCAACTTATTGATAAATATATAGAATTTAAGTTAGCCACAACAGCAAAGGTTGAAGTCCTGTTGAACGAAATACTTGCCGAAGGCGGTGACGTTAACATTGATGAAACAGGCACTGACCCGTCTGCAGTAACAGTCCCTGTCGGAGGTATTGAAGAAACTTCAAGCGGTGCAACTAATCTTGCAGATAATTCAAGTTTTTCCGCATATACTGCTACCGGTGAAAAGTATTACGGGGCTATGGCAATAGGCGGGGCAACCTCTGCATTGATGTCATTCTCCAAACAGGCACAAACAACTACTACCGGTATGGTAAGCGATATTTACGAAGTTTCATTAGAAAATGCTTCAATAGAGAAAGATTTGCTGGTGACATTATATTATGACAGGGCAAGTGTGACTGACAACACCCTGCTTAATATAAGATATTATGATACAGCGACTTCCGAATGGAAAATCATAGGGGACCAACAAATAACAATAAACCCATTGGATGGGACAGTTTCAGCTGAAATGGATTCAACTAAATTCAGCAGTACCGGTTTTGGTTCGCTTGCCAAAACAATGGCAACGCAGAGTTCACAGTTTGCCGTATTTAATATTAAGACAACAGCAAACGACGATTACGCTGGAACTGAATTCACTATGTACAATTTTCCGAACCCGTTTGACCTGAACTCAAAAACAGTAACACTGGTAAACCCTTCAGCAACCGCACAGACAAGCCCGAACATTACCGGAACAATGTTAAAATATTCTCTGCCGTCAACAATGAGCGGTGCGGTTAAACTTTACATATATAACATTGCCGGTGAATTGGTCAGGACAATTGACGAAGGCACTAAAACCGGTGGTTTCTATTACTATGTTGAATGGGACGGTAAAAATAAAGACGGTGCAAGTTGTGCCAGCGGAGTGTATTTCTTAATACCTAAAGTTGGAGACAAAAAAGCATTAGACAAACCCGTTAAATTGGCAATTATAAAGTAATTAAACAATCCCTCTTACTCCCCCTTTCATAAAGGGGGATATTATGGGGGGATTTATATAAAATTTTAGGGAGGATATCAATATGATCAAAAAATTGTTTTGTCTTTTAGTCATTGGGGGACTATCAACTACTGTTTATGCAGGAGGGGTGGGAACTACTGGCGCCCAATTTCTCAAAATAGGGCCTTCGGCAAGGTCATTGGGTATGGCTGGTGCATTCAGTGCTGTTGCTGACGCTACGGACAGTACCTATTACAACCCGGCAGGATTAGTTAACGTCAACAGAATGGAAGTGTCTGCAACATACCTGCAGTATTTCCAGGACGTTTCCTACGGGTTTATTTCAGGTGCTAAACCTTTGGGTGAAAAAGCAGCTGTTGGTGCTGCTATTACTTATCTTTCAGTAGCAAGCATTGAAAAGCGCGCAGGCGATACTGCAATTCCTGACAGCACTTTCGGAGCAATGGACCAGGCATTAACGATTTCCTATGCAAGAAAAGAAGTTATAAAGAAACTTGCCGTAGGAGGAAATATAAAACTTCTTTCCCAGTCAATTGATACCAAATCTGCCAGTTCTTTTGCAATTGATGTAGGCGGGCTTTACAGTTTGAAAGACAATCTTTCCCTTGCCCTGAACGTCCAGAATATCGGTTCAGGCGTGAAATTTGACAAGGAAACTGACCCATTACCAATGAACCTAAAACTCGGCGTTGCCTACAGGCCAAATGATAAACTCCTGGTAGCGGGCGATATAGACCAGTATGTCACTGACCAGATACTCTATGTAGCAATAGGTGCAGAATACCAGATAATAAAGATTCTGACGCTCAGGGCAGGTTACAAGTATGGCTATGATACCAGTTTAGGCACGGTGTTTTCTATAGGTCTTGGAGTAAATCTAAGTGATTTTGGCCTGGACTATGCATTCGTACCAATGGGTGACTTAGGCAGTACAAGCCGTATCACCATCCTCAAAAAGTTCTAGGGGTCAGGTCTTCCCAGGGGGACCTACTCGGCAACATTCAACAAAATATCAATCCTTCCTTATATTTTAAGTAATCCATATTCAAGTAGTGTCCTCATGTATTTTTTGTTTTGAATTTGTTTTTATATGAAGTATTTATGTATAATATAATCAGGGGTGATGAATTATGGTACAATGTATTAAAGAAAAAGAAAACATTGAGCAAATTAAGAAAAAATATCCTAATGAATGGCTGCTACTTATTGATTGTGAAACTGATAAGATGTCCAGTCCCGTCAGTGGTGTATTAGTTGAACACAGCAAAAACAGGGATGAGATTTATAAGAAGTTACGGAAATATTCAGGAAAACTCTGTATAGAATACAGTGGTAAAATTCCAAAAGATTTGGCGGTAATGTTCAGTATATGAAAACCTATTTTGATAAAATAGGATTAAATTTTTTTAGAAAACTTAGATTAACAATAGATTTTCAGAAAGGTGTTATTGATATAAAGTAACCCCACCATATAAATTTTACAAATACTTCAATAACACAATATAGTATAATACCTTTTCTGTGTTCCTATGGAACAAAAATCATCAAAATTAATCCAGATTCTATTAATATTAACCCTTTTTGTCCTTGCTGGAATGCGCGGCGGCCGTGAAATCACAGGGTTGGTTGCATTTCACATACTGAGCCTCACCATTGTATTCATATTATTAAAAAGCAACCTTTGTCTTCACAAAACTTCATTAGATTTATCCATAGCAGGAATTATAATAATCCTGACAATAGCAACAATTGTTTCACTGATAACCCGTATGCGGGGCGGGGTGTTTTTCTTAACAATACTCATATACATCTCATTGTTTTACATAATCGTAAGAATAAAAGACCCGTTGTTCCTGAAAAAATTTCTCTATTCTATTGTTTTTGTCTGCAGTATTTTAAGTATTATCGTTTGTATCAGCAATTCCTGTGCAAATTTTCCTAACGAAAACCTTATTGCGGGCTTTCTTGCCACCGGAACGATTGTATCTTTATGTCTGATATTCTCCAGCCAGACCGGCAAAAATCAAAAAATCCTACTCTGGATAGGCTTATTGATTATCCTTACAGCTCAGATACTTTTGTTTTCACGCGGTGCATGGGTTGCTTTAATAATAGGTCTTGCTGTTCTTTTTGCTTTCAATTGGCGGAAATTACTGATGCCTGTTCTGATACTAATACTTTTTTGTTCAACAATATCTCTGTTCATAATTAAACCTCATCTTCTGGATAAAACGGGATTTAAATTCTTTACGCCCTACGGGACTGCCCGGACTTTAATCTGGCGGGTAGCATTAAACGGTTTTTTGCATAAACCCTTACTGGGTTGGGGGATAAAAAGTTTTGAAAATGTATATTACAAATTTGCACTTCCTTTTGAAGAAGAAGTCGGCAGATACGGACGCAGCACAAGGTTCGCACACAATGAGTATTTACACATAGCAGTAGAAACAGGTATTATAGGACTTGCGATATTTTTATTACTTATATTCCTGGTTATAAAAGAAGCGATAATATGGTTGAAATCTGACGACGGCATAGATTACTGGCAAAAAATAGCCTGTATTACATCAATAATAGCAATACTTATACACAGTCTTTTTGACTTCAACCTTCATTCACCGATAATAACTTATTCCTTAATTTTCTTTTCAGCAAACTGCGTGAGAAAAAAAGAACTCTTCTCAATACCTCCTGTGGTCTCAATAATTGCAAAATTTGCCGTAATAATTTTAATTATAGCAAACATACTGACGTTTTCAGCATTTGTTTTTGCAAAGCAATTCCGATATTACAGGACTGCCAACACTATAAACCCATTGGACAGCGGATATTATGAACGGGTTGCCCTGCTTTCAACCGACGACAACATTAAAGAAAAATTTTTCAACATAGCAATAAAACTTGACCCGCAGAATTCCTTTTTACACCAGAAATTAGCACAGTATTATTTATCAAAGTCTGAATTTAACCAGGCAGTCAGACATTACACTGCTGCAATTGAATTAAATCCCTGCAACCCATTCTTTTATTCAGAACTTGCAGAAATATATTATAAAAACAACGAAACTGACATTGCATTAAAATTTTATAAAAAATCTGTGGAACTTGAACCGTTTTATGTCTTTGCCCATTATCGTATGGGAAAAATATTTATCAAGCAAAATAAAAAAGAATTAGCCCAAAAGGCATTCCAGAATATAAAAAAAATAAAAGAGATGAATCTCACCCCAGACTCAAACTATTCAAAAAGATTACTGTCGGGAACTTGACAAGTTAATTACATATTTTGTAATATATAAATAATTATTGAAAAGCAATCCTGAAAGGATTGCCCTACATTTGTTCTTTCATCAGTTTTTATTACCAGATAAACAAAGGAAGTTCCGGTGTGATTCCGGATACTGCCCCGCAACGGTAATACCCCGTCTTGCCATAGACAGACGGGGATTAGTCCGGTCGATTGTTTATCCTGGAGAGTACTTTCGCAGGGAAGGGAAAAGCAGAGATGTTTTTTATAATGCTAATTTAACCCCGACGAAAGTCGGGGTTTTTTATTTTATATGAAGAAAATAACTTTTATACTCGGTGGCATAAGAAGCGGTAAGACACATTTTGCCTATCAAATTATTGATAAAAAAACCAGGCATAGCGTAACATACATTGCTACGGGTCTGCCGGTTGACAAGGAAATCAAACGGCGTATAAAATTGCATATAGCATCCCGTCCAAAACACTGGCAAACGATTGAAGAGCCCCTGGATTTACTAAAAGCGATAAATAAAATAAAGACCCATGTTGCAATAATTGATTGTATCAATTTCTGGCTATCAAATCTTTTAAGAAACAAAACAATTTCTGAAAACATATTAATCAAAACAGAAAATTTAATGAAAACTATAAGAAAAAATAATATTAAAACCGTAATAATTTCAAATGAAGTCGGTTTAATGCTTGTACCGGAGAATAAACTTGCAAGGAAATTCCAGGAATTACTCGGAAAAATTAACCAGTTAATAAGCAGATATTCTGACACGGTATATTTTCTTATTGCCGGGAATCCAGTAAAAATAAAATAGGGGGGAAACATGAACAAAATTCAAGAAACAATTAACAAAATACAGCCAGTTGATAAATCGTTACTTGAACAGACTCAAAAAAGACTTGACAATCTCACGAAACCATTGGGTTCGTTAGGTAACCTGGAAGAAATTGCTAAAAGAATTGTTGCCATAACAGACAAACAAAAGCCTGTCCTAACAAATAAAATAATATTTACATTAGCTTCTGACCATGGTATAACCGAAGAAAAAGTAAGCGCCTATCCCAAAGAAGTGACTGCCCAAATGGTATATAATTTTATTAACGGCGGCGCCGGAATAAATGTACTGGCAAGACATATAGGAGCGAAAGTCATTGTGGTGGATATCGGCGTGGCAGGCGAACTTAAAGTTTTAAACCCTGGATTTAGGAATAAAAAGATAAATTATGGTACAAAAAATTTCATAAAAGGACCTGCAATGACCACTGAAGAAGCTATACAATCTATTGAGATAGGAATTGAACTCGTTGAAGAATACAGAAAGGACTCGGATATCCACATAGTGGGAACAGGTGATATGGGTATAGGTAACACAACATCTGCAAGTGCAATAACAGCAGTAATAACCGGCACATCGGTTGAAAGAGTTACGGGTCGCGGGACGGGAATTGATGACGGGACATTTCAGAATAAAATCAAGCAAATAGAGAAGAGTATAAGTATAAATAAACCTGACAAGAATAATCCAATTGATATTCTATCCAGGATTGGCGGATATGAAATAGGGGGTATTGCCGGTATAATTCTCGCCTGTGCTGCATATAGGATTCCTGTGGTTATTGACGGTTTTATCTCCGGGGCAGGTGCACTCCTGGCTTCTGTGATACAACCCATAGTGAAAGACTATATGTTTGCCGGGCACTGTTCACAGGAACCCGGTCATATTTTTCAACTCAACTGGCTCGGGTTAAATCCAATACTTGACCTGAATATGAGGTTAGGCGAGGGAACAGGGGCATGTCTGGCGATGAACGTAATTGAAGCCTCCTGCAAAATACTTAACGAAATGGCAACATTTGATTCAGCAAATGTAAGCAAGAAATCGTCCAGTTAAAACTGGACGCTACTGGGATTCCCCAATTCATTGGGGCGAATTATTTTTATGATAAAAGGGTTAATTTCTGCAATTGGTTTTTTAACAATTATTCCTGTAAAGTCTCATAATATTACCGAAAGGACTCTTTTCTGGTTTCCTCTGGTGGGACTTTCTCTTGGAGTTATATTAGTTATTTTAAACTCTGCTTTTATAAAATTCTTTCCTTCTAATCTTAATATCATTATACTGCTAACAATATACATTATGCTGACAGGCGCACTGCATTTAGACGGTTTTGCAGATACTGTTGACGCCATAGCAGGTGGAAATGGAAACAAAAACAGAATACTGGAAATTATGTCAGACAGTCACATCGGTTCAATAGGGGTGGTTGCTTTAATCTGTCTTTTAGGTTCGAAATATGTTTCATTAATCAACCTAACGGGAACTACATTTAATAAAGTGTTATTAATAATGCCTTTAATGGGAAGATGGTCAATGGTCTTTTCTATGCTCCTCTCAAAACCTGCAAAAACTGAAGGTTTAGGAAAATACTTTATCTCAAACGTAAGTATTCTATCCGTAATATTAAGTACACTCATTACAGCCATATTTTTATTTTTACTCCTGGGGCAAAAATGCGTATATATTCTTGGTGCAGTTATTATTGTTGTCCTGTTAATAAATTTATTTTTTAACAAGATACTGGGTGGCATTACCGGTGATATTTTAGGAGCCGTCTGTGAAATTTCTGAATTAACGACTTTACTGGTCTTACAAATAATATGATAAAATTATTAAAAAATTATTGTCTTGTCATTCTGGTAATTCTTTTTCCATTATCAACAATACTCGGTTATGAAAGAATTGTTTCTCTTGCGCCGTCTATAACCGAAGAACTTTATTTGCTTGACAACGGTGATAAAATCATAGGTGTTACAACTTTTTGTAATTATCCAAAAGAAGCGAAGCAGAAAGAAAAAATCGGCACATTGGTGGAACCCAATATAGAAAAAATTGTCTCTTTAAAACCTGACTTAGTCCTTGCGGCAAGTATAAACCCGGCGGTGGTTATTCAGAAATTGAAACAACTAAAAGTAAATGTCATACAATTGAAAAGAGAAAATAGTTTTGAGGACATCTGTGATAATTTTATTGAGATTGGCAAACTCACAGGAAAAGAAAAACTTGCCAAAAAAATAATAGAAAAAAACATGCAGAATATTACAGCAATAAAAAATAAGACAAAATCTTTAAATAGACCGAAAATATTTCTTCAATGCGGGGCTAATCCATTGGTCACTGTCGGCAGGAATACATTTGAAGACGAAATTATATATCTGGCAGGCGGCATCAACATTGCCAATAAAAATGGCTCCGGCTATTTCCGATACAGCAGTGAAGAAGTTTTGAAACAAAACCCTGATATAATTGTTATTGAAACAATGGGAATTGCCACAAAAGAAGAAATAAAATCATGGAATAGATATAAAAACTTAAAAGCAGTTAAAGAAAACAGGATATATACTATTGACGGTGATATACTCTGCAGACCCGTCCCGACAAGATTCATAGAAGGATTGAAAAAAATATCTGAATTGATTCAAAAATGAAACTAAATAAAATTATTTTATTTATTTCCCTGACAATATCACTGATAGTAGCTGCTATCCTCTGCCTCACTTTTGGTGCAAGTAAAATCGGATTATACGATACAGTCTATACTCTATTACATCCTGGCAGTGAAAATATATTTCAATCAATCATCTGGCAGATACGTTTCCCGAGAATAATATTTGCTATTATAGTAGGCGCCGGACTTGCCGCGACTGGGTGCATATTCCAGGGACTTCTCCGCAACCCTCTTGCTGACCCGTATACACTGGGAAC
>Ga0100389_1004546_pt1 | contig 10730 bp, 8 predicted proteins | sample CryGeymeta201513_FD_81537 | JGI IMG/M metagenome (GOLD analysis project Ga0100389, IMG submission 81537) | Groundwater microbial communities from Crystal Geyser aquifers in Utah, USA - Crystal Geyser metaG 2015-13 | ecosystem: Environmental > Aquatic > Deep subsurface > Groundwater | place: USA... | reverse complement strand
TGCGAGATAGTACCCGATTTATTTTTTGGATGTTAAAAAAAGGCAGTGGAAACGCAAATCTTTTTAGCCACCAGAATCTTAAGGAACGGATTCTGATTATCCGCTCTTGACTAGAAGGGTAATCGTTAATTTCATAGCTTGGCGCAAAAACAAACACCTCTATTCCTAATTCTTCTAGCGATTTTCTTAGAAATTCAACGGAATTAGCGACACCGCTGATTCGGGGAAGATAATTATTGGTGAAAAACGCTACTTTCATCCCGTTAGAGAAAGGAAGCGCTTTAGACGATTTTTTAAATATCTTTTGCCCACCCCGTTAGAAATTTTTAACAGAAAATCATTTAAATTTCTAACGGGGCCCATACCTGATTTTAGGTATCTTTCTCTGGCTCCGTTAGAGGCCTTGCCTCCAAGCGGGGCGAGCAAAAGCATCATCTTTGTTTAAACACGCTTCATAATAAATTAGAACGAAAGGACCTCGACCTTTAATAGATAATATTAAGTTATTATTGTGTTCTCTAAAGCGCTTCCGTAGATTGTTAGTGCAACCAGTATACCAATGTTTGTTTTTTAAGCTTTGCATAATGTTATGTGTAAAACATTTGCTTTTCTCTAACGGGATTCATGCTTTTAAGTATAGCAATATGCTTTACGAAAAACAAAGAAGGCGCGAATGCGTATTCGCGCCTTCTTAAATATTAATTTTACATCATTTTCTTGCGAATGAAGGCGGGGATTTCCAGATCCTCCTCTTCTTTTTTGCTCACGGATTTCTTTTCTTCTTTCACTGAGCCACGGCTCGCGGCTGGCACAGAAGGGGCAGCAACAATCGGCTCTTCGATGCGGCCAAAAACATTTATGTCTTCGGAAGGCAGCACCGTTTCTCTTTTTATTGTCTTGGCTTTCGCCCCCTCTCCAAATCCCGTGGCAATCACGGTAATTCTTACTTCATCTTCTAAATCTTCGTCAATTACTGATCCAAATATCACCTTAGCGTTAGGATCAGCAGACTCGGTGATAATTTTAGCTGCTTCGTTGACTTCGTGCATTCCTAGATCCGGACCACCTGTTACCGTAAATAAAATACCTTTTGCACCATCAATATTTAATTCCAGTAAAGGACTGTCAATTGCGGCCTTTGCTGCCTCTATTGCTCTATTTTCGCCACTGGCGCTTCCAATGCCCATCAGAGCGGAACCGGTATTCTCCATAATCGCTTTAACATCGGCAAAATCAACGTTAATCAAACCCGGAACAGTTATTAAATCGGAAATTCCCTGCACGCCCTGCCGCAATACATCGTCTACTATCCCAAACGCTTCCAATAGAGATGTTTTTTTGTCAATAATCTGCAAAATGCGATCATTAGGAATAGTAATTGTAGAATCTACCCGATCAGCCAGATCTCTTAAGCCGCTTTCGGCAATCGATCTTCTCTGTTCTCCTTCAAAGGCAAAAGGCTTGGTTATCACAGCCACCGTTAGGGCCCCGACCTCTTTGGCGATATCAGCAATGATTGGTGATGCTCCCGTGCCTGTTCCGCCGCCTAATCCACAGGTAATAAAAACCATATCCGAACCCTTTAAAAGCTCGGATAATTCTTCGCGGTTTTCCTCAGCCGCCTTTTGGCCCAGTTCCGGATCCATGCCGGCTCCTAAACCGCGAGTGGTGTTTTTTCCAATGTGAATTTTAGCAGTTGCTTGAGAATGGTGCAGCGCTTGAGCATCGGTATTAATGGCAATAAAATCAATTCCCTTGATTTTGGAAGAAACCATTCGATTGATTGCTGCTCCGCCACTTCCTCCTACTCCTAATACTTTTATTTTGGCAAATGTCTCGATATCTGGTTTAATTTCCATAAAATTGCTTTAAAAGTTATTATTTTATCCTAAAATAATTGTAATGGTTTAAAAATTATTTGGCAAGTAGCTCAAATTGACGGTGAACACAAAATTTATTCATCAAGGCATTAGGGATTTAAACCATTTTTTCATTTTACCAGTGACCTCTTTTACTGAAGAAAATCCCTTTAAAGACATCCGGGATATTTTAGGGCTTAACTCTGATCCCCAAAGCACTAGACCAATCGCTGTGGTAAAGGTCGGGTCATTTATTTTGTCAATGGCGGTGATCACTTCTAAAGGATAACCAATATGGCAGGGAAGTCTAAAAATGGATTTGGCTGTTTCCACAATACCGGGTAACTTTGCTCCGCCGCCGGTAAGTACTACTCCGGCGGGTAATAACCCGCTGCGGTTTATCTTTTTAAGTTCTTTCTCTACCATACTAAAGATTTCCTCTAGCCTTGCTTCGATTATTTCTGCAACGTGCTTTTGAGAAACCCTTCCGCTTTCTTGAGCAGAAACCTCACTTAGATCAATTTCCTCCCGCTTATGAATTTCTTTAGGCAAGGAAGACCCGTATTCCAGTTTTACTTTCTCGGCGACATCGATAGAGGTTCGAAGACCAATGGCAATATCATTGGTAATATGCCCCGAGCCGATCGGCAGCACCGCTGTATGAATAACGTCCCCTTCCTCTAAAACTAATAAACTGGAGGTCGCCGCCCCTATATTTAATACTGCTACCCCTAGTTCCCTTTGACGCTTAGTTAAGATACATTCCGAGGCCGCCAATACTCCTAGCACTAGATCATCGACATCAACACTGGTGCGATAAATGCATTTGGTAAGGTTCTTGATTTGAGAAGAAAGGCCCAGGATTATCTGGGCATCTACTTCTAGCCTAATCCCAGTCATTCCAATTGGATCCTTTATTCCTCGCTGGCTGTCAACAGTGAAGCTGCGGGGAATAACATGCAAAATTTCATAATTAGGAGGAGTAGCCACTGTTTGTGCCGCCTCAATCGCCCGCTCCACATCATCCTCCTTGATCTCTCCATCCGCTTTGGCAACCGCTACCACCCCATGACTGTCTTGAGAAATAATATGAGAACCGCTTATTCCTACGTAGGCATGCTCAATGGGAATGCCGGTCATTCGCTCCGCCTTCTCCAAACAAGAGGAAATACTAGAAACAGCATCCTCAATGCTGTTAATCACCCCCTTACTAATTCCTTCGGAGGGTGCTTCGGCAATTCCTAAAATATGCATTTTGTCATCATGTTCAATCTTCTGCCCCACTACCACCCGAACCATATTGGAGCCAACGTCTAGCCCGGTTACTACTTGCACTTGAGCCATTTTATTTTTTGCTACTAATAATTAAGGTTGAGTAAATTTTGTATTCAGGATCAATTGCTAATTATTTTAATTATACCTATAACAAAAAAATACTGCAAGTAAAGAACTCTGGGTAGTCAAGGCGTATCTTAGAACTCTTTCGAGCACAGTAGCCTAGAATTCGCCATCTTGTCCGCCTTTGGCAGGAATCAGAAAAAATAGGGCAGAAAAATATAAAGTCCAATAATCAAGGCGCCTAAAGAGGCAATTAACACTACGGCGGCCATTAAATCCTTAACTACTTCGGCATAAAAATGCACTCGGGGTTTCAAAATATCGATCATTTTTTCAAAAGTAGTATTTACCAGTTCTAAAGCTAGAACCATGAAGATCAACAGAATCAACACAATTCTTTCCCAATTTGAAAGAGGAAAGAGGAACATGATAGTTAATACTACTACACTGGCTATCAACTGAAATCGAAAACTCTGCTCATTTTTAAAGGCGTACCTTATTCCTCTACCAGCATAGCGAAAACTTTTTGATAATGTCTGCCAATTCACCAAAGGCATTTTTAAGTTTTTAAGTTGTTCAAGATACGATTTTCCAGCTTCTCCATTTTTTTTCTTAATCGGAGACTACTGTGCTGATATCCTAATAAGTGTAACAATCCGTGGACAAATAAATAATTGAACTCTTTATGATAGGAAGAATTTCTTTGCTTGGCCTCTTTTTTTACTATAGAATCAGCAATAATGATTTCGCCCAAAAAATCTTTTTCCTCCGGAGGCAAAACAAATGATTTATTCTTCTTTCTCTTATTTTGAGACTTAGAATAAGATTGGGCTGAAAAAGAAAGAACGGAAGTGGGACGATCAATTCCGCGCCAGATTCTATTCAGGGTTCGGATGGTATTGGTTTTAACTATTGCTACTGAAAGAGAGTGGTAACGATTTCTATTAAGTGTTTTAAGAATAGTATGCACCACTTTTCTAACAGATTCCTTCTGAATTGGGCTACTAGTCTCCTTGTAAATCTCCACCTGAATCATAACCGTTATTTAAGATGCTATTAAATAGAAAGGTTATTGGCGTTGCTGTTAAGGTTAGAATTACTGTTGCTGTTATTATTACTGTTACTGTTGTAATTCAGATTCTGGTTTGAATTGGTATTGAGATTACTATTGCTATTGAGGTTAGAGTTGTTATTTTGATTCAGATTCAGATTCTGGTTGGAATTGGTATTCAGATTAGTATTGGTAATTCCTTCGGGCAATACTTTAAAACTTTTATACATCATCTCAAACGTTTTTCGGAAGTTGGCCTCTGCCTTCGTGCCGGTATTGTAGGTAATTCCATAAAGATAGTCATCGGAACCTAAATATACCGTATTGCCGTCTGGACTGATGATTCCTTCTTCTCCTTCCCAGGTAGTCACGGTGGTTAAATCCTGGCTGTTTAATTCAGGGAATTGGGATAAATACCATTCTTTGGCGGTTAAAGAGGTTGGATTTAATATCACCAGCACTTCCACAAATTCTGCGGTATCGGCAGTAAAAAGAACCTCTTTATTATTGTTATTGGTAGCTTGGGACAACCAGTTTTGAGGATAAAGAATGGTGTAATTATAATCATCGTTTGTATAGATTTTAATGGCGCTAGAGCTGGTTAAGGTTCCGCTTCCTAAAGGATTATAGCCGGATGCTACCTCTAATCCATCGGAATAGCCGTCACTGTCCGAATCGGGCTTTTGAGCATTGGTGCCGAGTTCTTCTTCTTCTTTATCGGTTAACCCATCCCGATCGCTGTCGGTACTGCTAGGAAGAGGGGCATTGACATTAAAATTCAGGTTCCGATTGGAATTGGTATTGGCATTAAGATTGGTATTCTGATTAGCATTATTAACATTCTGGTTATTATTCTGATTAGTGTTCTGGTTACTGTTTTGATTCTGATTGACATTTTGGTTTAGATTGCCATTTAAATTTTTATTCTCATTCTGATTGGCATTATTAACATTCTGGTTATTATTAGAAACGTTAAGGTTTTGCGTACTGTTGGTTTGGGCTTGCGGATTAATTATTTTCTGAAAAAGAAAAGCGGCTAAGATGCCCAGTATTATTATGGCAATGACGATTATTGCGATTATTAGCAGTTTATTTTTTCTTCCTCCCTCGCCTTTACCCACATGAAATTTGTGCGGCATAGTATGGATTCTTCCTGACAAAATATCATCTTCTTGGTCTGGGGCGGGATCCTCTCGTTTCTCATCTACAGAATCAACAGGAGCAATTATCTCCTCTGATGAGTTTTTTTCTTCTGTCCCACGGGCACGGGATGGAAATTGATTGCTATTCTCAAACATTTTTTTATTCTAATTTATTAATTTCTTCACCTAAATCTCTTAATTTTCCTGGGCCGTTTGGATCATATCCCTCTTTTACTTCTGCTCCATCTAGATAGCCATCACCATCTGTATCTGCTTTAGTAGGATTAGTTTTATAGACTCTAACTTCCTCTAAGTCAAACAGTTCGTCACCGTCCGTATCAGATTTTTTGGGATTAGTGCCTAATTCTTCTTCTTCAGCGTCAGAAAGTCCATCGCCGTCACTATCAACTGGTTGATTAGTGTTGGTATTAGAATTATTGGTATTTATTTCTTGATTAGTATTAGTAATTTTGTTTATGTTCTCATTCACAACTGCATTTATATTGCTGTTTGCATTAGATTTGGTCATCAAGTAATAAACAAAGACCGCTCCTCCTAAGACCACCAGGATAACTACCGCTATTCCCACTATCAGCATTGTTCGGCCTCCTTTGGGAGTAGGAATCTCCGCCTCTCCTAAATCAGGGGTAGGAGGTGTCGCCAGCGCATCCCCTGTTCTATTAGGAGGTGGCGGAGCGGCAGGAGGAGCATTCTTAGCATCCTCAGTATCTTCAAAAATATCCTCGGGAGAATTATTATTAGGAAGATTGGGGGGAATTTTTAGTTCAGGCATAATTTATTTTTTAATTATGAAGATGCTGGTGCCGATGAGGGTATAAAAGAATCATTTCCCTCTATCTGGTAATTAAAACACTCACAAGATGTGGATCCAGGTATAGCTGCACAGGGATCACTCCCCATTGGCGGATCTGTTCTCCAATTACCAGTTCCGTTATATTCAAGATTGGCATAGAGAAAAGCATTGTTTCCACTATTAAAGGTGGAGTATTGATAAATGTGGGAGTTTTCCGGGCAAGTATAAACCTTATGATTATCATTCCAGCAAGTGCCGGCAGAATCATAGGGTGGAACCGGACAACGGGAGGCAGGATCAAATGCATTCAACGGATCAACTGATGGAGTAATACCAATTTCGTTACCTAGTGCCGAAATCCAGGAATTCCATTTACTGGTTGTTGTTCCTTCCAGATATGTGCCGGCGGAAAGCAAGGGAAATCTTCCATTGTCATTCTTATACTGAAGTAATGAGAAAGCAATTTCACCCAATTCCGTGACTCGCTCGGTATCTCGGATAATACACTGCTTATTTGTTTCAGTAGGAGAAGAAGAGCAAGCAGAAAACATTACAATGGGATGAGCATTAAAGAACCAGTTCTCAATCATCTGATTATAGATATTAACAGTGCTGCTTTGAGCGTTGTCATTGTAAGAAATTAAATAGATATTAGGATAGAGATCACCGCCAACTAGATTAGTAGCGGCCACGTAGGTCGTACGACCCACTTTCAAAGCCTGGTAGCCATCTACGATTAGGGCTGATCCTCCGGCTCCGGCATCTTCCGGAAACATGTTATCAAACCACGCCTGGGACGATAAAAATCCTTCGTTCTCCATTACCCTGATTCCAATTACGTCGCCGGATCCGTCATCAGGATTAAAGAAAATTTCCCGAATCATTTCATCTGTTCCGTCGCCATAAGTGTAAGACGGGTTATTAAATATGATCGGGGTGGTAATACCGGGCAGACCGCCGTCTCGGCAATAACGCGTTTCAAAGTTAGTTGGTTCGCCCGGAGGAGTTGGAATGGCAGCGCCAGGATATTTATAAGGACTATTAGCGGGCCACGGACTTTGGCAAGCATCAACGGTGGTTACCACAAAAGTAGAGGCTTGCCCTGCTTCACCAGCATCGGCGGTTACTTGAATATTTTCTTGGCCATCGGGCCCCAGCGCGGTAACATAGCCCCATTGTTCATCAGGAGATTCAACATCAATAACGCCGCCGGCTTCAGGGTCGCTCCAAGTATAGTCTGCGGCTAGGAGAGTATTATTAGCATCCAAAGCCAGGGCAGCATAGATATGTTGATTAAGTGGTGATCCAGGATTTTGATCATCAGTGCAAGCGTCGCCCACGCAGATAAAAAGATCGTTGTTTATCCAATCCCCGGGAGGGATAACAAGAGTTGAAATATGATCAATTTCACATAATTCCTCTCCGGTTCTAAATCGGAATTGATAGCTGTTGTCAGCATGGGGACCATTCATGCCGGTTAGGTTAGAACTTAACACCCCTTCTGGATTACCATCAGATAGATTAGGATCGCCTGCCACTTTGCCAGTGTGGTTTGTACCAGCAGTAAGATTGCTATGAGGCGTAAATACTAATACCGTGTGGCCGCTTTCGTTATAACTGGAGATATCACCGGCCACAGCAAACGCTCCAACCTGCAAGGAGAAATTAGTCAAACTGTCCGGATCCATTAACCGGTCAAAAGTGACGGTAATGGCTGAATTAAGACAGACCTCTCTTTCTCCATCAGCGGGATCAGTACTAGCAACATTGGGCCGTGTGTAGCAACAGCGGGGATCAGTGGCGCCGCAACCAATGTTATCGGGATTACCGCATTCATCATCTCGGGTACAACCGCAGTATAATCCTCTTTCCGCTCCAGTGCAGTCTCATTGATTTTCGGTACAAATCAATGCGTTGTAGGTTTGTCCTGGCTCACAGCAAACCCGGCAGTCATCACCAAAGGGCGGCGGTTCTGGAGGAGGTGGCGAAGTTGATTCAATATCACCAGTAGTACTCATACAATCATAACCGGAAGGAAAACTAATCGGGCCGTTGAGACAATTATCGTTAGAAGGTATTTGGCACAAATCTCCTGGTGCGCCCGTACTGCAGTAAGCCGCGTCCCGGCACTGATAACCATAACAACAGTCGGTAATACACTGTGAATTTGTATCACATCTGACTGTATATGGCACTTGATTACTATTATTACCGTCCGCCGTCACATAAACACCATTGGGGGGAATGCTGCTAAGAGCCTGAGGAGGAACAGTGCCGTTAATTTGAGTATCGGTCCAATCGGTAATAGAAGCATTTATTCTTCCCGGATCTTTGAAAAAACTGATATTGTCGCTGGCGGGGTCATAGCTGCCAAAACCTTCACCAATCGCCGTAAAAGAATCACCATTATAACCCCAAGCAGGGTTAAAAGGACAAAGATTAACCGCCACTCCTCCGCTAACATCAAAAGTGAAATCGGGGGGACCAATTCCATTGTTGCTTTCATCAGAACGGGGCCCCAGGGAGGTTTGGACCGTTACTTTCATTGGTCCGTCTTGAGCATCATCACTAAGATCAGCCGTTTCATCATCCGGCACTTCCACTACGATTGAATTGCTACTCCAAGTACTGCCAGCTGGACCGCAGGCCTTGGGCCATTTTGCCTCTACGAATGACAAATCAATCCCAGTAAACTCCACTTTACTTACGGCGGGATCGTACGCCCCAAACCAGCAACCACTGACCGTAACGTATTGCCCGATTGGCCCGCTTGCGGGATCAACCCCTGACATAATGGGGGTACAAAGGCCATCAACACATTCACTGCCCACACATCCTCCTCTTAAAGGATCAGTGCAGATTGTCGGATCAACCTCGCAACCACTAAAATCAACCCTAAGCAAACTCTGACCGGCTACTCCTGTCGTAATCGCCTGAATCCAACTGTTTCCCTCTTGGTTATCGGAGGATCGGGCCGTAGCCGAGGAACCACTAGGACTGCCTACAATATAAGCCCTATTAGTATTGGTAGAATTCCAGCTCCATTCATAACTGCTGGGATTCAAAAGCTGGCAACCAGGACCAATGGGATCAGAATTATAGCCTTGAGTGCCGCCCCAATTAATGGTGGCGGAAGTGGGCAACACTCCTACGCCTGAAAGGGGGCAGTTGCCTGGCTCGTCTTTGGTTCTGAATTTCCAAATATAGTTTGCGGCCAAAGGCACATGGTCAGCGCTTTGCACTCCGGTCATAATAGTCGCTTGATACCAGGTATTCTGATCCAAGGGACTGCCCGGTGTTAATTTAAACATGTCGTCAGGATCCTCATATCCCTGTGAGGTGATTGTCACTGGCGTGACGCGGTCGGTAGTAGTGCATGACTCGTCGGTGCATTTGTCCAAGAAAATATTACTATCATTAAAGGTGGCGGGGTCCATTGAATTTAATCCAGGATTAATATTGAACCGGGCGGATATGACCGTATCAAAACAAACATTGTTTTGGTTTAACCAAGGAGTAGGTGAAGCATAAATGGGGGGCGAAACTCCAAAATCACAAGAGGAATTTTGGACCACGGTGGGCGTTCCCGGAGGAACGTGAAGCACGGTAAAAGGCCATCCATTACTAACCCCTTGGTCATTTTCTACAGTAACATCTCCGTTTCCAGCACCGGTAGGAACATTGGTGGTAATTTGAGTATCTCCCCAAGTGTTATAACCCGCTGAGTAAGTCCCATCAGTAAACCAAACATCTTTAAATGCACTAGTAGGATCAAATTCGCTTCCTACAATAGTAACCCCTGTGCCTTCATAGCCTTCCTCGGGTGTAATGTAATCAATACACGGACCAGCAAACGTGCCTAGATCAATTTGAAAAGAAACTTCATTGCTTTCTAAAACTTGATCAATAGGCGGTGGGTGATAGACAAATGCTTTGGTATTGTAGGAGGTACCTGGGATTAAACCGGCAGGAACTCTGGTAGAAATAACATGTTCTGTCCAAGCACCAGCATTGACCGGAGTTTGGACATCTCCCAATTCAACTCTGTCTTGAGGATCAGTACCTGTTCCGAAATAATTACCAAAAACAGTAAAACACTGATTTTCAGGACCTTCGGCGGGATCTAATCTAGTTATATAGGGCGGATTAGCGCAAGAACTAGGTTCTGTTACATGAAAACCCCAATCTACTTCTAGAGTGTTCAGCTCAGAATCAATGACTATTCTGGTATCAATGTGGGCGGCAAAATCGGTATCTAAGGGAAGGCTAGAACTAGTGGGCATCCAACTGTATTTCTTGCAGTATCGATTAGGATCAGCCGGCGATCCGGGATAATCGTCTTCTACTCCCAATACTCTTCCCGGATTATTGGATAAAGTCCAGCCGGTAACGTATCCCCCGCCAGAAGGAGCAACCCCGCAGGAACTGGTAGTAATATCGTACATGCTGGTATTGAATTGGGCGAATATTTCAGTATCTGGGCAAGAAAATAAATAGCCGTTTGGCGGATAAACAAAGTTCACGCC
>Ga0100389_1004528_pt1 | contig 10748 bp, 8 predicted proteins | sample CryGeymeta201513_FD_81537 | JGI IMG/M metagenome (GOLD analysis project Ga0100389, IMG submission 81537) | Groundwater microbial communities from Crystal Geyser aquifers in Utah, USA - Crystal Geyser metaG 2015-13 | ecosystem: Environmental > Aquatic > Deep subsurface > Groundwater | place: USA... | reverse complement strand
TGAGCCAGAAAAGCTGGCCCGCCACCACGGCGTCGAAGCGCTGGCCGGCCAGCATCGGACCCTCGCCCGGCACGGCGAGGACGCGGATATACCAGCCGAGGTCATGGGCCAGCAAGGTGAGACCGGTTGCGCTCCATTCCAGGATGAAGGACCGCGGCATATTCCCGGCCAGGGCGCTCACGTAGATTTCCTGCCGGCCGTTGTGGTTCAGATCGGCGATGGACAGCCCATGCACCTCGACCCCGGCCGGCACCGCGAAGGCCGCCAGTTGAACCGCGCCCGTGGCCCGCATTTTTTGCACCACGATCTCGCTGGCGCTGGCCAGCACCACCTCATCCTCGCCGTCACCATCAACATCGCCTGCGTCCATGGCCTTCATGGTCATGGCCACCGGGGTGTTCACCACGGCGGCATCAACACGGTACACCCCGGACGAAAACTGGATATCCAGGTCGGATTTTTCAGGGTGGGCGGTTCGGATGGCGGCCTGTTCGCCCCCGGGCTCGCCGACCGCCGCCGGGGCAACGGCGGCCTTGGCAGCCTTTTCCCGCTCCCTCAGAAAAAGGGCGATATCCCCGGCCAGGCGCTCCACGGCCGGCACGATTTCCTGGCTGGCCTCGCCAGCGAGCTGGAAGGTATGGATCGGATGATCGGTCACAAAGGGATCAAAAAGCTCGGCCCGCATCAGCCAGCCGTGGTCTTGCGCCTTAAGTCCGAGACCAAGCAGGTAGGCGGCGCCCAGGGGTTCGAAAAGTGGACCAGGCGCCTTGCGGTCCCAGGCGCGGCCAAGTTCACGCAGCACCCGGTCCACCCGGGCGGGCTCGATCAGCGCCATCCCGGCCTGGCCGGCCAGGCGGCTAACAAGCATAGCGCGGAACCCGGGGCCCAGGTCGGCCAACGGTCCCGTGGTCGCCTCCATGGGCAGCAGGGCCACGGTGACGCCCTGGCCAGCCGGACAAGGACCGGCCCCAAGCAGACCAAGGAGCAGGACGACACCTGCCAGGCGCATCAGCAGGCGGGTTGCTTGACGCATTCGCTTCTTTCCGGTTGCCATCTTGTCTCTTTTTGGGTAGTTATTAAGATTGGTTAGACTGAAGTCTGTCAGGAGTACGTAAAGAACGAATCAAGGCCCGCAACACCGGCTCGGTCTCTAAAAGTTTGGTTCATTCGTATTTAAGTTGAAAAGGACAAAGATCTACCGAACATAGTTTCTGGTTGCACATAGTCGTCATTCCCGTGCAAACGGGAATCCAGTATTTTCAAGCTGTGGCGCGCAACCTGGATTCCCGCCGGCACGGGAATGACGGTATTATCCGCCGACTTTTTTCTCTTTAACAGCGTCTTTCAACTTTTTTACGAATGGACCAAAAGTTTTGAATCATAGCCGGCAAAACTGTTTTTAGAAAACGGAAATACCGATGGTCTCGTAAAAACCAAAAAAGTGCGCCATCGCCACCTGTATTTTCACTATGTTACCAGCGGTAAACGCGCACAGCCTTCCTGTCCATCTAAACACCTACAGACTATCCACCTCGGTAGTGACGCAGCGGCAGCGCTTATTCTCAAGATCCGCCAGATCATCATCTCCAGCAAGCCGGGAACGACTGAAACTGGGAAAGTACCCCAAGTGGCAAAGACCCGGCAAGCATTTTTAGTCTTTTCTGGCCAGACCTGCCGGCCGCAAGGAACACGATGCAGACCGACATCTACCTGCTCAGGCACGGCGCCACCCCGGCCAATCTGGAAGACCGCTTCGCCGGCCGCACTGAAGAACCCCTGCACGCCAAGGGCCTGGCGCAGATCAAGGAAGTGGCCGCGACCTTGGCCGGCCAGCGGATTACCACGATCTTCGCCGGCCCCCTTGCGCGGACCCGGCAGTCGGCCGCTATCCTCGGTAGCCTCACCGGGGCGCCGGTCCAAGTGGAGGAGGCCTTCAACGAAATCGCCATACCCCACTGGGACGGACTGACCAAGGACGAAATCCGCGCCCGCTTCGGTCCAGAATATCCCTTCTGGCTCGCCCAGCCGGCCGCCTTCCGGGGCCCGGGCTGCGAAACCCTGGCCGCGGTGCAGGAACGGGCCGTGGCCGGACTGGAACGGATCATGGCCAGCCATGCCGGGCAAAGGCTGGTGGTGGTAAGCCACCTCATCGTCCTCCGCTGCCTGGCCCTCCATTATCTGGGCCGCAGCCTGATGGATTTCAGAAAAATCTGCCTGGCGAACGGCGAGCTCACCCTCATCTCCCGCACCGCCGCCACCACCACCATTACCTTGCCGCCCCGCCCGTGGTCAGCGCCACGGCGTTGAGCGCAACCAGCGGCCTCGGCCCTCGTCCTACCGGTGCACCCTGGCCGGCTTGCGGTACTTGGAAGGCCGGATGGCCAACTGCTCCCGGTATTTGGCCACGGTCCGCCGGGCGACCTTGACGTTCTCCTGCTTGAACAGGTCGGTGATGGCCTGATCGCTCAACGGCCGGGCCGGATCCTCGTTCTGGATGAGCTGCCGGATGCGGGCCTTGACGCTCAGGGAGGCCACCGTGTCGCCCTCATAGACGTCGATGGCGGTATTGAAGAAATACTTGAGTTCAAAGGTGCCCTGGGGGGTGTGGACATACTTGTTGGTGGTGACCCGGCTGATGGTGGACTCGTGCATGCCGATGTCCTCGGCCACGTCCCGCAGGATGAGCGGCTTCAAGAAGCCGACCCCCTTCTCGAAGAACTCCCGCTGGAACTTCACCAGGCTCTCCACCGTCTTGTAGATGGTGCGCTGCCGCTGCTGGATGCTCTTGATGAGCCAGGTGGCGGAGCGGATCTTTTCCTGGATATACTCCCGGGTGGCGGCCGGCGCCTTGACCTCCTGCTTCAGGATGTCGCGATAATAACCGCTGATCCGCAGGCGCGGCAACCCGTCGTCGTTCAGCAGGATGACGAACTCATCGCCGATCTTGTGGACATAGACGTCGGGGATAATGTACTGCGGCTCCTCGTCGGCATAGACCCGGCCAGGGAAGGGGTCGAGATTGACGATGACCTTGACCGCGAGCTGCACCTCATCCACGGAACGCCCGGTGGCCTTGGCCGCGGCCACGTAGTTCCTGATCTCCAGGTGCTTGAGGTGGTCGCGGACCAGGACGCTGGCCAGGGAGTCGGCCAGGCCCAGCCGCGCCAGTTGCAGCAGCAACGACTCCCGCACGCTCCTGGCCCCGATGCCGGCCGGGTCCAACTCCTGGATCTTGCCGATCATGCGCCCGGCCATCTCCGTGGTGCAGCCGGCCTCCGCCGCGATCTCCGCCTCATCCACATCGAGAAAACCGTCCCGGTTGATATTGCCGATGACAAAGAGCCCAACCGCCTTTTCCTCGTCAGTGGCATCGGAAAATTTAAGCTGCCACTGCAGGTGGGAGACCAGGTCGGGCTTCTGGGTGAGGATATCGAGACGGGATGGCAGGTCGGAGGCATCCGCCTCTTTGGCAGTAGACAAGGAGGAGGATTCGTATTCGTTCTCGTAGTCGCTCCAGTTGATCTCGGACAGGGTGGAGGCATCCTCCACGTTGACCTCGCTGGTGGTCTCCGGCGCCGGTGCCTCGGCTCCACCCTCCAGTTCCCCGCCGCCTTCCCCCTCGGCCTCGTCTTCGCTCTCCTGTTCAGCGCCGAGTTCTTCCAGGACCGGGTTCTGCTCCATTTCCTGCTGGATGGTGGTGGCCAATTCCAGGCGGGCCAACTGAAGCAGCTTGATGGCCTGCTGCAGTTGGGGGGTCATGACCAACTGCTGGGCAAGTTTCAGTTGCTGTCTTAGTTCAAGTACCATCCTTTCCCTTTGCCAGTAACGGCCGCCGGCCGCGGCCGCCCTCTACATGGTGAAATTCTCGCCCAGATACATCTTGCGGGCCACGGCGCTGGCCACGATCTCGTCGGCGCTGCCGCTCATGAGAATCTGGCCGTTGTTGACGATATAGGCATAATCGCAGACCGACAGGGTTTCCCGGACGTTGTGATCCGAGATGAGCACCCCAAGCCCTTTGTCCCGCAGGCTGCGGATGATCTGCTGGAGATCGGCCACCGACAGGGGGTCGATGCCGGCAAAGGGCTCGTCGAGCAGGATGAAACGCGGCTTCGTGGCCAGGGCGCGCATGATCTCCACCCGGCGCCGCTCGCCGCCAGACAGGGAATAGGCGCGGTGGCCGGCCAGATGGGTGATCTTCAGGTCGTGCATGAGACCCTCGATACGCTCGGCGATCACCGCCCGGGAGAGGCCCAGGGGTTCAAGGACGATGCGAATGTTTTCCTCCACGGTCAGCTTCTTGAACACCGAGGGATCCTGGGCCAGATAGGAAATGCCCTTTAAGGCCCGCTGGTGGATGGGCAGGCCGGTGATGTCGTCGTTGTCCAAAAGGATGCGGCCGGCATCGGGGCGGACAAAACCGGCAATGGCATAGAACGAGGTGGTCTTGCCGGCGCCATTGGGGCCGAGCAGCCCCACCACCATGCCGGTCCGCACCTCCAGGCTGACGGTATCCACCACCCGCCGTTTCCGGTACTGCTTGACCAGACCCTCTGTTGCCAGTACCGCCACCCTTGTCCTCCAGCTCTTATTTAGCCGCGTCCGGAAAAAAGACCCCCTTGACCCGCTCGCCGCCCTCGGACTCCCGTTCCACCACGCTTTTCCCATCATCCAGGTAGAGAATGATCCGCTCGCCGGTAATCTTATTATCCTTCTGGAATACCGTGGCGTGACCGGTCAAGACCACCTGACGCTTTTTCGAGAAAAATTCCAGGGCATCACCGGAGGCGATCCAACCCTGCCGATTGATCCGGACATTGCCACGGGCCGTAAGCCGGCTGACCTGCTGGCGGTCCACCGCCACGGAGGCGTCGGCCTCGGGCGGCCGCTCGTAGAAGACCGTCATCTCATCGGCCTGGATGACGAGCCCCTGCTGGCTGGCCTCCACCTTACCGGAGAAGACCACCGACTCCTCCTGCTGGCTGGCCTCCATGCGATCGGCCTCAATGCGGATGGGGGCGGTCTCGCCGGCGGCCAGGGCCGCGAGCTCCCAAGCACCTCCCAGCAGCAACCCGACCAGCAGCAGACGGCCCAGCGTCTTTGTCACGGACATTTTCTCCACGATCCTCCATCGTCAGGCCGGACAGGATGAAAGCGGGCCTGCATGCAAGGACTATACCATCCCCGCGACTTTTGTACATATCCTATGTCCTGTCAAACAAAAAAAATGCCGCATCGCCGCAGGCCACGGCCAGCCGGCCTGGTTTGTCTTTACATCTTTAGCCTGCGGCAGTATTATAAAAAGTTAATCGTAGGCACCCGCGGCCCGTCGTCGCGCCGCTCAGCATCCCGGGGAATGAAAATGCAACCAGGCATCGCCAAGGCGCAGATCCTCATCGAGTCCCTGCCCTATATCAAAAAATTCTACAACAAGACCGTGGTCATCAAGTACGGCGGCCACGCCATGGTAGACGAGGCCCTCAAGAAGAACTTCGCCCTGGATATCCTGCTCATGAAATACATCGGCCTGAACCCGGTGGTGGTACACGGCGGCGGCCCGCAGATCAATGCCGTCCTTAAACGGATGGGCATCACCTCGCGTTACGTGGACGGCATGCGAGTGACGGACGGCGAGACCATGGACGTGGTGGAGATGGTCCTGGTGGGCAAGATCAACAAGGAGATCGTCGGGCTCATCAACTATCACGGCGGCAAGGCGGTCGGCCTCTCCGGCCGGGACGGCGACCTGATCCAGGCCAGGAAGCGCACCATGGTCAAGGGCCAGAGCAAGGACACGCCACCGGAGATCATCGACCTGGGGAGGGTGGGCGAGGTCACCCGGGTCAACCCGGCGGTGCTGGAAACCCTGGACGCCCGCGGCTTCATCCCGGTCATCGCCCCGGTGGGCGTGGGCGAGGACGGCTGCTCCTACAACATTAATGCCGATCTGGTGGCCGGCGCCGTCGCCGCCCACCTCGGGGCCGAGAAGCTCATCCTGCTCACCGACGTGCAGGGCGTGCTGAACCAGGCGGGCCAGCTCATCTCCTCCCTCACCCGCGCCGAGGCCGATGCCCTGGTGTCGGCCGGCACCATCGCCGGCGGCATGATCCCCAAAATTGAGTGCTGCCAGCAAGCGGTGGCCGGCGGCGTAGGCAAGGCCCACATCATCGACGGCCGGGTCGAGCACGCCATTCTCTTGGAAATGTTCACCCAGGAAGGCATCGGCACGGAGATCGTCCAATGAGCGCGAGCACCGACTTAATCGCCCGAAGCGCGGCCCTGTTCATGTCGACCTACACCCGTTTCCCGGCGGTCATGGTCTCGGGCCAGGGCTGTAGGCTGACGGACGCCGACGGCCGGGAGTATCTCGATTTCCTGGCCGGCATCGCGGTGTGCAGCCTGGGCCACTGTCACCCGGCCATCACCGCCGCCATCCGCGAACAGGCGGCCCGGCTGACCCATGTCTCCAACCTTTTTTATACCGTGCCGCAGACCGAGCTGGCCGAGCTGCTGGTGAACCACTCTTTCGCCGACCGGGTCTTCCTGGCCAACAGCGGCGCCGAGGCCAACGAGGCGGCCATCAAACTGGCCCGCAAGCACGCCGGTCCGGGCCGCTACGAGATCATCTCGCTCTTGGGCTCCTTCCACGGCCGGACCCTGGCCACGGTGGCGGCCACCGGTCAGGCCAAGTTCCATGCCGGCTTCGAGCCGCTGCCCGCGGGCTTTATCCACGCCCCCTTTGGCGACGCCCGCGACATCGAGGCGCTCATCACCCCCCAGACCTGCGCCGTGCTCTGCGAGCCCGTGCAGGGCGAGTCCGGCGTCCGCCCCTTGGGAAAGAAGTATTTGGAAGACATCCGCGCCCTGTGCGATCGCCACGGCCTGCTGCTCATCTTCGACGAGGTCCAGGTGGGCATGGGCCGCACCGGCACCCTGTTCGCCTACGAGCAGTGGGGGGTGGTGCCCGACATCATCACCCTGGCCAAGGCCCTGGCCAACGGCCTGCCCATGGGGGCCATGCTGGCCCGGGAAGATGTGGCTGCCGCCTTTGGCCCGGGCACGCACGCCTCGACATTCGGCGGCAACCCGGTGGCCAGCGCCGCGGCCGTGGCCACCATGAAGATCATGCTGGCGGACGGCTTTCTGGCCGAGGTAGGCGCCAAGGGAGCATACCTGGCCAGCAAACTCGCCGAGGTCGCCAGCCGCCACCCCTACCTGGCCAGCGGTGTCCGCGGGCTGGGGCTTATCCAGGCCCTGGTCCTGACCGAAGCGGCCGTGCCGCACGGCAGCGCCATGATCAACGCCCTCTTCAAGGAAGGGTTGCTGTTGAACTTCGCCGGCAACGTCGCCCTGCGCTTCATTCCGCCCCTGGTGGTGAGCCGCGCGGAGATCGACGAGATGATCGCCATCCTCGACAGGGTGCTGACCGCCCGGCCCTGGCAGTAAGCATCTGGCGGGCTGCCCCGCATCTTTGCATCGGACATACAGGACGGCTAGGACAGATCGATCTTAGGCCGCGCTCTGTTCAGCACAATCGCCAGTGCAACAAAAAATGTTTGCAAAAACCTCCTTTTTTTGTATCACTGCACCTTTGGCTCAATTTTCTCCCTCCTGATCCGGCAGACGCCCGCCTCAGAGGAGAGACAATTGGGCCGCCATTTTTTGATGAGAGAGGACGCTATGGCCACCCATCTATTATCCCTGGCAGATTTTTCCAGGGAGCACCTCACCGGGCTCATCGCCAGCGGGCTCAGGCTCAAGGCCGATACCAAGGGTGGCAAGCGCCACACCGAGCTGGCCGGCAAGATACTCGGCATGATCTTTGAAAAACCCTCGACCCGCACCCGGGTCTCCTTTGAGGCGGCCATGTACGGCCTGGGCGGCCAGGTCATCTACCTCTCCGGCCGCGACACCCAGCTGGCCAGGAACGAACCATTGAAGGACATGGCCCGGGTCATGGCCCGCTATGTCAACGGCCTGGTGGTGCGGACCTACGGCCAGGAGGTGGTGGAGGAGCTGGCGCGTTACTCGTCGGTGCCGGTGATCAATGCCTTGACCGACCGCCACCATCCCTGCCAGGTGCTCTCCGACATCATGACCATCATCGAAAAAAAGGGACCGGTGGAGGAACTGCACGTCGCCTGGGTCGGTGACGGCAACAACATGGCCAACTCATTCATTCAGGCGGCCAGCGTCATCGGTTTCTCCCTCACCCTGGCCTGCCCAGCGGGCTACGAGCCCGATCCGGAGATCCTGGCCGCGGCGCGCAATATCGCCCGCCGGCCGATCACCGTGACCAACGACCCGGCCGAGGCAGTCGCGCAGGCCGACGTGGTCAACGCCGATGTCTGGGCCAGCATGGGCCAGGAGGAAGAACAGACGGCCCGGCTCCGGGTCTTCAGACCCTTCCAGGTGAACGCCTCCCTCTTGGCCCAAGCCAAACCGGACGCCATCGTCCTCCACTGCCTGCCGGCCCACCGGGAGGAGGAGATCACCAACGAGGTGCTGGAGGGGCCGCAATGCGTGGCCTTTGACCAGGCGGAAAACAAGATGCACATCCACAAGGCGATCCTGGCCGCCCTCCTATCCTGAGGCAGCGGGCAAAAAAAGGCGGATTACCCATGAAAAATACGATCAATAAAATTGTGCTGGCTTACTCCGGCGGCCTGGATACCTCGGTGATCCTCAAATGGCTCCAGGAAAAATATCAGGCGCCGGTAGTCGCCTTCGTGGCCGACGTCGGCCAGCATGAGGAGTGGGACAAGATCAGGCAAAAAGGCATGGCCACCGGCGCCGACGAGGTGGTCATCGCCGACCTCAAGGAGACCTTTGCCAAGGACTTCATCTTCCCGGCCTTCCGGGCCAACGCCATCTACGAGGGCGCCTATCTGCTGGGCACCTCGCTCGCCCGGCCGCTCATCGCCCAGGAACAGGTGCGGGTGGCCGCGGAGCATGGGGCCAACGCGGTGAGTCACGGCGCCACCGGCAAGGGCAACGACCAGGTGCGCTTCGAGATGGCCTACCTGGGCCTGAACCCCGGCCTCAAGATCATCGCGCCCTGGCGCATCTGGGATCTGAACTCGCGCACCAAGCTCATGGCCTTTGCCGAGCAGCACGGCATCCCCATCCCGGTGACCAAGAAAAACCCCTATTCCTCGGATGAGAACCTGCTGCACATCAGCTTCGAGGGCGGCATCCTGGAGGATCCGTGGAATGAACCGGAAAAGACCATGTTCAAGCTCTCCGTGGCCCCGGAGGACGCGCCGGACAAACCGACCTACATTGAGCTCGATTTTGTCCACGGCGACCCGGTGGCGGTGGACGGCGAGACCCTGTCGCCGGCCGCGCTGATGTCCAGGCTCAACAGCCTGGGCGGCGCCAACGGCATCGGCCGCCTCGACTTGGTGGAAAACCGCTTCGTGGGCATGAAGTCCCGCGGCGTTTACGAGACGCCCGGCGGCACCATATTGCGCGCCGCCCACCGCGACCTGGAGACCATCACCCTGGACCGCGAGGTCATGAAACTGCGCGACAGCCTGATCGGCCAGTACGCCACCCTGGTCTACAACGGCTTCTGGTTCTCGCCGGAGATGCGGCTCTTGCAGAACACCATGGACACGGCCCAGGCCACGGTGAACGGCACCGTGCGCCTCAAGCTCTACAAGGGCAACTGCATACCGGTCGGCCGCAAGTCGGACAACTCCCTCTACCAGGCGGCCTTTGCCACCTTTGAGGAGGACGAGGTCTACACCCAGAGCGACGCCGAGGGCTTCATCCGCTTGAACGCCCTGCGCATGTCCATGCAGGCGAGGATGAAGAAAAAAAAGGTGAAAGCTCAAAGGTGAAAGCTCAAAGTCCAATGAAGTTTCGATTGGATGGGGGTAATCGTCGGTTTTTCGCAGTTCCTTTCAGCTTTAAGCGCTTTCCTGCAAGGCTCATGACAATTTCCAAAGGAAGCAATCGATGACCACGAAAAATACGGGCACGGAAAAACCCTGGGGAGGCCGCTTCAGCGAGGCCACCGCCGCCTCGGTGGAGGCCTTCACCGCCTCGGTGCACTTCGACGCGCGCCTGGCGCGCCACGACATCACCGGCAGCCGGGCCCACGCCCGCATGCTGGCCCGCCAGGGGCTCATCACCGAGACCGAACGGGACCAGATCCTGGCAGGCCTCACCGCCATCGAGGACGAGATCACCGCGGGCCGCTTCGTCTTCCGCCCCGAGTTGGAAGACGTGCACATGAACATCGAACACGCCCTGGTGGCCAAGATCGGCCCGGCCGGCGAGAAGCTGCACACCGCCCGCAGCCGCAACGACCAGGTAGCCTTGGACCTGAAACTACACCTGCGGGAAGAGGCCGGCCGTTTCAACGACCTGCTCACCGACCTGCAGGAGGCCCTGGTGGCGCTGGCCCGCCGTTCCATGGGCATCATCATGCCGGGCTACACCCATATGCAGCGGGCCCAGCCGGTGCTGGCCAGCCATCACTTCCTGGCCTATTACGAGATGTTTGGCCGCGACCGGGAGCGCTTTGGCGACTGCGCCCGGCGGCTGAACGTCCTGCCCTTGGGCGCCGCGGCCCTGGCCGGCACCGGTCTGCCCATCGACCGGCAGTCGATGGCCGCGGAACTGGGCTTTAACGCGGTGTCCGCCAACTCGATGGACACCGTGGGCGACCGCGACTTCGCGGTGGAGTTCGCCAGCGCCGCCCTGCTGGCCCATCTCCACTTAAGCCGCCTCGCCGAGGA
>Ga0100389_1004523_pt1 | contig 10753 bp, 7 predicted proteins | sample CryGeymeta201513_FD_81537 | JGI IMG/M metagenome (GOLD analysis project Ga0100389, IMG submission 81537) | Groundwater microbial communities from Crystal Geyser aquifers in Utah, USA - Crystal Geyser metaG 2015-13 | ecosystem: Environmental > Aquatic > Deep subsurface > Groundwater | place: USA... | reverse complement strand
GCTCCATTCCGGATGCCTTGAACCAAGATCATCAGTAAGTCTAAACCACCAATTAGTGTTTGATTTGGCGGAATCAAGAAACCCTATAAAAAGATCATATACGCTGTGCTGACCTCCAAGATTATCGGGCCCCTGAAGATTTACTTTTCCTTTACGAACAAATGCGATTCTCTTATTGTCTGGCGCCCACGATAATCTGCCGTCCGCATTTTGGGCCGCAACGACCTTGAATTGATTTTTCCCATCCCAATCCATTACCCAGACATCGCCTTCGCGTACGAAAGCTATTTTCCCCAGTGGAGCCCCTATTTGGCCGGCCCGCACCGCTGAAAGCTTAATATCATCGCCGCCCTGAGCCACAGCGACAGATATGCACAAGAAGCCGAGAAATAGGTTCATGAGTAGTAGTTTTTTCAATGTTTCCTCACAGTTTTTTTCTTTCTTGATTGGGCTAAGATAGACTAATTAACGCCTCTGTCAACCCATAATTACCATGAGAAGAATTTCTTCAGTTCAATCTTACCTCGAGGTCCGGAATAATCAAGCTTGATCGGTTTCGAAGTTTCATCGGGATAACTCAAATATAACTCTTCTCCTAAGCGATTATACGATTTGACGCTGTTAAAGTTCATGACCATATAAATGGCCTCTGAGCCAAGGGTCATGCCGAGAAATCTGATGGGCAAATCAAAGCCGATTCCCCCGTAAAACCCTGGCGCTGACCCTTTCAAAGGCTCTACATTTGCCTCTGAGGCCCCCGTGGACAGAGTGAAAGAACTGCTCCCGTTCCAGATTTTCCATTGGGTCATGTAAAACCCTCCCCCGCCGCTGATACGGAACGCCAGCGAATGAAACTGCCCGAATTTGTCCGGCGGATTCAGCAGATACAGATCGAGACCGCTGGTAATCCCATAAACTTGAAGCTCCGAAACCAAATTGAAATTTCTTTGCTCGCCGTAAGGAGCTAAATCTGAACTAAAACTATAATCTCCCACTTTATCAGTTCCCATTTTTAGCCAGTATTCAAAACCAAGCTTAACTGCCATTCTGGAGGCAACCATCATTCCAAAAGAGACCCCCAGCTGGTCGGAACGATAAGCCCCGTCCATCTCTAAGTCAGACGGATTAAGAGCATGCAAGTGTTTGTCAACAAAAATGCTATATTTATTATAGGAGCTGTTGTCGGAGAGTTTCCCGTAGGAAAAATAGGCCGCAATGAAACCGACTTTATTAACATGCTTTTTCTCAGTCTTCTTCATGAACTTAGAAACGATTTCGTCTTCCGTCTGGGCGAAAACAGTGCCGACAGCTCCCAATATTATTATAGCGCTCAACAGAAACGGCATTATTTTTCTTAACACAATATCCTCCTTGCAAGCGATATCCGTTTCTTTCTATTATCGGCTATTTCGAGGATATTTTTAAGGCGTCAAAATTCCAAGTGGGCCTTTTTTCAAGAAACTGCCAGACTTTAAATTGAAAATTAGTGGAAGAAAAAGGGCAGAATTTATCTTCCTGCCCTCAAAAAATTGTCGCTAATTAGCTTATGAAGGTTTTTCTATAATCTTGCTGTAATCAAGAGAAGCCATCTGCTTATATAGATTATATCTTTTATAGGCATCCTCTTGGGCAATCTTTAGCAACTGCTCCGCTCGTTCCGGCATACTGCTCACAAGAGTCCGAAAACGAACTTCTCCGAGAGCATAATCTTTATAACTTATAGATGGAGCTTTGCTATCCAATTGCAATGGATTCTTCCCCTGCCTGATCAGCTCAGGATTATAGCGGTAAAGAATCCAGTGGGCAGAATCAACTGCCCTTTTCTGCTCATCAAGCCCGTGGGCCATATCAATTCCATGAGCTATGCAATGGCTGTAGGCGATTATAATCGACGGGCCATCATATTTTTCAGCTTCAACAAAAGCCTTGACTGCTTGGTTATGACTGGAGCCGAACGCCACTTGTGCCACATAGACAGTACCATAAGACATCATCAGCATGCCGAGGTCCTTTTTAGGAATCGGCTTTCCGGCCGCGGCGAATTTTGCCACAGCCCCCATCGGCGTTGATTTCGACATCTGTCCCCCCGTATTGGAATAGACCTCCGTATCGAGCACAAGGATATTCACATTTCTTCCGGAAGCAAGTACATGGTCAAGCCCGCCAAAACCGATGTCATACGCCCAGCCGTCGCCACCAAACCCCCAGACGGATTTTTTGACCAGATAATCGGCCAAAGTTAGAAGCTTCTCCGCTTCAGGATTCTTAATCCTGCTAAGTTTCTCCTTAACGGCGGCAACTCGAGCGCGCTGTTGTTCGATTCCAATAGGAGTTGATTGGTTGGCATTCTTTATCGCCTCGAAATCCTCGGGTAATAATTTTTGAAGAAGCTCGAAGGCATTTTCATTCATCTTGTCAATTGCAAGTCTCATTCCAAATGCAAATTCGGCGTTGTCCTCAAAAAGAGAATTAGACCAGGCCGGCCCTCGGCCGTCTGACCGCTGGCAATATGGAGTGGTTGGAAGATTTCCGCCATATATTGATGAACATCCGGTGGCGTTACCAATAATAGCCCTGTCGCCGAAAAGTTGCGTCACCAGCTTTATATATGGCGTTTCACCGCAACCAGCGCAGGCGCCTGAAAATTCAAATAATGGCCTTACAAGTTGACTCCCCTTAACGGTCTCAATATTGTAGAGAGTCGGATCCGTCTCCGGAATCGACAGGAAAAACTCCCAATTTCTTGCCTCTTGCCCCCGCAAAGGAATCTGTGGCGACATATTAATAGCGCGGTGATCCGTCTTATTGCCGGCATCATCTTTGCCGGTCACCGGGCAAGAATGAACGCATATTTCACATCCGGTGCAATCTTCAGGAGCAACCTGCAACGAATATTTCATGCCTTCATATTGCTTGGTTTTGGCATCAACCGACTTGAATGCGCCGGGAGCATTTTTCAGTATCTCCGGCCTATATATTTTCATCCTGATAGACGCATGTGGGCACATGATAGAACAAATACCGCACTGGATACAAAGCTCTTTATCCCATACCGGTATTTCGACCGCAATATTTCTCTTCTCATACTGAGTGGTTGACAACGGAAAAACGCCATCATCCGGCATGGCCGAAACCGGCAAACTATCCCCGTTTCCAGCAATTATGGTCGCGGTTACATGGCGGACAAACTCGGGCGAATTTTCCGGAACAATCGGCGGCATCTTTATTCTGCTGGTTGCCCTGTTCGGATAATTTACCTGACGGATATTTTTAACAGCCGCATCCACCGAGGCATAGTTCATCTGGATTATCTTCTCGCCCTTATGTCCATAAGTCTTCTTCAGAGCGCCCTTGATGGCGGCGATGGCATCGTTTTTGGGAAGTATTCCGCTGATGACAAAAAAGGCAGTCTGCATTATCATATTGATCCGCGCTCCTAACCCCAGCTCTTTAGCCAGCGCAGTGGCATCAATAACGAAGAATTTAGCCTTTTTGCTGAGAATCTGTTGTTGGACTTCGATTGGCATCTTATCCCAGACCTCGTCCGGGCCATAGGGACTGGTGAGAAGGAAAGTCCCCCCCGGCGCCAGCGGCGTAAGCATATCATATTTCTCGAGAAATGAGAAATTGTGGCAAGCGACGAACTTGGCGGATGTGATCAGATAAGGTCGCCTTAAGGGTCTTTTCCCGAAACGCAGATGAGAAACAGTTATCGCGCCGGCTTTCTTGGAATCGTAAACAAAATATCCTTGGGCATAATTATCCGTGTTTTCTCCGATAATCTTGATTGAATTCTTATTGGCGCCGACAGTGCCGTCCGAACCCAATCCATAAAATAAGCCTCGGAATGTATCCTCGCCCTCAAGGCTGAATGAATAATCAACCTCAAGGCTGGTGTTCGTCACATCATCTGTAATTCCCACCGTGAAATGATTCTTCGGTCTGCTTGATTTTAGATTATCCAGTACCGCCTTGGCCATGGGCGGATTAAATTCCTTCGAGCTTAACCCGTAGCGGCCGCCGACCACCAGCGGGTATTCCGCAAATGGAGCAAAATCCGCCTTCATCCCTTCGGCGATAGCCGACTGTATATCCGTGTAAAGAGGCTCCCCAATAGCTCCCGGCTCTTTGGTGCGATCCAAAACCGCAATTTTCTTCACTGTCTTGGGAATCGCCGAGAGAAGGGCCTCAACAGAAAATGGTCGATACAATCTGACCTTTATCAGACCGACCTTTTCTCCATTCTCATTAAGATACTCAACTGTTTCATGCATGGTTTCGGATCCGGAACCCATCATGATTACAATTCGCTCGGCATCAGGCGCTCCGACATAATCGAAAAGCCTGTACTGCCGTCCTACGACGCCGGCAAATCTGTTCATTATTTCCTGTACTATTTTGGGAGCTCTGAGATAATACTTGTTCACAGTCTCACGGGCCTGAAAGAAAACATCCGGATTCTGTGACGATCCTTTCAATGTTGGATGATCCGGACTCAGCGACCTCTCACGATGCGCCGCAACCGCTTTCTCATTTATCATGGCGCGCATATCGTCAAAGTCCAATTGCTCGATCTTCTGTTCTTCATGGGAGGTGCGAAAGCCGTCGAAAAAATGAACGAAAGGAATGCGGCTCTCGAGGGCGGCGGCATGTGTGATCAGCGCCAGATCCATAACTTCCTGCACCGAGCCGGAAGCAATTAATCCAAAACCGGTTGAACGAGCGGCCATTACATCGGAATGGTCGCCGAAAATTGAAAGGGCATGGGTCGCTATCGTACGAGCGGATACATGAAAGACAGTCGGAGTCATCTCACCCGCCATTTTAAACATGTTGGGGATCATCAATAGAAGTCCCTGCGAGGAAGTGAAAGTCGTGGTCAAAGCCCCCGCCGTGGCGGCCCCATGAACTGAGCCTGACGCTCCTCCTTCAGATTGCATCTCCACCACAACCGGAATAGTATTCCAAATATTGACTTCGCCGTCAGCCGATTTGGCATCAGCGATTTCCCCCATATTTGACGACGGAGTGATAGGATATATCGCTATCACTTCACTCAGCGCATGTGCGACATGGGCGGCCGCGGTATTACCATTGATTGTAACCATGTTACGCTTCTTGGTTCTTAGAACGCGTCCCGCCTCTTTATCAGTTATCTCAGTCTTATTTAACATCTCTATCTATCTCCAGTGATTAAATCATGTTCGAATAGCAAAGCTCTATAGCTACAGCGTCTTAGGCAGGGTAATATTCCTTTGCCCCTGATATTTCCCTTTCTTGTCCTTATATGAGACTCTGCATATCTCATCGGCTCCAAGGAAAATTATTTGAGCAATTCCCTCGTTGGAATAAATCCTTGCCGGTAGCGGGGTAGTATTGGAAATTTCTAAAGTTGCGTGCCCCTCCCACTCCGGTTCAAAAGGGGTGACATTGACGATTATGCCGCAACGGGCATAAGTCGATTTGCCAAGGCAGATCGTAATAACATCCCGCGGAATCTTGAAGTATTCCACCGAACGGGCCAGAGCAAAAGAGTTCGGCGGGATTAGAATCGTTTTTGCCCTGACGTCTGTAAAAGAATTCGGCGAAAAATTCTTAGGATCAATTATCGATGAATTGACATTCGTGAAAATTTTGAACTCATCCGCCACTCGTATATCATATCCATATGATGATAATCCGTAGCTGATTCCCTTCTTTACTTGCTTGGAGGAAAAGGGCTTTATCATGGCATGTTTTAGCGCCATCTTCTCTATCCAGCGGTCAGACTTGACAGACATTCATTCTCCGGTATAACAAAATCTACTCGTCAACATAAGTATAAATTATACTGCCGCAAATCGGTTTCCGGGAAAGAAAAATATGTAAGAAAGCTATGCTTTCTTATATTTCATCTTTGCCATTTCGCCAATCTTGTATTTCCCAAAAACCTGCAGAAGCTTTTCTTCCGCCTCTTCGAGAATCTCGCGAACAGAGCATTCATCATATCTTTCGCATTTTTCCTGGCCATCCAGACATCGGCTGAGGTGATAAGGCCCCTGAATAGCTTCCACCACATCCTTCATGGTGATTTGGTCCGGACTCTTGCCCATGGTGAATCCGCCTTTGACTCCGCGATGCGACCGCACCAATCCCTTCTTGGTCAGATTCTGAAAAATCTTCGCAAGAAATTTCTCGGGCACGCATTGTTCAGTGGCAATTTCGGATAAAGTGACAACATGACCAGGTTCTTGCGTCGCAAGATAAATAATGCCCCGTATTCCGTATTCTTCAGCTCTTGTGAACTGCATAATTTACCTCAATCGGCCATATCGTCCTTACTGTTTTGGCCGACTAAAATTGATATATTCACCTAAAAGAATAATAGGTAAAAAGACTATTCATGTCAACTAATTTGTTACTTTTTTCACAAATTAAATTAATTTTGCTCAAATCCGATTGCGTTCCAATTGCTTTGACACGTAGTATAAAATGATATATTATAGTAAGATATGGCTGATAATATTAGAAAACAGATTTATTATTCACCCCATTCGATAGACTCGCAATCAGGAAAATGACATATATCAAGGCAAAAGCGACTATAACTGCTTATTCCTCGGATGGCTCCATTTATTCTGTTGCACCGCATGCTGTTGTGCCCGTTAATTCCAACGAAGATATCATTTCCGCACTAATTACAGCAAAAAAAGATAATCTTGCCGTCTCCGTTCGCGGGGGGGGGACGGGGTTATCTGGTGGGGCGCTCGGTAACGGAATAGTACTCGACATGAGCGGCTATAATAAAATTCTTGATATTGATGTTTCCAAGAGGATGGTACTCACTCAGCCGGGTGTTATCTATGATGAGCTCAATATATTTCTAAAGAAATTTTCCCTTTTTTTCCCGCCTGACCCATCCTCAGGGGACTCTTGCCAGATTGGCGGCATGTTGGCCAATAACTCCTCTGGGCCGCGCTCGGTAAAATATGGACTTACATCAGATTTTGTTGAGGAACTGGCGGTCATAAGACCACCTGGAAAGCTCATCACTCTTAAAAAACTCCGGCTGGATTCCACTGATCTCGTGACTTTTCTTTCAAAAAATCCCGAATACCAGAAAATCCATGACATTTTGCAGCGGAATAAAGAACTAATTCTCTCCAGATGGCCCAGAGTGAAAAAAAATTCTGCCGGCTATAATCTCAGGCAGGTAACTGAAAATCTTGGACGCGGCATTCTTAATCTTCCGGCTTTGTATGTCGGTTCGGAAGGAACTCTGGGGGTTTTTGTCTCGGCAAAATTATCTCTCTTGCCGATTCCAACAGAAATTCTTACCGCCAGACTCTACTTCAAATCCCTTGTTAAAGCTGGCGAGGCGGCGCTGGATATTCAGCCTCTTGGTCCCTCAGGATTAGAAATGGTCGATGGCTCCACTCTTGACCTGATCGGTCGGGGGAAATTCAAAATTTCCCCAAGCGCCAAAGCCCTGCTCTTGGTGGAATTCGACGACGATATCGAATCAAAAAGAGAAAATCTTGAGGACTTATCTCGGAAGTTGAGCCTCGAGACTGCCGTTGAATTCGCAACCGATCCGGTTTCCACCGCCGAGCTTTGGAGGGCGCGCAAGGCCATCGTCCCGACCCTCTACAAGCGTCATCCTAAAAAACGCCCCCTTCCCTTAATAGAAGATGTCTCGATCCCGCCGGAGCATATACCATCCTTTATTGAATTTGCGACCTCAATTTTCGATTCCCATCATCTAACCTATGGTATTTTTGGCCATATCGGTGATGGTAACCTCCACATAAGGCCTCTCTTTGACCTGAATGATCCCGACGACCTCAAACTGGCTACTGAATTGTATGACAAAATCTATGATAAAGTCATCAAGATTGGCGGCTCCACTACTGCCGAGCATGCCGATGGAAGATTGCGCGCGCCTCTGCTTAGAAAATTGTATGGTGACGAAATATATGAGATCTTTAGAAGCATCAAACATATTCTTGACCCCGATAATATTTTATCCCCGGGCGTTATCCTGAGTGACGACACCTTTTCGAAGAATATTGACTATGAGAAGATAAAATCATATTGCGCCGCCTGCGGGAAGTGCAATGGATATTGCCCCGCTTATGATATTTTCCGCCGCGAGGATTTCTCTCCGCGAGGCTGGTTACGGATGATTAATCAATCGGGCGAGAGCAGGCGCCAGCTCCAAAAATATCTATCTTTTTGCCTGAATTGCAAGAATTGCGCTACGGTCTGTCCGGCCGGAGTAGATATCGCCTCTGAGATTATGAAATACAGATCAATTAGTCCTTCTCTGCTGTCCCGGTCAGTTGTACCGTTCACTGATATTGAATCTTTCCTCAGCCTTTCCCTGAAACTCGGCAGGCTTGCCGCCCCATTGATGGAGAGCAAATCGGGGAAGAAGCTGATCGGAGCGCTGGGAAAAATCCCCTTTGGTTTCGATAGCGAAATAAATTTTCCCCCCATCGCTAAGGTTAAGCTTCGCAAAAGATATCCCGACAGGATAGCCGATAGGGGAGACGTCGCCTTATTTCACGGATGCGCCGATAACCTGCTTGAATCATCGGTCGGGGATTCCATATTCAAGGTTTTTGACAAATTGGGTCTTAAGGTCTATATGCCTGAGCAGAAATGCTGCGGACTTCCTTATGAAGTCTATGGCCACAAGGATAATTTAATTAAGAAGGCCAAATTTAACATTGCAAATCTCGAAAATTTCAGAGCCATCATAACCGGATGCGCCTCCTGCCTGCTGAGGCTAAAAGAATACAAGAATCTCTTCGAAGATGATGATCTATTCAGACTGCGGGCGGAAAAAATCGCAAAAAAATGCTATGATATAAGCCAGCTTCTGAATCTAATGAATATTGATTACTCCATTTTTGATAATGCCGAGACTGTAGGAATCACCTACCATAATCCCTGTCATCTGCGCGCTGCTGGATTGCACAAAGAACCGGAGAAACTGCTGTCTAAACTGAATAATGTTAGAATCATTCATCCCGTCTATGCCGATCGATGTTGCGCTCAGGCCGGCTCTTATGGATTTACCCATTATCAGGAATCAAAGCGCATGTTTGAAAAAAAGAAGGAAGAATATCTTTCCATAGACGCAGAATATCTTATGACTTCGTGCCCGGCCTGCCAGATGAAGATAAGAACGGAAACGGGGAGTAGGTTTAAGGTTGTTCACCCGATCGAAATCCTTGCGGAACGACTGGGCAATCGATAATTTGATTCAAATCAATCGCAATGTAGGATTTTCTATATGTCAGATAATGCAAAAATCGATAAGGGTCTATTAATCGTCTATACGGGTGATGGAAAGGGGAAGACTACCGCCGCCCTCGGGATGACCATTCGGGCCGTCGGATATGATTGGAATGTCTGCATCATTCAATTTGTCAAAGGTAGCTGGAAATATGGCGAGCTCGACGGTATAAAAAAGCTGGCGCCCAACGTCGAACTGAACGTCATGGGGGAGGGATTTGTAGGCATTATTGATGACAAAAAATCATTTGAACAACATCGTGCCGCCGCCAGAAAAGCCTATGAAATGGCTCTGGGAAAAATAACTTCCGGCAGTTTTGATCTTGTCATTCTTGACGAATTAAATGTCGCCATCAGCCTCGGTCTAATAAGTCAAGATGAACTCGAACATCTAATAAAGAGCAAACCCGAAGAACTCCACCTCGTTATTACCGGACGCGGAGCCACGAAATGGCTGATTGACCACGCCGACCTTGTCACCGAGATGAAGGAAATCAAGCATCCCTTCAGGAAGGGGATTCTCGCCCAGAAAGGCATCGACTTTTGAAAGTGGCTGTCACAGGGGCGGGTGGGTTTATCGGGCGTAATTTGCTTCGGGAGTTAACCAAGAACGGTCATGAGATCATCGCTCTTTATCATCGACATTCGCCGTTCCCCGATTTGGTTAAGGGAATGACCTGGGTAAAAACCGATATCCATGACATTGACTCGCTTAAGACATCTCTTAACGGCGCGGTCGCCGTCTATCATCTTGTCGGAATAATCGCCGAGACAAGAACGCTCACTTTCGAAAAGACCGTAATCGGCGGAACCCGTAAACTCGTTGAAGCCTGCCGCTCTGTCGGTATCAAAAAAATTATCTATCTTTCCGCCTTGGGAACTTCTTCTTCCGCCGCCTCCAAATATCTTCATGCCAAATGGCTTGCCGAAGAGTCCATAAGAAATTCCGGTCTGAATTATGTTATTCTTCGCCCGTCCATCGTCTTTGGCCCTGAGGATAAATTCATCAACAGGCTGGCAAGGATGATTAGGCTCTACCCGGTCATGCCGATTATTGGCGATGGCCATCAGAAAATTCAGCCTATCTTCGTCAATGATTTGACAACCATCTTGAGAAATTCGCTATCTAATGACAAGGCGCTTAATAGAACCATCCAAATCGGCGGGCCCGAAGAATATGAATTTCGTCAGCTAATAACCCTCCTCAAAAAGCTCTTGAAAAAAAGGTCGATTAACCTATATATTCCCCTTTGGACTTTGAAAATTATTGCCGCTGGACTGGAAAAAATAATGAAACCGGCTCCCTTCACTACCGACCAGCTAAAAATGCTCAAAGCTGGAAATACTTGCGATAACAGTGAACTGCTGGAATTGTTTAACATGGAATTGACAAGACTTGAAGACGGATTAGAAAAATACTTGAGGTAAAAAATGGTGGCAAAAGAATATGATATAGTCATAGTTGGCGGTG